>Ga0181527_1000374_pt1 | contig 51954 bp, 55 predicted proteins | sample PEATcosm2014_Bin_30_FD_119762 | JGI IMG/M metagenome (GOLD analysis project Ga0181527, IMG submission 119762) | Peatland microbial communities from MTU Mesocosm Facility, Houghton, MI, USA - PEATcosm2014_Bin06_60_metaG | ecosystem: Environmental > Terrestrial > Soil > Wetlands > Peat | place...
CCGGGGAATCGCGCGAGCGAGGCTCCTCCAACCCCCGGGCCCACTGACGCACCGGGACCTCGGCGTCCCCGGGACCATCCCACGGGGAGATCCGGTCGACCGGGGGGGTACGGGCCCGCCGGGGCCTTATAGAATAATCTATTAGAACCCATACTCCTTTACCTCCTTCATGGGACCGAACCGTACCCCCCGCCTCGTACCCTTCCTCGCTGAGTCCGACGACCGACGCCGCTGGCACCGGAACGTGGCCCAAGGAAGCCGTGCCACGGCCGACGTCTACGTCCGACGCCTCGCTGCCTTCTCTCGCCTCATGAAGGTCACTCCCGAGGCTTTGGCGCGCATGGGAGACAAGCCGCTCCGTGACCTCGTCATGGACTTCGTTGAGGTCGAGTCGAAGGCCAAGCACGCCGGCTCCTACATCCACAGCACCGTCAAAGCCGTCAACTCGTGGCGCAAGCACAACGGACGTCTCGCCGTGACCGGTGTGAACATCAAGGGGCGGGAATCCACTCCCACGTTGGTCGACGAAATCGCTCCGTCGCCCGGGCAGGTGCGGACCGTTCTGGCCAAGGCTCCCCTGAGGGACCGGGTGACCTGCGCCCTCATGGCCTACAGCGGCGTCCGTCCCGAGGTCGTCGGCAACTACCTCGGCGACGACGGTTTCACCCTCGGGGATTTCCCCGAACTCGACCTCTCGGGCAGCGAGCCCAAGTTCCGGAAGGTTCCCGCTCTGGTGGTCGTCCGCGAGTCGCTCTCCAAGGCCCGGCACACCTACCTGACCTTCGCTCCGCTCCCTACGTGCAAGGCGATCGAGGACTACCTCAAGCTCCGGATCGCGCAAGGGGAGAAGCTGACGCGGGCGAGCGACCTCGTGAGTCCGGGACGGGGACGTAGGCCCTTCCTGCGGACGATGAACGTCAGCGGGGCGGTGCGGGCCGCGTTCCGGTCGCTCGACATGAAGGACCGACCGTACGTCCTGCGGGTCTTCTTCGAGACCCGCCTCGGCGTCGCCGAGGGCCAGGGGAAGGTCGTGCATCGGTTCGTGGTTCTCTGGGGCGGCCACACGGGCGACATCACGGCTCGTTACTCGCTCAACAAGAACCGGCTCCCGGGGGACCTCGTCGAGGAGATGCGGGAGGCATACCGACGGTGCGAGCCGATCCTCACAGGAGAAGTTGCCTCGGAGGGTGACGTGCGCCGCGAGGTCGCGCGGGTGCTCTTGGGATCCCTTGGCTACTCCGAGAAGGAGCTGGAAGGGGTCGACCTGTCGAACCTCGAGCAGGTCCGGGCGCTCACCCAAAAGCGTGTCGCCCCGACCCCCAAGAAGCAGGCCCTCGTCCGCGTCGACGAGTTGCCCGGGTATCTGGACGCGGGGTGGACCTTCGCGGGAAACGTCGGACAAGACCGGATCCTCCTCAACCCGCCCGAAGCAGGAGCAGGACCCACGAGTCCGCCTTCGCCGCCAGAACCGCACGGGGGAGACGGTCCGGCTCTCCCTCTATGAGTAGACGGACCGGGTCTCCGGGCGGGAGGTGCCGGGCCACTCCCTTCAAGGGGCGCAGATCCACGAGGTCGTCGAGGGACTCACCAACGATCACATCTCGCTCGTCCGGCACCGCGATCACGGCCTCGTTATCGGGATTGCATTCGGGGTGGACCCCGGCCAAGACACCGGGTTGCCGAATCGAAAGAGGATCGGTAGGAGATCGGATGGCAGCGCTCACCCCCTCCCCTCCGTCGGAGCTTCCTGCTCTCCGTAGACCCCGGCGAGCTGGAGCGGGAAGGCGGCCCGGAGCGCCCGCTCCTCCGCCGCCTTCCGGAGCATCGTGACCGGCATCTCCGCCCACGGTCTCGTAGGCTGGCCATCCTTGCGCCTTCGGACCGCCTCGTCGAACCGGACCTCCTCCACCAGGGGACGGCTCCAGTCCTTCCGGTGAACTCGGCAGACTGCCTTGACGGGTTTCTCCCGACCGTCGGGATCCTTCGCGAGCTCGACATCGATCTCTCGACCGTCGTACTGGCCGCTCCGCTCGGCGACGGCTCGCATCCCATCGATTCCGACGAACGGGAGGATCTTGTCCGCGGGATCGAATCGGAGGAACTTCACTTGGCCAAGCCAGACGTCGAGCCCGATCCGTCGTGCCACCTCGAGCCCGAACGCGATCTCATCTGCGGTGGAATCCGGTGGGAACCGGCCGGCCGAGCGGAGGATCGCGATCTGCTCTACGGAAAGTTCACCGCAGGGTCGTACGGGTAGGTCGGAGGCAGGGTGGAAGGACGGGCTCTCGGAAGAAGCAGAGGGGACCGGATTCGGCTCCGAGACCGGCACCGGGGAAAGTCCCGCCTCTTCACGCGCCCTCTCGAAGCAGACGGGCTCAACACGTCTCCCGCGAGACCCGTCCCGGTCCTCCAGCACGTAGACCACGCCGGTCGACGACTGGGGGACCCTGCGGCCGCAAGCCGCACACTCATATGATCGGTGCCCGCGGTAGACCGAGTAGGAGAGTCCCTCCTCCGAACCTCCCGAGGGCAAGTCTCTCACGGTCATACCGGGTCCCTCCGGCAGGCCCCGAAACGGATTCCCGCAGCGTGACGGACTCGGAAGCACTCCCCCGACTCCGTCGGTTCATGGCAGATCACGCACGAGATCGTCGAGGTCAGGAGTAGTTCATGGGCCGACTCAGGGTGACCGCAGGCCGGACAAGGGTCGACCTCGCCGTTGGATGACGCCTCCGACCAAGGAGGTAGATCGACGGCCGGGGACTCGGCCAGCTCCGCGGCCATCACAGTGCCCTCTCCGGCGACTTCGTGCGCGAGATCTCGAATGTCCGCCGCTCCTCGAGGATCCGCCGGACGAGACGGTCGAACGACTCGTAGCCGACGAGATTCCCTTCGGTGTCTACCAAGGGGCGACGGAGCGAAGCGAGGAGGCTCCACGTCTCTGGACGGAGGCGGACAATGCCCCTTGGCGATGTTGGCCGGATCCTGCCAACTGAACTTGGCCCGGCCCGTGGCGCTGCTTCCCCGAACCCCTTTGTCCGCATCGATTCGCACCTTTCGTTACGAATGGTACGAATACGCACAATCTATAAGTGCCTTCCCCTCTTCATGTAACATCCGTGACGACGACCGCCCTGCCCAAGCCCAAGAAGAAGATCCTCCCGAAGGTGTCCGTCGCGGGCCGCATCGAACGCGGGTACTACGAGGACCTTGTACGGATCATCGACGGCGACGACCACTTCAACCGAATCGGAGACTTCGTGAGGGAGGCGGTGCTCGAGAAGATCGACCGCTGGAAGAAGGAACATCCATTGGGTTCACCTGCGCACCGAGACCGTCCGCGATAGTGAGGTTCTTACGAGGGAAAGTGTCGATGGGCGTGGTATATCCCCCACTCCTGGGGTTCGTCGTCGGGGAGATCATCTCGGTGACCGGCCTCCCACCTACATCCAATATCATCTCCGAGCGGATCCCGCTGTAGGGCGCGAAAGTCAGTCGTTACGAGACCTGTTGGGCCTACCGCTTGGTTCGGTGCCCGTTTTGCACGGGCCCATACTACGAGTCCGTCATAAGCCGGGGCTCCCTCTCCCGTACGGGGGTCTCGCCCGACGCTAGAGCCGAGTTCGTCGCCCGGTCCTGCTCCAGCATCCGGGATTCCCGCGCCCATGGGTGGAGTCCCCGCACTGAACGGGATATGTCCGTACTACACGATGTTCCCCTTGGCGTTCCCGCTTCGGCGTCTCCGAGGGGCCAAGAAGGGGGCCTGGGTCCTCGATCCGTTCTGCGGCCGGGGAACGACAAATCTAGCCGCACGGATGCGGGGCCTTCCCTCAGTCGGGCTCGATTCCAACCCCGTGGCGGTCGCAATCGCCCAGGCGAAGCTGAGCTCGGCATCCAGTGCCCGGGTCGTCTCTGCATGCAGGACGATCCTAGCATCGGAGAAGTCGACGTCAATCCCGCGGGGCGAGTTCTGGAGGCTGTGTTACGACCCCGAGACGCTGGGCGAGATCTGCCGGGTTCGCGACGCGTTGCTGAGCGACTGCCGATCCGACGCCCGAATCTCGCTTCGAGCACTCATGCTTGGGCTACTGCATGGGCCCTTGCGGCAGAGGGCTCCTGCCCACCTCTCGAACCAGATGCCGAGGACCTACGCAACGAAACCCCGGGGCGCGGTTCGGTTCTGGCGGAAGAGGGCGATGACTCCGCCGCGGGTATCTCTCCTTGACCTCGTAACAAGCCGGGGCCCGCGATACTTGGGAGTCGGCCTCCCCGATACGCCCGGCGAGATTCTAGTGCACGATTCAAGGGACGAGATCGGGCATCCCTTCGGAAAGCCGTTCTCCTACGTGATCACTTCCCCGCCGTACATCGGTATGGACCACTATCCCCGCGACCAGTGGCTCAGAAATTGGTTCGTTGGGGGTCCGGCCAGGCCCACATGGAGCCCTCGCGACGCGCTTCTGACCGATGACCCCGAGCGGTTTGTGAACGAGCTGGGCCGAGTGTGGACTCGCGTGGGCGGGGCCTGCACGAGGGGGTCCCGCCTCACGGTCAGATTCGGCGCAATCAGGAGCCACCCGATCAACCCGACCAACGTCATCGCTGCGTCCCTCGAATCGTCGGACTGTGAGTGGCGAATCCTGACGGTCACCGACGCGGGCCCGGCAACCCACGGCCGCCGTCAGTCCGACCAGTTCCTCGCGACCCCATCAAAATCGGTTCGAGAGATCGACGTCCACGCCGTCCTCAGGACCAACTGATGTTCGATGGCAACGCGCTACCGGTGGTCCGGCAGGCCATACGGGACTGCACGACTGATCAGCGGCACCTTCTCGACGAGATCCGGACCGACGTTCGAGGTCTCGCCGCCCAGGTGCGCACGATCCAGCCCCGAACGACCACCTCGATCTCCCTCGTCGCGAGCGACGGCGGAAACAACAAGCTCGTTTTCGACCCGTTCTACGTCCAACTCGTCAGAGTCGTGGACTCGTACGGCAAGGAGCACCTTCTGGACGCGGTCGCACCCACTACCGATACGGACAAACTCAGTGAACGTCACTGGAAGGCTGGAGAGACGCCGCGCACCGCTCTCGGGCGTCTAATGCAGGACCTCAACGCAGAAACCCTCAACAAACTGAGCCACATGATCCCCAAGGGGAAGGCTGCGCTGGAGGAACCGGGCAAGGTGTCCCCGTCGTGGGTCCAGGTCTACCGCGACCTTTGCGAGTGGGCCGTCCTCTACGACAGGATCTGCTACGCGAACTTCGCGACGGACACGTTACTGGTACGGGACGGCCTGCTCCGGAGCAAGCTCTTTCGGAAGGAGTTGTTCAAACAGATGACCGACCTCATGGAAGTAGCTATCGAGAGAATCCAGAGGGAGGAACGACGCAAGGTCTTCCTCGTCGGTCTCGCGAAGCACAGCAAGGTCCTAGACCGATACGGCTTGTCGCTCCGGTTGGAAAACACCTTCAAGGCGGGCGACGCGCGGTTCGTTCGGGTCCCTCGCCCGTTGGAGGCGAAGGCCTACATCTGGCAGGAGTGGGCCCGTGGAGAACAGGATGTCCGACCCGCCGGTGAGGCGGCGAAGTTCGTCGCCGGGGACATGTACTTTGTCCGGTTCGGGCCGATGGTCACCGACCCGATCTGGGTGGTCGACCTGTTCACGCCTCAGTCCGGCTCTGCTCCGGAGACCTTCGGCTACCTCCTAGCCGACGCGCGTGACGGCTTCCCGATCCCGTATTACCCCCGCTGCCTCCAGAAAGCCGACGAGTACGCCCAGGTCCGTGGGTTCGACCTTGACGTCCTGCAGACCGAGGTCATGTCCGCCGTCGAGGATGCCGTCGGCGCTGGCGCGAGGGATGCACTCGACGCGTACCGTCTCACGCCAGACCTAACCGGGAGGCGCTACGGTTGAAGCTATTCCCCAAGGACCAGGTCGTAGGAATCTTCCACGGCTTCGCCGAGGGGGGCCTGGAGTTCCGGGCGGATCTGGTCCTGCCGTACAAGAGCGCGTTCCAAAGCCTGCCGATGCACGGACAGTTCCTCCTCGTCCAACTGGAGCACGACCAGGAGGCGATCCTCGGTAGGATCACGTCGATTTCGTCGAGCGGTCGGCTCTCCTCCGAGGCGGGCGAGGACTACGGGATTCGAGCGGTGGCGAGCGACCGGCCCATCCCCGAGGACCTGCGAGAGCAGTACCTCCGCTACCAGGTCCACATCAGGGTCCTCGGCCTTGTCCGTCTGGTTGACGACCACATCCAGTTCGCAGCCTCACACCGTCGACTTCCGCACGTCGGGAGTCGGGTGGCCTTCCTAGCGCCGGACGTCCTGCGCGAGGTCGCCGCCCACAACGCACCCGGGGCCGACATCGGCTGGCTCGCCTTCGGGGAGTTCGTCTACGGTGCGAGTGACGTTCGGTTGAAACGAGAGCCGTGGATGCAGGTCCTCGAACCGGCGGTGATCCCGAAGTGGGACGTTCAAAGTCTCGTATCTAGGAGGACCTTCGTCTTCGCGCGCGCCGGGTTCGGGAAGTCCAACCTCGTCAAGCTACTCTTTGCGAATCTCTACTCCGCGAAGGACCCGCCGACGGTGGAAAAGCGGGGGGGTCGAAAGGTTCCGGTCGGGACCGTCATTTTCGACCCCGACGGCGAGTATTTCTGGCCGGACGACGCGGGCCGACCCGGTCTCTGCGACGTGCCTGGGCTCGCGGACCGGATCGCCGTGTTCACCGACAAGGATCCGCCGAGTTCGTTCTACGGTGCGTTCGTAGCCGGAGGCGTAAAGCTCGACATCCGCCGTCTACACGCCGCGGACGTCGTGAGCATCGCGCTGTCCCCGGAGCGGCAGGAGCAGCAGAACGTCCGAAAACTCCGGAACCTCAGCGACGCCCGCTGGCGTCAGGTGGTCGATGAGATCCACCGAAACGGAAACCAGGCCGACGAGGCGCTGCTCTCCCAGCTCCTCGACCTGAGGCCCGATCAGGAGGCTGAACTGTATGCGGCCCGGGCCAACATGACGTCGATCGTCAGGATGCTGCACAGTCCCGCGAGCCTCACCCTCGAACGCCTCGTCCGTGCCCTTGGCGAGGGAAAGCTCTGCGTGTTTGACGTTTCCCAAGCGCGTGGAGAGACGGCACTACAGCTCTCCGGCCTCATCCTAAAGCACGTCTTCGACCACAACCTCGGGGAGTTCACGAAGGCGAATCCCCAGTCGATTCCTACGATCGCGGTCGTCGAGGAGGCCCAGACAGTCCTGAACGAGCGCGCCGCATCGGCTGAGGGGGTCTACGTCTCATGGGTAAAAGAGGGGAGAAAGTTGGACCTGGGGACCGTTCTAGTGACCCAGCAGCCGGGGAGCATCGCGCGCCAGATCCTCAGCCAGGGCGACAACTGGTTCATCTTCCACCTCCTATCCGAAGGAGATCTTGACAACGTCCGCCGCGCGAACTCGCACTTCAGCGTCGACATCCTTAGCAGCCTCCTGAACGAGCCGATTCCGGGCCACGGGGTGTTCTGGAGTAGCGCGGGAAAGACGCCCTACCCGCTCTCGATCCGGGTCCTTTCGTTCGAGGACGCCTACAAGAGGCAAGACGCGGACGGTAAGGCGCCGGTTCCAGAGACGTGGGCCAGCAGGTTGAAGGCGGAGTTCGATGAGGTGGAGCAAGAGGCCGAGCGCTTCATCGCCGGCGAAACGAGTGAGGAACAGGTAGAAGCCACGCCCTCTCCGCCCGCGGAGGAGGCCGGGACGGCTGAAGCGGAGCACCCGCCGGTCGACATGATCCGGTACTACACCCAAAAGGCAGTCGCCGCGATCAGGCAGGACACTAAGCTCCTCGCCAGCCTGGGCGGGAAAGGTCAGCCGTGGGCCGGCGTTCGCGAGGCTATCGCCCTCACCCTTCCGCCTGTGATGCAAGAGCAGGAGAAGACCCAGATGGCGTACACTTTGGTCGCGCCAGTGCTGAACGCCGTCCTCGGAAAACAAGACGTCGGCTGGCACGTCGAACGGAGACCGAGTCGGAAGGGCGACGGGATGACTACCTGGGTAGTCGCCGGCCCCGCACCGGCCAAGAAGGGGTAGCCAGGCGGGTCGTCGCCCTCGACCGATCCGCAACGACCATGAGCAGGGATCGCGGACCACTCGAATAGTTCGCTAACGAGATCCGAAGGGGGTCGCCGCTCCCGATTTTCCCCATCGACGCCGACCTCCCGACCGAGGATTCGATCTACTGGTCGGGGGAGAGAGTCGGCGGCTTCCTGACCCTCGCCAAGAAAGTCGGCACCCCCATGATCTACCTCACCGAGTCGGTAGTTGATGAGGACGACGACGATCTCAAACGAGCGCCCCACTTGAGGGCAACGTGGCCGGTCGAGTCGATCTCCTCCGGGCTCTGAGAGGCCCACTTGGCGGTCTTCACGAGGACGTGGAACTGGCCGCCGAGGAGGAAAGCGACCTCGACTGACACCTCGGCCGCCGAGAAGCGTCGCGAGACCACCGGGGAGGAGGTCGATGACGATCAGCATGGCGCCGCCGACGAGCAGGATCACACCCTGGTCCCTCCTCGCGGCGATCAACACTCCACCGACCACGTCGATCGCGGCTCCGATACCGAGGAGGGCCGAACTGCCGTAGATCCCGGTCAGCGTCGACAGCACCGGGTTGGTCGAGTTCGTTGACGTCCCGTTGGACCCTCCAGTTCCCGTACTCCCTCCGCCCGGGTTCGTCCCGCTTCCTCCGCCCCCACCGCCGCCGCCTCCCGAGGTCCCTATCAGGTTACCGTTGGTCGACGGGTGCGCCACGTTCGACCCAGTGGTCTCGACCGTCGGGGACGTCTAGGAGAAAACCTCGAACCCGTACGCGGTGGACGGCGCCAAGCCCGCAATGTTGTAGGTCCGCGCCGTCCCGCTCGCTAGAGAGTAGGTCTCGTTCCAAGAAGACACGGGCTACCACGCCTCCATTGAGTCTCCAACGAAGGTGATCCCGGCGGTCAACTCCCACCCGAGCAGGACGTTCGTGTCTCCGGAGTAGAGGACGATCAGACCGAAGGGCGGGCCCGCGGTCACCCAGATCGAGTTGCTCTCGTTTGACGTCCCGACGACGGCGCGGTGAGGGTGGTGTTGAGATCCAACACCGCGGCTCAAATCGCCATGTTCACGGTTAGCCCGGTGACCGTCCCGTTCGACACCACCCCACCCATGCCCTGGAAGCTCGCGGACCCGTCATAGTCGGGCCAGGTGCCGAAGACGCCGCTGCCCATGTCCCACAGGATCGCCAAGTCCGTCAAGGGCACGTCCGGCAGCATCCACGCCAGCGTCTCCTTGCGTGGCGACGGGGCAGGGCGCGCGGAATCGACTCGATCGATAGGAGAATCGGTTCGGGGTTGGGCTTTGTCAACCTCCGGGTTAGGGTCTTCCGGGGGACAGATTTCACTCTCCTCACGCATCTGGGTCACGTTGGCACACTGCTTCGGTCTGGCCCCGAGCGGACTCGCCCGTTGGCACGGTCGAATGCGGGCCACCAATGGCCAAATTGGTTCGTGGCCTCGCGGACGTCAAACGGTGCGGTCGAAACCCCTCGCCCTGGATTAGCGGGAGAACCGAGGCTGGACACGGACACGGCGGGAATGGGGGAGCGCGGAAAGGACCGCCGCCGAACCGCAAAGGACGCACCTCGCAGGTCGCTCGGCTCTCCGTTGGAGTCCCTGGACGCGGACGTCGGCTCGGCACTCGAGGCAGTAGAGATATCGCAGGACTCGGGTCCGCCGTTGCGCCACGGCCTGCGACTCTGACCCGGGTCATTGACCCTTCGCCGACCAATGGAATGTGAACGAAGGCGGCTTCACACCCCTTGAGCGTGCGACCTCGAGCGGATTCGCTGGCAGTTACAGACCAAAGGGGATACAAGGCTGAGGTGGATACCAGAGCCCCGGGGGGAAAACGGAAACCTGCGAAACAAGGCGCAGGTCTCGGCCCACTTATACTCCGTGCAACTGAAGGAACCAGGGGACCCCCAGCCACACTACAGCAAATCGAAGGTCGAGGTAGCTCGCTTCCTAATCGCGGAGGCGCTGTAGGACAAGCACGGGATGGACCGGCTTCGAGAGAAGAAGGCGATGAAGTAGTCGGAGGCCTCCCGGCCGCTCATCGAACCCGACAGCTGAGAAGGACTCAAATCAGGATTCGAGGTAGGCGCACCGGAGTTATGCTACCTGAGAGGAGGGAGGGGGCCCGCTCCAACCCTGAAAACGACACGGGGTCCGGAAAGACGAAGGGAGCAGTGCCGGAGCTCGAGGAGTTCATCCAAGAAGGGCCCCTAATCGAAGAACCCGAGATTACTGCCCTCCCGGTACAGAACGAGTTCTACAGGGTCCCCCGCCGCTTCGGTAGTATCCCGGTGGACGAACTCCCCCTGGGGTGCGATCAGAAGAAGCAGTACTACGGCGTCTACCCGCGAATCTCACTCCCCTTTCAGCGCGTCGAGCGTATCTCCTTCGGGCATCCGGAGCGGGAGCCGAACCGATTGTTCTTCGGGGACAATCTCCACGTCATGCGCATGCTGCCCTCGAACACAATTGACCTCATCTACATCGACCCACCGTTCTTCTCTGGTAGAGTCTACAACCTGATTTTCGGCGACGCTAACGAAGTCAGGTCTTTCTCGGACATCTGGGAGGGCGGGATGCCCGGATACCTCACATGGTTGAACGCGCGGCTGTTGGAGATGAAACGGTTGCTGAAACCCACTGGCAGCATTTACGTTCACCTCGATTGGCATGCAAGCCATTATGTCAAAGTCGAGATGGACAAGATTTTCGGCTACGACAATTTTATCGCCGACGTGATTTGGGATAAGGGCTTCAGAGGTACGGAGCAGAAGAGAAACTACCAGCACTCCCACGACGTAATCCTCCTCTACAAGAAAGGTGAGGATTACACCTGGAACGATCAGTATCAACCCTACCAAGACCCGGACATGCGCAGGTACAACAAGCGAGACGAAGAGGGGAAACAGTACGCGCTCATCAAGCGAAGGCATACGGATGGCACGGTCTACTACGGGAAGACTTACCCGAGGGCGGAAGGAAAGAGGATTAACGACATCGTTCACGTCCCGGTTCTCGCCGCCACGGCGGGGGAGAGGATCGGCTACCCGACCCAGAAACCCGAGGAACTTCTCGAAAAACTCATCGGTGCATCCTCGAATGAGGAAGACGTTGTTGCCGACTTCTTCTGTGGAGGGGGGACGACTCCGGTTGTTGCACAACGCTTGAACAGGAGGTGGGTCGCCGGGGACAACTCCCGTATTGCAGTTGCCGTCACCGCTGATCGCCTCAGTAAAGAAACGACTGGGTCTCACCGCGACGCCAAGGCAGTGCAGCATCGAATCACATCCATCCCCGACATCTCCATCGAGCACTGGGGAATCTACGAGGTCCCGTCCCTAACAAGACTCTCAGAGTCGGAGTTTCGGCAGTTCGTTATCGCGGCCTACAACGGGCGGCTCGCAAGCACCGAAGATGTGGTCCACGGCTACAAGGACGGGATTCCCCTTTATGTCGGACCCGCTTCCCAAGACGACAAAATAACCAAGGATGCCGTCCTCGACTTCGCCGAGGCAATCGTCACGAAGAAGGGGAGGAATCGAGGGACGATGCTTGCCTGGTCATTTGCCGATTCCGCCACCAAGGCCGCCCAGAGGGTCGAGGCAGAAAGTAAACTCAGTGTGGATCTCGTGAAGATTGCTCTCGTCCAGATCGAGTCCCACGAGTTCAGGGACCACGTCGTTTCCAAGCACAAGGAATACGCCGACCTCCTCGTCTTCATCCTTCCCCCGGAGGTTCGAATCAATCTCAAGCGCCTTGGGTCGAAGACTTACGAGTTCGACATCTCGGAGTCGGCCTCGATGAACCCAGGCGGCAAGGTGATGAACGTCCAGTGGGACTTTGACTTCAAGGTTCGATTCGCTTCGACAAAGGGATTCTCGTTCATTCGGAACGAACGAGGCGACCCGGAACTGTCAGTGACCTACGAGTTCCCCAACATCGGCAAATGGAAGGTGGCCTGCAAGGTCCAAGACGACCGCGGGGGCGAGAAGACCGAATTCTTTGACATCTCGGTGTCCTGATGTATGACTCCTTCCAGCCCCACCTGAGTGAGTTCGAACAGTGGTTAACCGATGGATACCCGACCGATAACCCGAAGACCCGAGAGTTCTTGGACAACCTGCTCGATCCAACGCAACCCAACCCGGTCTTCCCGCACATCAAGCGGGCCATACTTCGTGCCGTCTTCGCCTACGAGAAACTTGGAACGAAGAATCAACTCCTCAATATCGTGACCGGCGGCGGGAAGACGGCGGCCATCGCCGCCATAATCGCCTGGCTGAAGATGGCTCACGGTATGGACAAGTTCCTCATTCTCGTCCCGAACCTCATCGTCCGCGACCGCCTTGAGGCCGACTTTACGACAAAGAGAATCTTCACAGACTACGGGCTCTTCCCCAAACAGGATCAGGACCGCTACCTCAACGAGCTGGACCTGATGACCCTCGGGGGCGGTGGGGCGCCGCAGGACATGCTCACTGCCGGCATCATCCTCGGCAACATCCAGCAATTCTACGAGTCCAATATCACGGGCCGGCGCAATCTAGCCTACGTGATGAATTACATCGGCGACATTGCGGTCTTCAACGACGAGGCCCACAACACCCCGGCCCCGGAGTACACCAATGTCCTGGCAACCCTGTCGAAGAAGTGCCGGTTCAGACTGGACACCACCGGCACCCCCGACAGGGCCGATGCTCAACCTATCGACTCGGAGATGATTTTTCACTACGACATCAACCAAGGCTTGGACGACCACATAATCAAGTCCATCGTGGTCTACCACCCCGAAGTAAGGGCGATAGAACTCATTTACACGAACCCGGAAACGGGAGAGAAGAGGGCAATCACGGAACTCGACAAGGAGTTCGAGGAGGCAGAGAAGAACATCAAGCCGTTTCAGTGGGTTCTCGACCCGGAGCCAATGAAGAAGCAGATTGCGCTCGCCCTCGACAGACTGAAGGAGCAGAAGAGGCGGGCGAAAGGCCGATACAAACCCCTCCTCTTCGTAGTCACCATGAGCATCGCCGAAGGTGAGAGAGCGCAGAAGGTCCTTCAAGAGACCTTCAAGGTCAGGTCACTACTAGTCACGGAGGAATCGGACGAGGAGGACAGGGAGGACGCGCGTGACATCGGGAAGCCGGATAGCCCCTACGATGCTGTGGTGAGCGTCATGATGCTGCGCGAGGGGTGGGATGTGAAGGAGGTGTCAGTCATCCTTCTCCTGAGGAAGTTCTCCTCCCCCGTCTACGGTCAACAGGTTATAGGTCGGGGCTTGAGGAGGATTATCCGGGACCCATCCGAGTCCGAAATTCTCGCCGTCGTGGATCACCCTCGGCTTCAGCACGACTGGCTCTGGCGCCTAGTGTCTGTCAGCAAGATTCGCCAGAATGTGGAGGCGGATGAAGACTTGGGCGACGAGGACATTCCCGCCGAACCCAAGGTCCAGCGACTTGTCCGGCCGGAAAACCTCATCAAAGTACCTGCGCCGGAGTTCGATACGAAAATCGACTTCGAGAAGGGGAGGAAAGAGATAGGGGAGGGCGAGATCGCGAAGAACTGGCAGGAGCTCCTCGATGAAATCGAGTATGACCGAGCGGCGTGGACCATCAGTCGGACCAGGACGTTGAGTGTCCACGCAAAGCACCTCGACAAGAAGAAGACGATGGAGGTCTTACCGGGAGAGGCCGAGACTCAGCCAGAGGACGGAACGGGCCCTGAAAAGGAGATGACCCTCGACGAACTCCGTGAGAACTTCAAGAAGGAGCTGGCCTCAGTTGCTACGGATCTTCTCTTTCAAGGCGGCTTTGGGGGCCTGAAGAAAGGGAAACTCTACAACGCCTTGATGGATCACGTCGTCAAGAAGATCTTCAAGGGAAAGCCTCTTGGTGAGGCAGACCGACACGACGTCGATTTCGCCATCGCGACCACGGAGCAGGTCCGGAAGAGCTTCACCAAGCCCATCGTGGCCGGAATCTTGGGAGACGTGTGATGCCCGCTTCGGAGCACGGTGCGTTCGAGAACCCTAAGAAGAGCGCCTATTCTATCGAGTTCTATGACTCCGCTTGGGAGCGGGAGTACATGGAGGGTCTAGAGGCCGACCCGAAAGTTGGGAAGTGGACCAAGAACCACGGCATCCGTATCCCCTACTACGACGAGGACGGTGCCTACCATACCTTTACCCCGGATTTCCTGGTCGAGATGACCGACGGGGCCGTTGAAATCCACGAAGTCAAGGGCACGCAGTTCCTTGGGAACCCGGTCACCCGGAGGAAGTTCAAGGCGGCAGAGAAATTCTGTAAGGTTCGCAAGATGGAGTTCAGAGCCAGCTCAAGACGTAAGTAGGGAGGTAGCACCCCGAGAACGAGGCCTGGCTGTGGAAGTTCGGCCTTGGTCAGATCGGTAGCGCAGCAGCACCCTCTTCGACTTCGTCAGCGCCAACAACGGGTCTCCTTCATGACGAGGGGTTCCCCTTGTCGGGTCTCGGACCTGTTGCAAAGTAGGGCATCGCCAAGAGCGGGGTGTGGCTGGACGAGATGGATGACCGGAGTCGCGACGGCCACCGCCGCAAGGGCTCTCTCTTGCCTATGCCTGCCGGGCATGCCTCAGGAGGCTGCCACCGGCATCACGCGGGTTCGAACTGCCTCGAACCCCCGGTCGATTCAGGCTCCCTGCTTCGAGGAGGGGCCCCTCGAAGCCGTGGCGTGAACGACTCCGATCGCCTCGCGGAAGTCTCGGTTCTTCCGTTCTCCCGTCTCCCGGAGTGCTGTCTCGGCGAGTTCCTTGAGATCCTCCGGGACGTCCTTCCTGGACTTGATCGAGTCGTAGAACATCAAGGCCATCTCCCGCGCGCCGTCCCAGTACTCCCTATCGAACCGATTCATGGTGAACCACCCTCTGGGACTCGGATTGTACGCGCGGACGCATATCACCCGCACCGGGAGTTCTTGAAACACCTCCCCCGTCAGCGCATCCACGTCTGACGGCGGGGCCTCGTTTCAGGCCCGGCTTCATCGAGCCCAGCCCCCTTGGAAGCCTGCTCGACGCCCTATCCCTTCCCTGACAGCCTCCGCCTTACCATGACCGCTCCCGACGTCCTTGGCGGCGGTCGTTTAAGCTCGTACTTCCCAGGGATCGCCTCCAGGAGGTCCCCCAGCTTGCTCTTTCCGAAGGTGCGCGGATCGAAGGCAGGATCGAGCTTCAGCAACGCGTTGCCCAGCTCGGCCAGATGACAGTAGCCGTCCTCCCCGACAACTGAGTCAAAGGCCTTGTCGATAAGTTCGAAGGCTTCGGTCGCGACCCGACGACCATCAGGAACTTCTGGGGGAGTCGAGGCACTCGGGGTCGTCGCAGAGGAAGGCTTCCTCGACCTCGCAGGCAGCGGGTTCTCTCTCCGAGATCCAATCAGGTTCTCTGTGGCGACGAACACGTTGCAGGCGTTTCTGAACGCGGGAGGGGTCTGGGCCCTACCGATCCCCACGACGAGCATCCCAGACTCGCGAAGGCGCGTGGCCAATCTCGTGAAGTCCGAGTCGGACGATACGATGCAGAATCCTCGGACCCTACCGCTGTGCAGGATGTCCATGGCATCGATGATCAGCGCGCTGTCGGTGGCGTTCTTCCCTGAAACTGCGGTGAACTGCTGAACCGGGACCAGCGCGTGCTCCTGAACCGTGGGTCGCCAGGAGGAGAGCTTACCCGAAGCCCAGTCGCCATAGATCCGTCGGATCTCAACCGACCCGTACTTCGCGGCCTCGGCGAGCATCTCACCGACCAGCCCGGCGGACGCATTGTCTCCATCCACGAGGAAGGCGAGAGGGAGTGATCGAGAATGGGTCACGAGCTCGAGGGTGTCAGGCTCAGCATCCGGAGGCATGGGCGTGGCGATGCACATGAATGTGATGAGACTTGCATACCTCGGCGTTGGCCCGTGACCGGCGGCTCCGGACTCGACTCAATTCGAACGGCCGTTCAGGCTCCCGTCCGCGAGATCTCCGACTCGCAGCTACTGTCGTTACTTTCGTACGCGAACGTGTGATATACCCCGACGTGGATGATCACCCTCGGGTGAGGCGGGCGGTAACGCCTCACCCGCGGCTCCGCCCGACCTCGCCCCCGTACCATGAAGGGGAAAGGCGAGACCGGAAGCGCGACCGATAGCCGAACGTTCAAGCTCCGAGGCTGGAAGCCGCCTCGGATCGCCCGGGGCCATTGGTGGGCTGTGCCGATCACCCTCCTCGTGGTCGCCGCGATCCTTGCGACCTCCGTCGCCCTCCTCGCGGGAAGCACCCGGGTTGTTCAGGAGAAGTGGTCGGCGATCAACCTCTCCCTCGGGTCGAATCCGCTCTCCCAACAGCTGAACATCACCTTCGCGAGGGTCAGCTACCTCGACCAGCCGACCCAGTGGAACACGACCGGTTTCACCAACGCCTCCCTGACGGCGAACGGAGCCTGGCTCGACAACACCAGCGGCTATGGGACCCACTACGGGATCGCCCAGGTCAACTCGACCTCGACCGGCACCACGGCGCTCGCCAGCTGGCCTCTCGCTCCCTCCCTCGGCGCGAACGTCAGCTACGCCTTCCTCGACCAGCGCGTCGCGCTCAACGGCACCGGGACGACGTGGCAGCTCGTCCTCTCCGAGACCCAGCAGACGGGTCAGGTCGCGACCTCCGGCAACGTCACGAACGCCGCGGCCGGGTCCGCCCAGAACGAGGTCTGGGTCCAGGCCTTCTACTCCGCGGGCAACTTCACCTTCCTCGCCTACGACTGGGAGGAGAAGCCCGGCGGCTTCCAGACCGTCACCACCTACACCTTCCCCTCGAACGTCTTCGCGCCTCCGCTCCAGTTCTTCGAGGTCTACGTCTACGCCCAACCCCTCCAGACGGTCGTCAGCATCGTCAACACGACCAACGGAGCCGTGATCGGCTCGACCCCCGCCATGCACCCGGTCCTCGACCAGAACCTGACGAAGATCGGCTACCTCGGCGACACGCTCACCGCAGCGGCCTCGAGCGTCGACTCGGCGATGATCCTCGACTCTGCGTTCTTCGTCGACCACAACACCTACGCGAACGCCCCCGGAGCTTCGACGGCGGCGATCCCGATGGTCGCCGGCTCGGTGTCGATCCCCGACTCCGCTCCCTTCGACCCGGCGTCCGTGACCACCCACTGGCTCAATCCGCCGAACTCCCAGAACAGCTACTCGAGTCTCACGGGGTCGCTCTCCGACTTCCCGAGCGTGGTCAACTCCTCCTCGCCGGCGAGTGAGACGAGCTCGCTGATCAACGCGACGGCGATCCTGAACTCGACCACGACGGCAACCGAGGCCGGCGCCCCGGGCACCCTCGCGACGATCCGCGCCACTCCCGAGGACCAGACGGATGCAGTGTCGTCCACGGCCTACGCGACGACCTGGACTCCCCAGACGATCCAGAGCCAGATCCACTCGTTCCTGACGAACTACATCTCGGCGAACACCGGGGTCCCGGCCGCCGACATCGAGATCCCGGGCATGCTCGTATCGAACATCGCCGTCTGGACCCAGTTCTCGAGCCAGGCGGCAAGCACGATCCACGACTACCTCGCGAGTGCCATCCCGGGGTTCCTCCAGTCGAACAACCTCGCACTGGTCAACCGGACCACGGGAGCCATCGACGCGGGCGCCGACATCGGCGAGTTCATGGACCTCTCCACAGGGACGGTCTATGCGGGTCAGACCAACGACTTCGGTGGAGTCTTCGACCCGGTCGACCACCAGTGGTATGCGAGCGCCGAGGCGGCGGGATTCCCGACCGGCTCGGGAGTCGGCGCGTCCGGGGCGATCTTCGTTCCCGGACAGGCCGCGTTCCTCGGATGGGCGGCGAATGGAGAGCCCGAGTTCGGGGTCGGTGGTTGTTTCATCGTCTGTCTCGGCTCGGCGCTCACCGGCGCCGCCTCCGCCGTCTCGAGCTTCGTCGGCTCCGCCGCCAGCACCGTGAGCAACGCCGTCGGAGGCGTCACGAACACGGTCTCCAACGATGTCATCAAGCCGGTCTCGGGAACCCTCGGAAGCGACCTCAGCGGGGTTTCGACCGACGTCTCGAAGGCCGTCGACCAGGTGATGCCGTTCTTCGGCGGAACGATCGCGAACATCGGCGGCGCAGTCCAGGGGACCCTCAGCCACACGCTGAGCGGCATCACGAGCGGGATCGGCTCGGCGGCGAGCGGAGCGGCGGGCGCCATCCTCTCGGGCGTCAATTCGATCTCGAACACGATCTACCACGTCGGCGCCGCAGCGGGGTCCGCCATCGGCAGCCTTCCTGGGGAGATCCAGAGCGGGCTCAACGTCGTCGGCAACACGGTAGGGAAGGTCGTCAGCACCTCCGCGGCCGTCCTGTCGAGCGCCTTCACGACCGCCAAGAACGTCGCGGGAGACGTCGGCAGTGCTATCCTGAACGGCGGGAAGAGCCTCCTCAGCCTCGCCGGGAACGCCGCGGGCGCCGTGGCCGGCGCGCTCGACACGGTCGGGAGCACCATCGTGAATGGGGCTTCGGGCGCCCTGAGCTGGGTCGAGAACGCCTTCGGGACTGCCGGCGCCGACATCATGAACGCCATCAAGACGATCGGCGGAGCGCTGAATCCGTTCAGCTGGTTCTCGGGGTTCTCCTCGCAGGTCGCCCAGATCCTCGAATACGTCGTGATCGGCGTCGTGGCATTCGTCCTGGTCTTCGCGATCGTCTTCTTCCTGCACCGCCGGTCGAAGAAGCACGGCTCTCGGCAGCGGGGCGGAGAGCGCGGGCGGCACCGCAGCCGATACGCCCACCGGGCGTGAGGGCGCCGGGAGAGACGGTGTCGGAAGATGGCCCAGTCGAGCCGCCAGGGGAAGCACGCACGAGGTGGCGGATGGGGCGGTATCCTCAGCCTGTTCTTCCTGATCCTCGTCGTCGAACTCGTTCTGGACGTCGTGCTCCTCCCCGCGGACGTGGTGATCGTCCCGGCGGAGCTCATCGGAGACGCGCTGTTCCTCGCAGTCGGGGTCGGTGGCGCCTTCATGGCGGGCCGGGGAACCGGGAGGTCGATCCGGCCGCCTCCTCGCTCCTCCCGGTCCCTGAAGGGCGATCGGAGGGCGGTTTCGGACTCGGGAGCGGCGCTGGTCCTGGGGTACTGGACCTTCGTGGTAGCGATCCTCGCCTTCCAGTGGTGGTTCGCCGTCCACCACCCGATCCTGAACATCCTGACCTTCCCCTTCGAGCTCGTCTTCGACGTCCTGCTGTTCATGGGAGGGGTCCTGGTCACCCTCTTCGGGGTCTCGAGAAGGTCGTCGGATTCCCGAGAGGTCGGCTCGTGAGCCGGGCGCTCACTCTCACGCTCGTTGCCTGCCTCGTGGCCTCCGGCCTCCTGCTGATCGGCTCCCCATCCCCGGCGGCCGGTGGGCAGGTCAGCAGCGGTGTGACGCCGGCCTCGACCCCTTCCGCGGTGTCCTGGATGGCTTCCGAATACTGCTCCAGCGACGCCCACCCGGGATTCCTTGGATTCGTGGTGCCGTACTGTCCCGTCGGTGCCGGCTACGCCGCACCGCCCGTGACGATGTACAACGTGACGGGATCGACCACCGGGGTTCCGGTGTGGACGTCCGCGGCGAACAACTCGAGCGGAGAGGTCGTGATCCTCGCCAACAGCGTGCTCACGCAGCCGACCGCCCAGCCCGTCTACGACTTCCCCACGATGTGGGCCTACCTACCGTCTCGTGGTTGGCTCAACCTCACGGCGGCCAGCTCTCTCGGGACGGCTCCGGGAACGCTAGGCTACGACCTCGAGGTTTCCGGCGGCTGCATGGCGTGGGACCCCACCGAGCACTACTTCCTCGCCGTGGCGGGTCAGGACAGGGCCAGCGGCAACGGCTGGACGTTCACCTACGCGCCGGGTTCGAACCCGCTCCCCGGCGGGACCTGGACCAACCGGAGCAGCGAGGTCATCGGCTGGGCGATGACCAGCTGCGAGATGGCTTGGGATCCGCCGTCCCAGGAGATGCTCCTCTACGGGCCCGCGCTCGGAGGAACGGGCGCGGAGTTCTGGTACTGGTCGGGCAACGGGGGTTGGGCGGGGAGCTATCCGACGTCGAGCTACGGAGGCCCACCCTGTGCCTTCAACGCCACCGTCGCCTACGACCCGGTCTCTGAGAAGGTCGTCTGGTTCAGCGGCAGCACGACTGGCTGCTCGAGCCATCCGAGCCCGGTGCTCTCCTACACCTACGCGTGGACGGGCTCCGTCAGCTGGAGCAACCTCTCGTCGAGCCTCACGGTGACTCCGCCCGGGCGGGAGTGGGCGACGTTCTCGACCACCGCCTTCGGAGCGTTTCTCATGGGCGGCGATGCCTCCCCCACCAACCCGACCGTTGGAGTCCTCAACGACACCTGGCTCTTCAACGGCCAGTGGGTCCCGGAGTCGCTGGCACTCTCGGCGGGGAGCGGGACGTTCTGTCCCCGCTACGCGGCTTCCGCGGGCTCGCTGAACGCCACCTCGTTCCTACTCTTCGGCGGCGGGACGACCGGCACGGGAAGCTGCGACCCCCAGCCCTTCATGGGCGGTCTCTACGCCCTCAACGACACCTGGACGGTGGCTGGAGTGGCACTCCCACCGTCGAACCCGCAGGAGAACCAGACGGGCCTTCCCTGCACCGACGCCCAGTTGAGCTGGACGAATCCGACGCCTCCCTACGGCCTGTCGATCGTCAACGACACCGTCTACCTCTACGGAGCCTCGGGCACGCTCGTCCAGACGATCAGCACCAACGGTCCCGCCACTTCTATCGTGGCGACAGGTCTCACCTGCGGCACCTCCTACACGTTTCAGGTCCGCGGCTGGTTCTCCGATGGAGCGCCTTCGCCACTCTCGGCCGCTCTCAGCTTCCTGACCGGCAGCGCGGCCGGGAACGGGCAGGGAGGCGGAGGCAGCTCGGGGAACGAGACGGACCTCACGCTCATCGTGATCGGAGTGGCCGTGGCGGTCGTCGCGGTCGTGGTCGTCGGGATGTCGCTCCATCGGCGGCGGCCCGGGGGACGGGAGAGGTAGGAAGATGGGGCTCTTCGATTCCGACCCCGTCGAACGCGAGGCCGTCCGCCTCGGCCGGGTCCACGAGGTGCCCGCGGAGATCCACTACTCGAGTGGCTCCGACCGCTGGTGGTATCACGGCCCGCTCTGGGTGCAGGAGACCCGACCGGTCCACGAATGGGAGTTCAGCCCCGCGCTGCGCGACCCCCGGAACCGGTTCGTTCTCCGACTCATCAAGAAGGGCTGGACGAACGAGCGGATCGCCACCGAACTGGTGTCGGAGGTCCAGCGCACCGAACCGCTGACCCCGGAAGAGGAGCGCGCTGCGCTGGCCAGCGCTACCGCTGTCGTGCGCGAGGTCCGCCGGGCCGCGGGGCGCGCCCACGAGCCCCACGTCCTGCGAATTTACGGTCTCAAGAACGCCTCGAAGACCGACGAGCGGATCCTGGTCACCATCGACCAGGACCTGGTCCACGAGGCTCCGATGGTCCCGTTCACTCGGACCGAGAAGGGGAGCCGGCGCCTCCAGTTCGCCATGATGGCCGCGATGGCGATCATCGACGCGATCTTCCTCTACGCGATGGTCTCTTTCGTCAACGCGGGACCCGAGCTCGCCGTCAACGCCGGACAGATCCAGCAGCTTTCCCTCTCCTTCGGACAGCTGATCGCGCTCCCGTCGGTCGTTCTCGTGACCTACGTCCTGATGGCACGGAGAACGCTCGTTCTCGACCTCGAGATCCAGCCGGTCGTCGAGGACCTCCAGGATACGCACAGCGAGGCCGTCTACCTCGTCAACTCGGAGAAGACCCCGGCATCGACCTACCTGTCGCGGACCTTTCGACTCGACCCGGCGACCGTCCGAGGATTCACCGAGGAGATCGCGAGGTTCCAGTCGGACACGATCGCGAACCTGCAGGAACAGTCCCGCTCGCTCCGCACCGAGCTCGACTCGGCGAAGGTGCTCGGGGTCGAGGCCTGGAGCCAGTCGACGGACCTGAGATCGCTCGGGCACGGCCACGCGCCGTCGATCCAGCGCGACCCCGTCGGGATGTGGGTGCTCGTGGGGGTGGTCGCGGTCGTGGTCGGCGTCGCGGTTTGGGCGGCGATGGCGGCGGGGGTATGACGATGGTCGGGGGTCCGTTCGCGGCATTCGCCCTCCTAGCGGTCCTGACCAGCCTCCTGCTGGTCCTTCCCGGGGCCCGGGGAGCGGTCCCCTCCTCGTCCTCGGACAACTCCGCGGTCCAGTACTTCCGTCTCGACCCCGGAACGCCCACCGAGGCGGGGTCGGTCTTCGATGTCCCGGTCTTCGTCCTCGCCGAGCCCGCCGGCCCGATCGCGAACCGCTCGGAGACGCAGGCAGCGTGGCAGGACCTTGAGGTCATCTACGTCAACGCGATCCCGGTCCCGTTCGTCAACTGGTCGGTCCTCTCCTGGGGGGCGGGCCGGTTCGACCTCCAGCTGTCCCTGACGGACGCGGAGGTCGGCGCCATCGAGGGAGGCCAGGCACTTCTCGCGCTGAACTCCTCCGTCCTCTTCGGCTCGTCAGTTCTCGGCGCGGCCGGGATCATCGACGGTGCCGTCCTCAGCTCGTCCACCCTTGTGGGGGCTTGGTGGAGTACGGTCTTCGGCATCCAGACCCCGCCTCCCGACCCGTCCTTTTCCTCGCTCCAGGGGATTGTCGAAGACCTCGCCTGGTTCGGCGCCTCGACGGCGGGGAGGGCGGCCTACGCCGCGACCACGATCGTGGCGGTCCTGCTCTACCTCTGGGAGGGCCACAAGCTCGCCCGTGCGAAACTGACCGGGCGGAAACCCGGGGCCCGTCGGGAGGCCGCCTGATGGCGCTCGGTGCGGACCTCCTCCTCGCAGTCGCCTTTGTGGCGGCGGTCGGGCTGATCTTCGCGGTCGCGACGGCGCTGAAGAGTTGGGTCTTCGAGCTGAGCCCGCGGGAGTGGGGCTACTCGGTGATCCTCACGTTCAGCCTCGGAGTACTCGCCGCGGCCTATCTCGACGGCGACGGGACACTCGAGCTCCTCGCGACGGTTCCGATCTTCCTCGCGGTCGTCTGGTGGGTCGCGAGACTCTGGCGGCGGCACCAGGCCCGTTCGATGCGGGCCTCGGAGACCTGAGATGGTCCGAGATTACGCCCCGACCGCATCCCGCCCGGTCCCGCTCATCGATAATGGGGAGCGGGATCGGCTGTCGTTCTGGCGTCAACACGCCGTCGCGATCCCGGCCGAGTTGCTCGAGATCACCGGCTGGCTGGCCCTGGCCGCGGAGCGGGAGGCCCTGACCCAGAAGGAGGGGGGCGTTCATCGGGTCACCGCCGGCTCGAGGCCGTCGAACGTGCTGTTCCTGGTGCCCCGGGAGGGTACCCGGGCCTACCAGAACTGGGAGTGGTGTCTGAACTACCTGCGGATGGAACAAGGCCGACGTCGGCTGGTTCAGCAGCAAGTCGGGGAGGCGGAGGCAGCCCTGAAGTCCGCCGACGCGGAGCTGGAGGATCTGAGAACCCGGCACCAGGAGCTCGACTCCCGGTTGAGGATACTGGCCGACGAGGCCCGCCCGATCATCCAGCGAGGAGACGGTGCCTCGGGCAACGGACCGTTGGTTCCGCTGCAGCTCGGCATGGCCGAAGCTAGGGAGAACCTGACGGCCTTCCGCGTCGCGGAGCGCCACCGGGAGACGATCCGTCTTCGCCTCGAGGGGTTTCGCGACCATCTCGTGCCCCGGGTCTACCCGGGGCTCTGGGGACGGGTCAACGCCTTCCTCGACCTCCAGGCCCTCTCCGTGGCGAACGTCGCGAGCGAGGAGTTCCGGAAGGTTCCCCGATCCCTGGCCCGGGTCGCGACCCGGTTCGAACGCGAGCTGGAGGAGGACTGATGGCCTCCGACACGACGGAACGCTCCGAGGAGACCTTCCAACCGCTCGCGGCCCGTATGCTCCTCACCGACCTCGTCCAGGGAGCACGCGACGAGGTCGTCTACCAGTGGGGCTCCGACGACCGGGAAGACGATTACCCGATCCTGAACCAGCTGTGGCTCTACGCCCGGGCGGCCTCCCAGGCCACGCTGCGCAAGGCTCCCGACGACTCGGCGGCACAGGAGCTTCGGAAGCGCTGGGCAACGGCCGATGCCTGGTACGGGTCCACCGACGACCGCGGCTGGCGTCTGACCTCCGTGGAGGCCTCGGAACGCCAGGAGGCGCTCCTGGACTACCTCTACGACAGCGGCCTGCTCGGACTCCCGGGCGCCGAGAAGGCCGCGCCCCGGTACTACCTGTCGAAGAAGGAGCTGGAGGGGGAATGACCGACTGGACCGATGTCCTCGCCGAGGAGATCCTCCTCGACCGCGTGGACCACGGGGTGACCCCGGAGGGAGCCGCCCGCAGGGCGAAGCGGTACCGGGCGTGGCTCGGGTCGATCCCCGTCCAGCACGACCGGGCGACCTGCCCCGAGGAGGCGCTCATCCGGCACTGGCGCGGCGACCTCGGCTTCCACACGGGCCAGGCGACCGTGTTCGTGGCGAGGCAGGGAGCGGGGAAGACCAACGCCATCTCTTACCTCGTCGAGAACGCCATCGAGCACCGTCCCGAGTGGGACATCTACACCAACGTCCCGTTCCCGTGGGACGGCCCGCTCAAGGGGACGGTTCCCTCCCCGCCGAGGCTGCACTCCGTGAGCAGCCTGTCCGGGCTGCTCCGGGGAGTGGCGAACACCATCCTCTCGGACCGCATTCCCGCCGTTGCCATCGACGAGATGGACCAGGCGTCCACGAGCCACGAGTGGGCGACGGAGCGGAGCGAGTCCTGGACCAAGTTCCTGTTCGTGGAGCGACACTTCCGGGTCCGCGGGCCCCTCCTGGCCTACCACGTCTTCGAGCACGTGCCGCTCCCTCTGCGGCGGAAGGGAGACCTCCGGGGAAGTTACTACCGGGTGGTCGTCCTGGGAGGCGAACGGCTTCTCGCCTGCGTGGAGGATCTGTCGGCCTGGTGGGGAGTCCGGGAGAGCCTCCTGCCGTACCTGACGCTCGGCCTCCGGGGGTTCGACCTCGACGTCGACATGGCGGATCTCGAGCGGCACCTCGAGGGGAGCCACAAGGACGTCGCTCGGCAGACCCTCGCCTATCTGGACGAGTTCGAAGAGCGTCGCCGGGAGGAGGCGGAGGCCGATGCAGCCGGGGCCCGAGCCGCCCACGCCGCATCGGTCGCGGCCCGTAACACAGCCGTGGCGGAGCGGGACTCAGCCTTCGAGGGGCGGAACGAGGAGATCGTCCGGGTCCTGATGGAGCGGCCCGAGACCACGACCGTTGAGTTGATCCAAAGGTTCCACACCAGCGGTCAACACATCGCCCGGCTTCGCGCCGTGGCCCGGAAGAGGGCGGTCGACGGCGCCCCGGTTCCCCCACCCCCCCCAAGCGGCAAGCGGCAGGTCGCAGCATGACGCCGCGCGCTCTCTCACGCGCGCGCGAGGAGACGGCGGGCCGGCCCGGTCGCGGCGACGGCCGGACTTGGACGAAAAGGTGGGGATGATCGATTTCGCACCGGTCTCGGAAGCATTCCTAACCTCGTTCGTGCTGGTGGTGCCGTTCGTGGCATTCCTCCGGCCCCGGCTTCTGAGCCTGGCGGGAGGAATCACGTTCGTCGCCCTCGCCGCCCTCCTCGTCGAGGTCCTCGTCCAGAACGCCCTGCAACCCCTCTACGCCGCCGCGGTCGTCCTCGTCTTCGTGGCGCCGCTGACCGAGGAGTTGCTCAAGTTCCTCGACTCCGGCATTACCGGGGCCAACTACGCCTCTGCCGCTGGAGCGGGGATAGGCTTCGCGGCGACCGAGAATGCGCTCTACTTCCTCGCCGCGTGGGGGGAGCCCCTCACCTACCTCGTGGCCCTGATCGCCGTCCGAGCAGCCACGGACCCGCTGCTCCACGTAACGGCGACGACGCTCACCACCCTCTCTTGGCACGGGCGACCCTGGGGACTTCCCGCCGGCATCGCCCTCCACGCCCTCTGGAACTCCGTCGCCCTAATCGAGGTCGTCCTCGACCCGACGGTCGGCCTCATTCTGCTGGGGGCGGCCGGCTTCACGGTCCTCGGGATCCTCCTCCTTCTGCGGCGAAGCCCGGACGTCCGGGACACGCTGAACGATCAGTGGAGGATGAACCCGTGGACCGGGTCGCTGTTCCCCGTGAGCGCGGCATGAGGTAGATCTATGGCTGAAGAGAAGTGGTCGAACCACGTAGGACATCTTGAGGAGGGCGGGCTCCACGGCTGGTGTGCGAGGTGCCCTCCCGAGGAGCGACACCGAGCGATTGAACGGACCGTCAAAACCGATGGATACGCGACCGTGATCCGTCGGCTGAACTTCCTAGCGAATGTCGCAAACCGGCGGGACAACGAGAACCTCCACAGGGTCGCCCACGAGGACGTCGAGTGGACCGAGCGGTGGGAGAAGGATACACGAGAGAACGAGGACCGTCGGCGGGAGCAGGGAACCGAGCACCGGGTCCGCGGATTCGAGCGGGAAGTTGAGGGACGTCACGAGCGCGTCCGACCACACCTCGCGAGAAACCCAAGGAGGGGCTGATGGACCTCATCGATTCAGTGGAGTTCGCCCTAGCGGTCGCTGCACTGGCTGTCTCCCTTGGGGCTCTGATCCCGATAATTCGTCAAGCCTACCTAGATCGCGTATCCCCTTGGCCGTACGACGTCGTCTTCGTCGGGCGCCTCAAGGACCCTATCGGGCCCTGGATTATCGCGCTCGCTTTCCGATTCAAGAACCATACTCGAAACGAGGCATTCTTCGAGGTGCGCTTTGGCGGTGAGGGCGTCTTCGGCCGGGAGCTCCCCTTCCACATTTCGGTCTGGCCGTCCCAAGAAAAGGTCGGCCTCTACCTCCCGGTCGCCGGCGGTGCCTCAAGAGAGGTGCGAATCTCTCCGTTCGGGCCCCAGGACACGCGGAAGCTCGCGCGCTGGACTCTTACCATCATCGAGTACTCGCATCGCAATCGCCCCGTGACGTTGCAATGGCCGGCAGACCTCGGCCGCTACACCGACGGATTCGCGACCGACATTCCAAATCCCCCGTCCCGCTGAGAGGCATTTCTTTCGTCGGACCGTGAACGAACCCACCCCCCCTTGGGTGAGCACGACTCAGTGTCGAACACCGTCGGGGGGTGCGCAAAGTGCTGAGATGGGACACGCGCGGCCGATGACCGGACCGCAATCCGCGCGCGAGTCGTGAGTGCTACGGAAGCGCAATCGGTTCAACCGAGTTCTCGAAGGACGGCTTGGAAGACTTCCTCCTCTGTGACGTCGTCAGTGGGGATTGATCGGGCTCCTTGGATTGGAGGTGGCACCCTGGCTTCGAGTCCGAGAAAGGCGTCCTCCCTGGTCATACCGGGGCCCATCGGAGGGTCCCATTCTGCGTCCGAAGCTCTCCGAAGCTTGTGAGTCGCTAACGTGCGAGTCAGCTGAATGAGCCGGATGGAAGCGGACGGCCAGGCTGTTCCGAACGCCTTGCAGAGGCGCCCGGCCTGGTCCGAGTCCTGAATGACGCCCTCGACGAGTAGATTGTATCGTTTCTCTTTTCGCCAATAATCGAGACACACCTCAGCGTAACGAACGGTCTTGTCAGGCCAGTCCCCGGGTCCGGGCGTTCGAAGTGCAAGTTCGATGAAGTTGTCAAGTGGAACGAGTCTCCAGTTCTTGGGAAGATTCCCATAGAGTCGCTTGCAGAGGGTGGTCTTACCAGCTCCCGGACCTCCCGTCACCAAAATGAGTCGAACCGTGGGGTTTACATCGATCATTGTACCTCGGCGGCGTCGCAGCCAGTTCCAGAGACGGGAGAGGATGGAGTGCTTCATTTCGTCTCTCACCCTGGTCCTAAATGTGGTTACCTCGCGCGCAGCCGATATCGGACCCTCGATCAGCGCGCGTGACCGAGGAGATCAGGGTGACGTTGCCCCCCTCGAAGGTCTCACTCCTCCATGGAGTATCCGCGCCGAAGTGGTTACTTGGCCAATCTGTCGATCCACGGAACCCACCACCTTGCGGTAAACAGCAGCGCGACCGCGAGAAAGGCTGCGACGCCGATGGCCGTAAGCGCCCCACCTTCCAAACCAAAGGCTGACACACCAAGGTAGAGTGTCGCGCCTACGGTTCCAGACATCAGTATGCCTGCGAACCCCCAAGCCGCCGATGGTCGTTCTGGCTTGGGGAAGTAGACCTCCACTATCGACGGCGGGTTCTGAGGGACGTGGACCTGGACGGTGATCGGGGTTGGCGCAACCGACTCGGTCGAGTCCCTTTGCGCCCTGCTCCCAATTGAGGAAGTTCCCTGAGCGGGCAAGTCAGAAAGTACCGGGCTGGCTCTGGTCCGGGACCTTCGGGACTTGTCCTTGGCCCGAGAGCTAGGACGCAACGCCTCAACCAATCGCGCGGCAAGAACGTCACGACTCGCCCCAGAGGGCAGCCCCATCTCTTGAAGCAAAACCCGAAGCATGTCGACGCGGACAAACGCGACGACCTCTTCGGGATCGAGTTCGCCGGAGCTTACCAGCTCATCAATCAGTTCGTCCTTGGAGCGGGAGACCGGGAGCCCGTGCTCGCGGGCAAGCTGCTGCACTTCCTCGTAGTAGAGGGCCTGATCCATGACCTCCGCGAGCGTGACCACCCCACGGCGATGCGGAGTCGCGATTAAGGCTCTCCCGCACCACGAGTGCCACTCAACGTTTAGGGGAGTCGGCCCACAACTTCAGGGCTCTCCTGCAACTCCAACGGCGAATTGCTTGGTCGCCGAGTCGTAGAACTTGAGGGTGTTCGTCATTTTGATCTCCACCTCAGTCGAGACCGGCGGATCGAGAAAGAGTTCCACGAGGGATTTTCTCTTTCCGGTACGTGGCCACCAAAGCACCCAGGTGTCTACGGCTGACCCGCCGGGAAGCGGGACGGGCCACCAAGCGAACTCTCCCTGCAAGTCCTTTTCCCCGCCGGGCGCGGCATCGGTGATCACCTTACGGGCCGTGGGGGTACATAGAATCCCAGCCCACCTCGCAAGTCCAGACCATTCGTATGCTTCGTCCACCGCCGGCCCAACAAGACTACGGGTGCCTTGGCAGAAAGCTCCGTATGAGATCGCCCCTCTGAAGAGCAACCGCTTCACGATCCCGAAATCGTACATCCCAATCATCTCATTCGCAAGATGATTGATCATCTGCCTCGGAGGTTCGTTACTCCAAAAAGTCAGGATGAAGCTGTCGGAAAATGATTCCAGTCGAAAGCCGAAATCAGGCGCCGGTTGGCCGGTGGCGTTCGGAATAATCTCCTTGTAGAGTTGCTGGCCCTGGGCCGACGCAGAAGCTTGGGCCAGCGTCTCAAACTCGTCGCGTTCAGTGATGATCTCGGCCATCGGGCGAGACTTCCACGCACCACGCGTTCCGAGCGCGTCGAAGAGCACCACGAATCCAGATCGCTCTACTGGCACACGATGTGCAAACGCGAGGGAATCGATGTAAGTTTTGGTTCTCTATTCGACCGCGGCGATTAGGTTGCAGGTCAGGAAGCCCCAGTGGGTCGCGCGGACGGAGGGAGGCGCGACGCCGCCACCTTCGAAGTCCGGACCCCTCGACCGATCTCGACCTGCCCGACCCCACTGCCTCAGATTTCGGCGATAGTCTCAACTGGTCTCAGGTCATCATGGGCATGATGCGCCTTCATGTGAGGCCCCCTCTGCTCGGCGAGTTGTTCCCCGCCTTGAAGCACATTGAGGTCCTAGGACCCGGGGAAGTGCTTAGGGAGGCCTTCGGACTGACCGATCCTGCGGACCGACCGAGCCAAGTTGAAGTCGAGTCGTTTGGAATCCTCGCCATCGAGGGTAGATTGCCTCTTCCCTACCCTCTTCACCGCAGAGCACCCACCCCAGAGCGGGTTCTAGAGGGTAGGTTCAACGCAACAGCGGCCGCGCGCGACTTGGACCGCGATACCTACTCCAATGGCTACGCCGTTAATCTAGCAAAGAACGACCTAAGATGTCGCTCTGACGGTTGGCTCGAGCCCTTCACTTCGGCAACCATCGGGCCGACCGCACCAAAGGACGGACTGGATGGCGGATTGGTTCAGATCGTTGCAAACCCCAAGAAAGTCACTCGCGAGGCAGTCGTGTGCGGATGCCCGTCCCTGTGATCTCACTTTGATCGCGGGTGTCTCTTTGCACCCTTGGAGGGGGATTGAAGTGACTAAGAGTGGCTTGCGTTTGAGTCCCGCCGGTATATCCCAACGTGACCTTGCGCTGGGCGAATTCACTGACTCCGCAGCAGAATTCCTGAAGTGGGCGTAACTCAGGGGCTAAGTCACGCGCGGTCTCGAAACGGCCCGAGCCGTTCCAAGTCGACACGCTCCAGTGATCGCCATGACGGAGACCTGTTCCATCGACCCAGTGCGCAGGGCCCACGGGTGCGCATCGAAGGTCAGAGAACGAAAGTCGATTAGGTAGGGAGCGGCCTTTCGTCACCCGTGGCGAACACCCAGGTGTTAAAGGAAGCCGTGGAGAATTTCGTTCGGGGAGCCCTCGAGTCTGAGTTCGGGACCCCGTTCGTAAAGAAACGTCTGATACTCGTTCGGGTCGAAGTGCCTCCGAGTGACCATGAATTCGACGCGGTCGCCACGGACGGTTCAGTTATCGCGGGAATTATCTCATCGGCCGCCCGGACCTCCGGTGGCAAGCGAAACGTTGGGGCCGTTCACCACGCGACCGGGGAGCTCTACTACCTCACGTTGACGGAGGCACGCCGGCGGATGCTCATTTGCACCGACGCATCCTTTTGCGATCTGATGAACTCAGTAACGAGAGGCCGCCTCGCCTCAGGCTTGGAGATCCGGCACATGACGCTACCCGACGATATTGAGAGGAGGGCGCAGGCCAGCCGAACCGGCTCCTCGTTTGAGATGGGCGCGAGAATGCAGAGCGGCAAGGACGTGGGGGGGAGTCCTGCCCCTGTCCCCTGACGAACTTAACCCAGTCTCCCACTATGGGGGACGCGCGTAAAACGAAACGCCCCTGGCGAAGGTCAATGGCTCCATCCAAGGCGGGCTCGAGCCGTTTCGAACCGGGAGCGGGACCGAGCGACCGCCCTGCCGCTCCAAGGACCGCTGCCGGGGACCCCTTCCGCGAGCCCACCCAGAGAGGAATGTCGTGCTACCTGTGTGGTCGGAGAGTTAGGCCGAGGGGACCGGCACCTTCGGCGGAACAGGTCGCAAGCACGAGAGGTTGTTATCGTGGTGCCTCACCCCGGAGATAGTTCCGGTCTCAATCAGCTTGGTCGTGGTCAGGTCCGTCGCGATCATGACGAGGTTGCCCGTGTTTTTCTGGATTGAGCGGAAGTCACGCAAGTCCGTCGATCCGTGAGCGGCGTCGTTGCGCAGCTGCCTCCACCGTCTCAGTAGTCGGTGGCGCCTGAACCCTCTCGACTCCAGCGTCGCACGTATCGTCAGCAAGTCGGGAATTCCTCGGGTCCCCTTTTCCTGTCGGAGAGGCCGGCCACCGGCTCGCTCTGAAAGCACTCGAACGAGTTTGCTCGTGTCCATCTTGTAGGGCCGGCTCTTCCAGTCATGTTCAAGTCGTCGCTCGAGAACACTGCGATACGGCCCGGGAAGGGGGCGGCCACGGACCACTGAGGCGAGGTCGTCGTCTGAAATGAGCTCGATCGCCCGCCAGGCGTAGAGCCACTGGATCTCAGGATCTTCGCTAGCCCAGAATGCCGCGCCTACGAGCGAGACGGCTCTCCAAATCCTTCCTGTCGGGCTGAGGCCATCGACGAGCCGTTTCCATGAGGTCAGCATGAACTGCTGAAAATGAAACCAGTCGTCCCGTTGCATGCTCGAACTAAGGATGTCCGGTCGTTCGTAGTACTGCGGCAACCGGAACATTTGAGGGATGACCACCGCGGACATGCAGGGAACCCGCTCCGCTCCGAGGAATGCAAGCGCGTTCCGAAATCGGATGGCCTCGCGCTGAGCCCAGTCGAGGCGATCCAGCCCCCCTGGGTGGTGGTATCGTCGAGAAACGAACCCGAATGCCGGGGGTATGGGTTTCGTGAAACCCACCACGGGGAAAACAGGGCCCTCCTTCTGTCCCAGGAGCATGTTCTGGTGGTAGGGCCACAGCGGAACCGCGAAGACCCAACAAGTGTCGGGTGGTTTGGTGCGCCCCTTGGGCACCCAGGCTATCCTCTCTGGGTTGTATCCGGTTTCCGACTCGATTACTTGATCGAGCTTACGGGCCGTTTCCATCTCCAGATTTTCTAACGGAGTCGCATGGATCACCGGGAGTTTGCTGGCCCGCTTTCTTCGGCGAGGCATTCCATCGATGAATGCCCCGCACGGTTAAGGGAAACTCTGGCCAACCCGCGGTGATGCGGAATCGTGGCCTAACGGCGGCCCGAATCGGAATCGACCGGAGAGAAGCGAAATCGGAACTGCGTCCGGTTCGGTTTCGTGACGGGCCGAGAGCGACTTCCTCTTCTTGGGTCTCACACCGCGGGTCGCGCCGGGTAGTCACGCCGGGTAGCCACGCCTCGTCCGAGAGTTGAAAGGGGGGCTTTGCATCTATGAGTCCATGCCCCCGGCGAGCACCTCGTGGCCCGATTGCGAAATCGTCCAAGCGCTCACCTACATCCGCGGTAACGAACCGTCAGCAAATCTGCCGACGAGCCCATGTGGAGGCGGGCCGGTAAGGGAGGTAGATATTCGTGGCGCCCCGACCCACGTGAGCGTCAGCGGGGCCCCGGTCGAAGGGCCGGTTTCGTCCTTCAAGCTCTGTCAGAAGCACCGGAAGGAGGAGGCCATTCGAGTCGCGAAGCTTGCTCCCTAGTCTCGGTTCGAGACCCGCTCGACCTCAGCACTTGGGGTACGCTGCCAGAATCTGTTTCCTGATCGCTGACAATCCCCACCGGCGTGTCCGGAATCCCGACAAGGCGTCCCCCGGGGAGCCAGCGTTGCCGAGTTTACTATACCCGGAGCTCCTCCGGGCTTTGATGATCCGCCGGCCCAAGGTGTCTCTGAAGCCCCTCGAGCTCTCGATATGATGAATTCATTCTCATCGCCGAGGGTGGCACTCGAGCTACGCGGAACTATGGGATGAATGGCGTGATGCAGCTGGGCGGGGACTCCATCAGATTCGAACTCGGCGCGATAGCTGGCCCCCCGAAGGTCCCTCAATGGTGAGCGAGAGCTGGTCAGTCAGCCGGCATGGCTCCCTCGCGAGCTGCGAGAGACGCTACTTCTACCAGTACCTCGCTCAGGCTAGGATCAATAGTTCGAACGCCAAGCTGAGGGAAATTGCGTGGCTGAAGCAGTTGAAGACAATCCCTGCATGGTCCGGTTCAATATTCCATGCACAGGCACAGGTCTTCCTCGAAGCATGCATGGGAGGGAGGCAGATTCCCGCCGATCAGCTCGCAAATGAGGCGGATCGCCTCATGCGATTGAACTGGGACTGGTCTCGCTCCGCAGCGGCTCAGCGGCCTCCGCGTGTCGGGGGTAACGTGCCTCTGTTCGAACACCAGTATGGACCCGAACCTGACGAACGGACTCGGGATGAGGCCGTGAAGAGGGTCGGTTCCTGGTTGGCCGCGCTTGCTCGCTACGCAGAGTCGTCAGGGCTTCTTGACGAACTCAGGACTTCCGTTCGTCATTGGATAGAACCCCCGATCTTCGGGCCGGGAGCTGCTTCGGTCGAAATCGATGGTGTGACCGTCTACACCAAAGTGGATCTGGCCTTCTTATCAAGGGAAGGCGAATTCAGAATCGTCGACTGGAAAACTGGTCGTGTTCCCACACGAACCGGATGGCAATCTAGCGGCGAGTTTCAGGTCGGAATCTACAAGCTTTGGCCCCATCTCGCATTCAAGATTCCGACGGAGAAGATCCGGGCCGACCTCGTATATATTGCCGAGAATCCAGTCTTATCGGAAAAGTCCAGCCTGACAGATGAGGACCGTGACCTGATGCTCAGCAACGTGCGACGGAGTATCGCCCGAATGAGGCAATTCGCGGACGCACGCCAAGATGGGATGGAGCTCTCCGACCTGAGTTACGCCTCGGCCGCCGGGCTCTGTAGGTTCTGTAATTTCAAGGGACCTTGTATCCAGTCTCTGGACGGGGGGCTCGAAAGTGCCTGGTGAGTCGACGCAGGCGGCGACGCTCTATCCCATTGAGGGGTTGGATGCGCAGCATTACCACTTTCGCTTGCTGCGCCCTCGAGAACGGATACCGAATGACACGCGTCGTCCGATTCGACTGAGCACTTGGGCGAGTATCCTTTGGCGATACCATCTGAAGCAACCCGTCTACGTCGGAGAGTCTGGTTCGGAGCCCTACTTCATCACTCCTGAATCTGCCTCGCTTCGCTCAGGTTCATCATTTGAGATCAGAGACGTACCGGATCTGACTTACCACGTAGACCTTACCGAGGAGACGCGCGAGGTCTCTCCTGCATCAGCCCGACCGGAGGAGAGGGAGATGATCGCAAGGATGGTCGAGCGGTCGTTCTCGGATCGCTTCGTCTCCCTATCCGATCGATTCTGGAGATCAGAATGGACGCTATTCTTTCGGTCCCGGGCCGAGAATGCGGCCATAGCCCACGACGCTGTCGACGCCTTTAGAGGGCTAAAGTACTCTGTCATTTTCCTGGACGGAGCGAACCCTCACCTGGCGGCCGACATTAGGACTCGCTACATCGGGAGGTCAGCCCTCAGTGACTGTGGTAAGGAGGACCGTGAGGGAGCTCTTCGGGAGCACGTTAGAAGCGACGCTCCCTGGGAACGACGGCCGACATTCGTCAGAGACAACGGCGCTCGAAAGATCACCTGCAAGTTTGCCGGTGATGCACCGGGGACAATCGCAGAGACCGTGTTCGGGGAGGCGGGGGAAAGCGTCCTGAGCTATTATCAGAGGACCTATCCCGCAGTCGAAGTTCGGCCCACGGACCCCGCTGCGTGGGTCCAAGATCGTCCTGATTCGGCTGCGATCCCGTGTCCCTCCTCGCGCCTATTCCCGGTGTTCACCACCGAATACGCCGGGGTGCGGTCGTGTTCAGTCCGCCCACAGATGACCCCTGTCGAGCGGGTCAGCTCCATTTCTTCATTCATCCGGGAGCTTGGGTCGGTCTCGTACGCGGACAGATCGCTTCGCACCAGCCAAGACCATTACTCTGGACCGAGAACCGTTTTCGTTCCCCCCCGATTGCAATTTGGGGCCAACTTTACTCTACAGATTCCTGAGGGGGAATCACAAGGGGAAGCGCTCGATGAAGCAATCATTCATTGGGGGTCACGGAAGATGCCCGCACTTTATGCTCAAGGGCCATTCCATTTTGAACCTGTTCCGGACCCGATCCTTCTCTACCCCAGCTCGCTGGACCGTGGCTCCAGAGAGGAATTCATCCGGGCACTGAGTGGCGAGATCCAGCGTCAGACAGGGCGAGCGCTTGCCTTTCAATCGCAGCGAAGCTATCCGATTGGCCCGGGTCAACGGGGAGGAAGCTCCCTGCTGGCAGAAGCAAGCAAGATTCCTGCGGAGGCAGGGCGACATCTGGTCGTCGTCATATTGTGGGACCAGCTCCAAGACAGAGTCCACGGAGACCTGAAGGAGATATTCAAGGCGACTTACTCTCAGTGCGTCACCGAAACTGTAGCCGTTGACGTTGCAAGGCGATCCACCTCACGATGGCCCAGCCGTCTCCGAAACGTCGCCCTAGCGATTCTCACCGAGGCTGGCGGTCAGCCGTGGGTGCTTACTGACCCGCTGAACGGCGACGTACACATCGGAATCGATGTCCTATTCGGCAGGGTCGGCTACAATTTCCTGTATGATATTGGCGGCCGCAAGGTGTTTCGGGAGAGTGGATGGGCGACGCAGGGGGGGCGTGCGAAGGAGGCCATCAAGAGGCTTGAGCTGAGTCAGAAGCTCGTTACTGGCTTTCGTAAAGTCGCCGCGAGCAGCGGAAGAATCCGGTGCGCAGTCATCCACCGAGATGGGCGTTGGTGGCCCTCCGAATCACAGGGATTGAAGCACGCTCTGGCTCAGGCCAAAGTAGAAGGGTTACTGGACGCCGGCTTCACTTACGTGGTCGTTGAGGTAAGAAAACATCACGCCCCGGTCCGGCTGTTGACCCAAGCAAGCGAGGCAGGCCGTGTCTTGCTCCGTAACCCCCTCCCCGGAAGTTATTTGGCCCTGGACGACCATCGACTTGTGCTTGCCACTACGGGTCGTCCAGGGACTTGGGATTCGGCTGGGGGCCGGACGGCCGGAACCTTGCTTCTGAACGTCGTGGAATCGAATGGGGCGGTAAACCTCATGTCGATCGGTGAGGATGCCTACAAGCTCACCCACCTCAATTGGAGCGCTCCGGATATCGAGCTCTCACTCCCAGTTACCATACGGTGGGCCGACGAAGCCCTGAGGGAAACCCTGCAACCCCCCGATGTTGATACTGAGGAGGGAAGAGAAGTTGAGGAGTCGGACCGCGATGCGGAGTCTGTTGAGGTGAACGAACAATGAGCGAACTCGCCGCGATGGCCGGGGGCCTAGAGTGGGAACAACGACAACTTCGCGATCTCAGCACGGCCATGCTGGCACTCGAATCCGAGTCGCTGGGCAAGGCCGAGGCTCTCGGAATAAGCGATGCGGAAATCGCTCTCGCGCACTCATCGATGCGAGAGTTCATCGGGCGCCTCCTTGCTGCCCTCAGGCAGCTCGCACCGCCTCCCGATCTGGAGCCGCTGGTCGGCCTGGTAAGGAGCACACCAAAACCGGTCGGGGATTGGATCGAGGACTTGGATAGCCTTGCGGCAGTGCTCGATCGAGGAGGGCCGGCCGGGCAGGAATCGTTGCCCGTAATCGAGGAACTGCTCTCACTTCTTGACGACGACTTCGCGTCCGAGCTGCATCGGCTCTATGATCGATGAGCGGCCGTGCGCGGGTATCTATTGCGCAAGGTCGAGGTACAGCGCAGGTCCATCGCTTGGACCAAGGAACAAGTAACACGGCTACTGGAAGTCCGCCCTGAGCACCGGCAGCTTTGCGCAAAGCTTCTTGAGAGATCCGACGAGGCCGAACGTGATATCAACCAACTCGAAGCCATCGCGAAGCAAGACAACGATGTACTCAACAGAGGGGCTCGTCCCCTGCTGCACAGAGTTGACTGGGTGATCCACATCCTTACCTGCAGGTTCATTCCGGCGCTCGAACGACAACTCGACGGCGATCGATGGATGAGACGAGCTCTACTGGCTGCCGTCCAGGACTCCGGAATGAACTGGATCGGGGATCTCGCAATCAGGCTGGACGGTCCTCATGCGAGCTTCCCTGTTATTCCGGGTACCCCCCTGCTCTTCGGACCTGCCAACCAAGCGACCACCCTTGTCGGTATGCCGGCGTTCTATCACGAGCTTGGCCACTCGCTCTTTGAAGCGAGAGACATCAATTCAGTTCTGCGAGACACCGCTCGGGGTCACTTCAAGAACATGGCGAATCAAGCCGGCCCTTTGTCCCCAGCAAATCGGTCGACTAGAAACTCAGCCCTGAGATCGGCATCGGATTATTGGAGCCGGCCAAGGCTCAATGAATTGTTCGGAGACGTGTTCGCAATTTACACCTGCGGGCCTGCCTACCTCGCGACCTGCATCGACCTCGGCTTGGCATCGAAGCGCAATCCGTACGCGGTGGAAAGCGACGTGCATCCTCCGTGGGGCGCGCGAGTCCGAATTTGTTACGAGGCTCTGCACCGGAGCCACCGAGAGACGAAGGTGGTGAGACTAGCGATGGAGACGTGGGACGAACACGCGGCGGGTCATCAGCCGGGTGCAGATTTCGAACTGACATGCCCGCAGGAACTGGTCGAACCCCTGGTCGGGAGGGCTCTCACGTGCATCGAGGAATTGGCACCAACCTGCACACGCTTCGTGGGTGACCTGAATGGGTCATCCGAGGCCTCGGGCGATCGGGCCGGCTCATTGGCCTCGATCTTGAACCGAGGTCTTTCGATCTTGATTGAAGAACCCGAGCGGTTCAACCAGTTCCAGTCTGAGGCTTTGAGTAGGATTCCGATCGTGGCAGAATAGTCAGCCGTTCAGGCCCGGCCCTACGGTTCCCACCTGTCAGGAGGCCTACATTCCCAAGCGGGGAGTTCGGTCACGCCTGGTTGACTAGCCCCGCTCCTGCCGGTGGTGTAACAATTCGGGGCTTTCGGAGCAATCGGTCTGACAAGGCCGGCCGGCCAAACCCCCCAAAACGGTACAGAGCCAAGTCAACCCTGGCCGTGAACGGTTCTTCGAGCGGGCGGCGGCGGGAGCGCTCCTCATTCAGGGGTCGACGGAGGCCCTCGACTGAAGAAACTCGTGGGGGGCAGTCTGGGGCCCCACCTGGCTGGAACGTTGATTCGGTTACGCCGCCAATTGGGCGAACAAGCGACCCGAGTCTGTCAGGCCCACGACCTTTGTTCTACCCTCGGTCCGGATCGTGACCAGCTTCCACTGGCCGAGTTTCTTGAGATGGGCGCTCACGAGCTGGGCGCTCATCTTGAGGTCGCGGCCTATCTCCCCCTGCGTCTTCGAGGTCGCGGCCCCGCGAGGCCCGAGGAGCGATTCCAAGATCCTCAGCTTCGACCCCTTGACATCCTCAAGAACGACTCTGGGTACGGGGAGCCGGACCAGACGGTCCTCCAGTGGGCCCGGAATTTCCCCCTTCGGCATTTTGATGTAGATTGCATCCGCCCCGAGAATGAAGCAACCCAGTAGGGCTGCGCTCGCCATGATGTTCGTCCCCCCGGAGAGGTTGACGGTGATGGTGGCGTCGGGATGCCGCTTGCGAACCAAGGTGACTTGGCCGAGGACGTCACTCATCCCGAATGGGTCGATCTTGATGAGCTCGATTTCGCCCGGGGAGACCATCCTCTCTGCCACCCCCCTGACCTCGTGAGCGGCTTTCTGACTCTTCTCCGAGTCGCTGTGAAGAAGGACGAGATGGTCGAATGGCGGAGGCACTCGGAGGCCCTGGATTGCGCCGCCCGGCTGTTCGCCCACGAGGGCAACCTGGACGTTTTTCATTGGACAGTCAATGCACTTTAACGATATTAAAACACTCGAGTTGAGTAGTTGTCCGGCCCTCATTCGTCTTGATGAGCACGAGTACCATGGACCGAACTAGCGCGGGCACCGAGAGAACCCAACCCAAGAGGGGCCTTCCCCTCGTAATCGTGGATGCGAGCAATGTAGCCTTCGGAGGCTCACACGGGGGCCGGAAGGCGAGGCTCGACCTCCTGCTCGAGGTGGTTTCCCACATCCCCAGAGCCGGCTGCGAGCTCAAGGTGGTGGCTGATGCGAGTCTCCGCCACCGTATCGATAAGAGGGAAGAGTACGAGGGATTCGTCCGGGATGGGTTCTTCCTCCAGGCCCCGGCGGGGAGGTCCGCCGACCAGTTTATCGCACTCCTCGTCAAGAAGCGCCAGGCCGAGGGACAGCAGGTGTGGGTTCTCACGAATGACCTTCTCCGGCAACACCCGAACCTCGAGCCGATAAGGATCACCTTTCTCGAGATCTCCGAGGGCGAGGTCGTCTTCGACCCACCCCTGGGGACGCTGAACCCTCGCCGCGGGCCAACCGAGCCCGCGGTGGACGGGGAGCTAGGCGTTACCTCGGAAGCGCCCGTGGTTGAGGAGGGGGTCCACGGATGGCGGTGAGGGTCGAAGCGTTCAAGGGCCTGGCCAAGCGTACGAGGGTCGCGGCCCGCTTTTCACGTGAGGGGACTCAGTGGTGAGGTCGTTGGCCAATCTCCATTACGAGAACCTTGGAAAGGTCTGCGGGGGTGGAGTCACTCTCTCCCCCTCCCAGCAGATGTTCCAGTGCCTGCTGGGTTACGGCCACCTCAAGGACTACCTGAACAAGGCTCTACTTGGGTTCGAGAACCTGGTGAGGGAAATCGAGTGGGAGCGCGCGGAGCCTCCCACTGGGTCGAACTCCTCGACCCACCTATCTCCAAGGCGAAGGCTCGAGCGAGAGATCGCGAAGCTCCACCCCAAGGGAAGGGAGTGGGTCTGGGTCCGCCTGAAGCCCTTGGAGACCGAGGAGGGTGACGCCGTCCTTCAAGAGTTCCTCGATGCTGACGCAGTTAATGATCAGAAGGAGCGCTTCCACAGCCGTGATTCCCTGATCTGGGTAAAGGACTGGGACGAGGAGAGCGGGTTACTCGCCCTCGAGCGAACCCCTCGGGGCCCGAAAATCTTCCTGAGGCCCAACACCTACGCCCTTCAGTGCCAGATCAACGCCATCGACCAGTTGCAATCGTCTCCACTTTGCCATCACATCCCCCTACTTCGCTTGACGGAGGACCCCGCCACGGCCATCTGGCCCGAGGTGCGACCCAGGGAGCCGGACGACTGGGCTCTCCTAAACGACCCTACACGACCTGGGGCCAGCGAGCAACGCAAGTTCGTGGCGCTCGCCATGGAGACCCCAGATTTTGCCATCCTGATGGGCCCCCCAGGATCGGGCAAGACCGTCAGCATCTGCGAGCTCATCGTGCAGCAGGTGCGCCGGGGGAGGAGGGTGATGCTCTGTGCATCGACCCACGTTGCTGTCGACAACGTCTTAGAGAAGCTGTCGGAGGGGCGGCTGACGGAGACGGATGTCATTGCGGTCCGCATCGGGGATTCGCGCAAAGTCTCCGAGCTGACCCGCAAATTCCAGTTGGAGGAACGCCTCAAGACTGAGCGGGATGAGCTGATCGGAAAGCTGAAAGCCATCCACCAACGGGGGCCGGCACAGGAATACCTTCTGACAGCCCTCCAAGACGAGGACCCGAACGACAGGTTCCTGACCCGCCTCATTCTCGAGTGTTCGAATCTGGTGTGTGGCACCTCGATTGGGATCCTGAAGCATCCCGACATCCGAGGAAACCGGACGGGGAAGGGCGAACCCTTCGACATGCTCATCATCGACGAGGTAAGCAAGACCACGCTCCAGGAGTTCCTTGTCCCCGCCCTGTGGGCGAAGCGTTGGGTCTTGGTCGGTGACACGAAGCAGCTGGCGCCCTTCGTAGAGGAGGAGGAAGTCAAGTCGAACATCGAGTCATTCCTCGATCCCGACTCCCGGAAGGCATGTGCGGAAGTCTTCGAAGCGATGGAACCGGGGCCCGCGACGTTCTTGGTCGAGGAGGCACCCCAAGTTAGGTCGCTGATGCAGCAGCAAGCCGAGAAGCTGGGCTTGCCGTCGGTTGTTCTAGAGAAACCTCCTTCCGAAACATCGCTCGAGGTTCATCTCCAACTGATGGGGGCAAGAGTCGCGGTGGCCACGCCTGCCGTCGCGTCCTCGTGGGAACGGCTGATCCCAAAGGACATGGCGAATTTGTCCAACCTTTCGCTAGCTCTGCACCGTCGACGCCAGTGGGCTCACCTGAGGCGGCCGCCCCGGGCGTCCGAAGAGGAACGGACATGGGAAGGACAGATGGCGTGGCGCATGATTCGCCTTTTTGAGATGCGCTCTCTCCCGGAGGCTGACTCCGAGAAGCTCCTCAAGGAGGTCCGGGCCCTCCTCCCCCAGTGGTTTGTGGAAGGCAGGCGCATGCAGGTCCAGGACCAGTTGGACCAGTTGAGACAAATGGCCTTCCCCTCAGTCCTTGAGGTCCTTGAACAGGGGTACCAGGGTGGGGCCCGGTCGCGAGCCACATGTCTCGCTCGCGGCCTTCCCCCCAACGCGCTCCGGGCGAGGCGTGTGGCACTTACCTATCAGCACCGCATGCACCCGAAGATTTCGCAGTTCCCCCATGACCACATCTACGAGGGGGCGCACCTCAACACTCCGCAAGGAATGGAGGAGCGACGAAAGCTCCCTTTCGAACTCTACCCCACCCGGTCGCATTGGATCCATGTGGGTGGGCAGACTTCGGGCTCAAGGAATGAGAACGTGGCCGAGGTCGACCGGCTAATGCTGGAGCTCGAGCGGTTGCGACAGCAAGCCCGTGCCCACCGTCCGAATGACCCTGAGCACCGTGACGGCATGTGGGAGGTCGCCATCCTCACTTTCTACCGCCCTCAGGAGACTGCGATCCGTCAGCGGCTGAGGGACGCGTTCCACCAGCCTGGCCGACGGCAGCACTTCGAAGACCCGAGCGCCCATCTCCGTGTCAACCTGGCCACCGTAGACCGCATTCAGGGCCACGAAGCGGACTTCGTGTTCCTCTCTTTCGTGCAGACCCGCAAGGTGGGGTTCCTGAACATCCCTAACCGCCTCAACGTGGCGCTCACTCGGGCGCGTTACCAGTTGATCCTTCTCGGGCACCAAAGGTTCTTCCTCCGGCAGGAGCGGTCGGACCTGTTGAGAAAGCTCGCCGAGGCCCACGCAACGCCCGACGTCTCCCTACCTAGGAGGGCCGTCTGAGCATGGAGTTTCCTCTCTCTCGGCCGCTCGAGGTCCTCTGCTACGAGGTCCTCGCCGAAGTCGGACTGGCGGAGAAGAGACCGGAAATCCAGGCTGTTCTCTTGCTCGCGCAGGAGAACGACGGGCGAGTCACGCCCGAACTGGTCTGCAGTAAGTTGTTGGGCGGCCGCCCACCGGTCGTCGGTAAGACGATTCTGCAACGTTGCCGGGCCCTCCAACTTCTCGAAGGGAATGATGAAGAGTCCATCTTGACCGATGAGGGCGCCCAGAGCGTTTCTGAGGGAGAGGTCTTCATCCCGGAGAAGGGGAAGTACCGCATCTGGGTCACGAACGACCCGCTCTTCACCCGCCCCATGCTTGACCTCGAGCCGGTGCGGGAGAGCGAGCTGACCAAGGACCAGGTCCAGGAGTCATCCCAACGCCGTCGTGTGGCACCGGCGCCCAGAGAGGGCGAACCGAAGGCTTCCCGAAGAGTAATGGCCGACAAGGCGGAGTGGCTGAAGGGCCAGGTCTTTCGGCCTTCAAGGCCCGGAGCCCCTCGGTATCGGATCATCTTCGTGGGCCCAGAGTGGGTCGAAGTACCTGACGAGAGGGCGCGGCAACCCACACGAATCACATGGACAGTTTCAGATGCCCAGTCCCACCCAGTTCACGTGGATGGGGCCTTCCAGACGCACGACATCGAGCCTCCCGAGGTCCGCTTCGATGAGATATGGCTAGGGATCCTCGGGGACCGGGCACAAGATTGGAAACCCACCGAGAAGCGCACCTGCCTTCACGTCAGTTTCAAGGAAATCACGGACGCGGAACGCGCCTCTTTCCGCTGGGACATGACCTTCGAACGCCCTAAGATACCCGACCTCGGCGAGTTCGATCCAACAGAGGCGGGCGGGGTCCCTGTCGCACCCAGGAGTCAGAAGGACGCCGACCAGTGGGCCACCTGGCTGCTCGGGCATCGGGTCAACTCCTACATGGAGCTGGACGGTTTCGCGAAGCTCCAGGCTGAGGTCCGCAGGGAAATCCCTGAGTTTGACCTGGACCTCCCGGGGCGCCACGACTTGGTCCGGGCCCTGCGCCAAGGCTTGGGAAACGGAGACGGTGACCGCCCGGCAGCCGGGTACTGGTTCCTCCAAGCTCCCCTCGACCTCACAGAGATTCCTATCTCCCAGACGGAGGATGTCGAAATCGCGGGCAATCCTACAGGCCGTCGCACGGGCTACCGGCGCTACCAAGTGGGTGTGGAATAGATGGCGGCTTCGATACCTGAAAACCCCGCCCCCCTCGAGCGCAACCATGTCGATCTACGCACATCCCAGAAGATGCCCCCTCTGTGGGTGACGCCCGCCGACAGCGTCGCGCATGGGATTCCAACGCCGAGCGGAAAGGAAGGGGTGTGGGAGACCGACCCGACCGGGGCGCTTCGGTCCCGTGCGATCCATCTCATGGAGCGGGCAAAGGAGATAGTCTGCGTCTCCTCGTTCATCCTGGCCGACCCCGAACTCCACAAGACTCTGTTATCGGCCTCGGCGCGGGGTGTTCGCGTCTATCTTCTGACGGCTTGCGAACAGAAGCTCCTCAAGGATCCCCGGGCGGACGACGAATTCTCCGAGCGCGTCCAAGCCCAGCATGTGAAGATGCTAGACGAACTGGCCCTGCGGACGCTCCTTCGAAGCGGCGAGGACCTCCACGCGAAGTTCCTCGTGGTCGATCCTCATGGACCGTCACCAGAAGGGATCCTCTTCACATGCAACTTGGCCACCGAAGGATTGACGCGCAACCCCGAGCTCGGGATCGAGCTCTCGCCAGAGGAAGCGAAGGACCTCTTCCGGATGTTCCTCTGGGGGTTCTGGAAGCAGAGCAAGCGCGAGCTCCTTGAGATGGGGAAAATCACCGGGAATCGCCCGTATGCACCGACCGGCCTCTTACCACCCAAGACCCTGCCATGCACGGTCGAGGGATCCACCAAGCTACGGGAGGAGGTTCTCCGCCTCATCGAGGGTTCGAGAAAGGATCTCTGGGTTTCCTCCTGGAAGTTCATCGCCGACCACCCCGCCACCAAGGCCCTTCGGGACGCTGCCGCGAGGGGAGTCAGGGTTCGCGTTCTGACTAGCGTTCGCCCGGCCCCCGACCACATGGAGGCCTTGGTGGGGTTGGCGCGGGAGGGGGTTGAGGTTCGTGGGCACCGCTACCTCCACGCCAAGGCCATCATCAGCGACTGTCAAACCCAGCCACAGGGTCTCGTTATGAGCGCAAACTTTGACGTGAACGGGCTCGATCAGGGCTACGAAGCGGGGGTCTCACTGACCGGTAAGAGGCTCTCCGCGCTCCAGGGGATTCTCTCGAGGTGGTGGGAGAGCTCTACCACACCGCTTCTGGTCGAGAAGACCCTCGGCGAACTCCCTGAGCGGCGGGTCAATCTCTATCGCAACGGCGGATTCGAAGACATCGCCATAGCGAAAGAACGCCGGGTCGACCTCGGGAAGATTACGGCCCGCAGCCCTGAGGAGATGGGGACCACGCGCCCGCCGAAGTTCCCGGAACCTGAGACCAAGGGCTCTCGGACCTATTACAAGGAAATTCACTACACGTGGACGGTCCTCCCTCCGGAGAAGCCGAAGGGAAACCAACCGCTCAAGTGAGGAGGCCGACCATGAGCAAAGGGAGCAAGAGCGGCCAGAGCCGGAACGACCAGCGATCGAACTCAATGAACGCCAACAATCCAGCGTCAAGGTCCGCAGCGAACAACCGTTCCAATCAGTTGAATCCAAACAGCCCCGCTCATCATGGATCGCTGAGGCGCTGAAGCCCACGACCCGAATCGCATTCCCTGAGCTTCCTCCCGAACCTAACGAGTACGCCCCGGACCGTGTTCGCTCTAAGGAGGACAGGAGACCGCCCTTCGGCTATCGTCTTGGTCGACTTCTCGAGAACTCGAGGAGGAGATCACGCGCGCCATTGATGCGCTTGAGCTGGTTGGTTGAGTCCCCCGGGTTAGGGTTCCGGTCGGGATGAAGGCTCTTGGCCCAACGTCGGTAGGCATCTTCAATCCGCTCGGGAGGGGCGAGGGGGCTGACGCCGAGCAGAACTGCGGCTTCGTAGACGGACTTCGGAACCTCTGGCCTCGCATCCGGACCACGGTGGGCGGTGCCCTGACCCGTCGCACCCGGTTTGCCACCTGCGCCAGGTGATTTCGGGTGCCCGGAGCTGGGCGTTTGACGAGGACCATAGTTCGGAGGAGGTGGCGGCGGGGGCTGGGACCCCCCTCTACGCAGGCCAAACTTTGCGAGGCCTGCGTCCGTGAGCCCCCATGCCGGCGCCCTCGAGTCCTGAGGCTTAGGATAGATTCGGTCACTCACCCAACCCTCGATCTTGAGTGATTTGAGCTGTCGATTCACTAATCCGAGCATAGACCCACCCGAGAGTCCCAGTCCCTTCCCCCAGACAGGCCAAAGTCGACGGGTGAGAAGATCAGCGGTCGGATGGAAACTGGCTTTCTCGAGTGTCGCCATGTCCTGCATCAAGATCCCGTCGAGTTGTCTGCGTTGGCTTGGGGTGGTTTTCATGGCGCGACTCCTCAGCGGTTCACGCGCTCGACGAGCTCGCGTGCGTAGAGCAGTAGGCGGTCGGCGTTGGCCGCTGTGATCTGACGCGAGTGAGCGACGTCGTTGCGGATTGGCTCAAGTTCACGAAGCTTCACACGCAGAGCATCCGGGTCAACAAACACGGGGGAGAAGGCCTGCTGCCAGTTCTGGGGGTCGAGGATTATCCTTGCGTAGTCTGGGAAGTCCAGGTACTCAATCGGACGGTGTCCTCCGCTATCCAGCCACGGCCAGACGCGCTCCCGCAACGACATTCGCCGCTCCGCATGTAAACGGACTTCCTCTGGGACCCGCTCGGTCCACCAGTTTGCCGTAAGGCGCGACAGTCGCTCCTCGATACACCGACGCAACTCCCGTTCGAGCATCCGCAGTGCATCTGACGATTGCTCCGTGGGGCGGGAAGGCAAGGACGGAGGTTGCCATCCCTCAATCCTGCCGACCGCTTCAAGGACTCTGCGAACGGAGGTATCCGGGCGGTGTGCTGAATCGGCCTGGGCAAGGAGGCGGAGGAGAGATTGAGTCAGGCGCGGCCCGAGGGTTTTCGAGACCGAGTGAACCAACTGCCGAGCCTCCCTCACCAAGTCCTGTGTTCCACCCCGCGCGGCCTCCAACTCCCGCTGTCGCTGGGCCGCCTGCCCGCTCGCGGCAATGGCTCGGCCCACCGATGAACCGACCCGTCTCCTACCCAGGAACTCGGATGTGAGGGCGCCTCCAATGCCCGCGAAGAGCTCGCGATGGACCTGGTCCGCCGGCGATCGTTGAGTGGCCGGACGGTGTGCGATGGCCGCAAGAAGTTGCTCGGCGCGCCACCGGAGCTGTTGGAGTGCAGCACGATGTGGACCGAGAGGGTCAGGCACAGAGTGGCCCATGCCTTCTGAGGTAAGGTTTGTTCGGGCGTTGGTCGAGGGCCGAGTCACTGGCCTGGACGCGATCAATGCGAGACGGATGTTCCGGTGCTCGAGTGGCGATCTGTTGCGTCGCGTCTGAGGACCGATCGGACACCGCCGAGCTTGATGTTCATCCGCTGGGAGATCATCCTGAGGCTCTCGCCCCGCTCCCGCCGGGTCCGGACCTCCTTCGCAACCGATTCGGGGATCCTCCGCGGCGCTCCGAACTTCTTGCCCAGAGCGCGGGCCCGCGCGATACCCGCTTGCGTTCGTTCAAGGATGAGCTCGCGCTCGAATTCCGCCAGGGCCGCCAGCATGTTCCGCTGCAAACGACCGCTGGGGGTCGAGGTGTCAATTCCCTGATCGATGACTATCACGCGAGCACCAGCCGCCTCAGCATCGTCCCAAAACCGTAGGATCATGCCCAATGACCGGCCCAGACGGTCCATCTTCGAGACTACGATCGTATCGAACTCGCCCGAGGCGAGCCGTTCCCGAAGTCGGTCGAGCTCCGGTCGGTTGTCCCGGACGCCGGAGATTCCGTCGTCTCGAAAGACGGCGACATCCGTCCACCCTCTCGCCTGGCAGTAGGCCGTGAGCTGACCGACTTGGGCCTCCGTCGACTGCTCCTTCGTGGAGACGCGAGCGTAGAGCGCAACCCGAGTCATGCTGAGGCCCCCTCCCGCTGGACAACATCCGGGACCTCGGCGGCCGAGCGGCGGCGAGCGAGAGTCACATAGTCCGGGTTGAGTTCGATACCGATGGACCTCCGGCCGAGACGCCGGGCCACCGCGAGAACGGTACCGCTTCCCGCGAACGGATCGAGGACGAGACATGGGACGGTACGGGCGGTCCGGCAAGCGCAGCGCTTGCGAAAACCGAGGTCGACCCTCCGGTAGCTCCCGTCATGCCACCCGGGTGCGTCGGCGACGGGGGCGCGACCCGACACGAGCGGTGCTTCGATCGGTTGTGCGTGGCCAATAGCTCCTCCGATCGCACGGACCTCTCTCGTCCAGGGGCTTCCGCACTCCGCGCACGCCCCCCGCTCCGAGGATCCCGCGAGGATGCAGAGCTCCGGGAGCTTCTCCGGGAACGTCGCGAAGTGGGCCCCGCGGTAAGGCTGGGTCGGGATCCACCAGACTGTCCGGAGATTCCGACCCGAAGTGCTCGTATTCCGGAGCATCGGGAACCGCCGGAAGTCCCCTTCGGGATGCTTCGAGCGAGAGGTGCGATTGTCGACCGGGTTCGGTAGGTGATGCCGGAGTCTTCGGAGCGTGCTCTCCTGGAGGGGCTCACGGACGGCGTATGCATCGTAGAAGTAGCGCCTCGACTTCGTCAGGAGGAAGACGGAGTCGTGGGCCCGGGTCGGCCGATCCCGTACCGCCTCCGGCATCGGATTCGGCTTCGCCCAGACGCAGTCGGACCGGAGCCACCAACCCCGGCGCTGCAGCTCGAAGGCGACTCGCCAAGGGATCCCGACGAGATCCTTCGGCTTGAGTCCGGGAGCCCGCTTGTCCATCCGACCGGCCTGCTCGGCCCCCGTGCAATCTCGACCGGTGAGGGTCGAAGCTTTCCATCGCTTCTCGCCGGTGAGCCCAGAAGGGTGGGTGGCGTAGGTGTCGCCGAGGTTCAGCCAGAGCGTCCCGTCCGGCCGCAAGACCCGACGGACTTCGTCGAAGACTCCGGCGAGATGCTCCACGAATCGTTCGGGAGTGGGCTCCAAGCCGAGCTGGCCGAGCCATCCCCCGCACCTCCGGCAGGTCGATCCGCGGCCGGAAGCATCGTAATCGACCGCCTCATTCCCTTGCCTCACCTCGCCGATGACGCCCTGCGCCCCAGGATGGCGCGGTGGCCGGGTCGGTTCCCATTCGTGTTCACACCGCGCCTTCCCGCCCCACCGGACCGGTCGGAGACCGTAGTCGCGGAGCCCCCAGTACGGAGGGGACGTGACGACACAGTGTATCGAATCACCCGGAAGGCTGCGAAGCAGCTCGATGACGTCACCCTCGAGGATGGCGGGGGCCAGGTCCTGAGGAATCACGCGTGTGCCTCCGCTGCGTGACTCGCCGCGGCGAGGGTGAACGAGGAGGTACGACGACGGGCAAGATCGGCGTACTCCGGCTTGAGCTCGATCCCGATCGAACGCCGGCCCAAGCGTCGGGCCACTGCGAGGGTAGTCCCCGACCCCGCGAAAGGATCGAGCACGAGGCTGGGGATGGTCCCGGCGGTCCCACACGAGCAGGAGCTCTTCCAGCCAACCGTACGAGGGATCCGAATGGCTCGGGGTAGTTCACCCCAGCCGCCACCCTTGGTCGCCTTGGAGCCGGAGATCGAATCGGGCTGACCCTTCGGCTTGGCCGTCGCGAACCCGGAACGCGGCCGCTCGGGGTTCAGCGGCTTGCTCAGAAACTTGTAGTCGACCTCGACGACGCGCCGGAGGGGGCTTCCGCACTTGCGGCAGGCTCCATGATCGGTGGTCCCGGCCCTGATGCAGGTCTCAGCCAGGGTTTCCGGGAAGGTAGCGAAGTGGGCCTCGGGATACCCGTGGGTCGGGATCCACCAGACCGAACGGAGATTGGCTCCCAAAGGCGAGAACCGTCGGGGTGCCTCCTCGATCTGGGGTGCCATCATCCGGCCCTTGAGATTCACGAGGGCTCGTCGAGCAGAACGATTCGACCGACTACCGTAGTCCTTCGGTCCGCCGGACTGGCTGTCGAACGTGGCCTGGGACAGTCGAAGCCGGGTTGCCGGTCGATAGGGCTGACGGACGCCATCGGCGTCGTAGAAGTACCGGTTCGACTTTGTCAGAAGAAAGACGTACTCGTGGGAACGGGTCGGTCGATCCCTGACCGATTCGGGCATTGGGTTGGGCTTCGCCCAGACGCAATCGGACCGGAGCCACCACCCTCGTCGCTGGAGTTCGAGAGTGACCCGCCACGGGATTCCCGCGAGGTCCTTGGGCTTCAGATCTCCATTTCGCGCGCCGCTCCGCCGTGGCCCGCCCCGACCGCGAGTCTGGGAAGGGTCCCAATGATCGGAGAATGCCTCGGCGGATGACCGTCGGACTGGGCTGTCCCCCTGGAAAGTATCTCCAAGGTTCAGCCACAACGTTCCGTCGGATCGCAGGATCCGTCGGACCTCGTCGAAGACGCCGGCGAGGTGCTGGACGAAGAGTTCCGCCGTCGGCTCGAGGCCGAGCTGGCCCAGCCATGCGTCGCAGGAGAGGCAGAACCGGCCCCTTCGCTCCCCCCGTGCATAACCCGCCCCGACCACGTTCCTGCCGTTCGGGGTCCCCGTACCTCCCTTCGGGTCGCCTGGGATCGGGGAGCCCCACTCGTGCGGGCAGGACGGGCTACCTCCCCAAAGGACCGGGGGAAGGCCATAGTCCCGGAGCCCCCAATATGGAGGCGAGGTGACCACACAGTGGATGGACTCGTCGGGCAGGCGCCCAAGAACCTCCCTGACTTCCCCCTCGAGGATGGCTGGGGCGAGGTCCCTGGGGATCACGTCGCCTCCTCGAGACTCCGCCAGAAACGTTCGTTCCGGGCCGCCTTCGCCCGACGGATCCGGTGCTCGACTGCGACGTCACGAGCGAACTGGACTCGAGGGCCGAACTCGGCCCGCACGCGGTCGAGTTCATTCCGGACGCGCCACTCCGGTTTGGTGAACTCCTCGACGACGCCGTTGAGTCGGGAGGCGTAGCCCTGAAGGAGGAGGGCGACGTTCTCCAGCTCGCGCCGGCTGAGCAGCCGGAGCTCGACTGTCTCGCTCATCCGGCGAGTGTCGCCTCCTGGTCGAGTGGTCGGCAGCCGAGGTTGCCTCGGAGGTAGTGGTAGTCGGGAACCCGAATCGGCGGGGGCGTTGAATCAAGGATGATCCACTCCTCTCCGTCGCTCCAAGTGGGGCGGAGCAGGCCGTTCTCGCAGAATCCGGCGATGACGTGGAGCCGTCGGGGTGGTCGGTAGCTCGGGAAGGTTTGGACGACCATCCGGTCGACCGCACGAAACGGCGCGAGCCAACCGAACGGGTGGGGGGCGTAGAAGACCCGCAGGGCCCGGACGGCGGCCTCGTCGACCTTGCGGGGAGCTGCAGCGCGCGCGCACACGCGCTGCCTCCAGCGGTAGGCCTCCAGCAGCTCCAAGAGCGTCGCGTCGGCGATCGGAGGCCGTCCTCCGGACCTGCCACGCCCTCTCCCCCTGCCGGAGGAGCCCACGAGGCCCCGCTGGGAGACGATCCGTTGGATGCGCCGGAACTCGGACCAGGTCCGGTCCGAGAGCCAGAGGTGGCGCTGGGAGGTGGGAGGGGGAGGGAGTTCCGGGCCCGGAACAGGGGTAGTTCCGGTACCGGAACTACCGTAGTTCATGTCCCGGAACTCGGGGGAGTTAGAGAGGAAAGGAGACCCCGGAGCGAGCTCGGAAGGAGCTCTCACTGACGGAGACGATGGCCGATCCACGAGACTTACCCCGGGAGCCCCCGTGTGCGCGCGTACCCGGTGAGTCGGATCTCCACCAGTTCCGCCGCGAAGCCGTGGATCGGGCAGAACGAGAGGCGCAGGGTCAGGTTGTGACGGGCCTCGGAGCGGCAAAGCTCGCAGACGAATCGAGGAACGGGCGGAGGGAGGGGAGCGCCGTCAGGCTCCACGACGAAGGTGATCTCGGCGTACCGGGGCGTCAACCGACCACCCCCGATGCCGTTTCAAGTCGCGAGGGTAAGGCCCGACTTGAGGCGGGGTGAGGGGTTGGCCGTCCCTGCCTCGGGACCCGTTCCGGTATGGGTTCTATAAGGAAATGGTTACGGGCCCGCCGGGATTCGAACCCGGGTTTGAGGCTCCGGAGGCCTCCGTGATGTCCAAGCTATACTACGGGCCCGCTGGGTCGGTCGCGGTCACGCAACCGGGTCGTCCCTAAGGGGTTTC
>Ga0181527_1000376_pt1 | contig 51892 bp, 40 predicted proteins | sample PEATcosm2014_Bin_30_FD_119762 | JGI IMG/M metagenome (GOLD analysis project Ga0181527, IMG submission 119762) | Peatland microbial communities from MTU Mesocosm Facility, Houghton, MI, USA - PEATcosm2014_Bin06_60_metaG | ecosystem: Environmental > Terrestrial > Soil > Wetlands > Peat | place...
ACCCTCGGGTCGGTAATACGCCGCCGGAACCCGCCGGACCACGTCCTTGTCGATCTCGATATCGGAGGTTTTACCCAACTGGTCCGCAATCCGGGGACAGCCAAAGCGCGGATTGCGCTGCTTGAGTTCAACTATGGCTCGGATCAGTTCTGAGGCTGGTCCATTGGGACCGGGTTTGCGCCTCCGGCTCGGGAAGTACAACCACCGGTATTTGTGTGTTTTGAGGGCCGTATGAAATCTGAGCAGGTTGAGGGTTTGAGAATAACGGCGCTGCGCAAGAGCCGGCGCGGATTCAGAAACAACGACCAGAACCCCAAGAGCAGCCGCTGGGAGACGCCCAGCTTGGGCGCTCGCCTCCGGGAACGATTGATAATCAGGAGTTGCTGTTGGAGGAGCAGGTTGTTTTCATAGGATGCAGCGGATTGGGCGAAATTCTCACGGGTTTTGGAACAGCAATGGTGTGAAATGGTAGAAACTTCGACGCCAAGTCTGCCATTCGTGCGCCGTGCCCGGCGACTCGTAATAGACATGGTTGATGTGTGCGTCGGAGAGCAACTTGTCCAGCTTGCGGGTGGCGGTGAGATTCTCGGCGGTTCCCATGCTGAAGAACATGACCGTGATTTTTATATTGAAGGCATCGGCATCGGCAAACAGACCATTGTACGCCGTTTCCAGGTTGGTGATGCCGCCCGCTCCGCCACTGAATGCGCCCATCACGGAAAAGGTGTCTGGATGATTCAGGACAATCTGGTACGTCTGGAAGGCCCCCATCGAGAGACCTGCCATAGCGCGATGCTCGCGGTCGGGAATGGTGCGGTAGGTCGAGTCAATCATGGGAATGATCTCGTGCAGCAGGGTGTCGGGAAACAGGCTGGCGACGCCGCCGAACCCAGGGAAGCCACCGCGTCCGGGTCTGGTGCCGGGCTGTCGGACACGCGCGCCTGGAGCGAACAAGGCGCTGCCGCCGCCATTGTCCATAACCACAATCATCGGCTTGGCTTTGCCTTCGGCGATGAGGTTGTCGAGAATGAAGTTCACCCGGCCCTGTATGGACCAGCCGCGTTCATCTTCGCCCGCGCCGTGTTGGAGATAGACCACCGGATAACGCTTTGTCGGATTGCTCGCATAATCCGGCGGCGTATAGACGAAGCATCTGCGCCACGCGCTGTTCGTCCTGGAAGAATACCAATGCTCGCGCATCTCACCGTGAGCCACGTTCTTGGCGTCGTAGAAATCCTCGCCCGGCGATGGCACTTCAATACCGCTCATCATTTTGCTCACACCGAAGAAGCTCTCGCTGGCCGGATCGGCCACGGAGACGCCATCGACAATGAGGGCATAGTAATGGAAGCCAACGACCAATGGTGGAGTGACAACTGACCAAACGCCTTGATCGTCCTTGGTCATATTGTATTTCTGGCCTCCGATGTCCACCTGCACTCTTTCGGCATTCGGTGCGCGCAGCCGAAACTCCGCGTGGCGCTCGGAATCGATTTTCGGATACTGTTGCCCGGGAACATTCGAGCTGGCTGAATTGGCGTCGCTGCCGAGTTCAATGCTGGCAACCGATGAATTGGTCTGGGCAAGGGCAACCAGGGTACTTGCCATCAAGGTTAACGCGATGATTGATTTGGTTCTCATGGTTTTGCTTGGGGTTTACTGGTTGCCGTCCGGCGTGGTTTGAAAGAGCAACGGGGCATATTCATGCAGGCTTCGACGCCAAGTCTGCCATTCGTGGGCAGTGCCCGGCGATTCGTAATAGACATGCTTGATGCCAGCTTTCTCAAGTGCCTGATTGAAATTGCGACTGCCGCCCGTCATTCCTCCTTCGGCGGTGCCGACGCTGATGAAGAGCACCTTGACCTGCTTGGCGAAAGCTGCCGGATCGCCCAACAACCCATTAAACCCGCCGGGGACTTCCGGAAAACCGAATGGCGCACTCAAGGACCCGATGTAGGCGAATTTGTCCAGGTGCGATTGGGTGATTTCCCAGGTTTGCGTGCCGCCAAGCGAAAGCCCGGCCATCGCCCGGTGCTCGCGGTCGGGGATCGTGCGATAGGTTGCGTCAATCGTGGGGATGATGTCCTCGATGAGCACTTGCGTGAATTTGTCCCAAAACATGGGGCCGCGGCCTCTTCGGGGACCGCTCATGGCGCCGGGAGTGATGCCGCCGTCATCCATCACAGCCAACATCGGCTTGGCTTTGCCTTCGGCGATCAAGTTATCGAGGATGAACCCGACCCGGCCCTGCGTGGGCCAGCCACGGGCGTCTTCCCCCATTCCATGCTGCAGGTAAAGCACTGGATAACGCGCAGTCAGGTTCGTGTCGTAATCCGGCGGGGTGTAAACAAAACAACGCCGGATCTGACCGGTGGACTTGGCGAAATAATAGTGCGCGCGAATGTCACCGTGCGGCACGTCTTTGGGCAAATAAAAGTCTTCCCCCCGCGACGGAACCTCGATGCCGCTGCTCGTCCTGCCGGTGCCAAAGTAGCTCTCACTGGCCGGGTCGGAAATCCCGGCACCATCTACCGTGATCGCATAATAGTGAAATCCTGGCGCGAGCGGACTAGTGGTGACGGTCCAGACTCCGTCGGCTCCTTTCGTCATAACGCGACCCCCGGGGAGCCCGACCGAGACGTTCTTCGCGTCAGGCGCCACGATGCGAAAGTAGGCACGCCGCTTGGAATCAATCTTCGGGAACTGAACCCCCGGCACATTTGACGACGCCGGTTTGGCATCCGCAGGCGGCTGGCTGGTCTGCGTCGGCGCAACTGAACTGGCCAGCGCCGGATTTGAGTTTTCCCGCGGTGTGGGTTGAACTGAACTGTGATCGTGAGTCTGGCAGCCGGTCACGAAAGTGAAAATGCAAGCAATTGCGCAAATACAAACGGCTCGGGAAAGAATATCTTGCATAATATCAAGTTGTAGTTGTTGTCTGGCCTCACTGCGCGGTGATTGTCATTGGCAATTTCAGCCGGATATTATCCGAGGCCGCGCCGATGAGAAACTCATATCTCCCTGGTTCAATCGGCGGCGCCCCGTGCTTCCTTATTATGCTTGTGGTAGTGCTCAAACTTTGGAAGGAGCTCAAAGAATCAAATTAAGGCATTACCGTGATTTTTGACTACATGACACGCGTGTCGGGCTGGACTATGCTTCCACCATGCGCATTTCCACTGCTTGGCGAAATGTTTCGTCGCAGGTTTCCACCGGAGTCTGCGCCACGCTGTTGATGGCGCAGCTTTCGGCTGCCGATTCGCCGCGCGAGCACCTCTCTCTCGACGCGGGCTGGAAATTTCACCTCGGCGACGACTGGCCGGATGCGCTGCACCTGGAGAATTCCGGCACCGGCTCCGGTCCCGCCTCAGAACGGTTCACCGACTCTTACTGGCGCGTCGTCAACCTGCCTCACGATTGGGCGGCGGAACTGCCGTTCGACCCCGCCGCCGACGGCAGCCATGGTTTCAAGGCGCTCGGCAAGAACTTTCCGACCAACAGCATCGCCTGGTATCGCCGCGCGTTCGAATTGCCGGCAGCCGATTCCGGCAAACACGTCTGGCTGACTTTCGACGGCGTGTTCCGCGACGCGACGGTGTGGATCAACGGCTGGTGCGTGCGACATCACGAGGGCGGTTACTACCCGTTCCGCGAGGACATCACGGACGTTTTGCATTTTGGCGGCACGAACACCATCTCCGTGCGCGTGGACGCGACCAAATCCGAGGGGTGGTTTTACGAAGGCGCGGGCATTTACCGCCACGTGTGGCTGGACACGACAGCGCCGGTGGCGATCGCGCCGGACGGAATCTTTGTTTATTCCGAATTCAAGAACAATGTTCCGGCGGACAAGGTGGAAATCCACGTTGAAGCGAATCTGCTCAACGCACTCACTAACGCCGCCATAGCGGTTGTGAACTGCGAAATCATTTCGCCCGAAGGCAAATTGCTGAAACCATTTTCCAAGTCGCAAACATTACTGCGTCAATCGAAAGGCGCGGTAGGATTGGAATCGAAACTTTCCTCGCCCGCTCTTTGGTCGCCGGAATCGCCCAAACTCTACAAGCTCGTCACGACAGTTTCTGTGGCCGGCAAAATCGCTGACCAAAGTGAAATGTGTTTTGGCATCCGCACCGTTGGTTTTGATCCGACGAACGGCTTTTTGCTGAATGGCAGGCACTGCGAACTCTACGGGACTTGCAACCACCAGGACCACGCCGGTGTCGGCGCGGCCATTCCCGATGCGTTGCAGGAATTCCGCGTGAAAAAGTTGAAGGAATTCGGCTGCAATGCCATTCGCACCTCGCACAATCCGCCCACGCCGGAATTGCTCGATGTCTGCGATCGGCTCGGCCTGTTGATCATGGACGAGAGCCGGTTGATGGGCAGCGATTCGGAGAACATGAAGAAGTGGGACGACCAAATTCGCCGTGACCGGAATCATCCCTGCGTGGTCATCTGGAACATCGCCAACGAGCAGTTCGCCGTGCAGGACACGCCTCAAGCGGCAAACGTCGCGCGTTCGATGCAGGACTACGTCAAGCAACTCGACCCGACACGCCCCGTCACCTACGCCTCGCCGGAAGGCAACGTGTTCCGCGGCATCAACTCCGTCATCGAAGTGCGCGGCTGGAATTATCACTACGGTCCCGACATGGACCGATATCACGCCGAGCACCCGAACCAGCCGAACGTCGGCACCGAGCAGGCGAGCGTCGTCGGCACGCGCGGCATTTATACCAACGACGGTCCGCGCGGTTACGTCGCCGCCTACGATGTCGTCTGGCCGGGTTGGACCACAACCGCCGAAAGCTGGTGGAGTTTCTTCGCCGACCGTCCGTGGCTCTCCGGCGCCTTTATCTGGACTGGTTTTGACTATCGCGGCGAGCCGACGCCATATTCGTGGCCATGCATCAACTCGCACTTTGGCGTTCTCGACACGTGCGGTTTTCCAAAGGATGCTTTTTACTACTACAAATCGTGGTGGACGACGAACACCGTGCTGCACGTGTTGCCGCACTGGAATTGGCCCGCCAGGGAAGGCCAGGAAATCCTCGTCCAGGCATTCAGCAATTGCAAACAGGTGGAACTCTTTTTGAACGGCGCGTCGCTCGGCCGGCAGACGATGAAGCCGAATTCGAAATTGAGCTGGCAGGTCAAATACGCGCCGGGAACTTTGAGAGCGAAGGGTTTTGACGGCGCCGGCAACGTCATCGCCGAAACACAGGTGGAAACCACCGGGAACGCCGCGCGACTTCAACTGACGCCGGACCGAAAAACCATCAATGCCGACGGCGAGGACGTGGCGGTGTTTACCGTCGCCGCGCTCGACGCGCAAGGCCGCGTGGTGCCGGTGGCGCAGAATAGAATCGATTTTACCGCCGAAGGCGCGGGGAGAATCATCGGCGTGGGCAATGGCGACCCGAGTTGCCACGAACCGGACGTGTTCATTCCGCACGTGCCTGAGCGCAACCTTGCCGTCAGCGATTGGCGCTGGCAGCTTGCAAAAGTTCCGCACGACAGCAGCACAGTGCTGGAATATGCGAATGATTTTAATGATGCCGCTTGGAACACCCTCAATGCCAAAACCAGCGGCGGCGAATTGACAATCAAAACACCAGATACCACGGCGATTTACCGGGCGCATCTCACGTTGACGGACGAGGACTTGAGCGGTTCCGGCGTGGAGATTTGCTTCTCCGGGTGTGACGACGAAGGCTGGTATTTCGTGAACGGCCAGTTCGTCGGCGAATCCCACGACTGGCAGGCCCAACCGATATTCGACATCAGAAAATGTGTCCACGCCGGCGACAACGTCATTGCCGTGGGCGTGAACAATGGCTTCGGTCAAGGCGGTTTGAATCCCAACGTGAGCGTGAAAGTCATTGGGAAAGCCAGCACCCCGCGGTGGTCGCGCAGCTTGTTCAACGGCCTGGCGCAAATCATCGTGCAATCCACCCGCGAACCCGGTGAATTCAGACTTACCGCGGGCTCCGGTGATCTCAAACCGGTGACCGCAGTCGTGCATACGCAACCCTGCCCGCCGCCCCCAGCCGTCCCGTGAGCCGCTGAACCCCCGCCCAGGTAACCTAAGATTTATGCAATCGAATAACACCAAATTGACAGTGTCGGCCACAGGCTGTTCTCTCCCGGGAGCGATGGCGCAAACCAACTCATTCCAACTGCCGATTGCCAACGGCCCGTTCTTGAAGACCAGGGCTCCCTCAGCAGAATTCCGCCCGATCCTTGCGGTTCTGCGTTCGTTTCTGTTGATCTTGGGGTTGCTGTCCGGTGGCGCGGCGTCGTCCGGCTCCACGAACGATGACATGTCGATCTTTTCCGGAGTGACCCAACTCAACTGCAACAATGGATGGCAGGATTGGGGCTGGGTGGCGCATTACCTGACCAACAACCCGACTTGGAACGGCCGTTACACGATGACGTTTGCCGCCAGCGGCGGTTGGCAGGCCTGGTACCTCGAGCATGATCAGATCGATACAACGATCTACAACGGCATCAGCTTCTGGCTGAACGGCGGCACGAACGGCGGGCAGACCGTCGGCCTGCAGGCGCAGCGGGGTTCCGCATGGGGGACGCAACTCCAGGTCACAGCACCCACCAACACCTGGAAGCAATTCACGTTTTCGCTCTCCGCGCTCGGCGTGAGCAGTGTCACCAACCTGCAGGCGATCCAGATTTGGAACGGCGCCACGGCGCAACCCAGGTTCTTCATCGCCGATGTCCGGCTCGTGGCGGCGCCCGCTCCGGCCACGGTGCATGTGAGCGTTTCCGCGACGCAAACCGTGGGCACGGTTGACCCGAAGATGATCGGCGTCAACCAGGTCGCGTGGGATGGCGCCTTGAACACGCCAACGACGATCAGTCTTTTGAACTCCCTGGGCGATCCCTGTCTGCGCTGGCCCGGCGGCAGTTGGGGGGATGGGTACCATTGGACCAACGAAGCCTGGAACGCCGGGTCCACCAGCGCGCGAAACTGGGGCTCCTTTTCCCCCGACTTCATCGCCGTTGCCACGAACACGCATGCCCAGGCTTTCATCATTGTCAATTACGGGACCAGTACCCCCGAGGAAGCCGCCTACGGAGTGCGGATGTTCAACGTCACGAACCAGTGCAATTTCAAATACTGGGAGGTGGGAAACGAAGTCGGCGGCAGTTGGGAATGGGACTGGAACACTAACCCGCCCTGGCAGCCGCACGATCCCTGGACCTACGCCATGCGGTTTACGAATTATTATGCGCAAATGAAAGCGGCGGACCCGACCATCAAAATCGGCGCGGTCGCCGATGTCACCGAGGACGGCACCGTGAATTACTCGAACCATCCCGTCGTCAACCCGCGCACGGGCGTGACGCACTATGGCTGGACGCCCGTGATGTTGACCTACATGCGCAGCAACAACGTCATTCCGGATTTCCTGATCGAACACAAGTATGCGCCGACGGACGGCGACACGTATAGCCTGCTGTGGTCGGGCACGATCGCATCGGAGGCCGCCAGCCTGCGCCAAATGCTGACGGATTACCTCGGCGACGCGGGAACCAATGTCACGCTCGAATGCACCGAATGCGGCGTGGGCGGCGACCGGCAGTCCTGCAGCCTCGTGGGCGGCCTGTTCTATGTGGACAGCCTCGGCCAATTCCTGCAGACCGAGTTCCACTCACGGCTGTGGTGGGACTTCAGGAACGGACAAAACGTTCTCAGCATTTCGGACCCGTCGTACTATGGCTGGCGGACCAACTCCAGCGGCGCTTACATTTCTGACGGAGGCATCGTGGGCGGCCTGGGAGACATCGCGAGCACCTGTTACCCCACCTTTTATTGCGCCAAGCTCGTGCCGCAGTTTGCTCTCGGCGGCGATACCGTGGTCGCGACCACGAGCGATTACCCGCTGCTCGCCGCCTACGCCGCGCGCCGGACGAACGGCACCTTGAGTCTGCTGGTCATCAACAAAAGCAGTTACACAAACTTGACGGCCGCCATCACGCTGGCCGGCTACGTTCCCTCACCCGGCGCGACCACCTGGTCCTACGGCATCCCGCAGGACAACGCGGCCGCCACCGGGATTGGCTCGCCCGATGTCGCCCAGGGCAGCTTCTCGGGCGCGGCTGCCAGCTTCAACTACAGCTTTGCACCTTACTCCGCGACCGTGATCAATCTCGTGCCGACAGCCTCGGTGCTCACCGTGCTTCCGGCTGCGCCGCCCGGCCAGTTTGTCTACCAGTTACAGGGCTTTTCGGGCGTGCCGTACGTGATCGAAACGGCCACGGACTTGACCGCGGGGAATTGGGTGCCGATCTCGACCAACACGCTTGCTGCTGCCACTCTGAGTTTCACAAATGACGCATCGTCGTCAGCCGTGTTTTATCGGGCGGTGTGGAAGCCCTAGGACAGCGCGCAGCCGATCACACCTGGATTCGGTTTTTCGGGATAATGCCGTGATGATCGGCCTCTCTTGCGAGCAAGAGGGAATCGCTGTTTACTGGATCGGTGTTGATTCCGTGAAGCTCGACCTGAAGACGACCAATGACGTTTCGCCGATTCGCCTCGCGTGTGACCCGGCGGCGACCGATTCCGGCAATAGAATCCGGCCTGAGGAATTGCCGCGGGGACGTCAGTGAAGCCAACAGTTTCGTTCAATGCCTGTTAAACGCCTCTGAACCTATGATGAGATCCATTCGCATCACCTGTTTCTTCTTTTTGCTCGTTTTCGTATCGTCCGTGCGCGCGGAGGTGTCGGGAGCCGCCCATCTGGATCAGGATTGGCGATTGTGGCTGGACCCAAAAGCGGCATGGCGGAATGACACCCTCTACCTTCCGGAAGATGTGACGCTCGCGAGCTTGCCGGTGCATCCGCCGACGGGGGGATGGGCAGTGCTCAACGACCAGGCCGGCATCGGCGTGTCGTTGCCGGCCACCGTTGAGGAATACTACTTCAACCGGGCACCGGCGCGCACGACCTCTTCGACCCGGCCGGAGGAGATCGTCGCAGCCGAAGGATACTATCAGGGCGTGTCGTGGTTGTATCGGCCGTTTACGCCGCCGGCCCTTCGACCCGGCGAGCGTTTGGTTTTCTATTTTCCCGCCGGCCGCCTGCGCAGCGAGGTCTATGTCAACGGCAAGCTGGCAGGCTACACGATCATCTCCGAGGCGCCGTTTACCGCGGACGCCACCGATGCGCTCGACCCCGGCGGAACGAATCTGCTGGCCGTGCGAATCACCAATCCGGGAGGCCGATTGGATTGGATGGACTTCCTGACGATGCCCTGGGGCAAGTACACGCTGCCGGCGACCCACGCCTTCGGCGGTCTGGCCGGGGGCGTGGAGATGCAGGTGCGCGCGCCTGTGAGCGTGAGCGATCTGGCGGTGTTCAACAAGCCCGACCCCCGCTCGGTTCACCTCCAGGCCGAAATCTCATCCACGGGGCAGGCGTACGACGGGCCGGTCGATTTTTCCATCGCCCGGGATCGCAGCGTTGTCTTCAAACAAACCAAGAACGTTCAGGTTCCGGCCGGCGGAACCATCACCACCTCGATCGATGCGACCGTCGGCGACGCCCAGCTCTGGGACATCGATCGGCCGAATCTCTACCAAGCCTCCGCAAATCTGCCGACGGTCGCGCATTCCGATCGCACCACGACTTTCGGCTTCCGCTGGCTGGAGGTCCAAGGCCTCGGAACCGACGCAAAGCTGTATTTGAATGGCCGTCGGATCGTGCCGCGCTCCTCGATTTCATGGGGATTCTGGGCCCCGAACGGCATCTTCCCCGACGAAGCCGCGGTCGGAAGGGAGATCGCGGCGATGAAGGCCCTGGGCCTCAACTCCCTTCAAAACCACCGTCACATGCCCAAGGCGGTCGTGCTGGATGCTTTTGACCGCGTCGGGTTCCTGCGTTACTGCGAGGCCGGCGGCGGTGTGCTTACCTTCGAGAACGCGCGGAAGGAGCCCCCTCAGACCAGCGTTCAGGTGGAAATGAACGGCAAAACAGTAGAACTCGATTTCCTCAACCGCTACCAGCTCGACAAGGAGTTGGCCATGATCCGGGCCTTCCGGTCCCACCCCTGCGTCAGTCTCTGGACCCTCCAGAACGAGACCAGCCCCGACGTAAACAACCCCCGGATGCGCTACGCGCTCGAGAAGATGCGCGAGGCCGACCCCTCGCGCATGGTCCTCCTGAAATCCGGCGACAACATCGGGAACCAGGTGTGGTCCCTCCCTTACAGTGAGGCCTGGATGAAAGATGACGGCACTGGCCGCTCGGGTTGGTGGGATCAGCACACTGCGTTGGACTCGCCAGGGGTATGGGTCGATGCGATGTACAAATCGCCCGTCGATTACAAGTACCGCACCGACAACCAAAAGGAGGTCGTCGTGTGGGGCGAGATGGCGTCGGGCGCCTCGCCCGACGATCACGCCGCGGTTGTCAACTGGTACAAGACAAACCATCGGACAGGCTACGATCTGGCCGCCCACCAGGCGATCCTCACGGCTTACGAAAAATTCCTGGACGACCATCAATTCCGCTCGGCGTTTCCAACCGCCGAAACGCTCTTCCAACAGGCGGGAGCGAAGCATTACTTCTCCGCCGCACACCTCCTGGAAAACGCCCGCATCTGCGACACCGTCGATTACATCGTCCTGTCCGGCTGGGAATCCACCACGATCGACGATCACAGCGGGCTTGTGGATGCATTGCGCCAGCTCAAGGCAGACCCCGCGCTGCTCCGTCAGGCGGCACAGCCGGAGGTTCTGGTCGTCAGACCGCGCCACTACGTGATCGCCAGGGGCGAAACGGCCGTGGTCGATGTTCATCAGATTAACGAGCAAAATCTGACCGGCTCCTGGCTCCTGACCGTGACGGCCTCCATGGCCGGTCGCGAGCCGCTGTTTCACGCGGATTACCCTGTCGAGCTGGTCGGCGGCGAGACCTTCGGGCAACTGCTCAAACAGGATATTCAGTTCAAGATCGACGAGCCGGGCCTCGTAACCGTGCACGCCGCGCTAAGCCCGAAAGCCGGCGGCCGGTCAGTGCTCGAGCGCGACGAGCCTTTGCTCGTGATTGACCCGCAGCCGGCAGCGCTGAAAGGCACGATCGCATGCGGCGGCGAATCCGAAGACCTGATCGCCGCGGTCAAGCGCCAATTCAACGCCGATGCCGTGGCGCTTTCGCCTAACCTTGGAGAAGTGCCGACGATTCTCCTGGCGACACGCTCCGGTGGCCCGGAAGGCTGGCAGTCAAGCTATACCGACGCGCCCGTTGCCAACACCGATGACCAGGAACTCTACAAGCACCAGATGTGGGGCCAGGCCGGACCGATCCATACCTGGCGCGGCCTGAAGCCAGGCAAGATCACCGTTAAGATCTACATGGACGACGGCTACTCCGGCGTGCCTGGCCAGCGAATCTTTGACGTCGCGATCAACGGCACGATCGTTGCCAAAGACCTGGACATCTTCGCCAAGGCGGGCGGAAAGGATCGGGCGCTCGTGGAAACATTCGTGGTCGATGCGCCCGAGGGAGCGATTCGTCTTTCCGTGCCGCGCGTCAAGTCCGACAACGCGACGCTGGCTGCTGTGGAATTGCGGGATTTGTCGGGCAAGGTGGTGCGAGCGGCATTCCGGGACGAGCGGTACACCGATCCGGCCGGCAACGTATGGACGCCGATTTCTCAACAAGATGACGACTACTGGAAGCCAGACCTAATTGCCGCCATCGAGCGCGCGCGACGCGATGGCACGCGCGTCGTCTTGCTCACCACCGGCGGCGGCGACGCTGAGCAAATGGCCGCCTTACTGGCCGCCCAGGGGCTCGTCACGTATTCCGGCCGCGTTGGTTCCTCCGGACCGTCATGGATGGGATTCTGGTTCTTCGGGCGTAAGCATGGGCTGCTCGCCGGGCTGCCATCGGACTGTGTGCTGGACTGGCCGTACCAGATTGCCAGCGGCAACGGCCTGATGCTTTCCGGCGCCGGCGTCGAGTCCGTCATCGGCTACGGCAAAGATCACGATCCAAACATTGGCGTCGCTGCGGCTATGGTTCACTGTGGCCGGGGCAAAATCGTGCTCCTGGCGCTGCCGGGACTCATGGATTCCTTCGTAAGCAGCGCTTCCAGCAGATTCCAACCCGTCACTGCAAAAAGGCTGATGTTCAATGCACTCAACCTGTAGTTCCGAAGCGGGGAGGGCCCAGGAGGTTCGCTGGTTCGCTGGTTCGCTGATCAACGAAGATCTAGTTTAACCCATGAATACTCCATTTTCACGAAACACTGTCGTCACCCACACGCTGACGACAACTTTCGTCATGCTCCTGGCTTTGGCCCGCGGGCAATCACCCGCCGGCACCGGCGCCCTCGCGCCTGCGCCGATTCCGTATGCCACCCTGCAGGTTGTCTCCAAGGGCGATTCCGATTCGGTCGTTGCCGAAAAAGCGGCGAAGGTTCTGCCGCGCGCCAATCAAATAAACTGGATGCGGCTGGAGCGGACCTTCTTCGTCCACTTTGGCGTGAACACTTTCAATGGCGTCGAATGGGGCAGCGGGCATGAAGACCCCTCAATATTCAATCCGTCGTCACTGGATGCCAACCAATGGGTCAGCGCGATGAAAAACTTCGGCGGCAAAATGGTGGTGCTGGTCTGCAAGCACCACGATGGATTTTGCCTGTGGCCGACTCGCTACACGCCGCATTCGGTCGCCTCCAGTCCCTGGCTTGGCGGCAAAGGCGACGTGGTGCGGGAGGTGGCCAATGCCGCCCGCGCGCAGGGACTCAAGCTGGGTGTTTACCTTTCACCCGCCGATCTTTACCAGTTGAGGACGAATCCGAAGAACCCCGCCGGTTATTACGGCGACGGCAGCAGCAACGCGCTTTCCTTGATCCCGACCGATCCGGCCGGTTTCAAGACGAATCCGGCTTTGGGCCGCACGCCGCCGGCGGGTTTCGCGAATTACACCTGCGAGGTTGATGACTACAATCGTTACTTTCTGAACCAGCTTTACGAATTGCTCACGGAATACGGACCGATCGCTGAAATCTGGTTCGACGGCGCCAATCCGGATCCCAGTGCCAAAGAGGCTTACAACTACGCGGCGTGGTATGATTTGATCCGTCACTTGCAGCCGGGAGCGGTCATTTTCGGCAAGGGACCAGACGTGCGCTGGGTTGGCTCCGAAAGCGGCTATGGGCGCACCACGGAATGGAGCGTCATTCCGTTGCCTGTGCCACCCGATGCGTTCAATTGGCCTGACATGACGGATTACGATCTCGGCAGTCGCGCCAGACTCGGGCCCGGCTCGTATCTCTGGTGGTATCCGGCGGAAGTGAATGTCACCATTCTCGCCAACGGCCAATGGTTTTGGGCGCCCAGGAAACACCCCAGGAGCCTGTCGCAGTTGGTTGACATTTACTACTCTTCCGTGGGGCGCAACGGGAATCTGATTTTGAATCTTTCCCCCGACACGCGCGGTCTGATTCCCGACGACCAGGTCACGGCCTTGAGTCGGATGGCTCAGGTGGTCAACGATACTTTCGCCACCGACCTCGCTGCCGGCGGCAAGCTCACGGCCGACACCTCCAACAGCACCAACAGCCCGTCGCTGGCATTGGACGGGGACCTTGACACCTGGTGGGAAGCCGCGCCGGGTCATACCAACGGCACGTTGACCTTAACACTTCCGGCGGCCGTCACCCTTGATGTCATCTCGTTGCAGGAAGCGGTGGATCACCGTGGTCAAAGGATCGAGTCCTTTGCCATTGACACGTGGGACCAAACGGCATGGGCCACGGCAGAAAAGCTCTCCTCAGAGGAACTCACTACCGTTGGGCACAGACGCCTTGTGCGGCTCAAGTCGGCAGTGACCACCACCCAGGTGCGCATTCGCATCAACGGTTCACGCCTGGAGCCGACGCTGGCTGAAATTGGACTCTTCAAACAATCCATTTCCGCCTTGCCTCCCACCATTTCAGATCGTGACACCAGCGGTCTGGTGGCCATCAGCAACACCGGCGGTTGCAGGATGGTCTTCACCGTTGATGGAACCGCGCCGACGATAAGCTCACCTGCCTACAATTCGCCGATCGCCGTGCCGTCGGGTAGCACCGTGCAAGCTGCCTGCCTGATGCCGAACGGCCAGCTCGGCATCGTGGCTTCAAAATCCTTCGTCGGTTTCCGGCACGTTCGCCAACATTCGGAACAGCCCGTCGCTCCAGGAAGTCACTTTCGCTCCCGTTAATGCGCGATTCTTCCGCTTCACGGCTTTGCAGGAGATCAACAGAAATGGCTGGACGAGTGCCGCCGAAATCTCCGTCTTGCCGGCTAGCGGCAGCGGTAATTGACGGTGTGATTTCGCATTCACAGGGATCACAACAGTCACTTGGGAATACCAACAAAATGAAACAGGCAAGGCCAAGTGGCCGTCTGAGGCTGGTGTAGGCTGCATGAGTGCTGAACAGTGTGCTTTTAAAATGCGGATTATCCGAGCACCGCTGGAGATGATTTCACCAGTGCGCCAGATGAAGAATCCCTCGAAAAACATCAGCCGCTATCAGGCCATCGTGAAATCGATTCAAGAAATTGGATTAGCTGAGCCATTGATGATCTATCCCCAAAGAGGAATCCCACGTCCCTCATCGGGGAGGACGGTTTCTTCCTTAAGTTCTCGCCGAAACTCAAGTCGGTTAAGCTTGAGCCGACTGTGGTCCCCGCTTTGGTCAGGAAGGTTCGAGATATGTGCGATCTCACGGAGTGCCCTGCTGGGAAACCTGGCTGCAGCAATTGCTCCAGGTTGGACCTTCTTACGGGCGCAGCGAGACGGATCAACTCGTGAGCCGCTCCATGAGACTTCTGCACTACAACTTAAGGAAAGCAGTCAAGTTTACCCGGGGCAATTGCCGGACGATTGTCGGAGGACAACGGGCCATGGATTGGCCGGAAACGGGCGGGCGGGGCTCAGGGCATAAATGGGCCGCGGGCATCCCGGGCCTTCAGCGGCCAAGATTTGGCCCGAGTCTCACTGTTTCCCCTTTGTTTTTCATGGTGCCGATGGAGGGGGTCGAACCCACACACTCTTTCGAGTACCAGATTTTGAGTCTAGCGCGTCTGCCAATTCCGCCACATCGGCTGCTGTGGCGGGAAATATAAATGCTCATTCGGCCAAGTAAATGAGTTTTCTGGAAATCGTGGAAATTGTGGCGCGAGGGGTGCAACTCGGCGGGGTGTCTGCGGCATTCCTGATCCACGGTGTTGAAGCACCACGGCTCGGGAGGAGTTTGGGAAATCAACCAGCCACTTCGTGGCCTGGCTATAGTGATCCTAATTCATTTCCGATAAAAGGTAGGGCTCGCTGTCCTCAGCGAGCCGAGGGGATGGAATTTGGGCGCTGTGAGGACACCGCGCCCTACCCGCTGCCTCCGCGTTTTCCGGAAATGACCTTTGAGAACCACTCCAATTCTGGAGGCCGCTTGGCGACTCAGGACGTCTTTCACGCATGGCGCGTGAGGTTGGCGCGAAACGAGGAAGGTCACTTGCAAATTTCCGCGTGGTTTCACGTGGTATGTTCAATGCTCACGTGCCACCAGCAGCAATCAAGCTCGCGGATCGTTATGAACTCGGAAACAGCAATTGTTCCGGCAGATGGTCGTCAGTCCTCCGATGCGGGAAAGCTTCTGTTGCTCCAGGCCAGGAAAATCGGCCGCGCCCTGGGATTCAATTCGGCCAAACCGGCAGCCCGACCCCCGATACAACATCCTCTGGAGAACCTGACCTTCTGCAACGGAACGATCCACCAACTCCACCACGGGCAACTCGCCGGAGAATATATGGCACTTTCCGGCATCGAAGTTGTCAGGAAATTGTCCTTGAAGGAACTCGACGGCGAGAGGTGCGAATATCGCTTCGAACTGAACATGGCGCCGGATGTGATCTGGGGGCTGTATGGGAAGAGTTTATTGCCCGACATTTCGATGCAGTTTGAGGGGCAGGTGATGGTTTTGACCTGCCTGCCCGCCTGTCTGGAATGGAGTTATCAGAGAGCCAAAGATGCCATCGCCCGAGCCAACCTCTGGTATGCGGAGGAACGAGAGCAATTGATTTCGAGGGTCTTGGCCAGGGATGAAGACCGGCAGGCCGCCAAGGAACTGGAACGAAACCGCAAGTTGGGTCTCCGCCGGCAATTCGAGTGCCTGCAACTATGAAACAAGGTTGAGAGTTGTGAGTTCTGAGTTGTGAGTTCAACAGCAGAAACGAACAACAAAGGAACTCAGCAGCGAAGGTTGAAAGGTTCGTTGCCTCGTTTCTTTGTTGTTTAGTTCTCCCCCACAAGAATCGTTGAAAAAGCTGCCGGACTCAGCCATGTTCCCCCCATGCCCGAACTGGAACATCCTGACGATTCAATGATCTGCCGCCCGGGCGAGTCCCGCAAACCGGCGGAACCTTGCTCGATCGTCATCTTTGGCGCCAGTGGCGATCTGACCGCGCGCAAACTCATCCCCGCCCTCTACCACCTTTTCAAAGACAACCAAATGCCGTCGCCATTCCGCGTGGTGGGCTTCGCGCGGCGTGAAAAGACCGATGCTTCGTGGCGCCAGGAATTGCGCGTTGCGTTGGACCAATTCGCCCGCTCCAAACCTGTGGATGATTCCGTCTGGCGGGAATTCGGCAAGAATCTCTTTTATTGCCAGGGCGACCTCACCGATACAGCGGCATACTCACGGCTCGAAGAACAGTTGACTTCGTTTGGTCAGGCGCCGCTCCGTGAAAACATGCTTTTTTATCTTGCCACCCTGCCCAGCCAGTTCGGCCAGGTTGTCGAAAACGTGCACCGGGCCGATCTGCTGCAGAAGAACGGCTCCGGCTGGCAACGGATCGTGGTCGAGAAGCCATTCGGCCACGACCTGGTGTCCGCCCATGCGCTGAACAACGAGTTGACCCGCTTTGCCCATGAGCAGCAGGTGTTTCGCATCGACCATTATCTTGGCAAGGAAACGGTCCAGAACATTCTGATGTTCCGTTTCTCGAACTCAATTTTCGAACGGCTGTGGAACCGCGACTCGGTGGATCATGTGCAAATCACGGTCAGCGAGCAATTCGGCGTGGGCCAGCGCGGCGGTTATTACGAGGAAGCCGGCGCTCTGCGCGACATGGTGCAGAACCACCTGCTTCAAGTCCTTGCGCTCGTGACGATAGAACCGCCCGTTTCGCTCGAAGCGGAAGCCATCCGCGACGAAAAAGTGAAGCTGCTCAAATCCATTCACCCATTGACGCCTGACGACGTGGCGAAGCAGGTTGTCCGCGGGCAATATTTCGCCGGCGTCGTGGGTGGCGAGCTGCGTCCCGGTTATCGGCAGGAGCCGAAGGTGAAATCGGATTCCAACGTGGAGACGTACGTCGCCCTGAAGTTGTTCATCGACAACTGGCGCTGGTCCGGCGTCCCGTTTTATTTGCGGACGGGCAAATATTTGCCGCAAAGCGCGAGCGAAGTGCGGATTCAGTTCCGCCGCACGCCGCATGTCCTGTTTGCCGCTCAATGCGGCGAGCGCCTCGATCAAAACGCCATTGCGCTCCGCCTGCAGCCGAACGAAGGGATTTATTTGCGTTTCAACGGCAAAGTGCCCGGCACAAGCCTCGCCGTTCGTCCCGTGCGAATGCACTTCAGCTACGACGCCGAATTCGGAGCTTACACGCCGGAGGCCTACGAACGGCTGCTGCTCGAAGCCATGGTCGGCGACGCGACGCTGTTCATTCGCCGCGATGAAGTGGAGGCGGCGTGGCAAATCGTGGATTCGATCCGCCAAGGTTGGAGCAACAAGCCGCTTTCGAACCGCGAGTTCTACGCGGCGGGAACCTGGGGACCGGTCGCGGCGGACGATTTGCTGGCGCAAAGCGGGCACACGTGGCACGAGCCGCAGCCGGTGACATGATCCGTGCCCGATGGCGAAGGAAAACCACGAAATCGACGGCGCAGCGTAGCCGCAACCAAGATCGAGCATGGAGGACGGAGAATGGAGAATGGATAGCAGAGCAGCACAGCGAGGCAGAACCCGTGTCAAAGTCGAGTGTCGAGATTTCAGAGTCAGGCGCTCAGATCGGGAAACGCATCCGCTAATTTCGCGAATGCGCGAATTTCTTCGAACTGAAGTTTTATTTGCGCGAATTGGCGAAATTCGCGGATGTGCCATGCCGAACGGGAGTAGGTACCCGACGGCCCCCGCAAGGCTGCAATTGAAAATCTTGTTGCTGCATGGAGACGGCTTGGAGGGTTGCCCTGTTTCATTGCCGCATCGGGCAGGGCTGCGCTGCGCGCAGCCGCGGACGCGACGCAGCGCGTCCCTATCCATCCGGAAATTGCTTTTGGCAAATGCTCTGGAAGAAAGGTTCCCGTGAAATCTTTTGAATTGATTCGCTTCAACAGCGCCGACGAACTGGCAAGCGCTGTCGCGACCGAATGGCTGGCTGAAATCACAGCGGCGAGTCAGTCGGGCAGACCTCATCACGTGGCCCTCTCCGGCGGAAGGATCGCGCAAAAGCTTTTTGCGTGTGCCGCCGAGCAGGCAAAAGCGAGCGCGGTTGCCTTCGGGTTGGTTCATTTTTTCTGGGCCGACGAGCGTTGCGTTCCGTCAGGCGACATGGAAAGTAATTTTCGCCTTGCTCAGGAACTCTTGCTGGCGCCGCTGGGCATTCCGGCAAACCAAATCCACCGCGTGCCGGGGGAAAACCCGCCGGAAATAGCAGCCGCCAAAGCCGAGGAGCAAATCCGGCGCCTTGTGCCACTGAACAACGCGGGCCAACCGGTTCTGAACCTGGTGCTGCTCGGCATGGGCGAAGACGGTCATGTGGCGTCGCTCTTTCCCGGCGAACCGGAGCAACTCAGGGCTGGCGAGGCGGTTTATCGGGCGGTGAAGAACTCGCCCAAGCCGCCGCCGAACCGGGTCACCCTCGGTTATCCCGCCATCGCGGCGGCGGACAAAGTGTGGGTGCTGGTTTCCGGGGCCGGAAAGGAAAGCGCCCTGCGCCATTCGCTCGAGCTTTCCGGCCGGACGCCGCTCGCGCAGGTCCTGAAGCTTCGCCGGCAGACAAAAATCTTCACGGATGTTGCGCTGCGATAAAATCGCGGAGCACACTTTGTTTTTGGCATTTCCATTCTCTCGTGGTTAATTGTGCCCGTTCCACGCGTTTGAAAACCGCCTTGGCGGGCCAATTGGAAGAGTATGAAAGTCATCATTCTAGCTGCCGGTTACGCCACACGCCTGTATCCGCTCACGCTGACCCGGCCCAAGCCGCTGCTGCCGGTGGCCGGGAAGCCGATGGTTGAATATGTTTTGGACAACCTCGCTCCGATCGGCGGGATCGACCGGATTTACGTCGTCACGAACGCAAAGTTCGCCGGACATTTTCAGAAATGGTCGGAGCATTATCGCGCCACCAAAGCCGCATTGAACTTTACGATCGTCAACGACGGCTCCACGGACGACACCAACAAGCTGGGCGCGATCGGCGACATTCACTTCGTTCTGAAGACACAAAAGGTGGATGACGACGTGATTGTGGTGGCGGGTGACAATTTGTTCAGTGAAAAGCTGGGGGGCTTCGGCCAGGTCTGCCGGCAGCGAAAGGCGCCCGTGCTGGCGCTCTACGACGTGGGCAATCTGGAGGAGATCCGAAAGTACAATTCGATTTCCGTGGACGGCGAAGGTCGCATCATGTTCTTCGAAGAGAAGCCGAAGAACCCCACCAGCACGCTTACGGGCATCGCCCTTTATCATTATCCGAAATCCACGCTGCCGCTCATCCGGCAGTATGTCGAGGAAGGCAACAACCCCGACCAGCCCGGGCGGCTGGTGCAGTGGCTTTATCCGCGGATACCGTTTTACACGTGGAAAGTGCCGGGCCTCTGGTTCGATATCGGGTCGAAGGAAACGCTCGAGGAAGCGAACCGGATTTTTGCGGGGCGGTAATTGTCCGACTCACCCGATCCGGAATGAAATCCGCGCGATGAAGTCCCTTCCAAAGCTGTGCTGCAGGCGGTCGAGAATTTCCTTGCGGCGGTAGCGGACGATTTCGCTCAGCCAGGGGCTGCTGTCCACGTTGACGAACAGCGTTCCCTTGTGGAGCCCGACCGGTTGCGCGTGCGCCACGATGTCCGGGTCGAGCAGGCTGTTCCAGACCTTGACGATTTCCGCTTCGGCCCGGCGGCGGTCGATGCGCAAATCCGACAGCAGTCGCGGCATGACGTTGCCGGCCGGCTTGGCGGAGAATTGCCGCGCGGTTTCCTGGGCCGACAGGTCGATTCCGCGCCAGGACGCAAGGACGCGCTGGCGTGGCGAGAGCTTGGGCGGGCCGAGCGGCGGAATGCGTTTGGGCCGTAAGAACATGTTCTGAATATTGCCTTCCCGTCGCAGCCAGGCCAAGCGTGAAGCGCGCGCCGGTAATGCATGACTTCGAGCCGAAAACGAAAGCTGGTACGCGAGGCGGGGGTCGAACCCGCAACCTTCGGCTCCGGAGGCCGACGCTCTATCCAATTGAGCTACTCGCGCACTGTGGAGAACAGTAGGTCAATCATGTCCCGGCGGCAATCTGTTTTGTGGCGAGAAGAAGTCCCGGTCGAAATTCTTGGCGTGACTTTGCGGCGGTCTCGTGGAAGAGTCTGAAGCCTGTGAGAACATTGACATTGGCTTGCGCATTCGGGTTGGCGATCACGCTATTGTCCTCCTGCCAGAAAGGGCAGGGGAGCAAAAGCGCGAGCACGAATGAAGTCGCCGTAATCAAGACCACCGCCGGCGACATGGTTGTTGAATTCTGGCCGGACGTCGCGCCGAAGACTGTCGAGAACTTCAAATCGCTGGCGAGAAGCGGTTTTTACGACGGAACCTGTTTCCATCGGATCGTCAAAGGCTTTATGATCCAGGGAGGCGATCCGCTGACGAAAGACCCGGCCAAAGAAGATCAGTGGGGAACCGGCGGGCCGGATCACAAGACGCCGCCGGAACTCAGCAATCGGCAGCACGAATTCGGCGTGATTTCCATGGCCCGGTCATTCAACCAGGCCGAGGCCAGGGCGAAAATGGAAGAGTTGCAGGCGCGCGGTGCGCCCCCGCAGGTCCTCAAATCGTTGGAGCAGATCACGACAGATGTGGAGGCCGGATGGTCGGGAAGCCAGTTCTACATTTGTGACGCGCCTTCGCACAACCCATACATGCAGAATCTGAACGGCAAGTACACAGCGTTTGGGAAACTGATCAAAGGAGAGGATGTGCTGGAGAAAATTGCCAACACTCCGGTCACAGTGGGCCCCAGCGGCGAGATGAGCAAACCAACCGTGCGCGTCCAGATTCAGAGCATTAACATCGTCGGCGCCAATTCCATCAAGTAGTGTTATTTCAAAAGGACAAGCATGAACGAAGTTGCAGTTGTGGTCACCACCGAAGGTGAAATGGTCGTCGAGTTCTGGCCCGAAATCGCCCCGAAGACGGTCGAGAACTTCAAGGCGCTGGCGAGAAAAGGATTCTACGATGGCACCTGTTTCCATCGGGTGATCAAGGATTTCATGATCCAGGGAGGGGATCCTCTCACCAAAGATCCCAGCCGGGAGGCGGCCTGGGGCACCGGCGGGCCGGGCCACACTGTGAAGGCCGAGTTCAACGACCGCCATCACGACCGCGGCGTCATATCGATGGCGCGGTCACAGAATCCGGATTCAGCCGGCAGCCAGTTTTTTATCTGCCATGGCAACCCGAGGTTTCTGGACCGCCAATACACCGCTTTCGGCAAACTGATCAAAGGCGATGAGGTCCTGGAGAAGATCGCGACCACGCGGACGCATGCGCCGGATCGGCCCGACAAACGCATGGGGATCGAGAGCGTCAAGATCGTGCCTGCCGATTCCATGAAGTAGGTGAATTTGCGGTTTGCGATTTACGCGTCCCGAGGAAAGTCAGAACAATGGATCGGCGGGCGCGGCAATGGTAAATCGTCGATCCTGAATGATAAAGCCCTGGCAAAAAATCAGTTCTCAGCGGGTCGGCGAGTTTGGGGTTTTCACCATCCGTTCCGACCGCAAGATTTCACCGCGCACCCGGCAGGAGCACAGTTTTTTCGTCGTGGAATCCGTCAATTGGGTCGACGTCATCGCTCTTACTCCCGATCAACAACTCGTCCTGGTCGAGCAATATCGACACGGCACCAACACCGTCGAACTGGAAGTGCCCGGCGGAATGATGGACGCGAAGGACAGTTCCCCGGAAATGACGGGCCGGCGCGAGCTGCGGGAAGAAACCGGTTACGAGGGCGATCGGGCCCGTGTCATCGGCCAGATCTTTCCGAACCCGGCGATCATGAGCAACGTCTGCTTCACGGTGCTGATCGAGAACTGCCATTGCCTCCACGCGGTTGATTTTGACCATGGCGAGGATCTGACGACGCGGTTGATGCCCGTCTCGGAGCTGCCGCGGTTGGTGGCGAACGGCAAAATTCGCCACTCCCTGGTGGCCGTGGCTTTGTACCATTTCGAACTCTGGCAGCGCGGGTTGAAGTCGTCCCCCGCTTAACCAGAAGCACACAGGCGCCAGGAGAACTCCAAAGGACATAGCCCAGCGAAACCGCAGCCGGACTGGAGCGCTGACTCCAGTCCTCTTCCGTCCCCAACGCTGCTTGGCTGATGAGAACGAATCGGCCCGTTGAAACCATCTGGTCCTGAAGCGCAATGAATTCCACGCTCCAAAATCATCGCCTCTCGCAAAAAGTCCGACGGATTGGACTGCAAAGCACACGCAGACACCCGCGCTTTTCTCCTTGTGTTCTTTTGCGTTCTTTCGCGGCTGGCATCAGATTAGCCTCTGCCAACGCGCACTTTCTCTTTCCTTTCCTCCAACTGCGCCCGGAGCGCTTTGCGTTCATTGACCAGTTGTTGCCGCAACTGTTCGGCCTTTTCGTGTTCTCCGGAACCCGCAGCCTGGTCGATTTCACCTTTCAGCGCGATTTCGCGCTCGGCAATTTTGGCGGCGTATTGCGAGTCCAGCTCGGCGAGTTGCTTTTTTTGTTCGGCCGTCAATTTGATCGCGGGCGAACTCTTGTTCAACCGATCCATCGCCAGTTCGTAAGCAGTTTTCATTTGACGTTCACTTGTTCCGCTCTTTCATTCGCAACTTTTGACAATACACCCTAACGCAGGTTTATACTGTCGCGCAAGCAAACGCAAAGCGGGATGCGTGATTCTTGAAACGGCCCGTTGCTCGAACTTTATCAGGCATCACGGATCAGGAACATGAAGAGTCTGCCATTCAAATTGATCTCGACCGATTTCGACGGAACCATCTTCGCCGAATTTGAGAACCCGCCGATTCCCGAGCCGCTGCAGAAACTGATCCGGGATCTGCAGCGCCAAGGCGCGAAGTGGGCGATCAACACCGGTCGGGACATGTCGAGCCTCCTGGAAGCGCTGGCGCGGGCCGGAGTTCCGATCCAGCCGGATTTTCTCGTGCTCGTCGAACGGGAAATTCACGTCCACGACGGCGTGCGATATGTGGGTTTGCAGCCATGGAATTCGGAATGCGCGCGGTCGCACGACGAACTGTTTGCGCGCGTGCGGGAGGATGTGCCGCGGCTGACCGAGTGGATCAACTCGCGTTTCAACGCGACCGTTTATGAGGATGCCTATTCACCCTTTTGTTGGATTGCAGCGGACAGCGCCGACGCCGATCTCATCCATGAGTACGTGGAGGCTTACTGTCTGGGCATTCCCCATTTGACCCTCGTGCGCAACGATGTGTATGCGCGGTTCAGTCACGACGCGTTTAACAAAGGCACTGCCCTGGGCGAGTTGACGCGGCGGCTGGGCCTCAGCGCGGGCCAGGTGTTGGCGGTGGGCGACCATCTGAATGATCTGCCCATGCTGAGCCGGATGTACGCCCGCTGGCTGGCCGCCCCCCAAAATGCCATCGCCCCGGTGAAAGCCGCCGTCGCCAAGCAAGGAGGATACGTCAGCAAGCTGTCACACGGGAACGGGGTGGCAGAAGCGATTGCCTTTCATCTGCGAAACCGCACCCCGTAAAGAGCGCATTCGGACACCGCCACCAAGGCGCGGTCCCACGTCTGTGTCAAATGCGGGGTTCCTCCGGCAGTGGTGCAGTTTAGCCAAAAAGTTGGTGGGGCGAGGGTCCTCGCGAGCCGGAAGCCAAACGAGTTGCCCGACCGGCGGCTCGCCGGGAGTCTTGCCCCACCGAACTGTACCACTCCCGTTCATCCTGCAGGTCATCAGAATGGCCGCGTTGCCGCGGGACGAATTTGGCGTTCCGGGGTGGTGCCGGGGTGCGTTGACCGGAAAGATTCCCATGCCGGACAAGCACTGTGGTTGATGGAGTTGCCGGCAGCGATAATGGCCTCTAATACACATATTTTTGTTGCGTCTGATGCAATGCAAAACGTGTGCAATCTATTGTGCCCCAATCACATACTTACAAGATTAGAGTTTGACACCATCATTTCAAGTGTTACTGTTTTAATGTAAATGTGTTTGCCCTGACCGACGGGGTGGCACTTCAACTTTGAATAGAAACGATGTTCATGAGCGGCACAACACCGACGGCTACTACGTCCCCGGGAGGTTCTCCTAAGGTATCCGGGATTTCCGAATTGATCATTCGCATCGCCGGCAACTCCCAGGATGGAATTCAGGCCATTGGGGGTTTTCTGGCGCGACTCGCGGGGCGCAGCGAGCAGGAGGTCATGACTTTCATGACCATTCCGGCGACGATTTCGGGTGGGCCTTCGATCTTTCAGGTGCGCATTGGTTCGGGAGAAGTTTTGAGCGCGGGAGATGAAGCGGATGTGCTGCTGGCGTTCTATCAGCATTCCTATGAAGACCACATTGCGTCCCTGAAGCGGGACGGGATCGTGCTTTACGATTCGGACCACGTGGAACCCAGGCCGGAGTGGAAAGGCCTGTATCATCACGTGGGCATTCCCATTTCAAGTCTGACCATTGAAGCCATTGGGGGAACGGCCAAGGACAAGGGCAAGAACATCTTCGCGTTAGGTCTCATCGCCCGCATGTTCAACCTGAACGCAGCGAAGCTGGAGCGGCTCATTCAGGAGCGTTTCGGGGGTAAAGATGAGAGCGTGGTGAAGATCGCTCTGGCCGCCTTCCACGCCGGTCATGGATATTCGATCGACGATGTTATTGAAACGTTCCGCTTTCTGGATAGCCGGTTCAAGGGGCGCAGCCAGGTGGTGATGAATGGAAACGAAGCACTGGGTTACGGCCTGATCGCCGCCGGCGTTCGCTTCGGGGCCGGCTATCCCATTACCCCCTGGTCGGACGTGATGGAATTGCTCCGCCGGGAGTTGCCCAAGTACGGCGGCACGTTTGTGCAGTGTGAGGATGAAATTGCCTCGATCTCGATGGCCATTGGCGCCAGTTATGCCGGCCGCCCGGCGGTCACCGGCTCGAGCGGACCGGGAATCTCGCTGAAGATGGAAGCGGCCGGTTGGGCCACGATGGCGGAAGTCCCGCTGGTGGTCGTGGACGTCCAGCGCGGCGGCCCCTCGACCGGCTTGCCGACGAATGTCGAGCAATCCGACCTGAACATTGCCTGCTTCGGCAGCCACGGTGATGCGCCGCGCGTGGTCCTTGCCCCGGCCAATGTCGAAGAGTGCTTTTACACCGCGATCGAGGCCGTCAACATCGCACGAAAGTACAGCGTGCCGGTCTTTATTCTCAGCGACCAGGCGATCGGCACCCGCATTGAGGCCTTTCCGGAGCCGAACCTGGAAAAGGTCTGCCAGGATATTTCGCCCGACCTCACGCCGGTGGCCGACTACAAACCCTATGATTTGTCGGTGCCGGACGGCGTGGCACCGCGCGTGGTGCCGGGCACGCGAATTCTGAGCGGGCGATATCCCGTTGCGAGCGGTTTGGAGCACGATGAATGGGGGCATCCGAGCTCTTCACCGATGATCCACGCGCAAATGACGGCCAAGCGGAGGAAGAAGTTGCGGGCACTTGCGGCGACCTTGCCGGTCCCGAAAACTTACGGCCCGAGCGAAGGCAACGTGCTGCTGGTGGGCTGGGGTTCGACCCAGGGGCCGATTCGGGAAGCGGTGGACCGCTTTCGGGCGGCCGGCGACAGCATTTCGGCGATTCACATTCGTTACCTCAGCCCGCTGCCGCCCGGCCTGGAGAACATCTTTTCCGGTTTCCACCATGTCTTCGTGGTCGAGATGAACGACGAAGGCCTCTACGGTTACGGCGGTCAACTGGCAGCCCAATTGCGCGCGCGATATTGCGACCCGCGCATTCGCGGCATCAACAAGACCGATGGGCTTACGTGGAAAGTGAAGGAAATTCTTGCGGCAGTGACAGCGAAGCTCGCATCCAACGGCGAAGCCGCAAAACGCCCACTCAAAACCTGAGGGCCTCACTCCATGGCAATGCAACGATTCAACAATTCAACAATTCAACGACGCAACGATTTAGCGATTTGAGCATGAGTTCACCAACCACTGAAATTCCGGTCCGGGGCGGCAATATCGTCGCGGTCTCATCCGATGCCCAGCGAACGCCGCTGACAAAAAAGGAACTCGCCGCCGATCACCCGACCTGGTGCCCCGGCTGCGGTGATTTCTCGGTGCTCGCGCTGTATTTCAAGCTGATCGAGAAGCGCAAGCTTTGGCATGAAAAGATCACCACGATTTCGGGAATCGGTTGTTCCAGCCGCTTCCCGTATTTCGTGCAGGCGCATGGCGCCCACTTCATCCATGGCCGCGCGCTGCCGTTTGCCAGCGGAATCTCGCTTTCGCGGCCTGATCTGCACGTGTTTGCGTTCAGCGGCGACGGTGACGCCTTCAGCATCGGCGGCAACCATTTCAACCACACGGCCCGCAAGAACATCAAGCTGACTCTCGTTTGCATGGACAACTGGGTTTATGGCCTGACGAAAAAGCAGACCTCGCCGACGTCGCCGCTCGGCTTCAAGAGCAAAACCGACCAATGGGGCGCGATAGACTCTCCGATCAACCCGATGAAACAGGCTATCGCCGTCGGCGCCACATTTGTCGCGCGCACCACCGCCTCGAATCCCAATCATGTTCTGCAGATGATGGAGGCGGCGATGGACCACGACGGGTTCAGTTTCATTGAATGTCTGAGTGAATGCGTGGAGTTTTACGAGGGCGCGTTCGACGCCTCGAACCCGCGCAAGGGAGGCGTGTTCAACGAAGTGCCGAAGGAACATGACATCACCGACGAAGCCGCGGCGTACAAACTCGCCAGCGATCCGTTTCCCGGTTATTTCGGCGTCTTCTACAGCGTCAAAAAACCGACGAAAAACGCGAAGGAAGCGCAGATCAACAAAGCCGCCCGGGAAAAGGTCAAGGGTCTGAAGGACTGGGAAATTCTGCAGAAGACTTTTGACCGGCTGAAGTAAGCAGTTCCATTTGCGATATACGATTTTCGATTTACGAGTCCGTCGGAGTGCGGCGGACGCGGCATTTCATGCTGGCGCACGATTCGCGAATCCACAGTGTAGTTGTCGAGTCCAACCTGTCTCCCTTGACGCCTTTCACTCGTCCGCGCAAATTATCCGGGTAATCCGCGCTATCCGCGGTTCAAGAATGTATGCCCATTTACGAATTTGCCTGTCCGAATTGCCGGAAGATTTTCAGCTTTTTGTCGAAACGAATGAAGCCTGGGCGTCTGCCGGTTTGCCCGAAATGCGGGAACAAGAGGATGACGAAGCAAATCAGCCCGTTCACGATGACCCGGGGCTTGGCTGAACCCGCGGGCAAGAGTGAAAACGAGGGTGAGGAGGGCCCGATGCCGGATTTCGACGATGCGCGCATGGGCCGGGCGATGGCTGAGATGGAGAGGGACATGGAACACCTGGACGAGAACAATCCCAGGCACATGGCCCACTTGATGCGCAAAATGAAAGACCTCATGCCGCCCGGCGCTGTCCCGAAGGAGCTCGACGTCGCCATCAACCGTCTCGAAGCCGGCGAAGACCCGGAGAAGATCGAGGCAGACATGGGCGATGTGCTCGGGGATCTCATGGGTGGCGAGGAAGGGGGTGCCGGCGGAGGCGGCGGTTATACGAGAGACAGCGGGTTGTATGACTATTGAAGCGTTTAAGCGTCAAGTCGTTGAATCGTTAAACCGGGGATAACGTCCGAACCCGCGAGGCCGGTTGACCGATCTAACGATTTCACGTCTGGAAAGATGGCTCACATTCACGAGAAAATTGATTTCACCGTCGCTATAAGTGGTACTGTCGAAAAGCGATTGAAGAAGTGTCACGTCCCGCGCGTCATGTGTCCGGTTGAGTCGCTCTGCTCTGAACCCCAAACTCGAAACCCACAACTGATTCAGTGACCCGCCGCCAGCTTAAAACCGGCTACTTTGTCCTGGCCGCAGTGAACACACTCGCGAACTGTTACTTTTTCAATTATCTCTTTTTCTTTTTGCGCGACCAGTTTGGCTTCGGCAATCGCCAGAACCTCTGGGTTTCGGCCCTGTACGGTTTCGTCTACATTTTCTCGGCTTGGCAATGCGGCCGGTTCGCCCAACGCCGCGGTTTTCTGACCAGCCTTAAGCTGGGCTTTGGCGGACTGGCGATGCTGATGGTGATAGGCGGCCTGTTGGGTTCCGCTGCCGGCGTCATTTGCGTCCTGGTGGGTTACAGCATTGTGCTGCTGTTCACCTGGCCCGCATTGGAGGCGCTGGTCAGCGAGAACGAAACCCGGTCAGGCGTGCAGCATATGGTGGGTATTTACAACTGCACCTGGGCCGCTGCCGCGGCACTGGCTTATTTCACCGAGGGGCGACTGTATGAGTGGCTGGGGCGCGGGGCGGTGTTCGGGGTGCCGGCGGCACTTTTTATCGGTGAATTCGTCTTTGTAGTCTGGCTTTCAGGCCACGCCGTGAAGCCGACGGAGGTGACATCGACACCGGTTGAAGACGCGAAGCCGCATCCGGAGCCGGCTGCGTTTCGGCAGCCGGTCAGTCCCCGGGGCTTTCTGAAAATGGCCTGGCTGGCCAATCCCTTCGCGTATGTTGCCATGAACACGCTCCTGGCCGTGATGCCGGGCATCGCGGAAAAACTTGCCCTCTCGCCAAGCCAGGTGGGGGTGTATTGTTCGATCTGGTTTTTCGGACGTCTCGCTGCATTCGCTTTGTTATGGCAATGGCCCGGCTGGCATTACCGGTTTCGGTGGTTGCTCTCTGCGTTTGTGACACTCATTGCCGGCTTTGCGTGTCTCCTCCTGACGCGGCAATTTTGGGTATTTATGCTGGCGCAGGTTTTTTTCGGCCTTGCCACCGGGCTCATTTATTATTCATCGCTGTTCTACTCGATGGATGTGGGCGAGGCGAGCGCGGAACACGGCGGGTTGCATGAAGCTGCCATTGGGGCCGGTGTCTTCGCGGGCCCGGCGGTGGGCGCCGCTGCGCTGCAATTCCTGCCGCGCCACTCGAACACGGGCGTTTTTGCCGTCACTGCCCTGCTGTCGGTTGGACTGGTTGGGTTATTGTTCCTCTGGCGTGTGGAAAGAAAGGCTTGACTGGGGACTGGGCCGGTTCGCCGTTACCACCTCGACCGTCTCCAGGCAATCGAGTTTTAACGCAAAGACACGAAGCCGCACTAACCCGGCGGGGCACGGCCGCAACCAAGATCGCAAGTCGCAAGTCAGAATCATGAACCGCGAAATACGCGGAGTACACGAAAGAGGTCGTGTATGTTATCGGTTCGCGTATTTCGCCCGGTTCGCGGTTAGAGTGATTGCCAAAAGAAATTTCCAGAGGCGCGTAAGAGTGGTCGCGTTGAAGCGGCGTGAACGCCGCGCTCCTGGGGCGCGGGCTTCAGCCCGCTTCAGGGTTCACAGTCGGCCAGATCGGAATTGTTTTTGGCAAACACTGTAATTCAACACTGCATACGGTCTTGCCATACCCGGAGTTTTTTCCTACTGCTATCGCTCGATTACACATAACGCTAAACGAGAAGAACTCATGTCTGTATTGGCCGGCAAATTCGGGATTGTTTTCGGGGTGGCGAACAAGCGCTCCATCGCCTGGGCCATTGCCCAGGCGTGGCAGAAAGAAGGCGCCACGCTTGCGTTCACGTACCAGGGGCAACGGCTCAAGGAAAATGTGGAAGAACTGGTCGGCGCGTTCGGCGCCGGCACCTTGATCCTGCCTTGTGATGTCACGAAGGACGACGAGATCGCGGGGGTCTTCCAGACCGTGAGCGAAAGGTTTGGCAAACTGCATCTGCTGCTGCACTCGGTGGCCTTCGCGCCCAAGGACGCTCTCGAAGGGGAATTCATCAACACGAGCCGCGAGGCGTTTCGGGTTGCGCACGACGTGAGCGCCTATTCACTGGTGGTCCTCGCCCGGGCGGCTGCGCCGCTTATGAGCGAGGGGGGGAGCATCATCGCGATGAGTTATTACGGCGCGGAAAAGGTGGTGCCGCACTACAATGTGATGGGGGTGGCCAAGGCTTCGCTGGAGGCCGGCACCCGTTATTTGGCGTATGATCTCGGGCCAAAGAAAATCCGCGTCAACTGCATCAGCGCCGGACCGGTGAACACGGTCGCGGCGCGGGGCATCTCCGGCTTCGCGGAAATGCTCAAGCATTATGAGGCTTATGCGCCTCTCAAGCGCAATGTGCTTCCGGAAGAACTCGGCGCCACGGGGGTTTTCCTGGCCAGCGACGGCGCCGCGGCGATCACCGGACAGGTGATTTACGTGGATTGTGGTTATCAGATCATGGGGATGTGGAGTGGTGCGCGATAGAGGGTTCGAACCTCTGACCCCTTCCGTGTCAAGGAAGTGCTCTACCACTGAGCTAACCGCGCAACTGGCGGGGGAGTAAACTGGCAGACTCGATCCGGCGTTGGCAAGAGTGTTTTGCCGGCATATCGGCAAGCGCGCGACCTTTGCACCCTTCCGCTTTTCCGCGATTGAACTTGCCGATTAACTCCGGCACTGTGTGTGAATAATTGACTGCCGAATTATGGCAAAAATTCAACGCGCTCTTCTTTCGGTCTCGGATAAAACCGGACTGGTTTCGTTCGCTCAAGCCCTGTCGGCGGCCGGCATAGAACTGATTTCCACCGGCGGTACTGCCAAGGCACTGCGAGACGCGAGTCTCCCGGTCAAGGACATCAGCGAATACACCGGGTTCCCGGAAATGCTTGACGGCCGCGTCAAAACGCTCCACCCGAAGGTCCATGGCGGACTGCTTTACCTTCGGGGCAAAGCGAGCCATGAAGCCGCCGTGCGCGCCCATGGGATCCAGCCGATTGACCTGGTGGTGGTAAGTCTCTACCCGTTCGAGCAGACGATCGCAAAGCCGGATGTTGATTTGGCCGAGGCCATCGAGAACATCGACATTGGCGGCCCATCCATGCTGCGGAGCGCCGCCAAGAATCACGAAAGCGTTACAGTGATCGTCGATCCGGCGGATTACTTCGAGGCAGCCGAACAAATCAAAACCGGCGGCAACACGACTCTGGAACTGCGCCGGAGGCTGGCGGCGAAAGTCTTCGCCCGCACGGCGGCCTACGACGCCGCGATCGCCGCTTATTTGAGCAAAGTCTTTGAACCGGTCCAGGGTGGTTTGCCGCGGGCGCTCAGCCTCCAAGCGCCGCTGGCGCAGGGGCTGCGTTACGGTGAAAACCCGCATCAAAGGGCTGCGCTGTACGGCAGATTCCAGGAATTTTTTCAGCAACTCCATGGAAAGGGGCTGTCCTACAACAATATTCTCGACCTGACTGCCGCGGCGGAGTTGATCGCAGAATTTGCGGAGGAACCGCCGACGCTGGCGATCCTGAAACACACCAATCCGTGCGGGGTGGGCCGGGGCTCAAGCCTGCGTGAGGCCTGGGACAAAGCCCTGGCGACCGATCGCCAAGCCCCCTTCGGCGGCATCATCGCCGTGAACCGTGCGCTGGACGGCGCCTGCGCCGAGGCGATTGCGGAAATCTTCAGTGAAGTGATCGTCGCGCCGGAGTTTGCGCCTGAAGCGCTGCGTATTCTGGAGAAGAAAAAGAATCTGCGGCTGCTGAAGATGTTGAAGGCGCCGGTTCAGGGCAGGTCCTGGGAGGTGCGCAGTGTGGGCGCGGACTCTTTTCTGTTGCAGGAGCGGGATTTAAAGACGGTCACGGCGGCGGAGTTGAAAATGATGACGCGCCGGCGTCCAACGGACGAGGAGTTGCAAGCCATGTTGTTCGGGTGGCGTGTGGTAAAACACGTGAAATCCAACGCGATTGTTTACGCGAGCGCAGACCGCACGCTGGGCATAGGCGCCGGCCAGATGAGCCGTGTGGACGCGAGCCGGATTGCCGTTTGGAAAGCCGGCGAAGCCAAGCTTTCGCTGCAGGGCAGCGTGGTATGCAGCGACGCGTTTTTCCCGTTTCCCGATGGGCTGATTGCGGCGGCACAGGCGGGCGCGACGGCGGCCATTCAGCCAGGCGGCTCGGTGCGCGACGCAGAAGTGATCGCGGCTGCGGACGAGCGGAACGTGGCGATGGCGTTTACCGGCACGCGGCATTTCCGGCACTAGCTGGGTCTGCTGGCGAGGTTGGCATGTGTCAACGGGCGAGCCAATACACCAGGGCAACTTGTCCGATCGATACCACGGCGATCGTGGCCCAGACGAGCCATTCCGAGATTGGCAAATTGCGCTGGTGCGCCTCGCGGAGCCAGAATTGCAGTTTCAAGGCGCCGATCTCCAGGGCATCGCCGTTGCGCAGAACCATGCGCTGGACGGGCTGGCCGTTGGCGGTCACCAGAGCATCGGGCTGAGTTTCGAGCACAAAGCCCGCCGCGGAGTGGAAGTCGATCCGAAAATGTTCATTCCAGACTCCGTGCTCTTCCAGTTGCAGATCGCAGGTGGAAGCCCGACCCACCCGTACAGGAAAACGGCGGGCAACCCACGTGGCGCCCGCCTTTTTCCCGGAGAGGATTTTAAGCTGAACCATTACCAGAGACGGCGCTTGACGACGATTTTGTCGCCGGGATAAATCGGGACATCGTCCGCTTTTCCATTAAGGATTTTCTGGACGTTAATGGTTTCCTTTTGGCCGTTGGCACGGGTGAGCGTTACCTTCCTCTTGTTGGCGAAGTCAGTAAAGTCCATGGCGGCCGCAATGGCTTTGATAATATCGGTCTCCCCCAAATACGGTTCAGGGCCCGGCTTCCTCACCTCTCCGGAAACGTAATAATACCGGTCCGCGGGAAGAACCGTGACCGTCAGGTTCCTGTATAACTTATCGTACCTCTCCTTCAATTCCTGTTGCAGGTCACCCGGTGTTCTGCCGGCGGCGACGATCGAACCGACCAGGGGCGGGGTGATGGTGCCATCTTCTTTGATCGCCTCTTTGTGGGGCTGAAGAATCAGATCCGAGACGGACCCGGAGAAGTTGATCAGCACCTGGTCGCCGATGCGGAATTTGTCCGACGTACCCATACTCACTGTCGGAGTTGGAACATTACTCACTGTCGGAGTTGGAACATTACTCACTGTCGCAGTTGGAACATTACTCACTGTCGGAGTTGGAACATCAGAAGGGAGCGGCTGATAGGAAGGCGTTTGGCAACCGGTGATCAGCACGACGGTCCAGAGGATATTCAGTAACACGAGCCAATGGCATGCGCTGCCGCGTGGTTCTTTCATCTGTTGCTTGCCCCAACCCATCAGTATTTTGGTTTAATCTCTGTCTTTTGGCTCCCGGCTTCACCTTCATCAGGCGCAACGGGCCCGGTTGCTTCCTCGTTCTTGGAGTAATACTCGTGATAATAGCCGCTGTAATAGTAGTAATTTTCGTCCTGCGACATGTTGATGTTGTTCAACACGATGCCGACCAGATTGCCTCCCACCTTTTCGATCATCTGCTTGGCGCGAATGTTCATCGGCTGGGGATAGCGCCGGTATTGGATGACCTGCAAGGTCATATCGACCACGCTGGCCAGGATGGAGGCGTCACTGACCCCCATGATGGGCGGAGAATCGAAGAAGACAAAATCGTAGCGCTGCTTCAAGTCGGTTATCAGGTCTCTCATCTGCGTGGAACTCAGGATGCCGAGCGAACTGCTGGGCAGTTTGCCGCTGGCCATGAAATCGAGGGTTGGCAGGTTGGTGGTCTGAACGACTTCCTCGAGTGTGTTCTGCTTGAGCAGATAATTGGTCATGCCGATGTTGTTGGTCACGCGCAGCATCTTGTGCAGGACCGGGCGGCGCAAGTCCGAGTCCACGATCACGACCCGGTTTCCATTCTGGGCGAAAATGGTGGCGAGGTTGAAGACAGTGGTTGATTTGCCTTCACCGGCGCCGGCGCTGACGATGGCGATGCTGTTCAAGTTGCTGTCTTTGCGAGAGAAGAGCAGATTCGTTCGCAAGACCCGGTAGGCCTCGGCATGGGGGCTTTCGGCGCCTTCCTCCAGCAGCAGTCCCACGTTCTGCGGGATGACACCGAGCACCGGCGCCTGCAGCGTGCGCTCGACGTCGTCGATGGTCTTCACACTGGTATCGAGGTATTCAATGAAGAAGGCGAGGCCGACGCCCACGATGAGACCGATGATGATCCCCAAGGCGATGTTCAGGGCCTTTTTCGGCTTTTCCGGACGATCGGATTTATGCCCGCTGTCCACGATTTCGACCATGGAGTTTCTGGGCAAAGACAGCTCGGTCTGTTCCTGGGAGATTTTGAGCGCCAGGATCGTTCGGAACTGAAGGAACTCGGCCAGACGCTGCTTGGCCGTATAATAAGGCCGGCTGTGCTCCGCGATTTTCAAATCGTTCTCTTTTGCAGCATCCAGATTTGTCTTCAACTTTTCGATTGCCGCCCTGCCGGAATCGGCGCGGTTCTGGAGTCCCAAGAGGATTCCCTTGACTCGATCCTTGATCCGGGCATCCAGGTCGTTGGCGACTTTTTCCGCGTTTCGGTAGGTCGGATGATCCTTGGTATAGTCCCTTTCCAGGGACAACAGGCGCTGCACCGCAAGATCGTATTCACTCAGAAGAGTATTCAATTCGGTGTCGGCCTGCGAGAGGGTGGTCTGGATGGCTTCTCGCTGATCAGCAGGACTCAAGACCAACAGGTTGCTTAACACCGTTTCCTGTCTCACCTGTTCGGATTCCAGAGTGATCAGCTCCGTGGTGAGCTGGCGCACGGCTTCCATCGAAAGCGTGGGAGTCGGCGTGGTGCTCATCGGGTCCGGATCTGAAATCTTCAATTCCGTGCGCTTCCGGTCGACGTCGTCCTGGGCTTCCTTCACTTCGGCTACTCGTTCGTTCCACTGTTCTTCGAGCGCCTTGATGCCGTTTTTGGTTTGATCGCGAAGTTGCTCCAGACGGTGCGCACGATAGGTTTCGGCAATGGCATTGGCTATCCTGGCGGCTTCATCCGGCTTGTCGCTAAAAACGCGGATTTCGATAATACTCGTGTTGCGGACGGGACGGAGGTCCATGTTTTTCTTCAGGACTTCCATCGCATCAGAGAGTTTGAGTCGCTCTCCGCCCCCGTACTTGGCGGCCCATTGCTGATCCAAGCCCAGATCCGTAATCACCTTGCCCAGGATCACCTCGGATTGAATCACTTCGAATTCAGTTTGAATGAAATACGGATCGTAACCCATGGGCAGGTATTGGCGTTCGCTCATCCCGGGGATATCGGAGATGTCCCGTTCGACCCGGATGCGGGCGGTGCTGGAGTAAGACTCAGGCAGAATGAAGGTCACCAACGTGGCCGTAAGCACTACCAAAAAAAACACTGCCAGGATGATCGTCTTGCGAATGCGGATAATCCGCCAGTAATCCAAGAAATGCAGTTTGGTTTCCTGTGGAGCAGATGCTTTCAATGGATCCATAAGTCAAAAAAAAGGGGGCTAGTCATAATAGCCCAGCCCCCCCAAAAAATCACACATCACTGCGTATTAATAGCTCGCGGTGACGCCGATGTAAACTCGATTTCTGTCATAATTCCCTTCGCCGGCGGATACAGGCAGATTCGAATCGACTCTGTCATAGTTATAACCGACATCGGCAGACAGGTTGGGAGTGAACCGATATTGCAGATCCAGGCCCACAAGGTAATATTTTTGGTCCTTGCCGTCGTACTGGCCGCCGTTAAACGTGGAGTACTGGAACTGGCCCGTCAAGGTGCCAATCAGCTTAGGCATAAACTGGTGTTTGATCGTCCCGTAAAGAACAGCGGATTCCTGGGACAGCGTCAGGCCGGGTAGAGTGTTGGTCGCGCCAATGAGCGATGTGGCATTCCGGTCGTAGTTAAACCCGAATTCGGCGGAGCTCCCCACCGTATAGTTGTATTGAATGTCGGCTGTCACGTAAGGGCTGAGGTCATTTTCCTTGGTCGGGGAGTTATAGTAATCCGTGTCTCTGATGCCCACCTTGCCGGACACTGACAGATCGGGCACGAAATGATGAGTCATACCCACGTATCCGTAATGCGAGCGGTAGTTGCGAGAGTCGCTGTACAAAGGCACAGGGCTGCTCAAAGGCGAAGGGCCGCTGGAGTAGCCGACGATATCATTATGTATATAATCGGCCTGGGCATACTCGTACCCCAGCAAACCCTGGGTTTCCGGCATCATCTGCCACAAACTATCCAGATGGATGTTCTGTTCAATTCTGTTGAGCGCCGCCGCCAGGCTGGGGACACCGGTATCCACAAACGGCGTCGTGTCATGATAATCCGTGTATCCGTTCGCATATCCCAGCTCGAAACCGAAGAGTGGCGTGAGTTGACCATCGAAGTTGATCGTGCCGTAATTTCGAATATTGTCCCCGGGAACGCGCTGCGGTTCCTCCAGAGCATAACCGTATCGCAGGAAATCGGGTTCCTGGCCGATCACAAATGAATCATTCGCGTCGACACGATACCGTTCAGTGAAGACATGATTCACGTCACCGTTGAACGTGAAGTCCTGGTCGTCATGGCCAGTGTTGCCGAATGGCTTTTTGTCGTACCATCGCAGGGAATAAACTAAGCCCGCCTTGACCGTCGTCTGCTCCTGCTGCCAATTCAGATCCGCCCCGGGGCTGATCTGGAAACCGAACGAACCTTGGTGATACGGAGAACCGCTCTGAACGGTGTTAATATTGTCATCGTAGAAGCCGCGCAATGAGGCCGAGACATTCCACGGCTTATTTGGGATTGCATCCATCATGTCCTGCCCATAAACTGCATTCAGGCCGGAGGCACCGAGCGCAACCAAACCAACTGAAGCAACGATTTTTTTCATAAGTTGTTTAGTATGTTCAACACTCCGAGAAGCAGTGCCAACAGTAAAACTACCGATATGTACCGAAAAATCACACTGGGTGTCAAATGATTCTTCGTTTTTGTTATTTTACCGAACAGTCGGCGAAAGCAACCTAATTTTCGCGCCTATTTTCACCACAAATACCCCAAAGACAACCCTTTTTTTCGTCCGGAACATGGACTGAACAAAACGTCACAGCAAGAATCAAACCAATTATCCCCTTCTGCCTGTTAACAATAGACCCCGCGCACCCGGCTGGCGTTCAATTTTGTGGGCCCCGTTTGGCGTTCGGAAACGCCCAAAGAGGACGGCTGCCGAGGTCCGCCGGGCATCGCTTTCGGTTTAGGGCCCGCCGGCACGCTGCCGCCGACCACTCGTTGCCCTATCCGATCCATTACGACGCCCCTTCGCCGACCACTCAAGCGCCTCAATAGTAACTGTCGATGAGGCTGATCGCCTTCAATTGCTGCCGCAAGCGTTTTTCACTCAATGAAGTCGCATACCCCACGATCTTTTTGCCGCCCGGCAGCAGGTCAAAATAGTTGTCTGAGAAGAATCCCGCCTCGTCACCACACGCAAGCATGACGCTCCGGGCAAGGGACCTGGAGGAAACCTCGATGGAAAATCCGCCGGCGGATTTTCTTATTCTCGACGCGAGTTCGGGCGGCGACAGCTCCAAGTCCTTCGGAAGCCGGAAGTAGCTCAGGTTCTCCGCCACGACGCCGTTGCCGTCAATCAGGCGGGAAACGATCACCAATTGCGCCTCATCTTTGCTGCCGGTGAGTTGCCGCCGGGTCAAGGCCAGGCAGGATTTCACCGTGTTGGCCGCCACGGCGACCGGAAGCGTTCGGCGGCTGATTTCCCGGCCGCTGAAATCCAGCACCCGGATTTCCAACGTGGCCTTCATAGGTTTCAGACGGTCGTACACGATGTGGAATTGCGCTTCGTTCTCCTTCACGACGACGGAAACGATCGCCGGGGCGAAACAGCGCCGTGCGGCGTAATGCAGGGCCTTCCAGCGGCCGAAGTAATCGATGCTCGACCAGGAAGCGACGGGCCAGCAATCGTCGATCTGCCAGTAGAGCGAGCCCATGCAGTAGGGCATGGCGCGGCGGTGCGCTTCCATGCCGACCCTCACGCCTTCCGCCTGCATCACCTGGCTGACATACAGATACGATTCAAAATCCTTCGGCGTCCGGTACCAACGATCCATGTACATCTGGATCAACCGGTTTCCGTATTCCTTGTCCTTGCGTTCATCGGCCATGCAACGCTGGTGTGCCCGCATGACCTCGGAATGCAGTTCGCGATCCTTCGGTTCGGTGAATTTCCTCACGGTGGACAGCTCGGGATAGGACTGGAAACCGTATTCGCTCACAAAACGGGCGATATTGTCCGGATACGTTTCGAACGGTTCCTTGCCGTGCCAGACGCCCCAGTAATGAATGTCCCCCTGGCCGTACGGGACGTTGTTATACCCGGCGCTCGGGCTGGAGGAATGATAGTAACGGGTCGGGTCGGCCTCTTTCAACGCCGGCGCAATGGTCTCATAATAAAGCGCCTGGACATCCCGTTCATGCGCCGCCTGGGTTTCCGCCGCATACAATTTCTTCCACCCGAATTGATGCCAGCAGGCCTCATTTTCGTTATTGGCGCAATAGAGCGCGAGCGAGGCGTGGTTGCGGATGCGGGTGACGTTGTCGATGACTTCCTGCCGCACGTTCTCCAGAAAGGCCGCGTCGGCCGGATACATGGCGCACGCGAACTGCATATCCTGCCAGATCAGGATGCCGTATCGATCGCACGTTTCGTAGAAGGCATCGTCTTCGAAGATGCCGCCTCCCCAGACACGCAGCATGTTCATGTGGGCGGCGGCGGCGGACCCGATGATGTGATCATATCGTTCCCGGGTCACCCGGTTCTGAAAATTATCCTGCGGGACGTAGTTGGCGCCTTTCATGAAGACCGGCACGCCGTTGAGCCGCACATAGAGCGAGGTTCCGGAAGCGTCCTTGTCCCGCACGATTTCCAACGAACGCACGCCAATCCTGGTGGTATATTCGTCAGCCGCTTTCCCGGCCGTCTCCACCTTGCCCCGGTAATGGTAGAGATGCCGGCGGCCGAGGCCATTCGTCCACCACAAGGCAGGTTTGTCGAGATGCCCTTTGACGGTGATTCGGTTGAACCCTTTCTTCAACCCGTGTTGTTCCGAATTCAACTCGATCGCATCCATGGCCGCCGAAATCCTCGCCGGCTGCTCCTCGTCCGACAACAGCTCCAGGACGGAGACGATGTCGGCGCCCGCGGCCGTGACATTTTCCTGCCGCACGAACACGCTCTTGATCCGGACGCCGATCCAGGCTTCGAGCAGCGCCGGGCGCCAGATGCCGCAGGTGATCAGCCGCGGCCCCCAATCCCAGCCGTAATGGAATTGCGCCTTGCGAGAATACATCGAGATTTTGACGTCGGCCTGGTCGTTGGTGCCGAAGGCCTGCAACGGGTACGGAGCGCTTTTGTATTGCGGAAGATTCTCGTCGAACACATTGCGGAACCGGACCGCCAGGACATTGCCTTTCTCCTGGAGGAGCCCTTTGCAGGCTATTCTCCATTCACGAAACATGTTGTCCGCCGTCAGGATGGGCGACCTGTTGAGGGTGACTGAGGCATAAGTATCGAGTCCCCGAAAGACCAGTTCCACATTTTCCCGTTTCAGCATGCCCGCAGGCAGGTCGAAGGTCGTTTGATAAACCCAGTCCTTTTCGCCGATCCACTGCAGCTTCTGTTCGTTGACCCCGAAGAAGGGATCGGGGATCAGCTTGTTCCTCATCAAATCCGTGTGAATGCATCCGGGAACTTCGGCGGGACGGAAGGTGTCGTCCGAGGCCTCACGAAACATCCAGTTTTCAGTGAGCTCGAGTCGCAGCACGGAGGCCAGTCTCATGGGTTCGATTCTCAGCCAGCCATTCCGGAGCGGCAAATGGAAAATGTAACCGCAAAGAACCCCGAGCGGCGCTCTTTGCCGTCCGTAAGCACTCCCTCTCCGAATTTCTTGGCGACAATTATATCTGGCGTTTGAACAAAGGAAGGCCTTAGCCTTTTGCGGAAGCCTTGGCAGCCTCCACAGTCTCTCGGCGCTCGAAGGCCCTGAAGCGGCGGGTCGCGGCGGTTGGCAAAGCGCTGCGGATATTGGCGGCTTTCTGACGAAAGCTGTGGCACAGTTCCTGGTTCCGGAGAGTCTGCAATCCGGGAATTGGGCGCGCCTTGGGACCATGAATCCGCCCGGAAACTGAATGTTGGATTCATCCGGCGGCGCCAGGCACGCTTGGTGGTTCCGCCGGATGAATCCGGAGTTCCTATACGAGGTTCACGGGCAGTGCCTTCGGTTCCGATTGCGACAATGAAGCCTTCACCTTCATTAGCGGATAAACAGTGGCAATTGGACTTTGCCCGCCAGGACAAAACGGCGGGGCGGCCAAGAATCCTGCCGCACCAGGGAGCGGGAGGGATTCTGCCCGGCTACCGGCGGCTATTCCTCCACACCCTGCTGCTGCTGCTGTTTTTCGCCGCCTTTACGCCTGCGGAATCGAAACAGATGGAAGAGAATTGGTACGGCGTGGTTTCGCGCAACAGCAGCGACTACCTGCGGTACGCCGCCTACGCAGCCGCGGCGGGGGCGCTGTTGATTGCGGTTTTCGCCCTCTGGAACCGGACACTCCGCAGGATGGTCAAGGAACGAACGGCGGCTTTGGAGGAAAGCGAACGCAACTACCGGGAGATTCTTAACTCAACCCACGAGGCGATCGTCGTTCACGACCCCCAAACAGGCACGGTTATGGATGTCAACGACACCGGGCTGGCCATGTTTGGCTACGGCCGGGAAGAGCTCCCGCGCCTGACTGCCGATGACGCCAGTTCCGGCGAACCTCCTTACACCGTGCGCGAAGCGCTGCGATGGCTCCGGCGGGCCGTCGAGCAAGGGCCGCAGGTCTTCGAATGGCGTTGTAAGCGCAAGAACGGCGAACGGTTTTGGACGGAAGTCACATTGCACAGCAGCCGCATCGGCGGCGCGCCGCGGTTACTGGCGGTCGTCCGCGACATTACCCGGCGCAAGGCGCAGGTGGACGAGATTGAACGACTGAGCCGCCTCTACGCCGGCTTGAGTCAGATCAACCAGGCCATCGTGCGGACGGAATCGAGGGAGGAGTTATTCGCGAGAATCTGCCGCGTGCTGGTCGAATTCGGCCGGTTCAAGATGACATGGGTGGGGTGGGTGAACCCGGAAACTCACGAAGTGAGGGCGGTGGCGCAGTGCGGCGATCAATCGGGCTACTTGAAGGACCTGCGCGTATTTGCCGACGACCGGCCCGAAGGGCGCGGCCTGACGGGGCTCTGCGTCCGTGAGGGCCGGGCTTTCATCTGCAACGACTTTTTCGAGGATCCACGCACCGAACCATGGCGCCACGCCGCCGCCCGCGCGGGAATCCGCGCTTCCGCTGCGTTTCCCATCCGTTTGCGCGGCGCGGTGCGCGGCGCGCTCAACATCTACGCGGAGGAACCGGGTTTTTTCGGCGAGAAGGAAACCGCGTTGCTGGCGGCGGCAGCGGCCGACGTGTCTTTCGCCCTCAACCATCTGGAGAACGAGGCGGAACGCCGGCGGGTGGAGGAGGCGTTGCGCGAAAGCGAGGAACGCTTCCGCAAAATCTTCGACGAAGGGGCGTTGGGCATGGCCACCACCGACGCGGACTTTCATTTCACGCGGGCCAATGGAGCCTTTTGCAGAATGATGGGCTATACGGAACAGGAACTGGCCTCGCTCACGTTCAAAGCTCTCACTCATCCGGACCACCTCGCGCAGGACGTGGCTTGGATCGAGAAACTGTTCCGGGGAGAAATCCCGCGCTATCGAACGGAGAAACGTTACGTGCGAAAGGACCGGCAGGTTGTCTGGGGTTCGGTGGTGGTCAGCACCCTGCGCGACCGGAGCGGGCGGCTTCTGTATTTCCTCGTCCTGATTGAGGACATCAGCGAGCGCCGGCGGGTTCAGGAGGAGGTGGAGAAGTCCCGCACCCAGCTGCGCGCTTTGCTGGCGCAACTGCAGCGGCTGCGCGAGGACGAGCGCACCCGGATCGCCCGCGAAGTCCACGACGTCCTGGGCCAGATGCTCACCGGGTTGAAAATGGACATGGCGTGGTATGAGCGGCGAATCCTGAGAATCGCCGACGAGCCTTTGCGCCGGTTGCTCCAGGAAAAACTGGCCGGCACGTCGGGGCTGGCGGATGCCATGATCGAGTCGGTGCAAAAGATCTCGCGCGAACTGCGCCCCAGCGTGCTGGACAACATCGGGCTGGGGGCGGCGCTCCAGTTTGAAGCCCGGCAGTTCCAGGAGCGGATCGGCATTGTTTGCGAAGTCTCGGTCCCATCGGAGACATTCTCACTGGAGCCGGAACACGCCATCGGCATGTTCCGCGCCTTCCAGGAGATGATGACCAACGTGGCGCGGCACGCGCAGGCCACGCGGGTGGCCGTTGCGCTGACGCAGTCGGGCGACAGCGTGACGCTCGAGGTGAGGGACAACGGCCGGGGCATCCGCCAAGAGGAACTGGTCGATCCCGATTCGCTCGGACTGCTGGGGATGAAGGAACGGGCAGCGCTCATGGGGGGCCGGGTTGAAATTCGCGGCACCGCCGGCATGGGCACAACCGTGACCTTGACAATCCCGGTAAAACCCGACTAGATGTGCTCCGGACGGGGGTATGAAAGTTCTGATTGCAGACGATCACGACGTCGTCCGTAAGGGCCTCAAGCAGATCCTGACCGACGAGTTCGAGGCGGTCGATTTCGGCGAGGCCGGCGACGCCGCGGAACTGTTGGAGCGGGTCTGGAAGGAGAAATGGGACCTGGTGCTGGTGGATATCAACATGCCGGGGCGCAGCGGGCTGGAGGCGCTGGTGGAGTTGAAGAAGAAACGGCCCAAGCTGCCGGTGCTGGTCCTGAGCATGTTCTCCGAGAAAGAGTACGCGCGGCGAGCCCTCAAGGCGGGCGCGGCCGCCTACCTGAGCAAACAGAGCCTGGGGCGGGAGCTGGTTGCGGCGATCAGGAAAGTCCTGGCCGGAGGACGCTACATCACCCCCACGCTGGCGGAGCTGCTGGCGGCGGACCTGGGCAAGAACGAAACGAAGCCGCCGCACGAACAGTTGTCGGATCGCGAATACGAAGTGATGAAACTCATCGCGGCCGCCAAGTCAGTCAAAGAGATCGCAAACGAGCTTTGCCTGGGCGAAAAAACGGTCTTCACGTACCGCGCCCGCTTGCTGGAAAAGTTGGGGCTGAAAAGCGACGTGGAAGTGGCCCGTTACGCTCTCCAGCACCGGCTGGTGGACTAAAGTGGTTGCCCTATTTCATTGCCGCATCAGGCAGGGCTGCGCTGCGCGCAGCCGTGGAGGCGACGCAGCGCGACCCTGCCTATCCCGAAATTACTGTGTGCAGACGCTCCAAACCGCATCTCATACAGTTTGTTCCCCCCGACCCCGCAGCACAGCGACGGGCGAACGTGGACGGTACGCTCCATGTGGTTCAGGCACTGCGGCCGTCCGTAGCGCGAGCGGTGCATGTCAGCACGGCCTATGTTGCCGGCGACCGGACGGGAACGATCCTGGAAAATGAAACGTCGGTCGGCCAGGGCTTCCACAACAATTATGAAAAGACCAAATTGGAGGCGGAGGTCGCGGTACGCTCTTTGTGTGAAGAACTCCGCCTGCCTCTCGCGATCGCAAGACCATCCATCATCGTCAACGACACGCTGAACGGGCGTTCTTCGGCGTTCACCCACCTGAATGTGCTGGTGGAAGTGGCAAACCGGATTCAGGAATTCTATGGAATCCAGGATGGCGAGGTGGCGAATCGCGAAATCCGATTCCCGGTGAACCCGTCAACCCGCCCGAACATAGCGGCGGTCGACCCCATAGCCGAGGCGTTGGCATCGATCTTGGAATCGCCGGGTTCGGCCGGGAAAACCTTTCACCTGTGCCACCTCTCGCCGCAGTCCAATGAGGAGATTTTCGGGCTGGTCATGGAGGCGTTCGGGATCAAAGGAAAGATCAGTTTGAGTTTCGTGGAACGGCTTCAACCACCGTTGACACGAACGGAAGCCATGGCGGTGCGGGCGTTCAAGGTGTATCTGCCCTACTTGAACCACAACTGCGCGTTTGACTGTTCCAACACCCGCGAAATCATCCCGCATTATGACGCGATGTTCCCGCCAGCGAGTGTGGATTATCTGCGGAAGGTGATTGCTTTTGAACGGGCGGAACGGAGAAAATGAGGCACGGAACATGCGCATCCTTGCCCTCGACCACGGAACGAAGCGGATCGGCATTGCCATCAGCGATGAACTGAAGACGATTGCCCAGCCCCTGGAGTTCATCCCGGCGGCGCCGTTCGCCGAATTTCTCGCCCGGTTCAGGGAAATCATTCAGCAGAAGGAAGTGGAATTGATTGTGGTCGGGATGCCGCGGAACATGGACGGCAGCTACGGCCCGGCGACATTGAAGGTGCGGGAATTTGTCGCGGCGCTCAGAGACGCCGTGACGGTTCCGGTTCAGACGTGGGACGAACGGTTGACCTCGGCGCAAGCACAACGCTTCCTGATTCAAGCCGGTGTCCGGCGCGAGCAGCGAAAGGAAAAAGTGGATAAAACCGCCGCGGCAATTCTGCTTCAAAGTTATTTGGACAACAGGGGCGATGGAGTAATGGAGTGATGGAGTAATGGGCAGGCAACACTCCAATACTCCAACGCTCCATCGCCCCGCCACCCGGGCGAACATCAAATTCAAACTCACGATCGCCTACGACGGCGCCGGTTACCAAGGCTGGCAGGTGCAGAAGACCGGCACCGGCGTGCAGGAAAAAGTCGAGGCGGCGCTGGCCCGACTGTTTCCGGCCAAACCCCGACTTCACAGTTCCAGCCGGACGGACACCGGCGTGCACGCGCTGGGCATGGTGGCCCATTTCGAGGTGCCGAAGGCCCAGTGCAAAATGACGGGGCGCAAGCTGGCTTTGGCGCTGAACGCCTGGCTGCCCCCGGATATCCGCGTGCTCTCCGCGACGCGGGCCGCAGAAGAATTTCACGCGCGGTTCGCCGCCGCCGGCAAGGAGTACCGCTATTTCGTCTGGAACCATTTCGCGATGAATCCGTTGATTCGCCACACCGCCTGGCATGTGACCAGAAAACTGGATTGGGCAGCCATGCGCCGCGGCGCGGACCTCTTCCTCGGCAGGCACGACTTCAAATCGCTCACGGTGAATCGCGGTTATGAGCGTGAATCCACCGTCCGCACGCTCACCCGATGTCAAATCAGGAAGAACGGCCCCCGGCTCACGTTCGTCATCAAGGGCGACGGCTTTCTTTACCGGATGTGCCGCGGCCTGGTCGGCACGCTCGTGCAGGTGGGATTGCACAAGTTCCCGGTCATGGAGATCAAACGCATGCTGGACAAACGGGATCGCCGCGTGGCCGGCATGACGGCGCCGGCGCACGGGCTTGTCCTTTGGAAGGTGTTTTATCCGCCGCAAAGACCCCAAGGCTCGCCGAGGCATCACCGCAGCCGGAAGGTCGAGGCCCCGCGGCGCGGCACCGCGGGGCAAAACAAGACCACGTAGCTGCTTTTTCTTTGCGTCTCTGCGACTTTGCGACTCTGCGTTAACCAGATGAATATTGTCCTGGTCGAACCCGAGATTCCGCCCAACACGGGCAACGTGGCGCGGCTGTGCGCCGCCACGAAGACCATTCTACACCTGGTGGAACCCTTCGGTTTCAAGCTCGATGACGCGCAACTCAAGCGGGCCGGGATGGATTACTGGGAACACGTCCAATGGCACCGCTGGGAAAGCTGGACGGCCTTTGTATCGTCGCGTCGGGCCGGCGCTGCCGGCGCACGACTTTGGTTCATCGAATCCCGGGGACCGCGGCTGTATACCCAGGCCGCTTTTGCGCCCGGCGATTACCTGGTATTCGGACGCGAAACCGCCGGCCTTCCGAAGAAACTGCTCGAAGCCAATCGCGACCGCTGGTTGCGCATACCGATGTTCCATCCCCGCGCGCGTTCGCTGAACCTGTCCAATTGTGTCGCGCTGGTGTTGTTTGAGGCGTTAAGACAGCAAGGCTTTGCCGGAGAACTCGAGGGTGCGGAGACGTGAGCGGTTCGCATTCCCACCTCGCACTGGCACGTTGACACAGCCTCGGGAATGTGGTCTAAAACCCGCCAACATGAACATCCGTTATGCTGAGAGGATTTTCACCGCGGTCCTGCTGGTCTGGATTTCCACCGCTTCCTTCTCTCCCTGCGTTGGCGCCGAGAGTCCCCTCACCCTGGAACAACGGGTGGCGCGGCTGGAAGCGGCGAACCAGCCGCCCGCGGCGCCTGCCGTCAGTGCCGGTGACAACGCCTGGCTGCTGGCCAGTTCCGCGCTGGTGTTGATGATGACCGCGCCCGGGCTGATCCTGTTTTACGGCGGTCTGGTGCGCCGCAAGAACGTCCTTTCAACCATGGCGCACAGCCTGATTCTGATGGTGATCATCTCCGCTCTGTGGATGGTGTACGGCTACAGCATGGCGTTCGGCAAAGGCAACGCCTACTTTGGAAATCCCCTCCAGTATTTCCTGCTCAAAGGCGTCGGCGGCATCCCCAATCCGGACTACGCCGGCACCGTGCCGCAACAAAGCTTCATGCTCTTTCAAATGATGTTCGCCATCATCACTCCCGCGCTGATCAGCGGAGCGATTGCGGAGCGGATCAAATTCAGCGCTTACGTCTTGTTCACGGTGCTTTGGGCGACGGTTGTCTATTTCCCGCTGTGCCACATGGTTTGGGGGACCGGTGGGCTGTTCAACTGGGCGTTGGGCGGCCGGTTTCCGGTTCTGGATTTTGCCGGCGGGACGGTGGTCCATGTGAGCTCGGGGGTTTCAGCGCTGGTCTGCGCCCTGGTGCTGGGCAAGCGCGTGGGTTTTCCCCATGAACCGATGCCGCCCCACAACGTCGTGCTGAGCCTGATCGGGGCCGGCTTGTTATGGGTCGGCTGGTTCGGGTTCAATGCGGGCAGCGCCGTGAGCGCGGGCGCATTGGCCAGCAGCGCGTTTGCGGCCACACACTTCTCGGCGGCAGCCGCGGCGCTCGGCTGGGCGGGAGCCGAACGGCTCTTGAAAGGCAAGCCGAGCGTGCTCGGCGTCGCTTCGGGCATGGTGGCCGGCCTGGCGACCATCACCCCCGCCTCGGGTTTCGTGAGCGTGCCCGTCGCCTTCCTCATCGGCCTCGTGGGTGGAGTGGTTTGTTATTTTGCGGTGACGCGGCTCAAGACGGCCCTGGGATATGACGATTCGCTGGACGTTTTCGGCGTGCACGCGGTAGGCAGCGCCACGGGGCTGCTCCTGCTTGGTTTGTTCGCCGATGCCAGCGTGAACGCCAGCATCGCCACTACGTTTCAATCCGGCGGCAAGGTGATTTCACTGGCCGGGAGTCCGGCCCAGTTGCTGAACCAATTTCGCGGCGTTTTGTTCACGGCAGGATTGGCGGCTCTGGCAACCTTTGTCATCTTGAAAATTGTGGATGCGCTGGTCGGTTTGCGCGTGACGGTTGAAGAGGAAGATTCCGGGCTGGATTTGACGCAACACGGCGAGAGCGCCTACAACGATTAACCACAAGCGCGAATATGAAAAAGATCGAAGCCATCATCAAACCGTTCAAACTGACCGAAGTGAAGGACGCGCTGCACGAGATCGGCATCCAGGGCATGACTGTCACCGAGGTGAAAGGGTTCGGCCGTCAGAAAGGGCACACGGAAATCTACCGGGGCAGCGAATACACCGTGGATTTCCTCCCTAAAATCAAAATTGAAATCGTCCTGGCCGATGCCCAAGTCAACCCGGCGATGGAAGTCATTATCAAGGCCGCGCGCACCGGCAAAATCGGCGACGGCAAAATCTTCGTGTTGCCGATGGAGAACGCCCTGCGGATCCGGACGGAGGAGCGGGGTGAAAACGCGGTTTGATCGTGGCATCGTTAAACCGTTGAAACGTTACCGCGGTCGAAACCCCGCGTGCCACCCGAGGTAACGGTTTAACGATTCAACGCAATGGCGAACCCGCACGGCTCTTCAAGGAAATCGCCGCGCTCCTACATCCTCGCTTCCGCTTCACGAATGATCGCAAGCGCTTTCTCGGGGCTGGCGGCCGCGAGCAAATCCTGACGGACCTTCGCATCGTGCAGGAGGCGGCTGAGGCGGGCGAGCACGGCCAGGTGCTGCGTCACCGTCGGGGCGACGAGCAAGAAGAACAGCTTCGCCGGAGCCCCGTCAATCGCGCCGTAGGGGATGCCGCGGCCATGGCGGCCGAACACGATGACCGGACGATCGACTATTCCAACCAGGGCGTTTCGAGCGTGCGGCAGCGCGACGCCGTCGCCGATGCCGGTGCTATAGAGTGCCTCGCGCTCGTGCAAAGCGCGGAGCAAGGTGTTGCGGGCCTGCGGATCGCCGGCAATCGCGGGAATCTGGCAAACCAGTTCCTCCAGCACCGCCTCGCGATCGGCGCTTTTCAGATTCAAATTGATCATTGCCGGCGAAATCAACTCGCTCAGGACGAGGGTTCCGGAGTTGTTCATGCCGCAGGATATTAAGCGCGCCGGGCACCACGGGAAGCAAAAACTCACGAAACCGGCTGCGCTGCCACGCTGCAACCGCATTGATCTCGACTTCTTCAGCCTGTGGCGGTAGTGAGAATGGCTGGCAGCCGGCGAATTGCGTTCGGTCCAGGTTCTTATGAGCCACTTCATTCTCACTGTCGGCCGAAGGCTTTTTAGGCCACCCCCGCTTCCCTGTCTTGTCGGCTGCTTGGCTTTCGCCCTTCTGCCTTCGACCGCGTTTCCTGCGGACGTTACCGTCGACGTGATGGCCAGGCGCGCGACGATGCCGTTGGAGGGGCTGGGACTGGTAACGGCGGTCTTTGAAGGTGGTATGGGAGACGATCTGGTGCCCGTGCTTGTCCGCGCGGCGGGCATCAAACTGGTGCGCCTCGGAGGGTCCTACGCGGATATTTATCATTGGCAGACGCATTCCACCACGGGAGGCACCAATTACGTCCCGCCCTCCGCCAGCTTCAGCAATTTCATGTCCCGGCTTGTCATCCCGGCGGGCGCCACCGCGATGATCACCGTCAACTATGGATCCAATCCATCCGGCGCCGGCGGCGCAGACCCCGAGGAAGCCGCCGCCTGGGTGCGATTCGCCAACGTCACCATGGGTTACGGCATCAAATACTGGGAGATTGGCAACGAGGTTTATGGCAATCGCTTTTACGGCGGCAATTGGGAAATGGATTTGCATCCCGACTGTTCACCCATGGCCTACGGCAGCAACGTGGACCTGTTCGTTCGAGCCATGAAGGCCGCAGATCCGACCATCAAGATCGGCGCGGTGTTGACGACCCTCGGTTACTGGCCGGACAGACTGACACCCAACTGGAATCGAAACGTGCTCCAGCGCTGCGGCAAGAACATCGACTTTGTCATCGTCCATTTCTATCCCGACGGCGGTGACGGGAACAGGGGCGGGGCCAGGATTCTGTCCAAGACCGCGGAAATTCCGGGCATCATTTCGAACCTGCGCGCGCTCATCAACACCTACTGCGGAAACAACGCTCCCAACGTGCAGATCGCGGTTACCGAAACCGGCGGTGGCAACTTTGACACGAATTCAGCCCCGGCCGAAGCGCTGTTTGCCGCAGACGACTATTTGACATGGATCGAACACGGCGCGGTGAGTGTGGACTGGCAGGATCTGACCTATTATTTCCTGCCGGATTCGCACCGGCCGGGGCGGCCCTATTACGGCGCGATGATGGCCCGCCTGCTGGCCGACGTCGGCGACCCATTGCTGGTTGCTGCGTGTTATCGAAGCAAACTCCGCGTGCATGCGGCCGCTCAACAGAACGGCATCGGCGTGCTCCTGATCAACGAGGACGCCGCGAACGAGGAGCAGGTGACCGTGACCGTCAACGGCGTGCCGCTGGCGAACGGCGGCACCGTGTATCAATTTGGCCGGGCCAACTATCTCCCGGGAAGCGCCCTGCCCTCGTCCGGCCCCACTACCAACTCCCTTTCCAGCCTGGGCAGTCAATTCACGATCAGCGTGCCGGCCTACACCATGATCAACTTGTCCATCCCCGCCGCAACAAACCTCTCTGGTGTGTTCCGATTGGTCCCGGGATTGAACGCCAGTGCTGCATTGGATCTGGACAGCGGCTCAGCCGCGGAAGGCGCCCGCGCGCGGGAATCCACCTGGAACAACAGCGCCGCGCAAAACTGGCTCATCCAGTCGCTGGGCAACGGTTTTCACCGGTTGAGTCCGCAGGCGAACACGAACGTAGCGTTGGAAGTCGAGAGCGGGAAAGCCGCGGAGAACGCGGCCATCATCATGGTTAAGCAGTGGAACGCCGGAGCGCGGCAGCAATGGGCCCTGCGTTATAACGGGGATGGCACCTTTCGCCTCGCACCCGGAGTGAATGCACATGCGGCTTTGAGTGTGCGGGACGGAAACCCCACCGACGGCACGCCCATCCTGACATCGGCGTGGATCGACGCCCCCGGCCAGCGATGGTATGTCATCGGGAACAATCCCTGAATACGGGATCGGTTCTTTGTCTTTCAGTTCGCCGGGATTTCCCCTCTTGCCAACTGCCCTTCTGTCCGGCTTTTGACCCGGATGATCAGCCAGGCGGCCCATCGAGGTCGGAGCCTTGACTCCAGCAGGCCCACGATCCATGGTCCGGCAAAAAAGCCCCATACAGTCGCCGCCACCACGTCGGAGAAATAATGGCATCCCAAGGCCAGCCGCGACCAGGCCACGGCAAGCGCAAAAGCTGCAAGTATCAGGGCCAGTCGTCGCTGCAACAACCAGGCAGCAGCAGCGGCCAAACCCACCACGGTCGCCGTGTGTCCCGAAGGAAACGAGCCAAACTCATACTTGCCAACCAGCCAGCGCGAATGAGAACGGAAACCGTAAAATCCTTGAGGCAGATTTGAGTCGGGACGCGCGCGGCCGGTAGCGCTGCGGATAATGGTAGCCGAGAATCCACTCAGCATCCCCGCCGCTAGAACCAGCAACAGCAGACGACTGAATTCGGCGCGCCTTCGAACAAACAGCAGCGGCAGCAGCACCCCCACCAGTCCGGCTAGCAGGATGCACGGCCAGTCGCCGATCCAGCTCAAAAAAGCGGCCACCCAATGAAGCCGGTCGGTGGGTTGGAGTTGAAAAAGGCGCGTGACCGGACCATCCACAAGGAAGGCCACGAAGATTGCAAACAGTCCCCAACCACCCCAAAGGAACAGCCGCGCCCGGACGGGCAATGGTCTTTTGAACAACATGGGTTGCAGGCCGAATAGTAAGGTCCTTAGTGGAGTCATTGTCAATCGTGATTTCGGCGCCAACCCGTGCGCGGGCGCACGACAAAATTCTTCGTTTCCTTTGTTGCCTTGGTGTAAAAGAGGCCGCATGCACCTACTCTTCAACAAAGCTGACGAATTGAGCCGCGTGGCTATCGGCGCGGCCATTGAGGTTCA
>Ga0181527_1000380_pt1 | contig 51471 bp, 45 predicted proteins | sample PEATcosm2014_Bin_30_FD_119762 | JGI IMG/M metagenome (GOLD analysis project Ga0181527, IMG submission 119762) | Peatland microbial communities from MTU Mesocosm Facility, Houghton, MI, USA - PEATcosm2014_Bin06_60_metaG | ecosystem: Environmental > Terrestrial > Soil > Wetlands > Peat | place...
CAGGCGAGAGAATCATCCATATCTCGACTCATATTTTCGACCCGCTCGTCCCCTTCAATCGCGCCGCCGCGCGCACTTTCCCGAAAACTGTTGCTCCCGGGACTCACCCCGCTTGGGAGTTACCGCGGATTCGCTTTTTTCGTTCCCTATCGCCCTGACGCCGGGATTTTTCCCGCTCGGCCCCCTTACGAATTTGGCCTTTGCAGGGTCGCCAAGGGCCTGCCGGCAAATTCGCGGCTGATTGCCGACAACCCCTAAACTCCCCGCGCGTTTTTGATAGCACGACTCGTGATTTTCAGAAAGGAAATGTCGACGGACAGATGCGGGATTGGTTGCCGCGAGCTATCGTCGCCGGACGCCATCGCGAGCCCGCGTGGCGTCAAGCCGAATGCCAAATCGTTGAAATCGTTCGCCAGGGAGTCTCAAGCCGAGATGCGCGACGACAGACGCCGCAAGCTCAAACGCCGTGACGACGCCTAACGCTGGCCGAATGCCGTTTTGGCTCGGCCGGGCGCAAGCGTCCTCGGTTTGGGGGCCGCGATCAAACCTTCGCGAATAGCCGTCTTGCGGGCGAGCTTGCGAGCGCGGCGAATCGCTTCCGCCTTCTCCCGCACCCTTTTTTCCGACGGCTTTTCGTAGGCGGACCGCCGCTTCATCTCTCGGAAGATTCCCTCGCGCTGCATTTTCTTTTTGAGGAATTTCAGCGCCTGTTCGATGTTGTTGTCGCGGACCAAAACTTGCAAAATATCTCCAATCTGACGCCGGCCGATCGTGGGCATGACGCGCCAAATCGATCGCCACAGCTCAAGAGTCGCCAAACTCAGCGCTCTTGGTTCGGCGCCACTATAGCACCTTGCGCCTCCATTATCGGAATAATCGTCAGGGGGGGACGGCTTCGCCTTCGCAGCGCCGCTCTACGACCGCCAACGTCTCATATTCTCGCGCCGAAGCTGAACTTGGGTCCTTGTCAGGCCGCGAGCCGCACGCCGGGAATCGCCGCCTGCAAGTTCACTTTCGCCGTCAGCGGAAGATGATCGGATGACCGCCGAGCAAGCGGGGTGTCGTGGACCTTGAGATCCGAGATCAGGCCGGCAGGCCAGCCGAGAATGCGGTCGAGCGGAAAAATCGGCCGTTGAGCGGGAAAGCTGAGAATCGACGGCGCAACCCCAAACGTCGATTCCAGAACGCCAAGCGCCGAACCGCGGCGACGCCGCCACTCATTGAGATCGCCGAGCAAAATGGTCGGCATGGGAGGCAAGTCCAGGAATGCGGTCAGGAGCGCGCGAGCTTGATCGATTCTCGAAGCGCGAAACAATCCAAGGTGAGCGGCGATAACGCGAAACTCCCCGTCGCCGAGGTCCAGATCGGCGACAATCGCTCCGCGCGGCTCGAACCCCGGCAATGTCAGGCGCGACCGGCGGTAGGTTATCGGCTCTCCGCGCACGAGCAGAGCATTGCCGTGCCAGCCGTGGCCGCGAGGAAAGTCGGATTGAACGAGAAGCCGCATTCCTGTTTCACGCTGGATCTCCGCGGGATCGAGAAGCCCGCGCCGATGGCCGAAGCGACGGTCGACCTCCTGAAGGGCGACAACGTCGGCGCCGAGGGCGGCGATGACCTTGATGATGCGATCCGGTCGGACGATTCCATCCGCGCCTCGACACTTGTGAATATTGTAGGATGCGACCTTCACGGGGACCTCAATTCGCTGTTCGTCATATATAGGGCATCGCGAGCCGCGCCGCAGCGTCTCGAAGCTTCACGATGAACGGGCGGCTGTCGATTTCCGCCAAGCTGATCGGCTCGACGCAACGGGCGTCGATGATTTCGGCAAACTCATTGGCAAGGGCCGCATCATAAAACTCCACCGTCAGTTCGAAGTTAAGGCGAAGGCTTCGCATGTCCCAATTCGCGCTGCCGATGAGACTCCATTCGCCATCGATCGTCATCAGCTTCGAATGATCGAAAGGGGGCGGGCTGCGCCACAGACGACAACCTGCCTGCAACAAAGGCCTGATATGGGTTTGAGCCGCCCATGCGACCAGCAGATGGTTATTCGCGGCGGGAAAGACCAGATGCGTCTCCACGCCGCGAAAAGCGGCCAGTTGCAGCGCGGTCACGAGTTGTTCGTCCGGCAGAAAATACGGCGTGGCGATCCTGATGGAACGCCGCGCCGAATTAATCGCGGACAGAAGGACAAGAACCAACTGATCGACCTCCTGGTCGGGCCCGGCGACAATCGTCCGCGCCGCCACCCCGTCGCTCGGACCCGCCTTTCGCAACGAACCGGCCTCGATCTGCGTTTCGCGCGTCGTGAATGACCAGTCGTCCTCGAACTCTTGTTGAATCTGCCGGACAACCGTCCCCTCGACGCGAAAATGCAAGTCGCGGACCGCCGCCTTCGGTCGCTTCTCGATCAGGTTCTCCGCGCCAATGTTCAAGCCGCCGACGAAGGCGCAATCCCCGTCGACAACCAGGCTTTTCTTATGCAAGCGCAAATCCAAAAAGGGCATCTTCCAGGGCAAGGTCGAGTGCAGGAATCGCGCGACGGGCACGCCTTGTTTGCGCAGTTCATGGTAGGCGGAGGAGCGCAAAAAGCCGCCGCCGAATCCGTCGATCAGAATGCGCGTTCGCACCCCTCTGCGATGGGCCCTGACCAATGCCCCGATGAATTGTAGGCCGAGTTCATCCGTGCGGAAGATATATGTCGAGAGCGTCACGCTGAATTTGGCGCCGTCGATGGCGGCGAGCATTTGCGGGTAAGCCTGATCTCCGCAATCGAGAACCGCCGTCACCTTGCCGATCGCCATGTCTTGGCCGGTGATGCTCCCGACGGCGATCTTGAGACGCTCGATCGGATCGGCGGACGAAATGTCGCCTGTCGCCGGAGGGCCGATGTTTCGACCGGATCCCTTCAACCGGCGCGCTCGGCGTTTCACGCGATTGACGCCAAAGCCGAGATAGAGGAGCGCTCCAAAAACGGGAGCGAGCCACGCCATCCCGATCCATCCGATTGCGGCGGGCACGTCGCGCTTGTTGATCAACGTGTGGACGGTGACGGTCGCGGCGATGGCAAAATGGAGGACGCCCACAAGGAGCGCCCGACTTTCAACCAAAATCGATGGGGCAACCCAATATTCCACTATAACGCTCCGCTATAGCCGTTTGCGGCGCCAGCCCGAAAATCCCCGTCCTTTCGCGATCCGAATGCCGACCGCGCCAACGACGCATGCGCCGATCATCGATAGTCGCGCCTCGAAACCCTGGCGTGCGCCCAGGGCCCGCGTCTTCCGATAGGGAGGATCGCATTCACTATTCGGTTTCCCCACGGCGCACAGGAGCGCACGGACCGTCGAAGCGGGCTCTCGGCGGTCCGCACATCGACTATCCCAGCAATTTGTTCTTGATGTCATCCCACGCGTTGGCGATCTCGCCAGGAATCATTGCGTCCGCCGCGCTTAGATCGATATCGGGAACATCGCGAGCGAAGATAGCGCGGTCGGTCGACTCCCGCCAGTCGGGCGCGAATCGACTTCGATCCGACGTGGCCCCGCGTTTCGCGGCGAATCGCGCTGAAGAGAGCAAGCCGGGACGCGGTCCGATCGCCGTCGGGGGGAGAGATCAGCCCTTGTCCCGGTTCCTCGGCAGGTTTCTTGCGGCCCTATAGGCGAGCCTCCTCGAACGCCCGCGCCCACATGGCGCAAATTCCGGAACGGACGATGTCCGCGAGCGTGAATTCGATCACCGGCACCGGCAAGCGGCGCGTGGCGACGAGATCGAGCACGACACGCAGCCCGGAGGCTTGATCGAGATCGCTCTGGCTGACGTCGCCGTTGATGACCACCGTGCAATCCTGACCGATGCGGGTGAGGAACATCTTGATCTCGGCCGGCGTGGTGTTTTGCGCTTCGTCGAGCAGGACAAAGGCGTCCTTCCACGATCGTCCGCGCATGACCTCGAACGGCGCCATTTCGATATCGCCCTTTTTCAGCGCGATATCGTATGCCGCGGCGCCGATGCGCTCCTTGATCGCTTCGATGATCGGCGAAGCCCAAGGCGCGAATTTCTCTTCGAGCGAGCCGGGAAAAAAGCCGAGAGAGCGCCCGCACGGCACGTTCGGGCGGGTCAGGATGATCTTGCCGACGCGGCGCGCGCGATAGAGATCCGCCGCATGCGTCGCCGCGATCCAGGTTTTGCCGGTCCCGGCGGGACCGAGCACGATGACCTGAGGACTCGCGTGCAGCGCGTCGAGATAATCGGCTTGGTTGGCGTTGAGCGGCCGTATCGGCGGCGGCGTCCGCTCGGCCCGGTATTTGGCCTTATGCAAGGGAATGATCTCGGCGGTGTCGGTCAGCCGGCCGTTGCGACGCTTCTGCTTCTCGATGCGCTTGCTCAATGACGGACTCCTGCTGCTGGAATGGCGGGCGCAGAACGGCCCCGCGCGCGGCGCCCACGCGCGCGGAATGCTCGAAACGGGGAAAGTGGGATGCTCCGATCGGAGACGACGCGAGGGGCGGAGGAACGCGTTCCGCGAAAACTGGCGCCTACGCGATCGCCCATCGAGGCTTCGTCTCCGGCCTGTCGGATGACCGCAGAGTCGGTGATTCGTGCGACAGTTTCATTGCTGTCGACAAAATCGCGGGGCTCGACGACGTTTTTTTGTTCTGTTTGCCGCGCCTCGCCTGAGCGCCGCTCGGCGTCGGGGCCCTTCGCCGAACCTTTGGCGGATTTTTCGTCAAGCCCGCCTGCGGCCTGTTGAATCGTGATCGCCGCCGAAGTCGAGTTCCCGCTCTCCCGCCACGGCGCCCCGCGCGCTCGGCCCGCCGTCGGCGTCCGATCGCCGTTTGTCGCTTCGCGCTTGATTTCTTCCCTATAGAAGCCAGCCCGCCACCGGGAAATCGACGGGGAAGCCGCGCCGCCGCGCATCCGCGGCCGCGCCGCCGTCCGCCTTCCCCCTCGCAACGCCGCAACTTTTGGGTATAGTGCGGCGCCTTTGCCGGAGCCGTTTTGTGATCTTACCACCCACGCAAATTTTCGCCACGCGCGTCGCCGCGCTTTTTCTGGTCGCCGGCCTGGCGCTCGGCGCGTCGGGCTGCGGCCGTAAGGGCCCTCTCGAGCCGCCGCCCAATCCGAGCGCGACCGCCACGCCGTCGGACGATCTGGAGTCCGAGGGTCATCACAAGGCGCAGCCGATCACGCCGCCCAAGGCGCCCTTCGTCCTCGATCCGATATTGTAAGGTCTGCGCGGCCATGCACCATTTCGCCTATCGCGGCGGCGCCCTGCACGCCGAGGACGTCGCCCTGGCGCGCATCGCCCGCGAGGTCGGCACGCCGTTCTATTGCTATTCCAGCGCCACCATCGAGCGGCATTTCCGCGTCTTCAGCGCCGCCTTCGCCGATTGCCCGGCGCTCGTCTGCTACGCGATGAAGGCCAATTCCAACCAGGCCGTGCTCGCGACCCTGGCGCGAATGGGCGCGGGGATGGACGTCGTCTCCGAGGGCGAACTGCGCCGCGCCCGCGCCGCCGGCGTGCCCGCGAACAAGATCATTTTTTCCGGCGTCGGCAAGACCCGCGCCGAAATGGCGCTGGCGCTGGAGGAAGACATCCTCTGCTTCAACGTCGAATCCGAGCCCGAGCTCGAGGCGCTCTCCCAGATCGCCTCGGCGCGAGGACGGATCGCGCGCATCGCCATTCGCGTCAATCCGGACGTCGACGCACGCACGCACGCCAAGATCTCCACGGGCAAGTCGGAAAACAAGTTCGGCATCCCGATCTCCCGCGCGCGCGGCGTCTACGCGCGCGCGCGCGCCCTGCCCGGCCTCGCCGTATCCGGCGTCGACATGCATATCGGCTCGCAGATCACCGACATGCGGCCCTTCGACGACGCCTTCGCGCTGCTCGCCGATTTCGTGCGCGAATTGCGCAGCGACGGCTGCGAAATCGATCACATCGACCTCGGCGGCGGCCTCGGCATCCCCTATCGCTTCGACAACGTTCCGCCTCCCGACCCCGAGCGTTACGCTGAAGTCGTCGCGCGCCGCGCTCGCGGACTCGGCTGCAAGATCTATTTCGAACCGGGACGCCTCATCGTCGGCAACGCCGGCGTGCTCGTGACCTCGGTCATCTACGTCAAGCACGGCGACGGCAAGACTTTCGTCATCGTCGACGCGGCGATGAACGACCTGATCCGTCCGACGCTGTACGACGCCCATCACGAATGCCTGCCGCTCGCCGAGCCGCCCGCGGACGCGCCGCGGCTGCGCGCCGACATCGTCGGCCCGGTGTGCGAAAGCGGCGACTTCCTCGCCCTCGATCGCGACATGGCGGAAGTCAAGGCGGGAGACTTGCTCGCGGTGATGTCGGCCGGCGCCTATGGCGCCGTTCAGGCCGGAACCTATAATACGCGTCTTCTCGTCCCGGAAACGCTGGTCAAGGGCGGGGAATACGCGCTCGTGCGGCCGAGGCCCACCTACGCCGACTTGATCGGCCTGGACAAAATTCCGCCTTGGTTGAGGTCAGGGTGAGGCGTCGCTTCCGGCGCGCATGACGCCGCCGTCGAGGAGAAACGCGTTGGATTCAGGCGAACCGAAGGACCGGGACCGGCGCGACGCGAAGGCGCGCGCCGGCGACGCGGCGGCGAGCGCGGATACGCGCCTCGACGCTCTGGCGCGGCGCGCCGAGGCGGTCCTCGTGTTCGAGCGGATTTGGCCGCCGCTGGCTTGGGCCGGGGCGCTTATCGCCCTGTTTCTCGCGGCGTCGTGGTTCGGCCTGTGGTTGGACGCCCCTCGCGCGGCGCGCATCGCCGGCGTCGCGCTGTTCGCGGCGCTCCTTCTCGCCGCGCTCGCCCCGCTCGCGCGCCTGCGGCGGCCGACGCGCGAGGAGACGCTTCGCCGTCTCGACCGCGACGCGCGCATGCCGCATCGGCCGGCCGCTTCTCTGGCCGATCGGCTCGCCATTCCCGGCGACGATCCGACGACCAACGCGCTGTGGATCCTCCACCGGCGCCGCCTTGCCCGCCAAGTCCAAGGAATCGCGCCCGCCGCCCCCGCGCCGCGAATGGCCTTGCGCGACCCGCGCGCGCTGCGTTTCGGCGCGCTCATCGTCGCGCTCTGCGCCGCGATCGTCGCGGGGCCCGAACGCTACGGGCGCGTCGCGGCGGCGTTCGACTGGCGCGGCGGTTCTCTCGCGGCCGCGGCCGCGCGCCTCGACGCCTGGATCGATCCGCCCGCCTACACCGGCAAGCCGCCGATCCTCATCGACGTCTCGCCGAGAGATGGCGCGCCGGAAAAACTCGTCGCGCCCGAAGGCTCGATTCTCGTCGTGCGCGCCGACGCGAGCGCGATCGAGGCCCGCGTCGAGGGCGCGTTGACGCCGGTCGCGAGCGACAAAGCCGCGGCCGCGGGGAGCGCGCCGATCGAACGGCGCTGGACCATCCGTGGCGACGGCGCGTTCACGCTGCTGCGCGAGGGCTCGCCGTTCACGAAATTCGACATCGCCGCGATCGCCGGCGGCGCGCCGACGATCACGCTGATCGATCCGCCCCGCCCCAATTTGAGCGGCGCGTTGACGCTCCATTACGCGCTCGCCGATCGCTACGGCGTGGCGAGCGCCGAGGCGGAATTTTCCAATCCCGGCGGCGCCGGCGCGAGCCCGCCGCCGCGCGCGCTGATCGAGGCGCCGAAGCTGCAATTGCAATTGCCGAGCACGGCGAGCGGCGTCGGCGAGGCGAGCACGACCAGCGATCTCTCGGAACACCCTTGGGCGGGCGCCGACGTCGTGATGACGCTGAAAGCGACCGGCCTTTCCGGCGCGACCGGCGCGAGCGCGCCGATCGCGATCGCGCTGCCCCAGCGCGACTTCCGGAATCCGCTCGCCCGCGCGCTCGTCGAGCAGCGACGCGGCCTGATCCTCGACCCGGACCACGATCGCGCCCGCCTAGCCAAGGCGATCGAGGCTCTGCTGATCGCGCCGGATGTTTTTCAGACGCCCGCCGGCGTGTTCCTGGGTCTGCGCGCCGTGCAGTCGCGCCTCGCGGCGGCGCGCGGCGATCCCGATCTCATCGCGGTCGCCGATCTCCTGTGGGCGATGGCGATACAAATCGAGGACGGCGACGCGTCGCAGGCCCAACGCGACCTGCGCGCCGCCGAACAGAAACTGCGCGAGGCGCTTCAGCGCGGGGCGGGCGACGAGGAGATTCGCGAGCTGACCAAGGAATTGCGCGACGCCGCCGAGCGCTACATGCGCGACCTCGCGCAGCAAGACCCCGGCGCGGAGCCGGACGCCGCGCCGATGGAGGGGAAAGACCTGGAGAGCCTGCTCGATCGCTTCGAGGACACCGCGCGCAACGGCGCGCGCCAGGACGCCGAGGCGATGCTCGATCAATTGCAAAACATGTTCGAGAACATGAAAAGCGCGCGCGACGCCAAGGCGAGCCCGGCGGAGCGCGAGATGCGCAAGCAATTGGGCGAACTCGAAAAGCTCTTGCGCGATCAACAGGCTTTGCGCGACGACACCTTCCGGCGCGATCAGCGCGAGCGCATGCGCCGCGCCGCGCCGAAGGACAACGCGGCGCCGGAGGCGAACGAGGGCGAGCCGAACGGCGAACAGACGCTCGAACAGCGCCAGCGCGAGCTGCGCGACCGGCTCGCCGAGATGCAGCGACGGCTCAAAGGCCTCGGCATGAAAGGCGAGAAGGGCTTCGGCGACGCCGAAGGCGACATGGAGGAAGCCGAAGGCGATCTGAAGGGCGACGGCCACGGACAGCAAGGCGCATCGGGCGAGATGGCGCCGACCGGCAAAGGCCAGGCGGTCGAAGCGCAGGGTCGCGCGCTTCAGGCGCTGCGGGAAGGGGCGCAGGGCCTGCAGCAGCAGATGCAGGGCGGCGGCCCCGGCGGATTCACCGCGACCGGCCGGCGTCCCGGCGATCCCAGGCAGGGGCGCGATCCGCTGGGACGCGAACCCGGCGACCAGCGCGGCGCGACCGAAGGCGCGCTCAACGGCGGCGCCGACGTCGCCGAGCGCGCGCGTCGCGTCTTACAGGAACTGCGCCGGCGCCTCTCCGATCCCAACCGCTCGAGCGACGAACGCGACTATCTCGAGCGGTTGTTGAAGCGCGATTGACCTCCCGCCGCCAACCCGGCTCGGTTTGGCCAAACGCGCCGCGCCCCGTATAATCGACGTCACACCAGCGCGAGGAAACCGCTCATGCCGTCCATCCCGAACGCCGCCGTCACGGTCGCGATTCTCGCGGTCGCCGTCGTGCTGGTTCTCGGACTCGTCAACATGATGCGCGAGGGGGCGAGCAATACGTCGCAGCGGCTGATGCGGTGGCGCGTCGGGCTGCAATTCCTCGCCGTCGCCATTATTGTCGTCGTGCTGCTGACGCGAACGCATTAGGAACGATCGATGGTGCGCCTCAATCGAATTTACACTCGCACCGGCGACGACGGCACCACCGGTCTGGGCGACGGCGAGCGGCGGCAAAAATTCGATGCGCGCGTGACCGCCTATGGCGAAGTCGACGAGACGAATTGCGCGATCGGCCTGGCGCGCCTGGCCACGGGCGCGCGCGACGATCCCCGCCTCGCCGCCATCGACGCGACGCTCGCGCGCGTTCAGAACGATCTCTTCGATCTCGGCGCCGATCTCTGCGCGCCGCCCGCGAAGGGCGAGACGGGCGCGCCGGCGCCGCGTTCGCGGCTGCGCGTCGCGCCGATCCAGGTCGAGCGGCTCGAGCGCGACATCGACGCCCTCAACGCCGAGCTCGCGCCGCTGCGCTCGTTCGTGCTGCCCGGCGGAACGAGCGCCGCCGCGGCGCTGCACCAGGCGCGCGCGATCTGCCGGCGCGCCGAACGCCGCATCGTCGCTTTGGCGGCAATTCCCGGCGAAACGGTCGGCGCTCCAGCGCTTTGCTATATCAATCGGCTGTCGGACTATTTGTTCGTCGCCGCGCGTTACGCCAACGACTTGGGCCGCGGCGACGTGTTGTGGATTCCCGGCGCCTATCAAAACGAGAAGTGACGACGCGAATGAGCCAATTTCTGTTCGAACCCCGGCCGACCCCCTCGCTCGTGGTCGAGGGCCTCGATCTTCGCTATCCCGTGGCGCGAATCTTCTGCGTCGGGCGCAATTACGAGGACCATGCCCGCGAAATGGGGCAAACGGTCGACCGCGAGACGCCCTTTTATTTCTCCAAGAGCGCGACGGCGCTTCGCGAATCCGGGGCGACGATCCCCTATCCCTCGGGCACGACGAATTATCACTTCGAATTCGAGCTGGTCGTCGCGCTCGGGGCGCCGGCGTTCAAGACGACGGCGGCCGACGCGCTCGGCGCGGTGTTCGGCTACGCCTGCGGCCTCGACATGACGCGCCGCGACCTGCAGCTCGCCGAGCGCGCCAAGCAGCGCCCGTGGACTCTGGGCAAGGACGTCGAGGCGAGCGCGCCGGTCTCGAGAATCGCGCCCGCCGCGCGCACCGGCCACCCCAAGAGCGGGCGCATCGAACTCAGTCAGAACGGCGTCGTCCGCCAGTCCTCGGACATCGGCGCGATGGTCTGGTCGGTCCCCGAGATCATCGCGCATCTCTCGCAATTCTATCATCTCGGCGCCGGCGATCTGATCTTCACCGGCACGCCGGCGGGCGTCGGGCCGGTCTTGCCCGGCGATCGGCTCGAGGGCTCGATCGAAGGCGTCGGCGCGCTGAGCGCGATCGTGGGCCCAAGCGAATGAAGGCGGGCGGCGGGGAACTCGCCACCGCGATCGGCGCGATCAGCGGCACGTCGATGGACGGGATCGACGTCGCGCTGATTCGGAGCGACGGGCGCGCGCGCGTCGAGACCGGTCCGGGCGCGACTTTTCCCTATCCCGCCGACGTCAGCGGCGCGCTTCGCGAAGTCGTCGCCGACCCGAATCGGGCGCTGAGGCCGCTCGACGAGCTGGAACGCGCGGTCACCGATTCGCATGTCGCCGCGATTGAAGCTTTCCTGGAAAATTTCGCCATCGACCGGGCAAGCGTCGCGCTGGTCGGGTTGCACGGACAGACGGTGCTGCATCGGCCGCGCGAGGGGTACACCCGCCAACTCGGCGACGGCGCGCGCGCCGCCGCGGCGTTGGGAATCGACGTCGTCAACGATTTTCGCGCCGCGGACGTCGCCGCCGGCGGCGAAGGCGCGCCGCTCGTTCCCCTTTACCACGCGGCGATGAGCGCGGGTCTCGAGCGCCCGCTGACGCTGCTCAATTGGGGCGGCGTCGGCAACGTCACCTACCTCGGCGCCGGGGGCGAAATCGTCGCCTTCGACACCGGCCCCGCCAATGCGCTGCTCGACGACTTCGTCGCCAAGCGGCTGGGCGTCAGCCACGACGAAGGCGGCGCGCTGGCGGCGGCCGGACGCGTCGATGAGGAGCTGGTCGCGCGCAGCATGCGCGACGCCTATTTCGATCGGCCGCCGCCCAAATCGCTCGACCGCAATCATTTTCACGGCGTCGCACGCGCGGTCGAAGGCTTAAGCGACGCCGACGGCGCGGCGACGCTCGCCGCCTTCACCGTCGAGGCGACCACGGCGGCCTCGCGCCATTTTTCGATGAAGGCGTCGCGGTGGCTGGTGTGCGGCGGCGGACGGCGCAATCTCACGCTGATGCGCGCCCTCGCCCAGCGGCTCGAGGCGCGCGTCGATCCGATCGAAGCGATCGGCTACGACGGCGATGTCGTGGAAGCGCAGTGCTTCGCCTATCTCGCGCTGCGATCGCGCCAGGGCCTGCCGATTTCCCTGCCGACGACGACGGGGGCGCCGAGGCCGCTGACCGGCGGCGCTCACTGGCCGGCGAAGCGATAGCGATCCGCCGAACGGCGGCTTGACGCCAACCGCCAAATGCATTGACTCGTCATGGCCGGGACAAGCCCAGCCATGACGGCGTCAGTATTTTCGGCTATTGGCGTCAGGTCTTGTCGACCGCCCAAACGGACGAACCGGCGGCGGCGAAGTACAAGAAGACGAAGCAGTAGAGAATCGCCAGTTCGCCGTGATTGTTGACGGGGAAAAAGCCCTGCGGGAAATGGGCCATGAAATAGGCCGCGGCCATGAAGCCCGAGAGAATGAAGGCCGCCGGACGGGTCAGGAAGCCGACGACGATCAGAGCGCCGCCGATCAACTCCACGGCGCCAGTGAACAGCAGCAAGCCGTGCGGCATCATCTGCTCGATGCCGGGAATGACGGGGAAGCTCAGCAGCTTGCCGGTTCCGTGCTCGAGAACCAGGAGCCCGCCCATGATGCGCAGGATCGCCTGGAAATAAGGGGCCCAGGACGTGGGAATGATCGTGATGTTCAAGGATCGTCTCGTCGTTTGCGGGCCTTCGGCCCGAGCGGCGGCGCGGGCTCGGCGCCCGCGCCCATATTGCTATGCAATATAACTATCGTGCTCTCACGCGAACTTGGCGATCTCATCGAACGAAAAGCGCGGGCTGCGCGGAAACAGCTTGGCGGCGTCGCCGTAGCCGATGTTGATGAGGACGTTCGACTTGACGTCGGTCCCGGCGAAGAACTCGGCGTCGACCTTGGCGTTGTCGAAGCCGGTCATCGGACCGGTGTCGAGGCCGACGGCGCGCAGCGCGAGAATGAGATAGGCGACCTGCATCGTGCCGTTCTGGAACGCGCTGCGCGCGGCGAATTCGGCGTTGCCGGAGAACCAGGGCTTGGCGTCGGCGTGCGGGAACAGGAACGGCAGATGCTCATAGAATTTGACGTCGTAGCCGGTGATCGCGACCACCGGCGCGGCGAGCGTCTTCTCGAGATTGCCGGGCGCGAGCGTCGGCGCGAGGCGCTGCTTGGCTTCCTTGGAGCGCGCGAAGACGATGCGCAGCGGCGACTGATTGACGCTGGTGGGCGCCATTTTCGCAAGATCGACCGCCTGACGCAGCAATTCTTCCGGAACCGGCTTGTCGATAAAAGCATTATGCGTGCGCGCTTCGGTGAATATCTGGGCGAGCGCCTCGGCGGCGAGATGCTTGTGGTCGGGCACGTGAACGGTCATCGGGGTTTCCTTGGCGCAGGTTGCGGTGCACAATAAATGGGAGTTGCGCTCCATCATTGCAATCGGCAAAATTATGGCGAAACATATCGATCGAGGTGATGGATGTTCGATCCCCTGACGCTTGACCAGATGCGGGTTCTCGTCGCGGTCGCGGAGGCCGGCAGCTTTTCGGCGGCGGCGCGACGGCTCGGCCGGGTGCAGTCGGCGATCAGCCAGGCCGTGCAGACGATGGAAGCGACGCTGGGAATCCAGTTGTTCGACCGCTCGACGCGAACGCCGGTTCTGACCGACGCCGGCCTCGCCGTCGTGAAGGACGCGCGCGCGATGCTCGAAAGCGCCAAGGCGATGCGCGCCCGAGCGGAAAGCATGGCCGAGGACGTCGAGCCGGAGCTGACGCTGGCGGTCGACGCGATCTTCCCGATGCCGTTGTTGATGATGAGCCTGAACGCGTTGCGCGGCGAGTTCCCGAAACTGCCGGCGACCGTGTTCACCGAGGCGCTCGGCGGCGCCGAGCAGCGCCTGCGCGAGGGCGCGGCGCGCATGGCGATCTACCCCCTGCCCGCAGGGCCGCCGCGCGATCTCAACGCCGAATTCCTCACGCGCATCGCCCTGATCCCGGTCGTCGCCGCCGACCACCCGCTCGCCCGGGCGAGCGCTCCGATCGCGCGCGAAGCGCTCGAGCCGCATGTCCAGCTCGTGCTGACCGATCGCACGGCGATGACGCAAAACATGCAAGGGGGCATAATCAGCCCCCATATCTGGCGCTTCGCCGATCTCGCCACGCGCCTGGAATTTCTGCTCGCCGGCTTCGGCTGGTGCAACATGCCGCGCCATATGGTCGAGGGCCATATCGCCGCCGGGCGCCTGAAACGGCTCGCCATCGCCGACCACGTCCCGGTCGAATTTCCGATCTATGTCGTTCACGAGCGCGGACGCGCGCTCGGGCGCGCCAGCCGCTGGCTCGTCGGCGATCTGCGCGAGCGCCTGAAGACCTGTCCCGGCGCCACCCAGCGGGCGGGCGCGGCGGCGGCGACTCACGCCGGACTTGTGGCTTAGAAGGGCGAGAAGGGCGGCGCTCCCCCTTCTCCCCTTGCGGGTGTCAGGCGAACGATTCGTTCGCTGAGAGGTGTCGGCCGAAGGCCGACGGATGAGGGGTCGCGCCGCAAGGCGCGCTTATCAGCACGGCCGCGACGGGCGGCGACTCATACGATACAAACCGGCAGAGGCCCTCGCCGACGCCAAGGCGACGCGCCTTGCGGCGCGACCCCTCATCCGGCCGGCTCCGCCGGCCCCCTTCCCCCTCAGGGGGAAGGGGGCGGCGAGCGCCAACCGCTTACTCGGCCTTCTTCGGCTTCTCCGCCTTGTCGCGCGCCTTGAGCGCGGCGCCGAGGATGTCGCCGAGCGAAGCGCCGGAATCGGCCGAGCCATATTGCGCGATCGCTTCCTTCTCTTCGGCGACTTCCAGCGCCTTGATCGACACCGCGACCTTGCGGGCGCGCCGGTCGAACTGCGTGATGCGCGCATCGACCTTTTCGCCGACCGAGAAACGCTCGGGACGTTGGTCGCCGCGATCGCGCGCCAGTTCGTTGCGCTTGATAAACGCCACCAGGTCCGTGCCGGCGATCTTGACGTCGATGCCGCCTTCCTTGACCTCGATGACCTCGCAGGTGACGACCGAGCCCTTGCGCAACTCGCCCTCGCCGCCCTCTTCGCTCACCTTCTTGGCGGCGAAGGGATCGCTGGCGAGCTGCTTGACGCCGAGCGCGATGCGCTCCTTCTCGATGTCGACGTCGAGAACCTTGGCGCTGACCTTGTCGCCCTTCTTGTACTCCTCGATCGCCTGCTCGCCGGGGCGCGTCCAGTCGAGATCGGAGAGATGGACCATGCCGTCGACGTCGCCGTCGAGGCCGATGAACAAGCCGAATTCGGTCTTGTTCTTGACCTCGCCCTCGACCGTCGAACCGACGGGATGCTTCTCGGCGAAGGCCTCCCACGGGTTCTGCAGCGTCTGCTTGAGGCCGAGCGAAATGCGGCGCTTGGAGGCGTCGACTTCGAGCACCTGCACCTCGACCTCCTGGCTCGTCGAGATGATCTTGCCGGGGTGGACGTTCTTCTTGGTCCACGACATCTCGGAGACGTGGATGAGGCCTTCGATGCCCGGCTCCAGCTCGACGAACGCGCCGTAGTCGGTGATGTTGGTGACGCGGCCCTTGAGACGCTGGCCGACCGTGTAGCGCGACTCGATCGCCGCCCACGGATCTTCCTGCAACTGCTTCATGCCGAGCGAGATGCGGTGGGTCTCGTGGTTGATCTTGATGATGCGCACCTTCACCGTCTGGCCGATGCTCAACACCTCGGTCGGATGGTTGACGCGCCGCCAGGCGATGTCGGTGACGTGCAGCAGGCCGTCGATGCCGCCGAGATCGACGAACGCGCCGTAATCCGTGATGTTCTTGACGGTGCCTTCGATGACCTGGCCTTCGGCGAGGTTGGCGACGATCTCATGGCGCTGCTCGGCGCGGCTCTCCTCGAGAACCGTGCGGCGGGACACCACGATGTTGCCGCGACGGCGATCCATTTTCAGGATCTGGAAGGGCTGCGTGACGTTCATCAGCGGCGCGACGTCGCGCACCGGGCGAATGTCGACCTGGCTGCGCGGCAGGAACGCCACGGCGCCGTCGAGATCGACGGTGAAGCCGCCCTTGACCTGGTTGAAGATGACGCCGTCGACCTTCTCGTTCTTCTCGAAGGCCTGTTCGAGCTTGACCCAGCTCTCCTCGCGGCGCGCCTTGTCGCGCGAAATGACGGCTTCGCCGAGCGCGTTCTCGATGCGCTCGAGATAGACCTCGACTTCGTCGCCGACGTTCGGCGCCGCGTCGCGGCCGTGATTGGTGAATTCCTTCAGCGCGACGCGGCCCTCGGTCTTCAGGCCGATGTCGATGAGCGCCATGTCTTTTTCGATCGCGACGACCCGGCCCTTGACGACGGCGCCTTCGAAGGCCTCGTTCTCGCCGTAGGTCTCGTTCAAAAGGGCGGTGAAATCCTCGCGCGTCGGCGCGAAGGCGGTGGATGCGGACATTTTCTCTCCTAAGGAGCCCTTTTTGGGCGGCGCCGGCGGGGTTGGCGTTGACGAAAAGCTCCCATCGCCGGTTCGGGCCCGCAAACGTCTCGCGTCGCGGGGCCCATCGCCGCCTCTTTGAAAGGCGGGCCGGCGCAGGCGCCGGCGTCGAGAACTCATGGGTTGACGCGTCCGACCGAAGGCCGAACGCGCGGGTTGACTAGCAAGATTGGGCGCGCCGGGCAAGGATAATGTTCGCTCGCGGCGCGGTCGCTGCGCCGGCGCGGTCCATTTCCCCGCGGCGAAGCGGCGCTTTGGCCGAGGAGAGAGATTCCCGGCGTGGCGGGCCGAGGCTCACTTCGCGAGATAATCGTGGAGAACCCGGCCGTAGGGCAAGGTCAGATCGGCGATGAAGTGATGCGCGGCGACGATTTTGCGCACGGGCATGTCGGCGACCGGCGCGTTGACATGGGGGACGAGATGCAGCCGTCCGGGTCCGATCCAGGAGCCCTTCACGACGATGTCGGTCAAATTATAGGCGACGAGCTGGCAAATGCCGGGGTTGCCGTCGACGCCGGGAATGAGCTTCAGATTGACGGCGGTCTTGGTGAGCAAGGCGGTCGTCATGACGCCGTTGCCCGCCATGCTCTCGTGCTTGTAGCCCATCGTGCCCAAGGCGACCTGCGCGCCGGAATATTCCAGCGTGCCCGTCAGCGTGTCCTTGACGACGGCGAGCTTGGGATGGGCGTATTTCTTGGGGAAGCCCCAGATTTCGCGCCCGGCCGCGATCGGCGGATCGTCGTCGAGATACATTTGCGAGACGAAGTTCATTTCCTCGCCCTTGTAGCGGCAGCCGATCACCAGTCCGCTTTCGGTGTAGCTGCCGAAGCCGGAGGAATCGGGCATCGATATCCACTCGTAATGGACGAGCGGGCGATCGAGCGGCTCGAGCGGCTCGGGCAATTGCTCGCGCACGACTTCCGGGTCCGTCTCGTAGGAAATGACCATGTATTGACGGTCGACGAACCGGTATGGCCCGCGCGGATAGCTCGGCCCGGCGAGCGGCATCGAAGGCAGATCCAAGATTTCGCCAATGCGCATCGCTCTCTCCATTCCGGCGTCCCGGAACCCTCGCCGCTCTCGCTTCAATTTTGACGACGCCGAGGCGCGCGCTAGTGCGCCGTCCAGCCGCCGTCGATCGGAATGATCGCGCCGGTGATCGAGGCCGCCGCGGGGCTCGCGAGGAAGACCGCGAGGGCGGCCACTTCCTCGACCGTGACGAAGCGCTTGGTCGGCTGGGCCGCCAGGAGAACGTCGCGCACGACCTCCGCTTCGCTGATGCCGCGCGCCTTGGCGGTGTCGGGAATCTGTTTCTCGACGAGCGGCGTCAGCACATAGCCGGGGCAGATCGCGTTCACCGTGACGCCGTACTCCGCCACCTCGAGCGCGGCGGTTTTCGTCAGGCCGGCGATCGCGTGCTTGGCCGCGACATAGGCCGACTTGAACGGCGAGGCGACGAGCGCGTGGGCCGAAGCGATGTTGAGGATTCGCCCAGCGCGGCGCGCCTTCATGCCCGGCAGCGCGCCACGGATCGCGTGAAAGGCGGCGGATTGATTGATCGCGATGATCTGGTCCCATTTCTCCAGCGGGAACGCCTCGATCGGCGCGACATATTGGATGCCGGCGTTGTTGACGAGCACGCCGATCGGTCCGAGACCGGCCTCGGCCTCGTCGATCATTTGCGCGATCTCGGCCGGCTTCGACATATCCGCCGCCGAGTAGAGCGCCTTGACGCGATAGTCCTTCTCAATCGCCAGTCGTTCGCGCTCGATGTCGGCCGCGGCGCCGAAGCCGTTGAGGACCACGTTCATGCCTTGGGCGGCGAAGGCCCGCGCGATCCCAAGACCAATGCCGCTCGTCGACCCCGTGACGACGGCTATCCGTTGCTCGGCCATGAACGCCCTCTCGATGATGGTGACTTCCGCGTCGTTCGCCCTTCTGCGCGTTCTTGTTGAAGGTGATGTGACGGGGCGTTGAAAATGCGGACCGACATCGACGCCACGCGAGGGCCGCGCAAATTCCTCGATCTTGTCACCGTGTTGTTATTTGTCGCTGGTTACGTCGCCGAGCGAAATCGCGGCAGGCGCGCCTCGCGGCGCGACGATTGCCGATTTCCGACTTCATATGTCTTTGACCGGATGGAGACCTGCATGGATGCGAAAGTCGGCTCGGACCGAGCGAGCGAGCAACAGCGCGTCTTCAGCGGCTGGCGCCCGGAGCGCTGCGATCGCATCGCCCTGATCTTTCAGGGCGGCGGGGCGTTGGGCGCCTATCAGGCCGGCGTCTACGAGGCGCTGCACGAAGCCAATATCGAGCCGGACTGGGTGACCGGCGTCTCGATCGGCGCGATCAACGCGGCGATCATCGCCGGCAACACGCGAGAAAACCGCATCGAGCGGCTGCACGCCTTTTGGGACAAGATCACCGATCGAAGGGTCTGGGCCTATACGCCCGACGGCGACGTGTTTCGCCGCGCGCGCAACGCGACGAGTTCGCTGATGACGATCGCTCTCGGACAGCCCGGCTTCTTCAAGCCGCACGAGGTCAGCCCGTGGATGAACTTGGCGGGCGCCAAGACCGCGACGAGCCACTACGACACGTCGCCGCTCGCCGAGACGCTCGCCGAGCTCGTCGACTTTTCCCTCATCAACGAGCGCAACCTGCGTTTCGCCGTCGGCGCGGTCAATGTGCAGACCGGCAACTTCATCTATTTCGACAACGCCAACGAAGAGATCGGGCCCGAGCACGTGATGGCGTCGGGCGCCCTGCCGCCGACGCTGCCGATGGTCAAGATCGGCACCGACTTCTACTGGGACGGCGGCATTGTCTCGAACACGCCGCTGCAGCATCTCCTCGATCAGGAGGACAGCGTGAACACGCTGGTGTTTCAGGTCGATTTGTTCAGCGCGAGCGGACATCTGCCGCGCGACATGGAAGACGTTCTCGGCCGCCATAAGGACATCATGTATTCGTCGCGCACGCGCTATAACACCGACATGTACCGCCACATCATGGAATGGAAGCGGCGCGCCTATCAGGCGCTGGCGAAGGTTCCCGAAGATCTCTTGACCGAAGAAGAAAGAGCGCTGCGCAACCGGCTCGCCGATTTGCCGGAAATCAACATCATGCATTTGATCTATCAGCAGAAGGCCTATGAAGGTCATTCCAAGGATTACGACTTCTCGGGAACCTCGATGCGCGAACATTGGCAGAGCGGCTACGAGGACACGAAGAACACCTTGAAGCACCACAAATGGCTGGCGATGCCGGAATCCGGCGTCGTCGTTCACGACGTGCATCGCCTGCGCGACATCTAAAGACCGAGGCCCGCGTGAAACGCGGGCCGGCCCGCCGCCGTCCCTTGGCCCGATCGGCCGCCCGGCTCAGCCCATCGCCCAATTCCCCCGCGCCGTCAAAACCGCTATGAAACGGCCAACCACTGACGACGAACGCCGGGCGGGGAGGGCGGCAGGTCAATGCCTAAGTCTTTCGATGCGACCAACGCGCCGTTCGATCGGCTGACGCCACGCGAGGTCGATGCGGTGCGCGCGGCGCTCGACATCGGCTATTTCCGCCCTGGGGAAACGATCATCGCGCGAGACGGCGCGCCGGATTCGCTGTTCATCGTCCTCAAGGGCTGCGTCGAAGAGCGGGACGGCAAAGAACTCATCGCCTTGCGCGGCCCCGGCGATTCCTTCGACAGCCGCGCGCTCGTTCAGGGCGGCGGATCGAACGCCTTCGTCGCGCGCGAGGAAACGCTGTGCAATCTGCTGCCGCGCGACGTCACGCTGCGGCTGATCAACCACAACGCGCGCTTCGCCGCCTTCTTCTATCGCGACATTTCCCGCAAGCTCGACGCGGCGACGCGCCAGGACGAAGCCGCGCGCTTCAGCCCGCTGATGAATGCGCGCGTGCGCAATCTCTCGCTGCATCCCGCCGCGTTCATCGCGGCCTCCGACTCGATCGAGCGCGCCGCCGTGAAGATGCGCGAAATCAACGCCAAAGCCTTGTTCGTGCGCGAGGGCGAACGCGTCGGAATCATAACCGGAACGGATCTCTCGAACGCGGCGATTCTCAAGCGCCTGCCGATCGAGACGAGCGTGGCCGGCGAGACCCAGTACGACGTCGTCTCGGTCGCCCCCGACGACTTCGTCTCGATGGCGCTGTTGCAAATGACCAAGCACAACAAGCGCCGCGTCGCGGTGCTCGACGACGGCGAATATGTCGGCATTCTCGAAGACGTCGACCTCTTGAGCTTCCTGGCCGGCAATTCGCAGCTCGTCGCCGCCCGCATCGACCGCGCCGGCAGCGTGGCCGAACTCGCGGTCGCCGCTGGCGGAATCGAGCGCCAGACGCGCATGCTGCGGCGGCAGGGAGTCAAGATCGAAGTCGTCTGCGAAATCGTCTCCGACCTCAATCGGCACTTGTTCGCCAAACTCTTCGAGATGACCGCGTCGCCGGCGATCCGCGACAACGGCTGCCTCATCGTCATGGGCAGCGAGGGACGCGGCGAGCAGACGGTTCGCACCGATCAGGACAATGGCTTGATCCTTTCGGCGCCCGTGCCGAAGGGCGAATTGCAGGCTTTCCGCACGGCCTTCACCGGCGCGCTGGAGAGCTTCGGCTTTCCGCCCTGCCCCGGCGATGTGATGGTCGTCAATCCGCAATGGTCGAAGACGATCGACGACTATCGCGCCGACTTTCGCCGTTGGCTCGCCATGCCCGACGAGCACGCCCACATGAACGTCGCGATCTTTTACGACGCCGAGGCTGTCGCGGGCGACGCGGAACTGTTGCGCCGGACCAAACTGGAGTTGATCGAGGCGCTGAGCGGCGAGCGCGCCTATCTCGCGCATTTCGCGCGCGCCGCCGACGCCTTTCCCACGCCGATCGGCCTGTTCAACAACCTCGTCACCTCGAAAGACCAAGGCGACGCGCTCGATTTGAAAAAGGGCGGCATCTTCCCCATCGTGCACGGCGTGCGCTCGCTCGCGATCGAACATCGCCTGCTCGAAACCGGCACGGCCGCGCGCATCGCGCGCTTGGCCGAACTCGGCTCGTTGACGCCGAACTTCGCGCGCGAGCTGACGCAAGCCCTGCGCTTTCTCATGACGCTTCGCCTCGACGGGCAACTCGCCGAGGCGGCGTCCGGCAGCCTGGTGCGGCCGGCGGAACTATCGAGCATGGAGCGCGACCTGCTGCGCGACGCCTTCCAGATCGTCAAGCAGCTGCGCGAAATCATTCGCCGCCATTTCAACCTTGCGATGTTTTGAAAATGCTGCCGCGCTGGATCAAACGGCCCTTCCAACTCGCGATGCTCAAGGAGCCGGCGTATCGTTTCCTGTTCGAGCCCGGCCCGCCCGACGAAGCGGTTTCGATCGACTGCGAGACGACGGGGCTCAATCCGCGCAAGGACGACATCGTCACCATCGCCGCGATCAAGATTCGCGGCGCGCGGATTCTGACCAGCGAGCGCTTCCAGGCGACGTTGCGCCCCGAGGCGAGGATGAGACCCGACGCGATCAAGATTCATCGCTTGCGCGAAGCCGACGTCGCGGAGGGACGCGCCATGCGCGACGTGATTCCCGATTTCCTGCGTTTCATCGGCGGCCGGCCGCTGGTCGGCTATTACCTCGACTTCGACGTCACGATGCTGAACAAGCACGTTCGGCGTTTCCTCGGCGTAGAATTGCCCAATCAAAGAATCGAGACGTCGGCGCTCTATTACGAGCGCAAATACGGCGACGCGCCGCCGGGCACGCAGATCGACCTCAGCTTCGCCAGTCTTCTCAATGATCTGAAATTGCCGATACTCGACCAGCACGACGCCTATTCCGACGCGCTGATGACCGCGATGATCTACGTCGCTTTGCGCGACCTCAAGCAGCGCGACGTGCGCATCGAGCGCCAGCGCTTCAAAGGCGTCCGCCACTTCGAGGCGGGCTGAACCGCTCGCCCGGCCCGGTCCCGGCGACCGCCTTGGCAGCGGCGAAACGGCGGCATAAGCTTTGCAGTCGCCACCGCTCGTAGAAGCGCGCAGGCGCGCGGGAGGAATTGAAGATGAGCGGAGTTCGTTGGCTCGCCATATTGCCGGTTCTCGGCATTCTCATTGGGACGGCGTTCGTCAATCAGGTCGAGCCGCTGGTTTTCGGCCTGCCTCTCGTTCTCGCGTGGATCGTCGGTTGGGTCGTCGTGGGCGCTGTCCTGATGGCGATCATCTATGCGCTCGATCCCATCAACGCCGAACCCGACTCCGGCCACGAAGGAGGCCGGCGATGAACGGCGCGCTCGTCATCATCGCCCTCACCGCGGTGATGGCGCTGGGGCTGGGCCTGGCGGCGCGTCGCGGCCTGCGCATGACCCTGGAGCAATGGACGGTGGCGGGGCGGGGCTTCGGCGGCCTGCTGGTGTTTTTGCTGACCGCGGGCGAGATCTACACCACCTTCACTTTTCTCGGCGGCAGCGGATACGCCTATGGCAGAGGCGCTCCCGCCTATTATATCCTCGCCTACGGCTCACTGGCCTACATCCTGTCCTACTGGCTGCTGCCGCCCATCTGGCGCTACGCCAAGCAGGAGCGGCTGGTCTCGCAATCGCATTTCTTCGCCAAGAAATACGACAGTCCCGGGCTTGGAATTCTCGTCGCGATCGTCGGCGTGGTCGCGCTCGTGCCCTATCTCGATTTGCAGTTCAAGGGCCTCGGCATCATCGTCTCCCTCGCCTCCTACGGCTCCATTTCTTCGACCGCGGCGATCTGGATCGGCGCCGCGACGGTCACGATCTACGTCATAATCTCCGGCGTGCACGGCGTGGCGTGGAACGCGGCGGTGAAGGACATTCTCATTCTCGCGGTCGTGGTGTTTCTCGGGACCTATCTGCCGCTGCATTATTACGGCGGCTTCGGCGAAATGTTCCACGCCATCGACGCCGCCAAACCGGGGTTCCTGACGTTCAAACCGTCCGGCCAAGGCGTGCTGTGGTTTCAGTCGACGGTGGCGCTGACCGCGTTGGGCTTCTTCATGTGGCCGCACGCCTTCGCCGCGGTGTTCACGGCCAAGCATGAGCGCACCTTCCGTCGCAATGCGATGATCCTGCCGCTTTATCAGCTGATCCTGCTGTTCGTGTTCTTCTGCGGCTTCGCGGCGATCCTCACGCTGCCCGGCCTGACCGGCGACAATATGGACCTGTCGCTGTTCAAGCTGGCGATCCAGAGCTTCGATCCGTGGTTCGTCGGCGTCGTCGGCGCGGCGGGCGTGCTGACGGCGCTGGTGCCGGGCTCCCTGATTCTTCTTTCGGCGGCGACGCTCCTCGCCAACGACGTGCTGCGCGCGCTCGCGCCGCGTATGACCGAGGACAGGGTGACGCTGATCGCGCGCGGCCTCGTCCCCGTGATCGCGCTGGTCGCGGTCTACTTCACCTTGCAGGGCGGGCAGACGATCGTCGCGCTGCTGCTGATGGGCTATTCCTTCGTCACCCAATTGTTTCCCGCGCTGATCTGCAGTCTGATGGCCCGGAACCCGATGACCAAGCAAGGCGCGACCGCCGGAATCGTCGTCGGCGTCGCCGCGGTCGCCTACATTACGCTCACCCACAGCACTTTCGTCAGCCTGTTTCCGTTCCTTCCCTCGCAAGCCAACGACGTCAATGTCGGCTTCGCCGCGCTGGCCCTCAATGTGTTGGCGGCGGCGGCGGTGAGCCTGGCGACGCGGCCGGCCGCCGTTCCCGCAGCGTCGCGGCCGGGTTAATCGAATATCTCGTATTCGTGCGGAGCGGCCTCTCTCGAGGCGGCTTCGCTCGGCTCGTGATGCCCAAGGATGGCTGCGAGATCGTGGAGATCGATCGACAGGCTCGCCCCTTTCGAATCGGCCAACCACTCCGCGGGGACATCGCTCGCCAGTCTCTCCAGGAAGGCGGCGATGCCCGCGATTTCCTGAGTGGCGCGATCGAGATCCTGCAAATCATGGAAATGCGCCGAGCGCGGCGACGCGGAATCGAAGACCAGCCGGCCGACGGCGCCTTGCACCTTCTCCAGCCTTCCCGCGACTTTGCGCAGCTCTTCGGTCACGCGGCAGAGCGTCGTTGCGATGGGGGACAATGGGGCCTTCTCCTGCTTTTTCTCTAACGCAACCTCGCGCTCCGGCGTCGCGCGTTCAGAATAGCTCGACCTCGCCGCAGCCGCGGCTCATCGGCGCCCTGACGATCTCGAAATTGTCAATGCCGCTGCCCTCCGCGACATAGCTTTGCCGGGCGCGACCCGAGACCGGCCAATATTGAATGCGACGCCCGCGTTGTCCGCCGAGATCCTTGCCGACCACCGTGATCCCTTCGTACTTCAGGTAGCGCTCGGCGAATTCGGCGTTCTTCTTGCCGATGTCCGAGAGGCCGCGCATCATTCGCGCCCCGCCGAACAGCTTCGCCTCGAGTCTGTCGCGATGCGCCCCCTGCTTCATGAGCCCGTTCACCAGCAGCTCCATCAAATAGTCGCCGTATCGCTCGGCTTCGTGCGAATGCGACCTCGCGTCCTCTCCCGGCAGAAGAAAATGATTCATCCCGCCCACGCCCGCGACGGGATCGCGGATGCAAGCCGCGACACAGGAACCGAGGAGGGTCGAGACCACCACGTTCGGATCGCCGCTCACTTTATATTCGCCCTGGACGATGTGAATGCGTCGGTCCGGGCCCGCGCCGCTCATGACGCCAGTCGTCCGACCACGGCCTCGATGGCCCCCCGCAACGAGGTGACCGTAAAGGGCTTCGTGACGTAATTGTTCAGGTTGTACTGCCGTCCTCGTTCGATCAGGGTCTTGTCGGCGCTGCCGGTCACCAGAATGAACCCGATCCGGCTCGTCGGCTTGTGTTCGCGCAGACCCTTGAGCAAGCCGAGGCCGTCGAGTCCCGGCATGTTCATGTCGGAAATGACGAGATGCACCGGCTGCGCTTTCAGGGCGGTCAGCGCCGCCGCGCCGTCTTTGGCGATCACCACGCCCCGCACGCCCATTTGATCGAGCGCGTCGACGATGAGAGCCCGGCTGACCGACGTGTCGTCGACCACCATGATGCGAAGTTTTTCCGCCAGCGACATTGGTTAGCTCTTTCCACTTAGCGTTGACGTGAGGCTCAGGATCTCCGCCCCGATATCGGCAAGCGACGCTTGCTTCTCGACCGCCCCGCACTCGAACGCGACCTTCGGCATTCCATAGACGACGCTCGTCGCCTCGTTTTGGCCGAGCGTCCTGGCGCCCGCGCGGCGCATGGCGAGCAACCCCGCCGCGCCGTCGCGCCCCATGCCCGTCAGGATGACGCCGACCGCTCGGGCGCCGCACGACTTGGCCACCGAGGCGAAGAGAACGTCGACGGACGGACGATGGCCGTTGACGAGATCGTCGCTCTGCAATCGACAGCGCCAATGACTGGAATGCGACACCTCGAGGTGGGTGGCGCTGCCCGGCGCGAGATAGACGCGGCCGACCTCGAGCGGCGCCCCGTCTTCGGCTTCGGCTACGCGCGCGCCGGTCAGTCCGTCGAGACGCCGAGCGAACGACTTCGTGAACGGCGTCGGCATGTGGAGCGTGATCACCGTCGGCGGGCAATTCTCCGGATATCCCGTGAGGACAGAGATCAGGGCCTCGACGCCGCCTGTCGAGGCGCCGATCGCGACGATCCTTCCGTCCGACCTGTAGGACGACGAGGGCGCAGGCGCCTTCGCCACGCGTTCGTCCGCGCGCTTGCGCATACGCGCGGTCGCGGCCGCCTTCACCCGGGCCGGCAGATCGTCGAAGGAATTCGGCTGATCGATCGACGGCTTGCCGACGCAGTCGACGGCGCCGAGCTCCATGGCTCTGATGGTGGCGCTCGCCCCCCTGGCCGTCAGGCTCGAGACCATGATCACGGGAAACGGCCGAAGGCGCATGACCTTGTCGAGAAACTCAAGGCCATCCATTTTCGGCATCTCGACGTCCAGCGTCATGACGTCGGGATTGAGGGCCTTGATCGCTTCTCGCGCTTCCAAGGGATCGGACGCCTGCCCGACCACGACAATTCCGGCGTCGCGGGACAACGCGGCCGAAATCAAGCCGCGCATCGTGGCCGAATCGTCGACGATCAAGACGCGAATGGGCTTCATGCGCGACTCCCGCCGTTGAGCCGGTAGGCGGTGACGCCCTCGCTGGCGAGCCGCGAAGCGGCGGGGCCGGTCACCCGTTCGGAATGGCCGATATAGAGCCAACCATTGGGCTCCATCTTCGATGCGAACTTGCTCCAGACCGCCTGCTGCGTCGGCTCGTCGAAATAGATGGCGACGTTTCGGCAAAAGATGGCGCTGAACTTTCCCTGCATCGGCCAATCCGCGTTCAGATTCAGCGTCCGGAAGGAAATCAATTCCCGGAGTTCGTCGGCGACCGCCCACTCCTGACGGTCCGTGCGCGCGGTCGAAGCGAAATATCGCTTCCTCAAGGCGGGCGGGACGTCGACCAGCGCGGCCTCGAGATAGGCGCCGCGGCGCGCTTCGGCGACGATGCGCGGATCGATGTCGGTGGCCAATATCTTGATGTCGAGCGCCGCGGCGTTGGGTTCGAGCGAAAGAAGGGTCAGCGCGATCGAATAGGGTTCCTGGCCGCTCGAGCACGCGGCCGACCAGATCCGGGCTCTTCCGCCATGGCGCGCGGAATTCAGGAGCGACGGCAAGACGTGAGTCTTGAGGTGATCGAAATGGTGCGGCTCGCGGAAAAAGCGGGTCACATTGGTCGTCAGCGCCGACAGCATCTCCAGGCGCTCGTTCGCGCCGTCGGGCGCGCCGACGAGGCCGCAATAGTCGTGAAAGCTTTCGAGGTTCAGCTTTCGCAATCGCTTGACGAGCCGCGAATAGACCAGGGTCGCCTTCGATTCGTGCAGATAGATGCCGGCGTCGGCGTAAAGCATCGCCGCGATCTCTCTGAAATCCCGGTCCGTCATCTTGAACTCGCCGGGGATCAGCGGTTCGCGCGCGCGGCTTTCGGCCCTGGCGGCTCCTTGACGATTCACGCCGCATTCTCCACTTGAGCCGCCATGAGATTGTCGAGCTCGACGAGGCCGATCATGCGACCGTCGATCGCCAGCACGCCGCGAATGAACGATTTGACGTCGCCGGTGGCGACCTCGGGCGTGGGCTGAATATTTTCTGTCGACTGCGTGAGGATATCGGAGACGGCGTCGACAAGGAGGCCGATAATCTGGCTCCCGACCTGAACGACGATGATCACCTGGCGCGCCGTGGCGTCGGTGGGCGGAAAGCCCAGCCGTTCGGCCAGATCCACGATCGGCAGCACGGACCCGCGTAGGTTGATGACCCCGCGCACGTAAGAGGGAGCATGGGGCAGCGCCGTCGCGGGCGTCCAACCCCGGATCTCGCGCACGCACATGATGTCGATGCAGAATTCCTGGACGCCGATACGGAACGCGATGAACTCGCATGCGGAGCCGCCGGCGGCGTGACTTGTCTCGGTCATGGCTCTAACCCGTCGCGGCAAGAAGGGGTTCTGATGCGGGCGCGCCCCGGTTGGTGCGCGCCACGAAAGTGTCGATGTCGAGGATGAGCGCGACCCGCCCGTCGCCGAGAATGGTCGCTGCGGCGATGCCCGGCACCTGGCGATAATTCGCTTCGAGGCTCTTGATGACGACCTGTCGCTGATCGTGAATCGCGTCGACGACGAGAGCGCAACGCGTGCTCACCTCGGTCTCGACGACGAGAACGACCCCGCTGAACGGATCGGCGGGCGTCGTGCGGTAGCCGAGTTCCTGTCCGACGTCGATCAGCGGCGCGAATCCCCCGCGATCCGAAATGACGCGCGCGTTGACCCCGATGGCATGGACATCGCTTCTTTTCGGCCTGAGCGTTTCGACGATTGCCGTCAGCGGGACGACCAACGTCTGATCCGCCACCTTGACCACCATGCCGTCGAGCACCGCGAGCGTCAGCGGCAGGCTCATCGAAAACGTCGATCCGAACCCCGGCCGGGAAGAGATCGAGATCCGACCGCCCAGCGCCTGGATCGAACGTTTGACGACGTCCATGCCGACCCCTCTGCCGGAAATATTCGAGATGGTCGACGCCGTGGAGAAACCGGGAAGAAAGAGGAGATTGTCGATTTCGCCGTCGGACAGCTGCGCGTCGGCCGGAATCAATTCCTTCTTGATGGCGATCGCGCGAACGCGCGGCCGGTTGATTCCGGCGCCGTCGTCCGAGACCTCGATGACGATTCGCCCCGAGCGATGGGCCGCCGACAACTTCACCTCGCCTTGGCTGGATTTGCCCGCCGCCGCGCGAACCTCCGGCGTCTCGACGCCATGATCGACCGCATTGCGGATCATATGCGTCAGCGGATCGGCCAAGCGCTCGATGACGGTTCTGTCGACTTCGGTCGCCTCGCCCTCGGTTCGCAGCCGCACCGACTTTCCCGTGGCGTCGGTCAATTCGCGCACGATCCGCGACATGCGCTGAAACAGCGGCTTCACCGGCTGGGCGCGGATCGCCATGACGCCTTCTTGAATTTCTCGCGTCAGCTGCTCGAGGGCGCCCAGACCGGCCGCCACGCTCGAAGACCGCGCAAGCCCCGCCTCCATCACGCGCTGCGAAAGCATCGCCTGATTGATCACCAGCTCGCCAACGAGATTGATCAGACGATCGACACGCTCGAGATCGACACGGATCGTCGGCGCCGCGGCCTCGACTTTGCCGTGTTCCGACCGGGTCTTTTCCGCTTCTTGGGCGGCCGGCGGCGTCCCCGCGGATTGGGTTTCGTCCCCTTGCGCGCGGCTGTCGTCGCCCGTCGAGTCCTCGCGGTTGTCGACCGCGCCGGCGGCAAGCGGCGCGCTCGGCGTCTCCGACTCGACTTCGATCGTGGGAATTGACGTGGATTCACGCTCCTCGCCGGCCGCGCTGGTTCGAGACGGGTTTATCTCGAGCTCGCAATCGTCGACGACGAACTCGAACAGCTCCTCGACCGACGCGATGTCCTGGGTCGTCGACAGCTCGACCCGCCAGGTGAGATAGGCGCCTTCCGGATCGAGTTCATCGAGGCCAGGCAGCGACTGCGCATCGCAGGCGGTCGAGACATCGCCCATGCGGGCGAGTTCTCGCAGCAACCGCACGGTCTCGTTGCCCTTGCGATAGAGATCGGGCCTCGGCGTGAATTTGATCGTGTAGCCTCCCGCCGCCGCTTCGAGGCCCTCGGGTTCGTCGTCGAAGGAAAACATCACGGGCTGAAAATCGAGCGGTTCGGCGTCGTTGCTCGATTCTTCGTGGCCCAAGGCCGAGTGCGCGCCGTCGGCGAGGCTCTTCAGCTCCTCGATCAACGAATCCATCCGCGCTTCGTCGACCGGCTCGTCGACCCGGGCCGCCTTCACCAGGTCCGCCAGCACGTCCGCTGACCGAAGCATCGTCTTCAGCACGGCCGTCGACGGCGCAAGCTGTTCGCTGCGGATAAGGTCCAGGGTCGTCTCGAACGTGTGCGCGAAACGCACGAGCCGATCGAGCTTGAACGCTCCCGCGCCGCCCTTGATCGAATGCACCGCGCGAAACACGGCATTGACCGTCTCGGGATTGGCGTCGCCTTCGTCCATCGCGACCAAGCCGATCTCGAGTTCGCCGAGCTGCTCTTCGCACTCCTGGAAAAAAGTTTCCCGGATCGCCGCCATCGTGTCCATTCAAGAATCCCTTATGCGATTAGGCGGCCACGCGGCGCACGACGTCGACCAGTTTCACCGAGTCGAACGGCTTGACGATCCATCCCGTCGCCCCCGCGCGGCGCGCGAGATTCTTCTTTTCCGCCGAGCTCTCGGTCGTCAGAACGAGGATCGGAACGCCGAGAAACCGCTGGTCCTTGCGAACGCTCTCGATGAAGCCGAATCCGTCGAGCTTCGGCATATTGATGTCGGTGATGATGACGCGCGGCGCCTCTTGCTGCAGAACCTCCAGGCCATGCATGCCGTCCACCGCTTGCACGACGCGATAGCCGGCTTCCGTCAGCGCGAGTTTCAACATGTCTCGCATGGTGCGGGAATCGTCGACGGTCAGGATCGTCATATTCATTGCGGCTGTTCTCCACTCGTAAGCGTCGCCGAATCGATCCCGAGAAGTTGGAGGTCCTCGATCATCCGGGGCGCGCAATTGACAATCGAGAGGGCGATCCCGTCGGCGTCCCATGTTCGCTTCGCCGACAAAAGCACCTGAACGCATTGCGCGCCCAACTGATGGACGGAGGAGCCGTCGAGAACGATCGGCGCGCCGCGACGCTCCAGCAACGCCCTGGCGAGCGGCGTCGCGGCGAGAAGATCGAGACAGTCGGGCAGCCGCAGCGCTCCCTCCGGCTCGCTCGTCGTCTGCGCCGCGGCCAGCCGAGTCGCGGCGGGGAGATCAAGACTCTCCGGCTGCGGCGAGGCTTGCTCCGCCTCGCTCGCCAGCTCCGCCAGGTTCACTTTGGGATAGTACTCGGCTTTGGCCGACCGACATTTTCGCGCCCGCCGCTGCCATACGGATTCCTTGGCCATCACGCTTCCTCACAATGTCTTGCCATCCTCGTCCGGGCTCTCGCGGGGGGCGGATCATCCGCGCCGCTCCCGATCCGAACCGCGTCGATCACGCGCGGCAGTCGCCTCGAAGTCCGGGGGACGCCGAGCGAAACGTCTTCCGACTGGGTGGAAAGCAAGCGAGGAAAAAGCGTCATGCGGCCTCTGGGTGCAAGCGGAGCGCGATCGAGCTCGAGGCTCGATTGGCCGCGATGCGCCAAGCCGCATCGGCGCTTGGACACGGCGATCAAACGAAAGCGATCGAATTCGAAAGGGGGATCATGTCGGCTCAAGGCCCGACGCGAGCGAACGGCATCATGCCTCAGACGCCTCCGAGCGAAGGCGATTTCTGTCGGTCGCGCAATTAGTCCTAAAGAGGATTGGTTTCGCGATCATTAAAATGCTTGGCGATCGATCCCCAAACCGCCGGGCCGGCGCCGACCGCACGCCGGGAACGAACGAATCATCGCTCGATTCGAAGGGGGCGGCGCGATTCCGCAGTCCTCGCGGGCCGCGAGGACACGCGCTCCGGCGGGCGCGTCGCTCAGCCCAGCGCCTCGAGTTCGCCGATCATGCGCTCGATCAGCGACAGCCCGATCCCCCAGAACGCCGGATCGCGGGCGTCGAGGCCGAAGGGCGCGAGCAGCTCGGAATGATGCTTCGTGCCGCCGGCCGCGAGCATCGCGAGATAGCGCTCGGCGAAGCCCTCGTGCGCGCGTTCGTAAACGCCATAGAGGGAATTCACCAGGCAATCGCCGAACGCGTAAGCGTAGACATAAAACGGCGAATGAATGAAATGGCCGATGTAGCTCCAATAGGTCTCGTAGCCGGGCCCGAGCTTGATCGCCGGCCCCAGGCTCTCCGCCTGCACGCTCATCCATAACTCGCCGATCGTCTCGGCGGTCAGTTCGCCGTTCTTGCGCTCGGTGTGAATTTTGCGTTCGAACTTATAGAACGCGATCTGCCGCACGACGGTGTTGAGCATGTCCTCGACTTTGGCCGCGAGCATGGACTTGCGCGTCGCCGGATCGCTGGTCGAGGCGAGCAGCGCGCGAAACGTCAGCATCTCGCCGAACACCGAAGCCGTCTCGGCGAGCGTCAACGGCGTCGGCGCCATCAGCGCGCCGTTGGGCCCGGCGAGCACCTGGTGCACGCCGTGCCCCAGTTCGTGCGCGAGCGTCATGACGTCGCGCGGCTTGCCGAGATAATTGACGAGCACATAAGGATGCGCCGACGGCGTCGTCGGATGGGCGAAGGCGCCGGGCGCCTTGCCCGGCCGCACCGGCGCGTCGATCCAGCCTTCATCGAAGAACCGGCGCGCGATGGCGGACATCTCAGGCGAAAAGCCGCGATAGGCGTCGAGCACCGTGTCGCGCGCCGCGCTCCAGGTGAACACGCGCGCCGGCGCGTTCGGCAGCGGCGCGTTGCGGTCCCAATGATCGAGCTGGGCCTTGCCGAACCAGCGCGCCTTGAGCGCGTAATAGCGATGCGACAGGCGCGGATAGGATTCGGTGACCGCGGCGACCATCGCCTCGACGACCTCGCGCTCGACGCGATTGGCCAGATGACGCGAATCGGCGATATCGTCGAATTTACGCCATCGGTCGGCGATTTCCTTGTCCTTGGCGAGCGTGTTCATGATCAGCGTGAACACGCGAAGATTGGCGCCGAGCGTCGCGGCGAGCGAATGGGCGGCGGCTTCCCGCTTCTTCGCGTCAGCGTCTTGCAGTTTGGCGAGCAACGGCTCGAGCGTCAGCTCTTCGCCTTCGAACGCGAAGCGCAACGAGGCGACCGTGTCGTCGAACAACCGGTTCCAGGCGGCGACCCCGGAGACCGACTTTTCCAGGAACAATTGCTCGATGTCGTCGGCGAGCTGGTGCGGACGCTCCTTGCGAATGTCCTCCAGCCAGGGGCGATAATGGGCGAGCGCGGAGCCGCGCGTCGCCGCGTCGAGAGCCGCGTCGTCGAGGCGATTGAGTTCGAGTTCGAAGAACAGCAATTCTCCGGCGAGCGCGGTGACCTTTTCCTGCGCGTCGCCATAGAATTTGCCCCGCGCGACGTCGCTGGTGTCGCCGGCGTAGAGCAGCGACGCGTAGGACATGATTCGTCCCATCAAATCCTGCAACGCTTCGTAGGCGCGCACCGCCGCGCACAGACGCTCGCCCGCGTCCGAGGCCTTGGCGAGTTCCGCGAGCTTGCCTTGATAGGCCGTCGCAAAAGTCCTGGCGTCCGCGGCAGCGCGCTTGAGATCGGCGGCGAAGCGCGGCGAGTCCATGCCCTCATAGAGATCGTCGAGCCGCCATTGCGGCAAGACGCCCAAGTCTTGTCCGCCCAGCCCTTGCCCGCCGCCGCCCGCGGCGACGGCTTGGAAAACGCCCGCTTCGAAAACGCGCCCGCGGTGAATCATTCGATCGGCCCCTGCTACGGAAAGGACTCTATATCGCCCAATGTCGGCGCGCCTTCAATGCGCATATCTTCGGCCGGCGCGCCAAATTGGGACGCCATTAACACGACGTTTACCGTGATATCCGAGTGTCGGGCGGCAAGCGGCCGGCGCAGGCCGCTCACGACGGGAATTTCATGGCCGCCCTTATTCTCATTGTCGACGACGATCCGATTCAACGCCGGCTTCTCGAAGCGATGGCGCGTCGATTTGGCTATGAGGTCGAAACCGCCGATTCGGGCGAGACGGGTCTGGCGCGAATGGAGGCTTCCGACCGGCCGCCGGTCGATCTCCTCGTTCTCGACCTCGTCATGCCCGATCTCGACGGGATGGGCGTGCTCACGCGCATGCGCCAGCGCGCCATCGCCATTCCCGCGATCGTCCAGACCGCGCATGGTTCGATCGAGGCGGTGATCTCGGCGATGCGCGCCGGCGCCCACGATTTCGTGGTCAAGCCGGTCGGCGCCGAGCGTCTGCAAGTGTCGATCAAGAACGCCTTGCGCGTCGACGCCCTGGAAGACGAATTGCGGCGCGCCACGCGCCGCCGCACGGGCGAACTGAGTTTTCGCGACATCGTCACCAAGGTCGAGAGCATGGCCCGGACGATTCGCCTGGCCGAACGCGCCGCCAAATCGAACATCCCCGTGCTGATCGAAGGCGAATCCGGCGTCGGCAAGGAGTTGATGGCTCGCGCGATTCAAGGCGGCTCGGAGCGCCGCGGCAAGGCGTTCGTCACCGTCAACTGCGGAGCGCTGCCGGAAAACCTCGTCGAGTCGATTTTGTTCGGGCATGAAAAGGGCGCGTTCACCGGCGCCACGGAAAAGCACGTGGGAAAATTCGCCGAGGCGCACGGCGGCACGCTTTTTCTCGACGAGATCGGCGAGTTGCCGCCAGAGGCCCAGGTCAAATTGCTGCGCGCGCTGCAGGAGGGCGAAATCGACCCCGTCGGCTCGCGCCGCCCGGTCAAGGTCGACATCCGCCTCGTCTCCGCGACGAACCAGAACCTCATCGAACTCGTCAAGCGCGGCCGCTTTCGCGAGGATCTGTTTTATCGCCTGAACGTCTTCCCGATCACCATCCCGCCGCTTCGCGCCCGCGCAATGGACGTGCCCGACCTGGCGCGACGTTTCCTCGCGCGCTTTTGCGCGGAAGAAGGCAAGCGCATACGCGGCATCGCCAACGACGCTTTCGCGCTCCTTTGCGCCTATGATTGGCCGGGCAACGTGCGGCAACTCGAAAACGCGATGTTTCGCGCGGTGGTCCTGGCGGACGGCGACGAATTGACGATCGCTGAATTTCCGCAGATCGCCGCGCAGGTCGAAGGCTTCGACGTGCGCATTCCCGCCGCCCCGCCGCTCGTCGCCGAGACGCCGGCGCCCGCCTCGGCCGGCGCGGGAGGCATGCTTTTCGAACCGCGCGATCCCCATGTCATGCGCCTGATCGACGAAAGCGGCGACGTGCGGAAAATCGAGGACATCGAGGCCGAGGCGATTCGCTTCGCGTTCGCCCATTATCGCGGTCAAATGTCCCAGATGGCGCGCAAGCTCGGCATCGGCCGTTCGACTCTGTACAGAAAGATGAAGGAAATCGGCATCGACGCCGAGGTTCTCGGCGAGGCGGCGGCCTAGGCGGCGCCGGAACGGCGGAGCGCCCGCGCATTTCACGAAAACTCGTCTAGGATGGGCTCGTTCCGATGGAAGGGCAGACCGCTATCGATCCTGTGAGCGTCCCTCGTCCGGCGCGCGACGTCGAGGCTTCTCCATGAGAGCGTTGTTCAAGTCGCTTTGGCTTGGCTCGGTCGGTCTGGCCGCGGCGATCGGCGCCGGCGGACCCGCCGCATCGGCCGATTCTGCGAGCCTCGTCGGGCCCGCGGCGGCGGCGTTTCCGGAATTCCCCTCCCCGCTTAGGCTCATGCCGGCGCGACCGACCGCGCGGCGTGACGCGCTTCTCGCCGATCGCGCGGCCCAGGCCGCCTCGCCGGCGATCCATTTCGCGCTTTCGCCCGCGCGGGCGGCGCAAGACGTCGACTTCGCGTCCATGGGTGCCGTCCACCCCTCGGCTTCGTCGCTTGCCGGCGCCGCGCCGGCCCCCGGCTCGAACGGCGGCGGCGCGACGTCCGTCGTGTCGGAGAGCGAGCAAGCTTTATTCGATATTCCCCTGCCGCTGGACGATCGCGGCGCGCCGCCGGCCGCCGCGGCGTCCCCACTGCCGGCGGCGCTCGAGGCCGCGCTCGCGGCTCTCGTCTCCCGGGACGTCAAGACGCGACCGGTCGGCGACGGCGATTGGCGCGCGGCGCGCGACGCGATTCGCGCGTTTTACGCGGCGCGCGATTTCGCCCCGGTCTGGGTCGCGCAGACAGGCCTGACGCCCGCCGCGAATTCGGCGCTGTCTCGCCTCGCCCGATCGGAAGCGGACGGCCTCGATCTTTCCGCCTTCGCGCTGCCGAAGGGCCCACTCGTGGACCCCTCGCCCGAGCGCCTCGCCGAGGCCGAAACCGTCATTTCGGCGGCGGTCGTCGCTTACGCGATGCAGGCGAGCGGCGCTCGCCTCGTCCCGGCGCGGATTTCGCCCGTGATTTCCGCGCGGCCGAGCGTGGCCGATCCGGGCCGCGCCTTGGCCGCGGTCGCGGCCGCCGTCGATCCCGGCGCCGCGCTCGAGGATTTCAATCCACAGCAAAAAGGCTATCTGGATCTGCGCGACCAATTGACGCGCCTGCGCGCCGAAGCGCCGGCCGCGGCGCCGCGTATTCCGGCCGGGCCGAGCTTGGGGATCGGCATGGCCGATCCGCGCGTCGCGCTCGTGCGCGCGCGCCTGGGCCTAGGCGCGGACGCGGTCGCCAAGGACGCTCTCGTCTACGACGCGCGCCTCGCCTCGGCGGTGGCGGCGTTTCAGCGCGCCAACGGCTTGACGGCGAACGGCGCCCTGACTCCGGCCACGGTCGAGGCCCTGTCGAGCGACCCGGCCGGGCAACGGCAGGCGATGATCCTCGCCAATATGGAAATGTGGCGCTGGGAGCCGCGCGCGATGGGCGACGAGCGCGTCGAGATCAACATCCCCGACTATTCCCTGAAGGTCATGAATGGCGAGGATCTCGTCCACCAGGCGCGGGTCATCGTCGGCAAGCCCGATACGCCGACGCCTGTTTTCTCCAACGAAATTCGCTACATACTCGTCAATCCGATCTGGCGCGTTCCCGACTCCATCATCAAGAAGGAAATGGCGCCCAAGCTCGCGCAGGACCCGACCTATCTCACGCGGCGCGGATTCGAGGTGAGCCAAGTCGGCAATCGGCTCGTCGTTCGTCAACCGTCCGGCGAGGCCAACGCGCTTGGCCGCATCCTCTTCATGTTCCCCAACGAGCACGCCGTCTATCTTCACGACACGCCCGCGCGCGGGCTGTTCGCGGCGTCTCGGCGCGCCTTCAGCCATGGCTGCGTGCGCGTCGAGCAGCCGATGCGCCTGGCCGAACTGGTCATGGGGGGCGCGAGCGCGGGGTGGACGACGGGGCGCCTGCAATCGCTGCTCGGCGCGACGGAGCGGACGGTCTTCCTACCCCATGCGATCCCGATTCATCTCGAGTATTTCACCGAATTCGTCGACGGCGCCGGCGCCTTGCAGGATCGCGAAGACATATACGGAATCGCGCGGCGCGTCGCAGGCACAATCGCACGGACGAGTCAAGATTGAAATGTCGGCATTGAAGGTTTATAGCAGCCGCTTGAATTTATTTCATGTTCTGTGGTTTCCAAGACACAAAGATGACGTCACGGCGCGCGAGGCCCGAAAGCCAGCGCGCCGCGGGGGCCGCGCCCTCGGCTGCGGGCGCGCAGGACATCGGAAGGGGATTATTCGTTTGGCGTTTGATTCTGCCATCGGCGCCAAGGTTCGGCGCGGGACGGCGTTGGCGCACCTGTTTGCCGCCCCCGTGCTGCTGAGCCTCGGCTTTGCCCCCAGTTCGACCGAATCCGCGGTCGCCAACGGCGACACGCGCACGATCAGCCTTTCCAATTCCCATACCAACGAAGCCGGTTCGTTCACCTATATGGTCGATGGAGTCTACGACTCGGCGGTGCTGGAGAAGCTGAACTGGTTCTTGCGGGATTGGCGGCTCAACGAACCGACCAAGATGGACCCCAAGCTGTTCGATATCGTCTGGGAGGTCTACCGCGAATCCGGGTCGAGCCAGCCGATCGACGTGCTTTCCGGCTATCGCTCGCCGCACACCAACGCGATGCTGCGCCGCCGCTCGCGTCAGGTCGCCGAGCATTCCCAGCATATGGAAGGCAAGGCGATGGACGCGCACTTCGTCGACGTCGGCACCGCGACGATCCGCGACGTCGCCATGCGCATGCAGGCCGGCGGCGTCGGGTTCTATCCCACCGGCGCGACGCCGTGGGTGCACATCGACAGCGGGTCGGTCCGCTACTGGCCGCGGATGAGCCGCGACGCCCTGGCGCGGCTCTTTCCCGACGGCAAGACGGTGTTCATTCCCGCCGACGGCCAGCCGATGCCGGGTTACGAACAGGCGCGCGCCGAGATCGAACAGCGCGGCGGCGAGGTGCTGACCGCGCGCGCGGGGTCGAATTTCGGCTTGCTGTCGTGGTTGTTCGGAGCGCGCGGCGGCGGCGCCGACGACGAGGAGGAGAGCGGCGGCAACGAAGCCGTCGCATCGGGCAGAACCGGCGGCCGGACGGGCGGCGCGGGCGCCCAGGTCGCGAGCGCGGCCGCGGATTCGCTGGCCGCGGCCAAGCGCGACTTGCCGCATGGCGCGACTTTCATGCAACCGGCCGAAACCGCGGCCGAGACGCCGCAAGCCGTCGCTTCGCTCGATTCGAGCGCGCAGAGCGATGGGAGCCCGATCAGCCTGCATGGCCCGATCGCGGCGCAGTTCATCGCGCCCGTGCCGCCGCGCAAGCCAGTCGATCTCGCCGCGACCCAGCTCGCCGAGGCGGATGCGCCGATGCCGCCGCAGCGCCCCGCCGAATTCGCGTTCGCGCCGCCGCCGGCCAAAGCGACGGGCGAGGACGGCGCCGCCAACCGGGACCTGATCGCGGCGCTTCTCGAACGGGGCAGACTGCCAGGCGTGATCACGCGCGGCGTCGGAGCCGCTCCGTCGGAAGCTCTGGCGCTGGCGGAGACGACGGCGCCCGAACCGCCGGAACGGCCGGCGTTGCTCGCTCGCGCCGCCGCGCTCGCGGCGCCCCTTCCCCCGATCCCGCCGATGCGGGCGCCCCCGCATGGCGCGGCCAAACCGGCGCCGATCGACGGCGCCTCCGCTCAGCCGGGCGAGACCTCGACGGCGCCGACCAAGACCGCCGCGGGCGCCAACCCGCCCGCCGCGCCCGCGACGCGCGCCCTGGCCTTGCTTTCGGCGAGCGATTCCCAGCGCAAGCCGGCCAACCCCTATGGCGATCTGATCTACGACGCCTTCAAGGTCGCGCCCGAACCGCGCGCCGCGGACGGTCTCGCGGACCTGCGCGGCTCGTCGCAATAGGAGCGCGCCTCAGTCCCTGACGAATTCCGCGCCGGTTATCCCCTGCGCATAGAGCAGCGCGGTGAGGTCGGCATGGTCGACCCGGGCGTGGGCCTTGGCGGCGACCGTCGGCTTGGCGTGATAGGCGACGCCGAGGCCCGCCGCCTCGAGCATCGCCAGATCGTTGGCGCCGTCGCCGACCGCCAGCGTCTCGTGCGGCGCGAGCGTCATGCGCGCCGAGATTTCGCGCAGCGCCGTCAACTTGGCGTCGGCCCCGAGAATTGGATCGGCGACCTCGCCGGTGATCTTGCCGGAAGCCGTAACCAGGCGGTTGGCGCAATGTTCGTCAGCGCCCAACCGCTGCGCGACGGCGCCGGTGAATTGCTCAAAGCCGCCGGAAACGACCGCTATGTGGGCGCCGCGCGCGCGCATGGTTTGGACGAGGACGCGCGCGCCCGACGTCAACGTGATGCGCGTCGCCAGCACCTCGTCGATGACGCTTTCGGGCAGGCCGGCGAGCAGCGCGACACGCTCGCGCAGCGCGGGCTCGAAAGCGATCTCGCCGCGCATGGCGCGCTCGGTGACGGCGGCGACATAAGGGCCGGCGCCGGCGAAATTGGCGAGTTCGTCGACGCATTCCTGGCCGATCAGCGTCGAATCCATGTCCGCGACCAGCAGGCGCTTGGCGCGCGTAGCGCTTGGCTGGACGATGACGTCGAAGCTCTCCGAGATCGCCAACGGCGCGAGCGCGGCGCGCGCGTCCGCCTCGCCGTCGTAAAACAAATCGGCGGCGACGCCCGGATCGAGCCAGCGGCTGGCGACGAACCCCGGCAGGGCTTGCGCGGCGCGGGCGATCAAGGCGTCGCTGAGCGCGCCATCGAGCGGATTGGCGACGAGCGTGGCGACATTGGCGGCTGACTTCATGGGCTCCACGAACGGATGCTGGACAAAGGACGGATGATGCGCGCGCTTCTATCGCAGGCCCGACGGGAAGCGTCCAGGATCGTGCGTTCGGGCCCAACTGACGGAAGAAGTGCGTTTCGACGACGGAAAATTCGGCGCTATCCGATCCTCGATGGCCGCTCGGCCAGCCATGAGCCGCTCGGCAAAGCCGCAGCGACGTCCCTGGCTTGTCAAGCTGTCAAAACCGGGGCAAATGTTCGCTCACGCCGACGCCGACGCCGATCCGGCGAATGTCAGTTAAATCCCTAGGGCGAAAGAGAGCCACATTGACCCTGATAAAGCCCTTTCGCGCGTTGAGGCCGGCGCCGGGACGCGCGGCGGACGTTCTCGCGCCGCCTTACGACGTGCTTTCGAGCTCGGAAGCGCGCGATCGCGCAAAGGGCAAGCCGTGGAGCTTTCTGCACGTCTCCAAGGCAGAAATCGATCTCGATCCGGCGATCGATCCGTACGATCCGGCCGTCTACGCCAAGGCCAACGAGAATTTTCGCGGCATGATCGCCGCCGGCGCGCTCGTGCGCGACGACAAGCCCTGCTACTACGTCTACCGCCTGACCTGGCGCGGTCGCGTCGAGACCGGCTTCGCGGCGGTGGCGTCGCTTGCGGCCTATGCCGAGAACCGCATCCGCAAGCACGAGCTGACGACGCCGGTGAAGGAAGACGACCGCGTGCGCCAGATCGAGGCGGTCGATGCGCAGACCGGCCTAGTCATGCTGGCCTATCCGACGGCGCCGGCGATCGACGCCCTGCTCGCGCGCGCCGCCGCGGACAAGCCGGCGGTCGACGCTGCCGCGGACGACGGCGTGCGCCACCAGCTGTGGGTGATCGACGACGAGGCGACGATCGCGGCGCTCACGCGCGCTGTCGACGCCCTGCCCGCGCTCTATATCGCCGACGGCCATCACCGCTCGGCCGCGGCCTTGCGCGTCGCGCAGGCGCGCGGCCAGAAGGACGGCTATTTTCTTGCCGTGCTGTTGCCGCAGCAACAGATGACGATCCTCGACTACAACCGCGTGCTGCGCGACTTGAACGGACTGACGCCCGAACAGGTCTTGAAGGAAATCGGACGCCGCTATTTGGTCGAACCGAGCGATCAGCCGGTGAGTCCGGCGCGCGCGGACGAGGTCGGCATGTTTCTCGATGGACGCTGGTATCGACTCGCGCTCAAGCCCGAGATCGCGGCCGAAGCCGCGCAAAGCGGCGACCCGGTGGCGCGGCTGCCGGTCACGCTGCTTGCCAAGAACGTCATCGAGCCGGTTTTCGGCATTACCGATCCGCGTCGCGACAAGCGCATCGACTTCGTCGGCGGCGGCCGGGGCTTAAGCGAGCTGGAGCGCTTGGTTTCCTCCGGCAGGATGGCGATCGCGTTCGCGCTGCGCCCGACTGAGATGAGCGATCTCATGGCGGTCGCCGACGCCGGCGCGATCATGCCGCCGAAATCGACCTGGTTCGAACCCAAGCTCGCCGACGGCCTGGTCAGCCACATGCTGGATTGATTCCCAAGCACGGGGGAATGCGAGTCGTTTTCATGGGCTGTTCGACTGTAGCGCGGCGGTGGGGGCGATGAATCGCGCGCTCCTCATCGCAGGCCCGACGGCGAGCGGCAAGTCCGCTGTCGCGCTGGCGCTCGCCAAGCGCTTCGGCGGAATTGTCGTCAACGCCGATTCGATGCAGGTCTATCGCGATCTGCGCGCGCTCACGGCGCGCCCGAGCGAAGCCGAGGCGCGCGAGGCGCCGCATCGGCTGTTCGGCGAGATCAACGGCGCGGAGAATTTCTCCGTCGGCCTGTGGCTGGCGCGCGCGCGGGCGATCCTGGCCGAAAACGCCGGCCGATCCGCTCCGATCCTCTTCGTCGGCGGCACCGGGCTCTATTTCCGCGCGCTGACGCAAGGCCTCTCCGAAATTCCGCGCGTGCCCGAAGCGGTGCGCGCCGCGATTCGCGCCGAGGCCGAAGGCCTAGCGACGCAAATTCTGCATGGCAGACTCGCGAAGCGCGATCCCCTCACCGCCGGGCGGCTGCGCGCGAGCGACCGGCAGCGCGTGCTGCGCGCGCTGGAAGTCGTCGCCGCCACCGGGCGCCCGCTCGCCGAATTTCAAGGCGCCCGCGAACCGCCCACGTTGTCGGCGGGCGAATGGGCCGGCCTGTTCCTGGCGCCCGAGCGCGCCGCCCTCAACGCGCGCATCGAGGCGCGATTCGCGGCGATGCTGCGCGAGGGCGCGCTCGACGAAGTCGCCGCCCTGATGCGGCGCGGGCTCGATCCGGCGCTGCCGGTCATGCGCGCGCATGGCGCGCCGCATCTGATGGCCCATCTGCGTGAGGAATTATCGCTGGGGGAAGCCGCCGAGCTCGCCGTGCGCGACACCCGCCGCTACGCCAAGCGGCAATTCACCTGGGCGCGCCATCAAATGCCCGATTTCGCCTGGGTCGCGCCGGAGGCGGCGGAGGCCGCGGGGGCGCAAGCGCTCGGCTTCCGCTGACGCGGCCGGTGCGGTAAACCTCTCCCATGCCCGCGAAAAAGACGCCGACCGGAATCACCTCCCTCGCCGACGCCCGCGCCGAGCATCAGCGCCTGGGCGCTGAAATCGCCGAGCACGACCGCCGCTACTACGAGGAAGACGCGCCGACCATTTCCGACGCCGATTACGATGTGCTGCGCGAGCGCTATTCAGCGCTGGAAAAGGCGTATCCGGCGCTGGCCGACAAGGAATCCGCCAACAAGCGCGTCGGCGCGGCGCCGTCGGAGAAATTCGCCAAGGTCCGCCACGCCGTGCCGATGCTGTCGCTCGGCAATGTATTCGAGGACGCGGACGTCGAGGAATTTTGCGCGCGGGTGCGGCGCTTCCTCGGCCTCGACGAGGCCGCGCCGCTCGAAATGACCGCGGAGCCGAAGATCGACGGGCTCTCCTGCTCCTTGCGCTACGAACACGGCAAGCTCGTGCAGGCGGCGACGCGCGGCGACGGCTACGAGGGCGAGGACGTCACCGCCAACGCGCTCACCGTCGCCGCCATCCCCAAGACGCTGCACGGCGCTCCGCAAGTGCTCGAGGCGCGCGGCGAAGTCTACATGGCGCATCACGATTTTTTCGCCATCAACGCGCGCCAGCAGGCGGCCGGCAAGCCGCTGTTCGCCAATCCGCGCAACGCGGCGGCCGGCTCGCTGCGCCAGCTCGACCCGCGCGTCACCGCCGAACGGCCGCTGCAATTTTTCGCCTATGCCTGGGGCGAGATCAGCGCGCCGCTCGCCGACACGCAAATGGCGGCGATGGCCGCCTTTCGCCGCTTCGGCCTGCCGGTCAACTCGCTGACCAAACTGTGCCGCACTGCTGAAGAGATGCTGGCGCATTATCACGACATCGAGGCGCGGCGCGCGACCCTCGGCTACGACATCGACGGCGTCGTCTACAAGGTCAACGACCTGGCGCTGCAAGAGCGGCTCGGCTTCGTCTCGCGCAGCCCGCGCTGGGCCGCCGCCCACAAGTTTCCCGCCCAACGGGCGACGACGATCGTCGACGCGATCGAAGTCCAGGTCGGGCGCACCGGCGCGCTGACCCCGGTGGCCAAACTCAAGCCCGTCACCGTCGGCGGCGTCGTCGTCTCCAACGCGACTCTGCACAACGAGGACGAAATCGCGCGGCTGGGCGTGCGCGTCGGCGACACCGTCGTGGTGCAGCGCGCCGGCGACGTCATCCCGCAAATTCTCGAAGTGGCGCTCGACAAGCGGCCGCACGGGACAAAACCTTTCGTCTTCCCCCAAGACGGGAAAGGACACTTCATCTGTCCGGTCTGCGGCTCGGCCGCGCTGAGGGAGATCGACGAAAAGACCGGCAAGGCGGACGTCGTGCGCCGCTGCACCGGCCGCCTCGTCTGCCCCGCGCAAGCGGTGGAAGGCCTCAAGCATTTCTGCTCGCGCAACGCCTTCGACATCGAGGGGCTCGGCGACAAGCAGATCGAGTTGTTCCACGCCAAAGGCCTGATCAAGACGGCGGCGGACATCTTCACGCTGCAAGCGCGCGACGGCCATGGCCGGCCGCCTTTGCGCGAATGGGAGGGGTACGGCGAACTTTCAGCGGGCAATCTCTTCGCCGCGATCGAAGCGCGGCGAACGGTCGCGCTCAATCGCTTCCTCTACGCGCTCGGCATCCGGCACGTCGGCGAAACCAACGCGCGGCGGCTCGCCCGCCATTTCGGCGATTTCGCGAGCTTGCGCGCGGCGGCGCGCGCGCACGGCGCGGCCGAGTCTTTCGACAAAATCGAGGGCATCGGGCCGGTGGTCGTCGAATCGATCGTCGACTTCTTCGCCGAGCCGCATAACGAAAAGGCGCTCGACGCGCTTCTCCAACAGGTTCGCGTCGAGCCGATGGCGCCGATCGCCACCGGCAGCCCGCTCGCCGGCAAGACGATCGTCTTCACGGGATCGTTGGAGCGCATGACGCGCGACGAGGCCAAGGCGATCGCCGAGCGCCTGGGCGCCAAAGTGTCGGGCTCCATTTCCAGCAAGACCGACCTCGTCGTCGCCGGGCCGGGCGCGGGCTCGAAGCTGACCAAGGCGCGCGAACTCTCCGTCGAGACGATCGACGAAGAGGAGTGGATGAGGCGGTCGGGGCGAGGGTGAGGCGGATCTCGCGCGCGCCGCCGCCAGCGACGGCGCCGCAAAGCGATACAAGGGGGAAAGCAACAATGTCGATGGTGATCACGGAGCGACGCGGCGCGATTGCGATTCTCACGCTCAACAATCCCGAGAAATACAACGCGCTCGGGGGCAGCCTTTTGAGCGATCTCACGCGAGCCTTCGATGTCGCGATCGAGGAATGGCGCGCGCGGGCGATCGTGTTGACGGGAGGGGGGAAAGGCTTCTGCGCCGGCGCGCAGTTGGGCACGGAGACTTTCGAGGCGGGCGCGCAGGTCGGCGACTGGATGCGGACGTCGATCAATCCGCTGATCGAGAAAATGCGCGCCTCGCCCGTTCCCATCGTCGTCGCCGTGAACGGGCCGGCCGCGGGCGCCGGCGTGGGCATCGCCCTGGCGGGCGATATCGTGATCGCGGCGCGCTCGGCGCGCTTCGTCCTGAGTTTCGTTCGGCTCGGCGCGGCGCTCGACGGCGGCACGACGGCGTTTCTGCAAAAGGCCATCGGGGCGCCGCGCGCGCGGGCGCTGGCGCTGCTGGGAGAGCCGCTGAGCGCGGAAACCGCCGCGCAATGGGGCTTGATCTGGAAGGCGGTCGACGACGCCGATCTACTCGCCGAGGCGCTCGGCCTCGCGCAAAAACTCGCCGAGGGCCCGCCGATCGCCCTCGGCCTCATCAAGGGGCAACTCGAAGCCGCCTGGAGCGCCTCCATCGCCGAAGCGGTCGACGCCGAGGCCTCGGCGCAATCTCGCGCCTTCGCCACCCGGGATTTGCGCGAAGGCGCCGCCGCCTTCGTCGAGAAACGTCCGGCGCGCTTCCTCGGCGCCTAGCGCGGAGGGTCCGGCGACGCGGCGCCGGTTTCGCCCGGCTGGCCAAATCGCTTATATCCCTGGGCATGGAAGCCGCCAGACCGCATCTGCGCATCTTTGTCGACGCCGACGCCTGTCCGGTGAAGGACGAGATCTATCGCGTCGCGGCTCGCTATGGGCTCGCCGTGTTCGTCGTCGCCAACAGCCCGATCCTGATCCCCCGCGCGCCGGGCGTCGAACGGGTCGTCGTCGCGGCGGGCGCCGACGCGGCGGACGACTGGATCGCCGAGCGGGCCGGGCCGGGCGCGATCGTCGTCACGTCGGACATTCCGCTGGCGAGCCGCTGCGTCAAGTCGGGCGCCGACGTCATCGCGCCCACCGGCAAGCGCTTCAGCGAAAGTTCGATCGGCATGGCGCTGGCGACGCGCAACCTGATGGACCACTTGCGCTCGATGGGACAAGCGACGTCGGGGCCCAAGGCTTTCGCTCCCCGCGACCGCTCGAATTTCCTCGGCGCGCTCGACAACGCCGTGGCGCGGCTGAAGCGCGCGGGCGCCGAGCCGACGGCGCCGATCGCCGCCGGCCGCCCGCTCGCCGGCAAGACGATCGTCTTCGCGGGATCGTTGGAGCGCATGACGCGCGACGAGGCCGAGGCGATGGCCGAGCGCCTGGGCGCCAAAGCGTCGGACTCCATTTCCAGCAAGACCGACCTCGTCGTCGCCGGCCCCGGCGCCGGCTCGAAACTGACCAAGGCGCGCGAACTCGGCGTCGAGACAATCGACGAAGAGGAATGGATGAGGCGGTCGGGGCGCGGGTGATTGGCCGCGGGCCTGCCAAATGTGTGAATCGCCGGCGCCTGCGTGAGACCGATTGGGCTCTGTCGAGCGAGCCTACCGCATGAGCCGGCTCTTCAATTCGTCGCGACGGATCTTGCCCATCGGCGTCCTCGGCAGGGCGTCGACCGCAAACACCTGCGCCACTTCAAGGCCGCGCGCGGCGCACCATTCGATTAGGTGTTCCGGGCTGATCGGCGTGCGCGCGACGATGGCGAGATTGACCTCCTCGATGCCGTCCGGCCCGGGGGCGCCGAACGCGGCGGCTTCGGCGACATTGGGATGTCGCAACACGATTTCCTCGATCAGTTCCGGCGCCCGCTTGACGCCGCCTGAATTGATGACCTCCGACGTCCGCCCTTCGAGAATCAGCAGGCCCTCCTTGGTCAACCGCCCGCGATCTCCCGTATAGAACCAGCCGTCGCGCTGTTGAGGATCGATGTGACCCGAATCGAGCGGATAGGGCCGCGCCATCGGGCGCACGTGAACCCTGACGACGCCGTCCGAATCCGCCGGCAATGGACGATCCTGCGCATCGACGATTTCGACCCTTACGCCCGGCAACGCGTAGCCGGAGGCGCCCTCGACATCCATCAAACGCTCCGCTGCGGCGATGGCGATCGGACCGAGTTCCGTCGCCCCGTATTGAACGAAGACTTGTTCGCACAGTTTGGCGCGAGCCTCGAGCAGCAAAGCTCGCGTCGGCAGCGCGCCTCCGAGCAGGACGGCGCGCAGCGATGGACAGGGAATGGGCGCCCGCGTTTGCTCGCGAACAAGATCGCGCACCTGCTGCGTCGACGCAATGATGGAGTCGACTCGGTAAACCGAGACCATCAGCAACGCCTCACGCGGCGAATCCGCGCCGACGAGCGTACCTCCGGCGAGCATGGTGCGCGCGGCGACTCGAAATCCCCATGCGCTGTTCAGGCGGACGAGGCCTAGCAGCCGCTCGCCGAGGCCCATGCTCATCGCGACGTAGTACTGCAAGACCCGGAGATAGAATTCCCTGGCGGTCACGCAAACCGCCTTCGGAACGCCCGTCGCTCCGGAGGTGATCTCGATCCGGCATAGCGCGTCGTCGCTGACGAAGCCCGGCGCGGTCGACAAAGCGCGCCGCTCGCCCTCGAACCATTCGTCGCCAACCAGAATTTGCCGCAGCCCCGGGTGCAAGAGTTCGCCGGCGTCCTGCAAATAGGTCCTGACCGGCAATTTCAGAGGCATGATTTCCTCAGGCGCCCCCGCCGACAATGTCGGAAAACCGAGGCGGAAAAGCGCCGCCGTCACGATCATGTGGCGGATCGTATTCTTGAGCGAAACGCACACCACTTCGCCCGGAGCGAGGTCCAGCGCGCGAATCCGATCCTCGACGCGCAGCATCCCCTGCGCCAACATGTCGTAGGTCGCGATTCGGTCAGGCAAGATGATGGCCGGCCGTTCCGGCCGCCCACGCGCATGATAGAAAATGTGATCTGCGAAAGTCAGGGGAACGTCGCGCGAACGCGGCGCGTCGTTCATGGCCTAGAACCGGTAATTGAGGCCGACGCGGGCAAGCTGCGCGGAGTCCTTGAACTTGAAGGAATAACCGCCGGAATTGGTGGCCGTCACGTCCGGGAACTGCATATAGAGATATTCGGCCTTGACCGACCAATGATTGTCGATGGCGTATTCGGCGCCGGCGCCGACAGTCCAACCGGTCGCCGAACCGCCGCGGTTCAAATGCAACCCCCACGAAGGATCGACGAGGCTGTTCCTCACGTCGGCGAAGACGACCCCGCCGGTCACGTAGGGCAGAAAGCGGTCGAAAGCCACGCCGGCGCGCGCGCGGACGTCGCCGAAGAAGGGCAAGCTCGCCGAATGGGTGGCCACTAAGCCGCCACCCGTCGGGTAGTTGAAGCCGCCTTTCGCGCTGGACGCATCAAGGTCGCCCTCGACGCCGAGGACAACACTCGAAATCTGGTAATTATAGCCGGCCTGCACGCCGCCGACGATCCCGGCGAGGTCAAGCGTATTCGCGTTGCCGGGCATGACGCCCAAATAGTATGGATTTGCGACAACAACGCCGTCGCTCGACCATAGGCCGCCGATATTGCCACCGATATAGAATCCGGTCCAACTGAAAGCGGGCGGCGGAACCGGGGCCGGCGGCGGCCCTTTCATAGTCGGCAAGTCGGCGGCGAAAGCGCCCTGAGCGAGGACCGCGCAAAGCGCGGTTGAAGCCAATAATGATCGCTTCATCGAACGCCCCCATAAAATCGTCCACGAGCGTCTAAGCCCGGTGGACCGCTTTTAGTGCGCGACCCTACCCTTGTCTATCGCGTTGGTCGTTCATGCACGATTTACCGCACGCAACGTGAAGCCGTTCGACGAGCCGATCCCGCAGGCGACGGGGCTTTTTATCGGGTTGCGAGGCTCATTGCGAACGGCGCCGATCCGCGCGCCGCCGCCCTCGTTTCGCCCGCTACCGATACAAATCCGCCCGCGTCGGCGGCAGGCCGCTCGCGCCTCTCGCGCGCTTGGAGGCCAGCGTCTGGTAGACGCCGCAATGGTTGCGCTCGAACACGATCGAGCAGGCCGCGAGATAGGCGAGCCAGACGCGCGTCTTGGCTTCGCCGACTTCGCGGCAGGCCTCGTCGTAGCGCGCGGCGAGGCGATCGTGCCAGAAGCGGCAGGTGCGCTGATAATGCTCGCGCCAGCCCTCGACGTCGTGGACCTCGAAGCCGTGCTGCTCGAGATTTGTGATGGTGCGGCCGAGATGGTCGAGCTCGCCGCCGGGGAAAATGTAGCGCGTCAGCGCCGCGAATTCCGGCCGCTTCTTGCCCCCTTGGACGGCGTTGCGCTTGCCGGGACGCGTGATCGCATGGTGCAGATAGAGCCCGCCAGGCTTCAGGAGGCGGTGCACGGTCTGGAAATACGTGTCGAAATGCGAGACGCCGATGTGCTCGAACATGCCGACCGAGGTGATCTTGTCGAAACGCTCGGCGCCCTCCAGCAGGGCGTAATCCCTGAGTTCGAACGTCACCTTGTCGGCGAGGCCGAGCCGCTGAACCTTCTCGCGGGCGTAGGCGATCTGCTCCTCGGACAGCGTCACGCCGGTCGCCTTGACGCCATAGCGCTGCGCCGCGTGACACGCGAGCGAGCCCCAGCCGCTGCCGATGTCGAGCATCGTCTCGCCCGGTTTCAAACGCAGCTTGCGGCAGATCATATCGAGCTTGTTCGCTTGCGCGGCGTCGAGAGCGTCGCTCCAATCGTGGAAATAGGCGCAGGTGTAGACCATCTCCTTGTCGAGCCAGAGCTGGTAGAAGGCGTTGGAGACGTCGTAGTGATAGGCGATGTTCTTCTTGTGCTCGGCTTCGGCGCCGCTGCTCTCGCGGTCCTGGCCGATGCCCTCCAGGGGCCAGGGGCCGCCGCGCGGCACGAACAGGAAAGCGCTGGCGGTCCGCAACGCCGCGAGCTTGTTCAGACCCTTCCTGAGATCGCGCGTGCGCGCCTTCGGCCGCTTGGCGACGAGATCGAACAGGTCGCCATTGACGACGTCGAGGCGTTTGGCGGCCCACAGATTGGCCAGGGTCGGCAATCCCGGCGCGCGAATGAGGCTCGCGACCACGCCCTCGTCGGCGATGCGAATCGCCAGCGCGTCGCGCGGCCAGTCGGCCGGGACCAGCGCGTCGTCCCACAGGCGAAAGCCGAATTCGAGGCCCATGCGGCGGTGCGCGTCGTCGAGCAGCGCCTTGAGCCTTTCCAGCCTTTTTTCCGCCTTGCCCATATCGTCTCCCTCGTCCTATCAGACGATGACCGCGCGAACGAATTTCACACTAGACGTCGGGCGTCGGCATCGGCAAGCGCTCCGCGCGGCGCGAAGCGCGGCGGCGTCATTCGAGGCATTCGGGGAACAGGAAGCAAATGGGCGCCTCCGGCGGCATTGTGGTTGGCGCGGCCTCGCCCGGCGATCTCGACGCGATCCAGGCGCTGGAGTTCGCGGCGTTCTCCGGCGATCGACTTTCGCGCCGCTCGCTGCGCGCCTTCATTGGCGCCGCGCATCGGCCTTTGATCGTCGCCAAATTCGGCGAGAGGCTCGCCGGCTACGCCCTGATCGCGCTGCGCAAGGGCGGAAGGAGCGCACGGCTGTATTCCCTCGCCGTCGATCCCGCGCAAGGGCGGCGCGGCGTCGGCCGCGCGCTGCTGCAGGCCTGCGAGCGCTACGCGCGCGCGCATGGTTGCGACGCCTTGCGCCTCGAGGTGCGTTACGACAATGCGTCCGCCATCGCGCTTTACGAAAAGATGGGATACCGCCAATTCGCCCAATACGAGGGTTATTACGACGACGGAGCCGCCGCGTTGCGTTTCGAGAAGCGCCTCGACGCGGCGCCGGCATGAATTCGCGCGAATATCCGGCGGCTCGCGCTCGAGGCCGGTTGCGCCCGCCGCACGGGCGACGCATGGTGGCGAGCGCGACGCGCGGACAAGCGCGATTCGGGTTCGCGTCGCGACGACCAAGGGTTTCGCTTCTCGCTCGGCCAAGGAGCCGACCGGCCGCATGATTGGATTATCCCCTAAAACCTTCGCGCGCTCGCCGAGGCGCGGGGCGATCCCGCGGGATCGGCCATGACCGGCTGGGTGATTCTCGTCGATCACGCGCGCGATTTTCCCAATGCGGAGACGCCGCACAAGGTGATCACGACCAGCGACTATCTCGCGCGGCCGAAATTGTTCGCCGGCGCGGGACGCGCCAAAATCGTCAACCTCTCGCGATCTTACAATTATCAGTCCAAAGGCTATTACGCATCGCTGCTGGCCGAGGCGCGCGGGCATCGCATCATCCCGACCGTCGAGACCATGCTCGAACTGCGCGAGCACAAGCTCTACGAGCATGCGCTGCCCGATTTGCAGGAGGCGCTCAACGTCGCCGCGCATCGCGCGCGCGCGAGCGAGAACACCACCTTCGACCTCCTGTTCTGCTTCGGCCTGGTGCAGGATTCGCGCTTCGAAGCGTTCGGCCGCTTGCTGTTCGATTGGTATCGCTGCCCGGCGATCGAGGTGACGATCACGCCGGGCAAGCGGTGGAAGATCGACCGCATTCGCCCGCGCCCGCTCGCCAAACTCGGCCCCGAGGAGGCCGAGTTCTTTCGCGCCGCGCTGCACCAGCACACCCAACGCGACTGGCGCAATCCGCGCGCGCGCGCCGTCGCCAAATACTCGCTGGCGGTGCTTTACGATCCTGCGGAACAGCTGCCGCCTTCATCGGTGGACACCATTCGCTATTTCCAGAAGTTCGCCGAGCGCCATTCCGTCGAAATCGACCTGCTCACCAAACGGCAATTGGCGGAACTGGCCGAATTCGACGGGCTGTTCATCCGCGCGACGACCTCGATCGACAATTACACCTACCGCTTCGCGCAGCGCGCGCTGCAGGAGGGCATGCCGGTCATCGACGATCCGCAGTCGATGATCCGCTGCACCAACAAGGTTTACCTGCACGAACTGATGGACGCGCACGGCGTTCCCGTTCCGCCCACCGTCATGCTGGCGGAGGGCGACGATCTGACCAAAGCCGAGAAGCTGCTCGGCTGGCCGATGGTGGTGAAGATCCCCGACGGCTCGTTTTCGCGCGGCGTCCACAAGGTCGAGACCTTCGAGGCGCTGAAGGCG
>Ga0181527_1000385_pt1 | contig 51271 bp, 51 predicted proteins | sample PEATcosm2014_Bin_30_FD_119762 | JGI IMG/M metagenome (GOLD analysis project Ga0181527, IMG submission 119762) | Peatland microbial communities from MTU Mesocosm Facility, Houghton, MI, USA - PEATcosm2014_Bin06_60_metaG | ecosystem: Environmental > Terrestrial > Soil > Wetlands > Peat | place...
GGGTTCTTGCGCCTAGAGCGCGTTTGACAGGTTGGGCCAAGGCTATTGCGAAAGCCACAGTGCTCCGGAGAGAGCGAATAGGAGAGTGCCCATCTAGCTCCATGAGCTAGATCGACATAGGAGTAACCTCCTGCCGTCTTCGCGCGTGCGCCCGGCGCGGATCTCCTCAGCTGACCCACGACTCTCGACGCAGTACTCTCGTGTCTCGCAAAGGGATAAATCGAGCTTGACGGACTTGGACTGCGTGACCTTGGAGATCAAAAGAGTAGCCGTAATCGGAGCCGGGGACATGGGCCACGGCATCGCCGAGCTCTTCGCGATGAACGGGTACGAGGTGGCCCTGATGGACAAGTTTCCAGAAGCCCTTGAGAAAGCCAAGGGTAAGATTGCGCAGAGCCTTGAGAAGTTCGTCGAAAGGGGGAAGCTCACGAAGGCCCAATCAGACGCGGCCTACTCAAGAATCGCATTTGGGGGAGACATGGCAAAGGCCGTGTCGCGGGCCGACCTTGTGCTGGAAGCCGTGCCTGAGATCCCGGAGTTGAAGAAATCCGTGTTGAAGGAGGCAGGTCAGGCGGCACCGAGCGGAGCTATTCTTGCCTCGAACACTTCGAACATAAGAATCTCAGAGTTGGCTGAGGGGGCCCCGGGGCCCGAAAGGGTTGTCGGAATGCACTTCTTCAACCCCCCCGTGGTGATGAAGCTCGTCGAGGTCGTCCCGGGGGCCAAGACGGACCCCGCCGTCCTTGACGCCGTGACCTCGGTCTGCGCCAAGCTCGGAAGGACGCCAATCAAGGTTCTGAAGGACAGTCCGGGTTTCATAGTGGACAGGATAAACGCGGCCGAGACTCTCTTCTTTTGCCTGGTGCTCGACAAGGGGATCGCCACTCCCGAGCAGGTCGACAGCTATGCCAAGAGCCAGGGGCTCCCGATGGGGCCTTACGAACTTCTGGACTTCGTCGGCGTCGATATCGCTGGGGCTTCTCTCTCCTACTTCTCGAAGACTCTTTCACCCGAATACGGCAAGGGGCTGACCTTCGCGAGAATGGTGGAAGCGAACCGACTCGGCAAGAAGACCGGGAAGGGTTTCTACGACTGGTCGACCGGGAAGGCGAGCATCCCGAAGGCTCCCCCGACCGACAAGGTCTCGGTCCTCGACATCTTCAGCATAGAGATTAACGAGGCGATAAAGCTGATCGAAGAAGGAGTTGCCCGCCCCGAGGACATAGAGAAGGGAGTCTGTCTCGGAATGGGGAGGCCGTTCGGTCCCATCTCAGTTGCAAAGGGATTGAGCAACTCCGAAGTGAGGTCTAAGCTTGAAGAACTCGCGACAAGGTTCAATTGCGAAATCTTCGCCCCAGCCAAGTCCATACTCGAGGGGAAGATGCTGGAGGTCATTGAGAGCAAGCCTGGCGCCGGGGCCGAGCCCGTGGGTCAGCCAGGAGCCAAGCCGGAGAAGGAGCGGGGCGCGGCCGGGCCCATATTCGTGGAGAAGCTGGGCGGCAGGGTGGCCAGGGTAGTAATCAACCGACCGAAGCAGAACACCATCAACGCCGAGGTCCTGGACGGTCTCGACCGGATCCTTTCTGAGCTCTGGAACGACAACGAAGTCTCTGTGGTAGTCCTGACCGGGACCGGAGGCGTGTTCTCGGCGGGCGCCGACCTATCCCAATTCTTCAACAGCTCTGCCGCGTTCGTCGAGTTCTCGAGGAAGGGCGAGAGGATCTTCAAGAGGATCTCCGAATTCCCCAAGCTGACGATTGCCGTCGTAAAGGGATACGCGCTGGGAGGCGGTCTCGAACTGGCGATGTCGTGCGACCTCAGGCTGGCGACGGAGGACGCCAAGCTGGGTCTCCCGGAGGTGACCCTGGGGCTCGTGCCGGGCTGGTCTGGGACCCAGAAGATGACAAGGCTGATCGGGCTCTCCCGGGCGTCAGCTCTGGTCCTGACCGGAGAGAGAATAAGCGGAAAACAGGCCTACGAGCTCGGGCTGGTGAACAGGCTCATCCCCCCCGGCGACCCAGACGAGTATGCACTTCAGTATGGCAGAGAGCTCGCATCTGCCCTCGCTCCCGTCGCCGTTATGCTGGCGAAGAGGTTGCTCAATAAGGGGACAGAGGCGCCGTCCGACGCAGGCCTGGAGATGGAGGCACTGTCCTACGGAGTCTTGTTTGGGACTGAAGACCTGAAGGAAGGCATCTCGGCCTTCTTGGGAAAGAGGAAACCGGAGTACAAGGGGAAGTAGATGAAAGGCCAGGCTGGCGCCCTGCGCGAGGTCTACGTGGTAGACTACCTGAGGACTCCTTTCTCGAGGTCCAAACCCAGCGAGCCCGAGAAGGACGTCTACAACTCGGTGCGGATGGACCAGGCCCTGGGACTCCTCATCAGGAAGCTCATCGAGAGAGACGCGGTGAACCCGGAGGAGATCGGCGACGTCATCACGGGGTGCGCCTTCCAGGTCGGCGAGAACTGGCTCTACGGCGGGAGGCACCCGGTGCTCCTGGCGGGGCTGCCGGTCACGGTTCCGGGTGTGGCTATGGACAGAGCCTGCGCCTCATCGATGAACGGCGCGGCACTGGGTGCCATGGAAATCATGACGGGCAACTCGGAGATTGTTCTCGCGGGGGGCATGGAGCACATGACCCACGTCCCGATGAGCAACAATCCATGTGTAACTCCAAGCATGAAGCTGCTCGCTGGTCCCGAATATGCAAGATATCAGATGGGTACGGGGTACGTCATGGGTCTGACCGCGGAGAAGCTCGCAGAGGAGAGCGAAATCACCAGAGAGGAGCTGGACCTCTTCGCCGTGGGGTCCCACGCGAAGGCGTCCAAGTCCCTGGATGAAGGCTGGTTCAAGGGGGAACTGATGGAGATGAAGGTCGAGGTAGGCGGCCAAGAGAGGGTCATCGATGGGGACCTGAGCATAAGAAAAGAGACCAGCATCGAGCAGCTGCGGAAGCTTCCGCCAGCGTTCAAGGAGGGAGGAGTCCACACGGCCGGCAACTCGTCTTCCCTGAGCGCGGGAGCTTCGATGGTGCTCCTCATGTCAGGCGACAAGGTCAGGGAGTCCGGCCTGAAGCCGCTGGCGAAGGTTCGCTCTTTCGGCTGGGCGGGCGTCGACCCGAGCGTGATGGGCAAGGGCCCGGTTCCGGCCTCCAGAAAGGCCCTCGCGAACGCAGACCTGGGCGTCGATAAGGTAGACCTGTGGGAAATCAACGAGGCCTTCGCCGTGGTGCCTCTGTACGCAATCAAGGAGCTGCGACTCGACCCGAACCGTGTGAACATCCACGGAGGCGCAATAGCCATAGGGCATCCTCTCGGCGCGTCGGGAGCCCGCGTGCTCGGGACTCTGGCCAGGCAGTTGCAGCAGTCAGGAAAGGAGTACGGAGTGGCCACACTCTGCGTCGGGGGTGGGCAAGGTTTCTCGACGCTGTTGCAGAGGGCCTGACCGAACCAAAGTCACAAGACGTTCATCCGTGAGAGAGAAGAGGGAGCAAGCACTAAGTAAGAGGGCCGAAGTGGAAAGACGCGGATAGAGATGGAGTTCGAGCTGCCAGAGACGCTAAGGGACGCTCGGAAGAAGGCTCGGGAATTCGCGGTCAGGGAGATGACCCCCGAGTTGGTGCGAAAACACGACCTAGGCGAAGAGTACCCGGACGACCTGAGGAAGAAGGCCTTCGCGAGCGGAATCCTCGACTACTCCGACCCCTGGAAGATCCTTGTCACGATGGAAGAGTTCTGCCGGATCGATGCCGGAACGGGGATAGCCTCCATCGCCACGCTCTTCGGAATGGAGCTGATCATGCTCTTCGGCACGGAAGAGCAAAGACAGGAATACCTTACGCCCTTGAACAGCGGACAGACGATTATGGGCCTCGCGGTCACCGAAGCGTCGGCGGGGAGCGATGTCGCGGGGATCAAGACCACGGCGGCGAAGTCCGGTGACGGGTACATCGTGAACGGGTCGAAGATGTTCATCACGAACGGCCAGCTCGCCGACTTCTTGGTGGTTCTCGCGCGCACAGCGCAACCAGACGGGAAGAGGCACCACGGTCTGAGCGTGTTCATCGTCGACATGCATTCGAAGGGGATCTCAAGGAACAAGCTGAGCGGCAAGCTGGGGGTGCGCGCGACGAACACCGCCGAGATAGTCTTCGACAATGTGCAAGTCCCGGCGAAGAATCTGCTGGGAGAGGAGGGCAAGGGCTTCTACTACATCATGACATTCTTCAACATCAGCCGAATCTACGTCGCCGTACAGGCCGTGGGCATAGCCCAGGGTGCTCTGGACCGGACCCTCGAGCTCATCGAAAGGAAGGGGACCGGAAGCATCGAGACTGAGAAGGAGCATGTCCTCATGACCCTGGGGGAGATGGCCACGAGGATTGAGGCGGCGCGCCTGCTGACCTACGAAGCGGCTTCGCGCCTCTTCAAGTTCAACCCTGACCCAAAGCTGACCAGCATGGCGAAGGCCTACGCCGCCGAGACCGCCGTCCATGTCACCGAGAAGGCGCTGGAGCTGACCGGCGTCGAAGGCCTGGCGGGAGACCTCGAGAGGTCGTTCAGAGACGCGAAGATCATGGAGATCTGGGAGGGGACCAGCGAGGTGGAAAAGCTGATCATCGCAAGGACGATCGGGAGAGAAAGGACGAAGGCGAAGGCCGAAAAGAGTGGTGGCCCGACTTGATGGCCGACGAGTACCAGCTGCTTCGGAGCAACGTCAGGGACTTTGCCCAGAAGAACATAGACGGCATCGCGGTCAAGATAGAGCAGGAAGGGTTGAGCCCCGAGACGGCGAGGAGCATGGCCACACAGGGGTTCGTGGGAGCGAGAATCCCGACCGAGTATGGCGGCACTGGCCTGGATGAGAGGGGGTACATGATTGTGCTCGAAGAGCTGGCGCGGTGCTCGCCATCGACCGCCGTAAGGGTACTCATCACGAATTCGCTTTTCCTTCCTCTCGTCATGGCATCCGAGAAGAGCAGGGAGATACTCCGAGACGTGGCGTCGGCAAAGACGAACGTCGCAGTCGACCATTGCGGCCTCCTGGAGGGGCACGGCGGAACATCGGGCGTGTTGATCGAGGGCGGCCGCGCGCGAGGCAGGGTGGACTACGTGCTAAACGCGGGCGCCGACGCGATCATCGTCGCGGCGAATGACCCCCAGAAAAGCCTCCTGCTGGTCAGGGCCGGCTTCAGGCCCGCAGAGGAGTATCCGCGCCTGGGACTCCGAGGATTGGGCTTCTCCTCGCTCGCCATCGACTCGACGGATTTCGAGAAGCTTTCGGAGAACGGCCCAAGGCTGATCGAAGCTGCCGTCAACGACATGGACCTCGAAGTGGCGGCCGTCTCCCTCGGCATTGCAGCCGGGGCGCTCGCCAAGGCCGTGGAGTACTCAAAGGCCAGGACAACCTTCGAGCACCCGCTCAAGGACTATCAGCCCGTGGCGTTCGGTCTTTCGCTTCTCAGGGCGGAGGAGGAGATGATTCGAGACTTCGCCTACGGAGAGCACCACGCCGCTGCCTGGAAGACGATGGCGAAGGTAAGGGCCGCGGCTCTGGCCAGGAATGCGACGAATCAAGCGCTTCAGGTCCATGGCGGGTATGGATACTTCGAGGATTTTGGCGTAGAGAAGTTCTACAGAGACGCGACGGCGCTCTCCATCCTCTTCGGCGGGGGCACGAAAGACATGGAGCGGCTGTCCGAGCAGCTCTTCGATTCCAAAGCCGGATTCCTGTGAGCGGCTCCGGAACGCGGCGCCGGTGGTCTCGTCCCTAGAATTGTTGAGCGGCAGTCTCCTTGAGCTTTCTGCGAAGGACCTTGCCGACCATGGTCTTCGGGAGCTCCGGGATGAACTCCACCTGCTTCGGCACCTTGTACTTGACCAGCCTGGCAGCGCAGAAGTCCATGACGTCTTTCTCCGTCAGAGAGCCGGCTTCATCCTTCCTGACCACGAACGCCTTGACGGCCTCGCCGCTAAACTTGTCCGGGATGCCGATGACCGCGGCCTCTTTGATGCCCGGATGCTCGAAGAGGACCTCCTCCACGTCCCTAGGGTACACCTTGAACCCTCCAACGTCCACCATGTCCTTCTTTCGGTCAACTATGAAGAAGTAGCCGTCGTCGTCCATCTTCGCTATGTCTCCCGTCAGGAACCACCCGTCGTGGACGACCTCGGCGGTCTCTGCCTCGTTCTTCCAGTAACCCTTCATCACCTGAGGGCCTTTCACCGCGAGCTCCCCCACAGAACCTGTGGGAAGGACCTTGTAGGGGTCGTCAAGGGCCACGATCATGGCATCGGTCTCAGGGTATGGGATTCCCATCGAGCCGTCCTTGACGCCGTCCTCCGTCAGCGGATTGCAGTGGGTTATCGGGCTTGTCTCGGACAAGCCATAGCCTTCGACTAGGTTTCCCCCTGTCAGCGCGATGAACAACCTACGCACTTCTACGGGGAGAGCTGAACCCCCTGACACGCACACTCTCACGGATTTGAGATTGAAGTCCTTGACCTTGGGGTTGTTGATGATGGCGATGTACATGCTTGGCACGCCGCAGAAGGCTGTGACCTTCCTGTGCTGGATGGTCTTCATCACTTCGGCGACGTGGAAGCTGGGAAGGAGGACCGTTTGCGAGGACGCGAAGAAGGGAGCGGTCATGGCCGTGGTGAGCCCATAGATGTGGAAGAGAGGTAGCACCGCCAGTGACACATCCTTGGCGGTCAGCGGTAGATAGTTGGCAGTGCGGACCGCGTTCGAGTAGAGGTTGTAGTGGGTCAGCATTGCGCCCTTGGAGACCCCAGTGGTTCCTCCGGTGTATTGAAGTACGGCGACGTCCTCCAGCGGGTCGACGTCGGCGAACGTCGCCAGGGGGGTGTTCGACCTGAGCAGCGCCACGAAGTCCAGGGTGTTTGCTCGACTCACCTTCCTTATGCCGGCCAGCCCGGAGAGGCTGCGCTTCAGGCCCGGAAGGTAGTCGGTGACGCTGGTCGTGATGACGTGCCGCAGACAGGTTCTCTCCCTGCAGCGTTCCAGGCTCCCATACAGGTCGTTCTTCTTGACGACGTCATTCGGTGCGACAATGACCTCCGCGCCGGAATCGTTGATCTGGTGCTCGAGCTCCCTCTCCTTGTAGAGCGGATTGTTGTTCACCACGACGGCCCCCGCTTTCAAGATCCCGAAGAATGCGAAGACGAACTGGGGCGTGTTGGGTAGGAAGATTGCCACCCTGTCTCCGCGCTTCACTCCAAGAGAGACGAGCGCGGACGCGAACCTCGAAGAGAGGTCATCCAACTCCGAGTACGTGAAGTTCCTACCCTGATAGTGGATGCCGATGTTCTTTGGATACTTCTTCGCGGACTCTGTGACAACGGCGTAGAGCGGTTTCTTCTCGGGGGGAGCCTCCACGACGCCTGCACGCACCATTTCCTGGACCTGGAGCCTCGTCCACGGGCGCTCTTTTTGCAAACCCCTCGTTAGATAGGAAGGCGAGATGTTCCTTAAGCGTATCGTCGCGTCGTTTGCCCTGGGTTCCGTGTCTCCAATGCGGACCCGTGTTTCAACTTGGTGCGGCACGCGCAGAGCGTGCAGGCGTGGCTCAGGTTTTTAGCGTAAACGCACACAACGAAAAGTGATGGCTCTATCAAACGCCGCGAAATCTGGCGTTGCTATCTTCGTTGGAGCCGTTCAGTTCGGAGTCTTCCTAATAGTCTCAGAAATAGTCTATTCTGCCAATGGCACGCCCCCCTATGACTACATACACGGCTACGCTTACAGCGTCTCCACAAACTACGTGAGCGACCTCGGCGCGTTCTGCCCGAGCAGCGGCGCCTGCTACATTCCACCGTCAGCGCTGCTTTTCGACTCGTCCATCGCGCTCATGGGCCTCCTCATACTCCTTGGCGCATATTTCCTGCACCGGGCCTTCAAGTGGACGCCTGCCTCCGTGCTCGTCGCCATGACAGGCATCGGTGCGCTGGGAGTTGGGTTGGCGCCCGAGACGACGGGAGTTTGGCACGTTGTCTTCTCCCTCATCGTCTTCCTCTTTGCGGGGCTATCAGCAATCGCGACCTACAGGTTCCAGAAGAAACCCATGGCATACTTCTCGGTTATTCTCGGCGTGATAACGCTCGTCGCACTAATCCTCTACGTCCCTGACATCTACTTGGGCCTGGGGCCAGGCGGAATGGAGAGGATGATCGTCTACCCTGCTCTCCTGTGGGCAATCGGCTTCGGCGGGCATCTCATGGCTTTGGAAGACAAGGCCAGGATGTAGGCTGACCAGCGGCAATCAGCAGTCTCCGATGGAGTCTTCCGATCCGGCTAGCGAAGCTCGCGAACTGACTGGCAGCGAGTGTGGGGGTGGGAATCCGACCCAGCATGGTGGGCGAGAACCGAAGTAAGCACGGGACAAGCGAACGGAACCGCTCAAGAGTGCCTTGGTCGAATAACTTCGTATGCCCAAGCTTGGGACACTCCTTCGCTCGTGTCCTTCGTGTGGGCACAGGTTCCATGTCGGGCTCGTGAATGAAAGAATCCTAAGCGACGATAGGACAACGGAACCAGTCGGCCGTGACGAAGGGGTATCGACATTCGGTTATCCGACCCCCATAAATGGTGCTATCCTAAAGATGGGGCGATATACCATCCACTCGCCGCCGACGGGTCTTCAAGGAAAAGGAGCGTTCAGCACTGAGACAAGAGAGTTCGAGAATTCACTCAAGTGCGGGCGTTGCGGTCACCAATGGACCGAGAGACGCGCCGAGAAGAACGAAGAGCTGAGTTAGGCATCATCCGTCGCGGAACACCCGAAGGAATCACTTGTTGATGGGACTGAGCCTCATCCAGGGGCCGCACAGGCGCTTCTCTTCCTCTGGAGTTAGCAAGGGGGTGTCATGGCCGACCCTCAGCTCGAAGCTGTCGCAGACCGACGTCAGTAGTACGAGGACTTCGTACCTGGCGCACGTCGCGAGCCTGTTCATTCCGGTCCTGTAGCTGTCGCAGATGTCGCACGACTTGGGGGCGCCCGCTCTCCCGTTGGACCTATAGTTCGGGGGGTCCATTCCGTCCGAGAGGAGCCTCGCCCGTATTTACGCGACTACCGAGGCGTGTCGGTTTAGTGGAGAGAGATGACCGAACCTGAAGGTTCGACAGCTATCGGCGCCGGTCGGGTCCGCGACTGAGCGCCTTATTCCTGAGCTTGGGCCTTGTCCGTCGGCGCAGAGGCACTCCCACCGTCTGAATGTAGACGGGCCTCTCCTCCGGTCTGGCTCCTATGACAGAACGAACCTCCTCTTCGTAGAAAGCGCCGACGACGACGGTGCCAAGTCCAAGCGAGACGGCCTGCAGGAAGACATTCTCGGCTGCGTGTCCAGACTCCTGGTAGATGTACTGGAGCGCCCTCTCCCCGTACTTCGACCTCGTCCTCTGCACGGCGGCGGTGGTCACGATGTTGACAGCGGCCATGCCGACCACCTCCTGGTCAAGGGCAACTGCCCTCAGTTCACTTGACCTGTCCCCGTCCTTCACCGCGGTTATCCTCTCATCCTCAGGCGAGTAGTGGTACACGCCGGCGGGCAGGCCTACAACGCCTCTCTCCCTCACGACGACGTAGAACTCCAGCGGGTAGAGAGCGCCCGCCGAGGGGGAGGCCCTGCGTCTGTTCCGTGCGTCTGTCAGCCCCTGCGCTGCCCAGAGCAGTTGGGACAGCTCTGCCATGGTGATTGGATCAGGCGCGTACTCCCTGACCGACCTCCTGTTCGCTATTGCTTCTTCGACAGACATTCCGCCGACTAGGTTCGGAGCAGGCAGTCGCTTTGGCGCAGGCTTCGAGATGTGCGAGTCCCGGGCGGAAGTCAATTCGTGTTCGTGGCGGCCGTCGTTTATTTAATGATGAGGTCATGGTGTTGATTCGAGTTCGGGTCTGGGTTCACGGAGAACCAATCGGAGACATCACAACCCGAGAATGATAGGATTAATATGAACGGTCGAGTTCGAGGAAGATGAGTCGTTGAGCAATGCGGTACAAGAATTTAGGGAAGACAGGGACGAAGGTCTCCGAGCTCTGCCTCGGCACGATGATCTTCGGCCAGCAGGTTGACGAAACGACGGCAGTCAAGATAATCAATCGAGCGGTCGATCTGGGCATCAATTTCATCGATACCGCCGACGTGTACGCGAAAGGGCGCTCCGAGGAGATCGTTGGGAACGCCATCAGAGGGATGAGAGACGACATCGTCCTCGCGACCAAGGTAAGAGGAAGGACAGGCCCAGACCCGAACGGTGAGGGTCTGAGCCGAAAGCACATCATGCGAAATCTCGAGACTAGCCTCAAGAGGCTGGGAACCGACTACATCGACCTCTATCAGGTGCACAGGGTTGATCCCGCGACGCCCTTGAAGGAGACCATGGCCACGCTCAGCGACCTCGTCAGAAGCGGGAAGGTCCGCTACATCGGCTGTTCGAACTTCCCGGCATGGCAGCTGGAGAAGGCGCTTCGAATCAGCGAGGTGCAAGGAGTGGAGGCGTTCGCGACTGTCCAACCTCGCTACAACGTAGTTGACAGAGACATCGAACGAGAACTTCTTCCACTCTGCGTTGAGGAAGGAATCGGCGTCATACCCTACAGCCCTCTCGCCGGCGGCATTCTCACTGGCAAGTACCACCTGGGTAAGCCGGCCCCCGAAGGCAGCCGAGGCCAACTCCGTCCTGTGATGGTCAGCAGGTATCTGAACCCGCGCAACCAAGCAATACTGCAGGTCCTGGAAGAGGTCAGCTCGGAGACTGGGATGTCCTTGAGCCAGATCAGTTTGGCCTGGTTGATGGCAAACCCCGCTATAACCTCACCCATAGTTGGCGCCTCTAAATTGGAGCAGCTTGAGGAGAACATCGGCGTCCTTGACCACTCCCTGCCTGTCGAGACACTTACGAGGATCAGCGAAGCGAGCAAGCCCGACTGGCTGCGCGATCAGGAGGAGTTTGAGGCTCTCATGAGAAGGGCAACGTGATTGGTTCTGAGAAAACTTCAACCCCATCAATCGTCTTCAGAGTCCGAATTGGGCTCCTGAGGCTAAGGACGTCTGCCCCCCGAGCAATCTTGCTGGTGGCCCCGCTGCTTCCTCCTGTCGGGATACGCGACGCTCACTGCGAACCGAATGTGTCGCGAGGGTTCCCATCGAAATACCCCGCAACCCCTGCAGCTTATGAAGAGTTGAAATCGCATCAATGACCGGATGGCCAGGAGCAGGGGTCTGTATGCCTATGCGATACCCTACGTGATTATCGCCTCCCTCCAGTACCCGTTCGCCAAGGACGGCCTGCGGTATGCCGACCCTCTGACATTCATGGCGGGACGTTATCTTATCGGCGCCCTCGCTACCTTCCTCTTCGCCCGCAGCTTCAGGCCCCGGCTCAATAGAGACACGGCCCTGCTGTCGCTCTTCACGGCTATGAGCACCCTGCTGTGGATCTACGGGCTACAGCGCGTCTCGCCGGCGCAGTCCGCCGTCCTGAGCTTCACGATGCCCCTATTTGCCATCCCCATTACATACATGGTCCTGAATGAGCGGCCGTCGCGGCTGGGCTGGGCAGGCACCCTCTTGGGTTTCGTGGGCGTGACGGTCTACAGTCTGACTCTGGCAGGAAGCGGCGCGACGTTGTTAGGCGCCCTCCTGACGATAGGCAACGCCGTCTTCTGGGCCTGCTACACCGTGTACTACAGGAAGACCAGGGGCCAGGACGCGGCGGCTACCGTCGGGACGCAGCTGCTCATCGCCGGCACCCTGTTCGCCGTATTCTCACCCATCACCTTTGCCGTGAACGTCACCCCGGAGTTCCTCCTGGATCTGGGCTACATCTCCATATTCAGCGGCTTCGCCTCGTTCCTCCTCTGGAGTGGCATGCTCCGGAGGGAGAAGGTCGGAAAGGTCACGACGATAGCCTTCGCGGTGCCGGCCATGACGACGCTCATCGAAACGATTCAGACTGGCGTGATACCAGGCGCGGCGACCCTTGGCGGCATAGGCATCATGTTCCTGGGCATCTATCTCTCGAGAATCACGACGCCAATCAGGTTTGTTCGGGATTTGTCGGCAAGGTTAGGCCTCTAATCCGGCTCACGGCTGTCTACGAGCATGGCTCAAAACAATTGTGTCAGGAATGGTTTCATGAAGGCTTTTGGAGTGCTTCGCGAAAGGTAGCCTGACCTGATTGGTACTTCTTCTGGATGACCAGGCTGTAGAGACGGCCGTGGATATGAAGGCCTCGATCTCGATTATCGAAGACGCCTTCCGCAAGCACGCGAAAGGAGAGACCCTAATGCCCAAGAGGCTGCACCTGGCAGTAGAAGGGATGAAGGGCGGATTACGCATTATGCCAGCCGCGTTGCTCGGCAAGCGCGCCGTGGGGTTCAAGACGATCTCCGGCCAACCTGGCTCGAGACGGCCCGGCTCAACGTACTTCCTCATGGTGCTCTTCGACCCCGACGACGGGAGTCTGCTGTCCATCATGGCCGCCGACACCATCACACGACTCCGGACCGGAGCGGCCAGTGGGGTCGCCACCAGGTACCTAGCCAGAGAGGACTCCCAGACGCTCGGGCTCTATGGCGCGGGGGTGCAGGCTCGGACACAGCTGGAAGGGGTCGCGAGTGTACGCTCGATAAGGAAGGTGAAGGTGTACGATATCTCCACGGAAAGACTCGAAGCCTTTAGCAAGCAGATGTCCACGAAACTCGGAATCGACATAACGACGACCGGCGACGCTTCAGAGCCCGCGTCGGCAGACATCGTGATTACCGCTACGACTTCTGACAAGCCGTTCTTGATGAGCCAATGGGTGCACGCTGGCACTCACATCAACGCAATGGGAGCGAATGCTCCTACGAAGAGCGAGATTGACCCAGGCCTCATGAAGCGCGCAAAGATCTTCGTGGACTTCAAAGAGCAAGTCCTGGCTGAGGCTGGCGACATCATTGGCATGATCAAGAGCGGAGAACTGAAAGAGACAGGAATCTCCGCCGAGCTGGGCGAGCTGGTCATCGGTGCCAAGGAAGGACGGAGCGACGCGGAAGAGATAACGCTCTTCAAGTCCGTCGGTGTTGCCATAGAAGACCTGGCGCTGGCCCACGAAGTGTACGAGAGGGCAAGAAGGCTGGGCATCGGCAGGGAAGTCACCCTCTAGTAAGAAGCCAACCCTCAGGGAACTCTCAGGGAGTTGAGAGGAGCGACGCCGGAGGACGACAGGACCGCCCTTTCCACCCAGTCCAGAACGTCTGCCAATTCCTTCTTCTGACTGTCAGCCAGCTCCTTCTCTGGGAGCTTCATGTTGCTGGTTCGAATCACGCCTCTCTTTACCAGAATCTCTTTCCTTACGGCCAAGCCCAGCTCGCTGCAGTAATAGATCAGGGGCAGCGTGTTGAGATAGATGTCGAATGCCTTGCTTCGGTCACCAGAGACGTACGCGTCATGCATCGCGACCAGATATTCAGGAGTGGGAGACGAGGTCATTATGCCCACCGCGCCGTGCACAAGATCCCAGAAGGAGTCTCTTCCGTAGAGCGCGCTGAAGATCTTCAGTCTGTCGCCTGCGATCTCGTGTATCCTGGTCAGCTTCAGAGGCGTAGGCGGGTCCTCAAGTTTCAGATACTTCGCGTTCGATATCTCTCGGTTCAATCGGCCTATCAGCGCAGGTGACATCTTCGGACGATCGGTCTGAGGGAAGTCCTGTATGACAATTGGAATCTCGATTGCGTCCCCGACGGACGAGAAGTAATCGAATATTGCATCTTCGTTCAGGACTCCGGGCCCAGTCTTCAGACGTCTAGGTGGGGGAATCATGACTGCCGCGGCGCCCAGGTCTTGGGCAGAAATGCTTGACTGACCTGTCAGTTGAGGGTCCTCGTTTCCGGTACCCACGACTATCGGCAGCTTGCCGCCTATTGACTCGAAGGTCATCGTTAGGATTCTCTGTCTTTCCGCTTCGGACAACAGATCCCGTTCGGCCGACTCTCCTAGGATGGTCAGGCCCTTGACCCCGGCCCTGGAGTAGTACTCGATAAGATTGCGATAGCTATCCTCGTCCTGATTTCGTTTGCCGTCGAGTGGAGTGACGGTGACCACGAATGGCCCGGCGAGTGATTCTGACACGGTCAGTTTGGAATGCAGATTGGTATTAAGTTCTCTGTGGATGGGGAGGCCGCCATGGGTGCGGTGGAGCAGAGTCGAACGGGAACGCTTGCTTCCCAGAAGACCCATTAAGGTGAACAGGCGTCTCGGTGTGGACGCTGCGATGCGAAGCTTCTACTCATCCTCTCCGAAAGAGGCCAGATAGTTGATCAGCCGGTACGACGTCGTAATCGTTGGGGCCGGCATAATGGGCGTGGCATCAGCGTTTCATCTGAAGAGGAACAACCCGGGCAAACAGATCCTGTTGATTGACAGGTTCGGTGCCCCCGGCCAGGGAAACACGGGAAGGAGCAACGCGATGTTCAGGAACACCTTCTCCTCGACTGACAACCAAGTCCTTTCCAACAGCACGATTGACTTCTACCTGAACCTGCAGGACGAGCTGAAGGTCGACCTGGGACTGCAGCAGATCGGCTATCTCTGGCTGATGAGCGAAGAGCAGCTGTCGACGAGCGAGGCATTCCTAGATGGGATGGAGAGGAACGGAATCGAAATCCGCAGGCTCTCAAGAGAGGAGCTCGAGCGCCGAGTACCAAGCATGGTGACAGAGTTTGATTCCAACGAGGAAGCGCGGCTGATGGCTCTTCCGAGCATCGAAGGCGGGGTGTTTGGACCGAAGTGCGGAAGACTGGACCCAGACAAGCTCGTAAGATACTATGCCCACGAATTCCTACGAATGGGAGGCCTCGTCGGCTTCAACACGAATGCCGACAGGCTGCTGGTCGGTCCACCCAACAGACTGGGCATCGATGGCGAACCTTTCGTGTGGCAGGACTCCAGAATCGAGGGGATTCGGGCGAGTGGCGCTTTCAGCGGAACGATCAGCTCTGACACCGTGGTGCTGGCATGCGGTGCATGGGGCAACGAGCTGCTGGAACCCGCAGGCATCGACGGTCACGTGAGCGCCAAGAAGAGGCAGCTCTTCAGCGTTTCAGCGAAGGGGATCAAAGGACTGGAGGAGCTGCTTCATACGAAGGGCTTCAACCCCCTGGACCTTCTCCCCATGGTGATTCTGCCGAAGGCGGGGGTCCACTTCAAACCGGTCAGTGAAGAAAACGACTTCTGGATGGGCTGCGAGGACGAGGTGAACAGACCCTTCGTCCACCTGCCAGACCGCGACCTTGCCGGGTGCACAGGCGAACAGGAGTACTACGAGCGGAGCGTCAACCCGATTCTGTCTGCATATTTCCCCGGGTTCCGAAATGCGAAGGTGAAAGCCAAGTGGGCGGGGCTGTACTCCTACAACACCCTGGACAATCTGCCGTTCGTGTTCAGACAGAACAATCTGATAGTCGTCGGGGGGGACAGTGGGAGCGGGATCATGAAGGGCGATTCGCTCGGACGGATAGTGGACGCCGTCTACAGAGACGAGGGAGAAGCCTCGCTCTATGGGGACGTTCAGTACGGAACATCGAAGATTGGCTTTGGAAGGAGAAGCGTCGAAAGAGAGGAATGGGTCATATGATTGCCTGAGCACTTCTCGGCGAGTTCGTCCTAGACCCTTTGTACTGAAACGCCGTATCTCCTGAGACTCCCGAGCGCCAAGAAGAGACTATTGGTGCTCGAGAAGTAAAAGAGATGGGACTCGCATTCGCAGTCGGAGCAGCCGAAACCGTCCACTCGCACATCGGCTCTGCTCGAGAGTACTGCTGCAAGTCTGCACTCGAGCCCGGTTAGCCTCGTGCTGGCCACGGCGATCGGAACCACCCCCGGCTGTTTCGTGAGCCAGTCGATGTGCCATCTCTTCTTCTTCTCTTGGGCGAGGTGTCTGGCGACTCTGGACCCCATGCCCCTCCTTGCAGAGCCGACGTAGGCGTAGCATCCTCTCGCGAATCGAATCCTTCCGAGAGAACCGATCCTCATCGTTCTATGACGGGCCAGCTGCAGGACCAACACGTATGTGCCGCGCTCGAACAAATCGATATGACGGTCTTCCTTCGATTCCCTGTGCGGTTCTTTGCTTCCTAGGATGGACAAGTCGTCGTTCCCGCCTGAAGAGCTTCTGGTCCTAACTGGCTGAGTTAATCATTGTTGCCTGACACGCAAGCAACGCTGCCATCATCGCGATTGAGGCCTTGCTAATCTGATTCTGGCCGAGTGCCAGCCTCTTCCGCCGAATGGGTTCCCCGGACTTGGAAGATGCCAAGTTCAAAGACTCTTTGCGAGCGTGTCAGGACACCGAACCATGAGTGCTCTCGTTGAGGTTTCGAGTGGAACTCTTAAAACCGACATGACCCGCTAACACCCAACGATGTCAGTAAAGCCAGCGGGAAAGGTAACTCCGCAGAAGGTCGAAAACGCCGTTAGGGCCGAAATCGAGTGGCTGGTAGACAGGCACGACGGAGCGCCCAACTTCGAAATGCGCAAGTTCACCATCAAGCCCGGTGGAAGCATTCCTAAGCACTACCATCCCGACATCGAGCACGAGCAGTATGTCCTGAAAGGAAGGTACAGGGTGGGTGTCGGAGACAGGGTTTACGAGGTGCGGGAGGGGGATTCGCTTTACATCCCAGCCGGCACGGTTCATTGGTACGAGAATGCTGGTAGCGAGAACGCGCAGTTCCTCTGCATAGTGCCGAAGAAGGAGAAGTACGACTCTATCTACGTGGAAGCGGGCACTAAGCCGAAGTAATCCATCCCTAGAGAGGTCGGGCGCCTACGTGAAATGAAGAGGCCCCGCCGGCCGCCTCTTTGCTCAGGGTGAGGCCGACGTAAGGGAAGAACCCAGATAGGCGCCAACCCCATCGGGCCCGCAAAGAACCCGAACGGATTACAGAGACAGGATAGACCATCGTCAGTAGTTGCCTGAGTTTGGCGCGAAACCAGTGACCGTAAGCAGATTTCGATTCCATGAACTTAGAGGACCGTGGGAACTCTTGCTAGGCGAAGTCTGTCGCAGGCCTCGCCGCCTCGTGCTCCTCAGCGAGATAGGCCAGAGGCACTCTGACGGCGCTGAAGAGTGAAGGGAGCATAATCAGGTAGAGCAGCGGCCTAATGTCCAGCGACAGGCCCATCCCGGCCGCTGTGAGCGCGAGCGTTCCGCCGTTCACTGCCGCGTAGATATAGTAGGCCACCGCGACGTGCGAGCCGGTGACCAAGGGGATTGAAACCACCATCCCTTCGGTGAGGGCGCCCAAGACCTGCAGCCCTATGATTATGGCGCCGAAGGTGTAGATGAACGCATACGTAATCGGCACAGGGCTCGAAGACAGCGACCCGGAAATGAGACCCAAGAGGAAAGAGGGGATGATCACCCAGAGAATCAGATTGATTACAAATTCCGTGATGGCGCGAGAGATTCGTGTCCTCCATGTGACTGGCCGCTCTTCGAACAACTCTAACCTTCCCCCCGCGCCACGAGATTTCCCAAGTCGACGGCCACGGTGATCGAGGCAAAGGGCTCCAGGGCGACTACCACCTGCCCGTCAACGTGTATGTTTCCTGCAATGATTTGCGAGTAGTTCTCAACCGTCATCACGAAGTGTAACGTTCGGGATTGCCCGGGCAAGAACATGATCGATGGAGAGTTGCAGGTTATCCTGCTCCCACCTGGGGGGAGACACGTCAGGGAGAGGGAAATTGGGTAGAGACCCTTGTTCGCCAGGGTCACGTTTAGGTAGACGGTTGCGGCTGAGCCCTGGACGACCGTCTCCGCGGTGATTGAGGCGGTCGGCAGGCCGCCGCCTACGATGCTGATGACATTCGACACGTCAGCATAGGCCGAGTATCCAAACGTGGAGAGAGTGACAATCGACACCAGGGTGATGACGAGCGCCACGGACCGGAGCGAGCTGGCCAGAATCGAAGGTTCGCGCTTCAAGAGCCCTTGGTTTCTGGTTCGGGCTGCGGGGTCACGATTCCCACCCCCTTGTCTACCTTGAAGGTGACGACCCCCACCCCTCTCTCGACCTTTTCGAAGTCTAGGCCTCTCAACATCAGCAGGGAGCCCACCCAGCCCATCATCCCCAAGAAGAGCGCCTGAATCGCGGCAAAGAGCAACGTTCCCATGGACCCTGCGAGGTCGCTGGTCGGTGTAGCATTCCTGTAGGTCTGGAAGACGGAGAATCCCTCCGCGAAGGTGAAGAGCAGCAGAGCGAGCCCAACGACGGCAGAGCCCAGCCCCAGCGCCCGGGTCGCGCGCACGGCACGTGATGGGCGTCGAGTTGATATTTAACGGTAGGCTGGTCTGGCGAGGCCGCACGGCTGCTAGCAGACGACAGTTCGTTCGATTAGCATACGGGTGCGCGCACCAGATGACAGGACCCGGCCTGTGACTTTTGTTGGTTTGAATGGACTAACAACCTCACTTGGGTTCGTTCGAAAACATACCGACAAGGTTAGGACTTTGATCCGACGATGCCCTCGACGATATTCATTCATCCCAATGGCTCAAATGTGTAATTGCGAGAGGCCGCGGTCTGACATGCCTCTGACAGGCACTACCGCTTCTTCCGGAACGGAAAACCCGACTTCCGGACCGGCCCCTTGTAGTGCTCGTTCCGGGGGCAGTGCGGGCCGCACTTCTCCTTGAACGAGTGGTTGTGCCCCTTCGTCTCTTCCTTCACTTCGGTTCGCTTGTGGTAGGATGCCAATCTATGAGCTGACGTTGCGTTCGAGCCGCACCTAATAAGTGCTGAATGTTGGATGACAAAGAGCACAACTGGATGATGGAGGACAACGAAAAACGGCCGTACCGGATTGTCTCTCTTTCTGGCCGAGTAGGAACGATTTTAACGGGCAGAAGCTGGAGGAACCTGACTTGAGTGCGCCTTCCAGGAAGAAGAAGGTCAGTGGGAAGAAGGAAGCGGAATCGAAGCGCATCGTGAAGGAGAAGGCTTCGAAGCCCACTGGTGCTCCTCCCACCGCCATTGTAGAAGTGAGGCATAGCGGGCGCATGATGCAGAGGCAGGCAAGGGGATACTCGCTGGGGGAGGTCGCACAGGCTGGATTGAACTTTGGGCTGGTCAGGAGGTGGGGTCTCCTCGTCGACGACAGGAGGAGGAGCACCCTCGAGGACAACGTGGCCTCGCTCAAGAAATGGTCTCCTCAAACGAAGAAGACGACAGAAGAAAGGGTCGAAGGCGAGGTCCGGAAGATAGAGATGGCGGTCGAAAAGGAGGTCCGCAAGGCGGGGAAGGAGATAGAGAAAGCAGGGAAGGAGGTAGAGAAGGAAGCAAAGAAGGCGGGGAAGGGGGTAGAGAAGGTGGAGAAGAAAGTCGTGGAGAAGGTCGAAGCGCCCATCAAGAAGCGCTCGAAGAAAAAGAAGGCGGCCGCGAAGCCGGAGACCCCCTGATTCGTCGGTTCCCCTTAGGCCTCCGTTGCGCCTGGCCAGGGCGTTCAGTTTGTCGCTCAGGAGATTGAGCCGACGACCTCTTCGGCAAAGAGTCTAAGCATCGCTTCTTCCTTCCTTGCGTGGATGTTGAGAATGAGATACTCGACTCCCGCGGCTGCGAGTTCCTCTATGCTCTGCTTCACGCGATCCGGGGTGCCGTAGATGACGTAATCACTCAGCCTCTCTGGGGTGTGACCCTCCCCTTCCGCTATGGACCTGGCTTCCTGCGCGTCTCTCGCGATGACGAGATGACCCAGCTTGGTCTTCAGTATCTCGTCATAGTCTCTCCCGACGGCCCTGCAGTGCTCCCTCAACACTTCGAGCTTGTGCCTGATCATCTCCGCGCCTCCCGTCAGGTTGCACGCGTCCCCGTACCTCGCGACGAGCCTGAGAGTCACCTTCTCTCCGCCTCCCCCTATCAGAATCGGAGGATGCGGCTTCTGCACGGGCTTCGGAACGCAGAAGGCGTCGCTCACCCTGTAGTACTTGCCTTCGAAAGAGAACCCGTCGCTGGACCACATCCCCCTTATGATCTGGAGGGCCTCCCCCAGCCTCCTGAGCCTCTCGGGGACATCGTAGTGCGGAATGCCGTAGGCCTCAGCTTCCTTCTCGAACCATCCGGCGCCCACCCCCATGAAGAGCCTTCCGCCGCTCAACACGTCCACCGTGGCCCCCATCTTGGCGAGCAAGGCGGGATTCCGGTAGATGTTTCCAGTCACGAGCGTCCCGAGCCGGATCTTCTTTGTGACTCCGATGAGCGAGGAGATCGTGCTCCACCCTTCGAGCATCGGCTGGTCGGTCGTCCCGACCATCGGTATCTGGATGAAGTGGTCCATCACCCAGAAGCTGTCAAAACCACCCTCCTCGGCGCTGCGGGCTCTCGCGCTGAGCGTGTCGAAGACCTTACCGTTCTCCCCGTCGAACGTGTAATTCGGATGCTGCAGCCCGAATTTCATACGTCGCCGCGCGGACCACTTCGCATAAAAGAGTTCCAATTCGTCAGGCACTCGCGGGTAGGGGACAGGGAACCTTGTCTTGGCTGAATTCCGGGTCGAACTGGGAATTGTTCATGAAGATGCTCTCACCGGTTCCGGGCGACAGAATCCTAGACGTCGGCGCGGGGAAGGGAAAGGTCGCGAAGCGGGTGCTGGAAGAGGCAGCAGGAGCGGAAGTCTACACACTCGAACCCGACGAGAAACGCGTTGCGTCCATGAGAAGAGCAATTCCTCAGCTGAAGTGCTATGTGGGCGGATCGGAGAAGATGCCGTTCGAGGACTCCTTCTTTGACAAGGCGTACACGACCATGGCCGCGCACCACTTCAGCGACCTTGACTCGGCCCTCCGGGAGTTTGCCAGAGTGCTGAAGAAAGGAGGGCGCCTCCTGATTCTTGATGTTGAACCAAGCCGAGGAACCGGCAGGTTGCTCTCGTTCCTCGAGAACTCGGTCATGAGGAGACATCTGGTGTTCGTGGGGTTGGAGCAGATGAAAGAAAAGCTGGTGGCAACTGGGAGATTCGAGGTTTCGGATTCCATTCAGGGGACCTCTGGCTATCTCCTCCTCTGTGTGGCTAATCCGCAAACCACCAATGGATCAGACTGAGAAGAGCGTGAAGGGCTACCCACCGCCATTCAATCGTTATAAAATTCCCATTTCTTGGCAGACGTGGTTAAGGTGTCGGAACCATCGGTATTCTCACCTGAGGCCTTTCGCCTGTACCTATCTAGGAGAAACAACCTGCCCGAAAGCGAAATCAGGGTTCCACCCGGTCTGGTAGCCACATTCGACAAGGCCACCTTTGGCAAGATTAAGAAGCGTGTTAGGGGTCGATACGCCAACTGGTACTACGACAATAGACTCGCGATAGGCAGGGTCAGGAATGTACCAGTCGCCGTACTTCATTCGTACGTTGGTTCCCCGGGTTCGGTCATGATGCTTGAAGAGCTGATAGCCGCAGGCGCACGGTCAGTAGTCGAGGTCGGCTTCTGCGGTGGAATCACTCCCAAGACCGAGGCGGGGGATGTCGTAGTTGTCGACAGGGCGTTCGTTGACGAAGGGACTTCAAGCCGTTACTTCAGAGCGCCCAAGGTGTTCCCGTCGTCCAGAAGCCTTACGCGGACGCTCGAATCGGTTCTAGCTGCGAACGGGGTTCCCTACATCGTAGGCGGCGTCTGGACGACCGATGCCCCCTACCGGGAGACCCCGTCGAAGGTGGCGAAGTTCCGCAGTTTGGGCGCGGTCGGAGTCAACATGGAGACGTCGGCGCTCTTTGCCCTCGGTGAGTACAGACACGTGGACGTCGCTTCCGTGCAGGTTGTTTCTGACCTGCTGGGCGAGAGCGAATGGCGCGCCTCGTTCCACGAGAAACACGTTACCGCTAGATTCGATCTTTCCTCGAGAATGGCAGTCGAAGCGGTTACGAAGACACAACCGCGAATGCCCAGGCTTACCTCTGCAAGGCACTGTCAGACGTAGCCGTACTCCCTGTCCCGGCTCCTCGCCTCTTTGGACCTCAGCCCCCGACGACCATACCCTCCTCCCCCCGCCGTCTCGATCGACAGCGTGTCTCCCTCTTCGAGGACGAGGGTGTGCTTGGAGGGAAGGCGCGAGACCGTTCCGTCCGCGCGTTTCACGCTGTACCTGGAGCATCCCCCGCCCTCTCCGCCGCGGAGGCCCCACGGCCTAATCCTCGCCCGGTCGCCGAGGATAGTGGTCTTAACACGCGCCTTGGCGGTGAAGGACCGAGTTATCCCAAGGCCGCCTCTCCACATGCCCCGTCCGCCGGTCCCGTCGCGCAGCGAATACTCGCTGAAAGACAGCGGGTAGTAGTGCTCCATGACCTCGATCGGGGTGTTCATCGTGTTCGTCATGTTCACCTGCACCCCATCCACTCCATCCGAGCTGGGCCTCCCTCCCGAGCCACCCCCGATCGTCTCGTAGAAGGCCCACGACTCGCCCGTCCTGGGATCGATCCCTCCCATCATCAGGTTGTTCATGCTACCGTGTGAGGCGGCCGGTATCCGGTCGGGGAGGGCCTTCGCCATCGCCCTGTAGAAGACGTCCGCGATCCTCTGGCTGGTCTCCAAGTTCCCAGCAGCGACCGGCGCGGGCCTTGTGGGGTTCACAATCGACCCGGGCTGCGCCACGACTTCGATTGTGCGGTCGAAACCGTCGTTTAGCTGCACATCGACGGAGAGAAGGGACTTGACCGCGTACGACACCGCCGCTCTCGTCACCCCCAGCACGGCGTTCAACGGTGCCTCCACTTGGCGAGCCGTTCCATCGAAGTTCACGTTCACCCCCTTTTCCGTGAATCTGACCGTGGCCCTTATCGAAAGAAGACCGCTGCCAAGCTCGAGGAAGTCCTCGCCCGACCACCTCCCCCTCGGTATGCTAGCGAATTCGTGCTTCGTCAGCTCTTCTGTGTGGTCCATTATTGATTCGACGACCGAGTGGAAGCGGGACTCCCCCACCCTCGTGACGAGTTCCAGGAACCTCTTCTCCCCAAGACGGTTTGCGGCGATCTGCGCCCTCAGGTCTCCCTCCGTGGTGTCAGGCTGACGGGAATTGCTCTTCATGAGAGTCATCACATCCCTGTTCTCCTTTCCTCTATCGAAGAGCTTGACCGGCTCCATGATCAGCCCTTCTTGGTATAGTTCCGTCGCGTCCGGGGAGATGCTCCCTGGCACCCTTCCTCCCACGTCCACGTGATGGGCCTTGTTCGCCACGTACCCCACGACTTCGGAATGGAGATAGACTGGCTCTATCAGAGTCACATCGTTCAGGTGAGTCCCAGATATGTACGGGTCATTGACCACGTATATGTCGCCCTCCTTCTGCGGGATGCCGTGTCTTTCGAGGTACGCAAGGGTGTTCTTCAGCCCGAACGGAAGGGAACCGACGTGTACTGGTATCTGCTCCGCCTGTCCGATCGTCCTCCCTTGGGCGTCGAGGAGCGCGCAGCTGTGGTCCGCCCGCTCTCTTATGTTCGGAGAGAAGGCCGACTTCCTCAGCAGGACGGCCATTTCCTCAGAGATGTACACGAGGGAGTGCTTGGTTACTTCGGCCTGGATTCTGTCCTCGCTCATCGGCGGCTCCTCCCGAGCACGAGGCACCCGGAGTTCACCGATTGGAGTTTCCAGCCCGGTGGAATCACGGTGGTCGAGTCGTATTCCTCTATTATCGCCGGCCCGTCAAGGTCATGAATCCTCCCGAGGGCGCTTCTCTGACAGACGCGGACGGTGCGGGGAACCCCTCCAAACCTGCATGCCCTCCGGCTGGAGGAGCCGGCTCCGGAAGGAGACGAGATCTTTCCGATCTCGAGGTCGGGTCTGCGCGTCGTAGCCGTCAGCCTTAGGGCGACCGTTTCGACCTGTTTCCCTTCGTGCACGAAATTGTAGATCTGCATGTGTTTACGCCGGAACGCCGCAAGGGCCGCTTCGGGGTCGAACGGTCGAGACGCTTTCACGTTGATCTCATACCCCTGCCGATAGTAGCGGAGGTCCACGCTCCTCTCGAACCTCATCTCCCCTCCCCGGGCCGGAGACAGCCTCTCGAGGAGAGTCTCCTCCATTGTCAGGAAAGAGGGTTCGATATCGCTCGCCAGGTCCTGAAGCAGCCCGACTTTGGGCACCACCTCGTCGTACCTATTCCCGGTCATCAGCATCCCCAGGGCGCTGAAGAGGCCTGGGACAGGCGGGACGATGACGCTCTCGACCCCGACCAGCTCCGCGACCTCAGCGGCGTGCATTGGTCCGGCTCCGCCGAATGCGACCAGGGAGAAACCGCGGGGGTCGAGCCCCCGCTCCACAGTCACTATTTCAATCGCCTTTGCCATCTGGGTGTTGATTATGCTGACAGCCGAAGCCGCGAGGACGAATGAGTCGAGCCTAGTCCTTTCCCCGACCTCGCTCAGGGCGCGCCGCGCGGCTTCGCGGTCTAGCTTGAAGGTCCCTCCGAGTAGAGAGCTCCCCAATCTCCCCAAGAGGAGATTCGCGTCGGTCAGCGTGGGCAAGGATCCTCCCTTCCCGTAGCACGCTGGCCCCGGGTCGGCCCCAGCACTGGTCGGACCGACAATGACTCCCCCTGCAGAGTCGGCGCTTATGATAGTCCCGCCTCCGGCACTCACCTCCGCGAGGTCAACCCCTGGAACCCTGACTGGGTAGCCGCTCCCCTTCACCGTCCTCCCCCTGTTTGATCTGCCTCCGACCTCGATCTCCGGGACCATGCCCACTTCCCCATCGACGACCGTCCCCGCCTTTGCTGTCGTGCCGCCCATGTCGAAGCTGATCACCTTCCGCAGCCCTAGAGCCTTTGCGACTTCCGCGGTCGCGATGACCCCGGCTGCGGGGCCCGACTCGATCGAGATGATCGGCTTCTGCGCGGCTTGCCATCCTTTCACGAGTCCCCCAGCTGACGTCAGGACCTGAAGCGGCGCAGTAATCCCTTCACTCCTAAGGCGTTCCTCGATCTCAGACAAATAGCGGGAGAACAGAGGTGAGAGCAGCGCGTTCACGACCGTTGTGCTCGCTCGCTCGTATTCCCTGAACTCGGGGTCGACCTGTGAGGAGGCGTGGACGTTCAGCCCCTCCCTCTCGAGGGCGACCTTCGTCTTCGTTTCGTTGCTCCCGTCTGCGAAGCTGTTGAGGAAGCAGACCGCGACGCATTCGATTCTCTCTCGTTTTAGTTCCTTCGCGAGAATTCGGAGCTCACTTTCCTTGGCTCTCTTGAGGACCCTGCCCTCGGAGTCGACCCTTTCATCGACCTCGAACCTCCAACGGCGCGGGACGAGCTGCCTCGGCCTCTCGAAGAAGAGGTTGTAGACTTCCTGTCTGTTCTGCCTCCCTATCTCCAGAACGTCCCTGAATCCCTTTGTGGTGACCAGGGCGCACCTCGGGAGCTCCAGCCTCATCTGCCCGAGGAGCTGGTTGCTCGCCATGGTCGTGACGTGGACGAGATTCTTGACTTCTTCCGGGCGCACTCCCTGTTTCCAGATGCGCGCGAGAGACTCGCCAAAGGCCGTCTGCGGGTCTTTGGGCGTGCTCGAGACCTTGGCAAGACGCACGGCCCCGCTCTCCGCGTCAAACGCGATGGCATCGGTGAAAGTCCCGCCTATGTCGACGGCAATCCTGACCAACTAAACTGCCCTCCCCTCGCTCGTTGTCACCCTAGCATAAGAGTGATGAGCGAGTTCGCCTTCGGGCTTCAGACAGGCGAACCCTGCAAGTTCTCCAGGACAAACTTCTACAGGGGCGTTCTAAGGCGCTTCATTGACCTCGGGCTGATAGTGGAGTCGCCGGAGTACGACGACAGGAGCAGGAATGTAATCAAGCTGTACAAGGTGGTTTGCAAGCCGATCCCGCAACACAGGCCTATGGGCCCTTCGTTCTTCTACCTCGCCCATCTGGTCTGCGAGGCATGGAACAGGGAGTTCGCGGCGACGTAGAGAACCCTCGACGGTTCGAAGGGGGTTTGCCGCGGACGCCGCGGCATTGGTTACTTCTGGGAGCCGTGCGCCTTGCAGAGGCGCAGCCGGTACTCCATTCCTCCCGTCGAGGTCCAGAGGGATAAGCCCAGCGCGAGGACACCCGTCCAAGAGGCGGTCAAGAACCTGCGCGGAGCAGGCAAGCTGGTACGAGACATCGAAGCTCGCAGTCATTGCGAATTCTGACCGTGTGAGAGATTCGGGTTCACAGACCCGGAGGACGACTTGGCCAGAAAGGTCATTCGATGTTAAATCAGTCGACCGAGCATGGTCTGGTATGCGGTACGTCCTGAAATGCTTCGCGTGCGGGAAGCAGTACTCCATGTTCTTCCCGAGGCAGCTCTGCGACAAGTGCGGCGGCATCCTAGAAGTCGTCTATTCCGGTGTTGCGGACATGGGGACCCTGAGGAAGGATTTCTGGAGCTATGAGGCGCTTCTTCCCGAGGGCGAGTACAAGCACTACAAGCTTGGAAACACTACATTGCTTTCCGCAACCCAGCAGGACCTCTTCATGAAGCTCGAAATGGAGAACCCGACCAAGTCGTTCAAGGACAGGGGTTCGGTGGTCGAGATAGCGAAGGCGCTCGAGTACGGGTACGACGAGGTCGTCTGCGCGTCCACCGGCAACATGGCCTACTCGGTCGCCTACTACGCGAAGCTGGGCGGGATACGCGCAACGATCTTCGTGAGCAAGAACGCCAACTGGCTCAAGATCAGGAATATCCAGGACACCAGGGATGCCAACATCATAAGGGTCGAAGGCGATTTCACCGAAGCGCAAAGAAGGGCAATCGGCTATGCGAAGAGAAAGGAAGCATTCCTGACGGGAGACTACGGCTACAGGAAGGAGGGTCAGAAGACGCTGGTATACGAGATAATGGCTGAGCTTCCGAGCGTAAGGAACATCCTCATCCCGGTGGGCAACGCCACCCTGTTCAGCGCGTCTTACAAGGCCCTGACGGAGCTCATCAGGCTCGGGCTGGTGCGCAGACTGCCGCGCCTGATAGCGGTGCAGGCGTCGCTGACCGACCCGCTCGTTGCCGCCTTCAGGAAGAATGGGAAGGTGAAGTATCAGAAGCCGCTCACTGAGGCAGGCGCGATAGCCGTCGGCTATCCGACGTACGGCGACCAGGCAATGGTGGGGATAAGGGCAACGCGGGGCGAGGCCGTGGACGTGACGGACAAGGAAATGGAAGACGAGCGAAAGGCATTCTACAGAGAGCACGGCCTCCAGGTCGAAATGTCAGGGGTCGCATCATTGGCCGCCTTCAGGAAGATCGACCTCAAGGGACAGAGCGTTGCGGTGGTCAGCGGAGGAAACACGCTGAAACCCTAGGAGAAGCAACCCCAGGCAATGACCTGGACGCCTCCCCACTTCATGCGAGTGCTGTTTCCGGTCAGGTTACGCATATGGTAACAACCCTAAAATAAAGGCGGACTACCTTATACTAGACCGGATGTCGCTGAACGGATTCGGGCGGGTCGTCTCGTTCGTCTCCAGGAGTGAGGTCCGGAGTCATGTTCTAGAGGATGTCTTGAGAGGCCCGAGGACACCATCCGAGCTAGCCTCCATTGAGAACAAACACGTGAGCCACGTCAGCCGCGCCCTCGCTGAACTTTGCGCGCAGGGCCTCGTGGAGCCAGTTTCAGGTGAATCGAGACGGAAGTACTACCGGGCCACTGACCTGGGCTTCCTGACGGCGGCCACGTTCGCAAAGACTCCGAGATGAGATTCGTTCAGTAGGCCGAACCAATACCTTCGTCTCATTTGCGCGATTAGACGAGCTCATCATCGTGCTCTTCCGTTCGCTCGAGTTCCAGGCTCACCTAGAGCGAGAATCACGGGATGATCTCGCAGCCGTTGTTGAGCTCAGGATACTCAAAATCCGACCTGCTTACTGACCCGTCAGCGATGAGTGCCTGAACCCGCGGCAAGGCGTCCTGCAACTCCCTCACGAGATGCCTCACCGTTGAGCAGATGAGGGAGTACCCGTTCTCTCGGAGCAGGTCCTGCGACTTGTTGACGAAGAGGCACCTGCCGCCGCATATGTCGAGTATGTCGCAGGACGTGCATGGCTCGCCGACCGTGACGATGTCGCGGAGTGAATTCGGGGTGTTGCCGAATATCGAGCCGACGACCGAGAAATCAAAATCGATGGATACTGGACATGCGGAGATTCTGCCGTCTGGCATGACCGCGAAGAAGTTGATCCCCGAGCCGCATCGCAGGAGCGACTTCTTGCCGGAGAGCAGCGAATCCATCACGCCGATGAACGGGACCATTCCGCCGACGCGGTGCGAGCGCGACATTTCTTCCACCCACGAATCTACGAGCGAAGAAATACTGGAGTTGTACGCGGCGATCCACTCCACAATCCCCGGCTCTGTGTCCTCCCCGGCCTCCCAGAACATGCTGAAACTGAGTTGCCAGTGAACGTGGTCGAAGAGCCCCGTTCGCAGGAGATGGTGGACGTTCTCGCAGATGTCGGTGCCCTGCACCACCGTCATCCTAGCCACGAGGTCGCCGCGAAAGCCCCTGTCCCGGATGAGCCCCAGGTTGTGCGTAACGCGGTCGTACACACCCCTTCCCCGTTCTCTGTCCGTGACTTCCTTCGTCCCGTCGAGCGAGACCAGGATGGAGTGGAGCCTCGCCAGGTACTGCGGCTCGATCCTGTCCAGGAACAGGCCGTTCGTCTGGACGACGAACCGCCCCGGGATCGCATCCATGATTTCCTCCATGGCCCTGATGCGGAGGAGGGGTTCCCCTCCATAGAATTCTACGACCGGGTCGCTGTCCCGGGACAGGAAAGACTTCAGGTCTGCAATCGAATACTGGATCTCCTTGGGAGGAGTCTCGCTTCCTCCGCCGCAGTAGCTGCAGAAGAGATTGCATTCCTTCGTTAGGATGATGTGATAGTGCATGTGCCCGGGTTTGCGCCGCCTCGCTTTCTCTCGTTAAAAAGAACCCTTGCGACACTCCAAGGTGTGCTTGGTGTCGGCGAGTCCTGTCGCTGGTCCTCGCACCTGATTGCGTACAGATACGCAGGCCTACGACTGGCATCTCTCATAGACTGTGTTTATCTCTCCCCTTCCGAGGAGTCGTCTTAGAGGGCTCGTGAGCTTCGTTTGGCCAACGGCGAATTCAGCGTCCGCAGCTCTGAAGGGCCGGTTGGCCCGGAGGAAGAAGGAAAGCGACGAGCCAGAGAAACGGTCGGCAAAGTGGCAGAGCCGAGCCTTCCGATCTTTTCAATCCTCGACTCCATAGACTTCTCTGACCATTTCGTGATCATCGGCGATGTCGGGACAGGAAAGAGCACCGTCACCCCGATACACGAATTTGAATCATGCGGCAGGGACAGGCAGATCGTCATCCGCGAGCCGTCAAGGGCGGCGTGCAACGCCCTGTTCTACTCGCTTCAGGCGCTTCATCCGGAGCTGAAGAACGAGCTGGCGGTCATCACGAAGGACACCAAGATCAATGTCGGCGGCAAGATCAGGATAGTCACGGACGGCGTCCTGCTCAGGATGCTGGCCGACAACTCGATCTCCGATTCATCGATCTACTTCGATGAGAGCCACCAGATGTCCTCCCAGCTTGAGCTGTGCCTGTCGCTCGCAAAGAGGGAGGAAGCCAGAGCCAGGAACCTGTTCCGGATCATGAGCGCCACAATAGACCCAAAGGAGTTCCTGTCGTTCCTCGGCATCTCCAAGCTCTACTCGATGAGCGGTCGAAGGTATCCGGTCGCGCTCGAGGTGGAGCTCGTAGACGACCTCGATGAGATGTTCAAGACCCTTTCGCGCTATCTCTACACGCAGCCCAGGGACGAATCGTGGCTGGTCTTTCTCCCCACGAGGCGCCTGGTCGAAAGGTACGCCAGCAGCTATGGCGGAGTCTACATTCATGGAGGCCTTGAAGGCTCTGAGATCAACAGGATCCAGCAGAGGGCCGAGCTCGACAAGAATCTGAGGATCTTCGCGACGAACGTAATCGCTTCCTCGGTGAATATCTACGTCGACAACGTGCTGATATTCAACGACGTGATCGACGGCAAGGACAGGCTCGGTCAGAAGACGCTCCACTACATGAAGATAGACAACAACTCCCTCCTGCAGATGGTGGGTAGAATCGGTCGCTTCAAGCCAGGTCGGGCCGTCATCCTTACTGACACGCCCATACCAAAGAAGGTCAACCCGACTCCGGTGCGCAAGGCCCTCGAGACAGAGACCCCATTCGACTTGGTGCTTCTCATGTCCAAGTATGGCCTCAAACTCTCTGAGCTGGAGTTCATGTCGAAGGTAGACCATCGCGAGGTTGCCTTCGCAGAGGACTGGCTCGTCGATATCGGGGCGATCGACCGTCACACCCGCAAGGCCACCTGGAAGGGGCTCTTGATGAGCGAAATCCCCTACGAACCCGACTTTTCGCACATGATCTCCAGCGCCCTGATCTCAGGCGACTACGAAATGGCGAGGTTTCTCCTGGCCAGCGGTGCTTTTGGTGATTCACTCAACCACGCTTACAAATCGGAAGCGGAGGGTGTCGCTCGTCGACTGCTGTATGACTTCGACAGCTCGAACGAGCTCAACATCAAGGCGCATCTCCTCAAGGGGTATGCTGAGGACGGCAGTGGCTCATTTGCCTCGAATCTAGTCGCGAACGGGTTCTTTCTCGGTTTTATCGAGGAAGCATGGAAGAACTATAGAGCGGCCAGAGAAGCGTTGAACGACATGCTCCTTTCATCGAAGAAGGAGTCCATACCCAGGGAGGTCGTGGTGGACCCCGAGGTCTTCAAGCTCAGGCCATACCTTGAAGATTGTCTGTCGTTCGAGAGGTTCGGTCTGAACGAAAGGAACGAACACGATCTGCGTGAGATGGTCGTCAACGGTCAGTTCTTTGCGAGAACCCTGATGATAAACTACAGGCGCATATTGTTCGACATCGTCGTGATGAATCCATCGAGAAGGCATCGCCATCAACGCAGGCAATGAGACGACCACCAGGCTCAACCTTCCGTGACAGATGCATGGGGCCGAGGTTCGGACCCGAGTTACCAGCTCATGGTGGTGAGCGCGCCAATCGACCTTTTCTTGATGCCTTGGAGTCGAGTCTCAGATTCCGAGGGCCTCTCTGAGACCCTTGTACCTGTTCCTGATTGTGACCTCGGTCACTCCCGCGGCTTCCGCGACGTCCTTCTGCGTCTTCTCGTTGCCTTCTAGCGTGCAGGCGACGTAGAGGGCCGATGCGGCCAGCCCCATCGGATCCTTGCCGGCAGAAATCCCTGTCTGCTTGGCCCTGAGCAGGATCTCGCGCGCCCTCCTCTGCGTGGTTTCAGACATCTTCGCCCTGGAGGCAATCACCGACACGCACCTGCCCGCCTCGGCCACGGGCATCTTGAAGTCCATCTCCCTGTGCAGGAGCCTGTACGACCTCGCGAGGTCCTTCTTCTTGACGTTGCTCACCGCCGCCACGTCCTTTAGGGTCCTCGGGATCTCCCCGTCCCTGCAGGCAGCGTAGAGCGACGCCGCTATTATGGCCGTGATTGACCTCCCCCTGACCAGGTTCCTCTCGAGGGCCTTCCTGTAGTAGTAGGCGGCCTTCTCCGTAACTGCCTCTGATACCGTAAGCTTGTCCGAGAACCTTCGCAGCTCGCTGAACGCCTGCCGCAGGTTCCTGTCCGAGGACTCGTGTGCCTGGCTCCTGCGGTCCCACGTCCTCAGCCTCTCAACTGTGGACCTCATAGACCCGGACAGCGACTTGCCCGACGCGTCTTTGTTGACAGCCCCTATCACCGTGGCCAGTCCCATGTCGTGGATGGCGATCGATGTGGGGATTCCGGTCCTGCTGCGGTCACCCTTTTCGTCGCCGGAGAAGGACCTCCATTCTGGGCCCACGTCCACGATTTTCTCCTTGACTACCAGCCCGCAGGCGCTGCAGCAGAGTTCCGACCCCGAGCCGTCGATGACCATGCGACTCTTGCCGCACCGTGGGCATTTGTCCGAACTCCTTTCCTGCTTCAGGAGCCGCGAGAAGTTAGTACTCTTGGACACTTGTAATCACGTAATCGAAATAGCCGGGTATTTCGATTTACCAACCACCGTCCCTATATATAAAGGGCTGGCTTTTCCGATGCTTTCGTCTCAGTACCTAGGCATCTGGAGGTCTACCTCTCGTGCCCAGGCGTCTATTCCGCCCTGCAAGTTCCTGACGTTGGAGAACCCCGCCCTTCTCAGGAGCGAGACCGCCTGCGTGCTCCTGACCCCCACGTGGCAGTAGACCACGATCTCCTCCCCTTTGTCCAGCTCACCCATCCTCGCTGGGAGCTGCCCGAGCGGCAGCAGCCTCGCTCCCTCGAGATGACAGAACTCGTATTCGTTCGGCTCTCTTACATCTACGAGGACGACTTTCTTCCCTCCCTCGATCGTTGCATTCAGCACCGGCGCGGTGACGTCGAACTCGACGGACCTCGCCTTGCCCTTCAGCCCGCAGAACTCCTCATAGTCGATGAGCCCGGTGATATCGGGGTTGGGCCCGCAGACCCTGCAGGTCGGATCCTTCTTGATTCTGACCTCGTCGAAGGCGGTGTCCAGCCCGTTGAAGACCAGCAGCCGGCCGATGAGGGGCGAACCCGTTCCCAGCAAGATGTGGATGGCCTGGACTGCCTGGATCCCTCCCATCACACCCGGAAGGACCCCGAGGACACCCGCGTCCTCGCACGACTGCACCGACTCCGGCGGGGGAGGGCGGGGGCTCAGACACCTGTAGCACGGCCCCAGGAGAGCGAAGAAGACCGAGGCCTGCCCGTCGAACCCGAGGGCGCTGGCGTAGACGTCTGGCTTGCCGAGGAGGACGCTGGCGTCGTTAATCAAGTATCGGCTCGGCAGATTGTCGGTCGCGTCAATCACCACGTCGTAGTTCCGGATGACCGCCAGCGCGTTCCCCGAATCCAGTTTCATGTCGTGAACTACGACTTCGACGTTCGGGTTGACCTGGCGGAGCCTCTCGGATGCGACTTCGACCTTCTTCCGCCCGACGTCGGTCTCCCCGAACAGGAACTGCCTCTGGAGGTTCGACATCTTCACAGTGTCGTAGTCGACCAGCGCGACCCTCCCGACGCCAGCCGCCGCAAGGTAAACGACCGCGGGGGCCCCGAGCCCGCCCACCCCGACCACGATTACTGAGGAGCCCTTGAGCCTCCGCTGGCCTTCGGGCCCCACTTCGGGCAGGACAAGGTGCCTGCTGTAGCGCTGCGCCTCGGGGGCCGTGAGTGGAACGCTCCTAGGCATCATCGAATATATGGGAGAAGATTGACGTAGATAGAAGCTTCGGCGGTCCTCGACAGGACGGACAGCGCTTGCTCGCCCTGACCGACGTCAGCTCGAAATGGCCAATGGGAGTCGTGTTTCTGGTGCCTGGGTTCCTTCGCTGTTGGTCCTTGGGACGCAGGTCGTGGGGGGTCGAAGGCGGGTTGGCCGTCGCGTCGCTCGTCGCCGCCGTCTTCTTCCACCTCTCGCTCGGGAAGCTGACGAAGCGGGAGAAGATCCTTCCGTAGAATTTAAACGCCAGCGACCGCTTCTGCCAGTCACAATGCTAGAAGTTGGAGACAAGGCTCCGGATTTCGCACTCTATGACTATGACAAGAAGATGCGGAAGAGTTCGGAGTTCTTGACTAAGGGGGGCAAAACAATCTTTGCCTTCTTCCCCGGCGCCTTCACTGGGCCCTGCACCCAGGAAATGTGCACGTTCCGGGACATGTACCACGAGCTGGGAAAGATGAAAGGCACCGTGGTGGGCATCTCGGTCGACGCCCCGTTCGCCCAGAAGGCGTTCGCGGAAAAGAACGGGCTGGCCTTCCCCCTGCTCTGCGACTTTCAACGTGAGGTTGTAAAGAGGTATGGCGTCGTCTGGAACAACCTGGGAGGGGTCGAAGGGTACGTCTGCGCCAACCGGGTCATCTTCGTGGTGGACGGACAGGGGAAGATCACCTTCAAGTGGATCGCGCCTGAGCCGGGGACCCTGCCGGACTTCGAGGCCGTCAAGAAGGCCCTTCTGTAGAACTCTCGGATATTGGGCCCTTCGATTCGGCCCAATCGTGATAGGCCAATTGTGCCGAGGCGGGGGAAAAGCAGCGAACTAGCTCGCGGTCTGGGGTGGACGAGACCGAGGAACGAACTGCGTGGACGGGAATGCTTGAACAAGTAGGTCGCCACTGGGTGAGAGCCCCAGCCCCTTCGCCGTTTCTTCGACAACCAACCCGATTCTACTGGAATCGATGAGGAAAGACGTGCTCTGTTTGTCTCTGGGTGGATTGCCTGTGAGGGAGAACACATTCAGACTGTGGAAGATGCCACCGTTCCTCACCACCACTTCGTTTCCGATATCGTAGGCCTTCTGGAGGTCAACGTCTTTGAGCATGATGAGGAAGACCTGAACTCCCTTCTTCTCTTCAACAGCCATGCCCGCCCTTTTGCGATTCTCTCGGTTAGGTCTTCTGCGGAATCTAGAGGCAGACTAACTCAAGATCATTTGGCCACATCTGTCGATGTCCAATGCAACGAGATTGATGGGGCCGGATTTGGACAGGCTGTCTTAACGGTGTGGGAATGAACGTTCTGTCTTCATGGCGCTACGGGATTCTCAGGCCGTCGCTAGGACAGGAAGGCACCAAACAGGCCGAAGACAATGCCGAAGATGACGGAGAGGAGAAGACCGATTGAGCCCAGCCTGACCTCACCCCTCCTCATTGCCAATACTCCGAGGACTGAACCGATGACTCCCAAGGGAAAGGGGATTACCAGTAGGGCTCCCACCCCGCAGATGATGGAGTAGTATGCCAGATTCTTGGGAGACGTCACCCCCGTCGATTTGGCCGGCGGCGGGACTGTTTGTGCTTGAAGTGAATGTCCACAACTGGGACAGGAAACTGCTTGAGGGGAGACCTCTTTACCGCAGCTCGGACAGGAGACCAATTCTTACTCGATGAGCCCAGACGAGGTTCTCTATTAAGCGTGAAAGTGGAGTCGATTGGGAAGGCCGCGGGTGGGATTTGAACCCACTTATGTGGGCTGAAATGATGAACTATACCATCATGGCTAGAGTAATCATCATAACATTCTTATACCATAATAATCTGAATAGTCTTGATGACGCAAGTCACACAACTAATCAAAGACTACCAGACTGCCAAATTGCTTGGCACGCACAAGTCAGGAATAGCGAAGTTCTTCGAAGAACATCCAGATGAGGTCTTCAGAAAGTTGGAAGCAGTGAAGTTCTTCAAGGGACAAATCAATCCAAACACGGTCAGAGTCCACATCAACAACCTAGCACGCGCTGGGGTGATTGGCAAAGCCATTGTGGGAAGTCGCCCCTACTACGGTAGTCTTGAAGCGGTTCGGAAACTGAATGAGGGTCTCAAGCAATGAGGCCCTCTCGATTCTTTTTCTCTCCTTACTCGCTCATACTCGTGGGTCTTTTGACTATTCCATGCTTGGGGAGTTCTATTCTACCCACAAACGCCGCCTCGGTTACTTTGGCGACCCTTCAACCAAAGGTCGTCACTTCAATTGACATAACCCAAATCAACACAAATCTGGTATCCGCCAACTTCAAAATAGAATTGGCTAATGCACGCAAACCAGCCAACGTTTGGATGGTCAATACGTTAATCGTTCCGAATGCTGACCCCACAGAAACCATCAGCATTGGCGTCTCGATATCCATCTCAAATCCCATAACTTTCGATAGTTGGAGCAATGAAAGTGGAATCCTTACTTCAGGTGGTCTCGAACGACTTGAAATTCAGAACGTGACAGCCAGTTTCCCCCACGAAACCATCGAACTGCGATTGTGGGTCGGAAGCAACTATTCAATCGATGACCCAGTAGTCACGACCTCAGTGCCGACTTACCAAGTCACTGAACACTCGACAGATTACACAAACAAGAGCATTCCGTCAACGTATAGTGGAGTGGGCTATCTACCTGAGTTATTCAATAGTAGCAGGCATGTGGTTGCGTATGACATCTTTCTATCACACTCAGGTGGGTTCCAGACTTTCGCAGATTTCGCTTACGACACGCCCTTCATCATCATGGCTATTGCGGTCATTCTTGTAGCATTCGTCGCCAAGAGACCAGTCAAAACAGGAAGCACCGATTACATTCAAGGTTTACTCACATTACTGTTGTTTGTTCCCCTATTCTCGCTTGGGATAGACCAACTCGTGCCTCAGGGAAATAGCGTGTTTCTTCAACAGTGGCTCGGTTCGGTGGCCTATTGGACATCAGTGTCATTCGCAGTTGTGGCTACGTTTACTTTCGTAGCGATTCTAAGACAACTCGTAAGGAGAGAACCGAAACTACCTCATTCAGTTGAACTCACATAGGTAGGTCGCAGTTCTTGATGGTGTTGGACATAGCGTGAAGCGATGAAGGGCGCTTCAGTCATGTAAGAGATAAGTAATTGGAGAACCAACAGGATTCGTGCGTTTACGATACAAAGGGGTTGCGATAATTGGCGTGATTCTGGTCGTCTCACTGACAGCATTCTTCCTTCCCGTTATACCTGTCCAGCAGACGGTGGGAACTTGCTCGAACCTTGGATGCGTGACTTGTAGTTGGTCGGAATCGCTTTCCGTATAGCTGTTCGGAATTGGCAGTCGAAGTATCACAGTTTGCGCTGTTCCATGACTCATCCATCCGTCAGCGCTTTGAACCAGCGGTTTTGGTGGGGTTGGATGTGTCTTCATCCTGTTGAGTTAATCACGCCCAAGTTGAATAGTGCACCGTAGTCGAAAAAGCGCTGAACAACCCGAACAACAGAAATACAACCCCTATGATGATTCCGACGAATGTCCACACGACCCCGAAGATTAGCATCTGTTCCGCTGTCTTCTGGTTTCTGTCCTTGAGCACGAAGTATGCAATAAGCCCGCCAATCCACGCTAGGAAGAAAGGAACGAGCCACCACCATCCGCTAATCGGCTCCGCTGGCTTCATTGTTGGTTGCGCCTGCACTAGAGGGTGTCCGCAGTTGGGGCAGGAAACCGCTTGTGGCGACACTTCCTTGCCGCAGTAGGGACAGAAGGTCATGCTTCTTGGCAAGAAAGGAATCAGGTTTGTCTAATAAGCTTGAACCAGCGATTCTGGTGGAGTTGGACTGAATCTTGCCGAAGCGGTGGGAGAACCAGTGACCTCTAGTATGTCGGTATCCTCTTATTGACCATTCCAGTGCCGTTGCACACTGGACAGACATCCCAACCCATAACCATCCCCATGTATGGTTCTTTACGGGCTTTCATGTATTGACCATTGTGCATCTGACAACCATTCGGGCATCGCTGTCTTACCGTGTTTCCCATGTAATGAAGGGAGTGGTTCTAACTTATTTATCGTTTGAGCAAGAACATCTCTGCGTCCTGATTACCCAGTGTTAGTCTAGGGTCGGAGAGGCTCCCAAAGGAATGCTTGGTCGGACTTGAACCAGCGATGTTGATGGTGTTGAGACATTCAGAACCAGCGAGTGGCTTGCCTTATTATGGAACGGGATTGAGAGGAAGGCTCAGTCGAATTGAAGACCGATGTTGCGGTTGCTGTCGCCTTTCGTCGGATACGCCACTCGTCCTTAACTAAGAGTTGCGTTTGTCCAATACCATGAAGAGAATCGGCAAGGTTGCAGTAGTCCTGATTGTTACAGGAGCCCTCTTTTTCATATTCGTTCCTGTGGTTCCCGTAACCTTTGTCCCCTGCAACTATGGGATTGGCTGTCAAAGTGAGGTTTTTCGTTTCTCGCTGTCTTTTCACTACTTCAGATGTGGAGTCACCTATGGGCAAACGCATCTGAACTACGGGTTCCGTTGGGTCTGTTCGTGACTGCCTCTTGGTCGCGTTCTGAATCAGGTTCAAAGCACATTGCTAGTTTGGAAGACAAGTCTTCAAGTTTGGTCAAGGCTGGACTCACGCGAACCCTGACATGGCACTCAAGGCTAACCGATTAGGCCCGAGAGCACCTTGTCAGGATATCTCTTTGGTTAGAGAGGCTCCTATTCTTCTGAGGTTGTGAGGACGAGCGTGATTGCTGAGGCGCTTTGCGTTCAGTATCTTAGCAAGCCTCAACGTTGTATCGAATGATTTCTGACCGCGTTTCATTTCGGGTGATGTGAAGCCTACCTTCCCTTGCTCTTCTTATCCAACTCGTCCACCTTGATTCCGAGAAGGCCCAGATAGACCCCGACGGCCGACCCAAGGAGCACCATCCACCAAGCAGAGAAGTTCCATGCCGACAGAGCCTTGATGCACCCTACAGTAAATCCGATGACGCTGGCTACGAGTATAACCCCGCTTATGGCCGAGAAGAGACCCATGCCCGCTTCGCGCTTGGCATTCGATTTAGGTCTTGCTCGGAAGAATAGAGGCCTTTGGGTCGTTGTGTCAATCCATTGAAGCAATGCTCTATCTTTGGTTTGAGTCTAACTGTTTGGGTTCAAACTGGGAGAGAGATTTCCATCCGATTGCGATAAGAATCAACAAGACTACGTTGATTGCTGAGAAGATTAGACAGATTTCCAAGGTTGGGAGGGAAGGCGAAGCCCCGTAGAAGAATATGGCAATGACTAGGCCAACAAAAAGGGAGACAACGGAGACATATCCACCATTCTCCTGTGATTTCCACATCATGTATCCACCTATTATGCCGAGAAGAGCGATAATGAGGACTGAACCGCCGAGTGCAAAGAGTCCGATTGATGCTAGCCCACTTCCCAAGAATGAAGTGGACGCCACGATGATAGACCCTAACAGCAATATAACCGAGAATATGATTCCTATAGACCCGTAGACATACAGAGAAAGACAAGCGGCGGTTATAGTCGTGGGACGCTCCTTCTCTCGTGTCTTGGATTTCATGCGGGAAGAGAAGACAGAGTTCGCGTCTTCCTTGCAATACAGCCTGCCACCTATCATCACGGAATGTGCTTCACATACACCTCTCCCGCAGTGTATGCAGACTCCAACCGCTTCGGTGTCGGGGTGGAGATAGCACTTCATGTGGCTTCAGGGTCTCTTACGGCTCCCTTCAGATTTATGTAATATGGAACGTGAATCTATACGCCAACAACTCCAACCAACGACACTCAGGCGATTCTGATGGTGTTGGAACACGCAGGAAAGTGTGGTAATGAACTACGGATTGTAGTAGAATGTGTAGGACGGGCTGACCACGAGATTGTTGCCCGCCATGAAACTTAGGGTGATTTGACCATCATTCAGACTGCTACCGCATGTTGGGGAAGTGATTAAGGCTGTGTTGAAGGTAACTGCTGTCACTTGAAGCGGTTGGAAGGTGTATACAGGAGAGATGAAGTATTCCTGATTTGGGGTTCCGCAACCACCGAAGGTGCCAATGCCTACCACGGCACTTAGTTGCGCATATACAGTGTAGTCTTGAGTATCTTGCACCTGAAATGTAAAGGTCTTCGCTGAACTGTTGTAGGAATCTGCTTCTATCACCAAGGTTCCTTCTGGCACTGCACTAACTGAGGTCACAGTTGAAGTCTCAACAGAAGTGGTTGTCTCTACCGTCACTATCGTATTACTGACTGTCACCACCTGCACTGTTTTCTGTTGTAGAATGGAGACCTGTTGGTTTAGGGTTGAGACTTGCTGGTCTAGACTTCCTATCTGACCTTTCAGGCCAGCGTTCTGACTTGAGACTGAAGACAGAGCAGAGTTAGTGCTGTAGAACGAATAGGATGCGAAGGCGAGAAGGACAAGGAATACCACAGCGATTGTTGCGATGACGGAAGAATTACCTTGCATGATGGAGTAATGCTAAGGTTGCTAGATAAGGTTGAATCCCTTAGCGACCAAGAGTCTATTGCCTCTCTCTGAGACAGCCCAAGTTAGGAGAGGCTCCCAAAGGAATGCTTGGTCGAACTTGAGCCAGCGATTTTGATGGTGTTGGAATACATGGACGAGCATGGCAATGGACAGATAGACCAACGTGCTTGGTCAGACGAAAGCTGTTATTATGACAGGGAGGCCAAGAACCAGCGTTGAAAGTAACCGACAGCATGGTGATTGGTGGTCTCATCTCCCTGCTCCTTGCAATTCCCATACTCCTGTTAGACGCGTTCATCGCCTTCAATTCCGCTATCGGAGATTTAGCTGCGTCATCGCTGTTCCTACCTTTTCTGTTCTACTTGGGTCTGGCTTACGTCCTCAAGACCGAGAGTCATCCGAGAACAGCATGGGGCTTGGCAATAGGCGGAGTAGTAGTCTCCTTCCTCATCATCCTCCTAATCCACCATGTTTTTTCGGTGATGCACGAAGTGGTGTGAGGTCGGACTTGAACCAGTGATTTTGATGGTGTCGAACAGAAGAGAACATAGTTGGTATGCTGCTGGGAAACTGAGCGAAGAAATGGCCGTAAATAGATGGCAAGTCCTTGCTTGAGCGTGTCTTCTTTCCAATCTGTAATGAAAGCCGAGACTGACAAGGTATTCAAGGCGAATCCCCACCTTCACGACCAGAGAATAGACTTTCCATGGTGCACAGGATACTTGGGGAGAATCAATTCTCAAGTGATGTTCTTGGCAGAGAATCCGAGTCTAGGGAGGCTCAGGAATGCAGCCAAGGACAATACGAAACGAGACCCTGAATTACAGTGGAGCATCAGTATAGGAGACAGAATCTTTCGTAGTGCCCTAGTCAAATCTGGATTCAAAGAGGCACCTTGGGATGGCAGGGGTGGATGGCACTGTTACATCACTAACATCGTTAAGATGGCTGCACTAGCTTCCGAGTGGGAAGATATGAGTGAAGAGAAAATGATTGAGATAGCCAAAGCGTTTGCTCCCGTCTTGAAGAGGGAGATTGAGGTCATGAAGCCAATGATGATAGTTGTTATGGGACAAAGGACTAGGCGGCTATTCCTGTGTTTGTTATGCAAGAATCTGTTGAAGTTGCCTTTGCAGACTCGAATTGCCGGTGTGAAACACTATGCATTCTTCAATCGCGGTGGCAAGACCACAGAGAATGTAGAGGAGTATGAAGTAGATTTCAAGAGAATAAAAGCGGAAATTGATGCTCTATCTTTGGTTTGAGAGTGAATAGTTAGGCTCTATCTTCCTCCTCAGGAGATTGAACAGGTGATTCAGTCGGGTCGCAAGGTCAATAGATGAAGGTCAGTTGGTGGAGTGGAGTTCAGTTATCCTTAAATCAGATAAAGACATCCACCACTCCGTAAGCTAGCTAGCTCCCCCTCTCTTCTGGAAAAGGAGGAATGGGCGGGTTGAGGCCTAAACTCGGCCCGCCCATATGAGGGCTTTGTTCACCCTTGAACTAACCCAACGCCAACTTGATGACGGAGACCAGCTCTACTATGACGATTACCGCCATGTAGAGGATAGCCCACCAACCTGCTAAGGCGAAGAACACCTCCCAGAACGCATAGTCCATGAAGATGAACATCACCATCAAGATTGGAGCCATCAGCATATTCCCCACATCACTCGTTGGTTATCACGCTCCCATGCCTGAGCAAGGCATGGAACCGTATCAATCTCACCCGGGTATTTAAGATTGGTCGGAGCTATTGCGGAGAAACTCAGCCTCCAGTGTTTCCACTGAACATGAGACGAAGTTAGGTCAGAGCCACTAAATCCGAGTTATTGCGCAATAGCAACAATAACATGAGCAACAGTTGAGAGAAGAACAAATTCCAGAACAACACGGTTATTCGCAGAAATTTCAAAGTTGCAGCCCCAAGCAGCGTGACCACTTGAACCAGCGATTTTGATGTCGGCACTCTACGCCAAAAGTAGGAATATTGAAGCGGGAATAATCACGTAGTCCGAAGCAGTGTCCATATCTTCTTTGGTAAGTAACAGGCCCATACGAACGCCAGTCGTCTTCTGGAATCTGTAGATTCCATTCAAGTCCGTCTTCTTCGATACTCTGTTTTGGAACCTCACATCAATGGGGAGTTCCAAGTGGTCGCCATCGTAAAGGACGAAATCCAACTCGTTACCACTGTCATACTTCCAATTGAAGACATAATTGGAATAATCGAAAGTCTGCTTCTTGGGACTCAAAAGAAAGGCTAGGCGAATCAGGTGGTCAGCGACAATTCCTTCAACAAGTGCACCCTGATTGGTTGGATTCTCGCTAAACTCTTCGCTTAGTTCAAAGGAGCGTTTGGAATTTACCCATCCGTTCATCACATGTAGGAAGAACGGGTCATGGAAACGAATGCGTTTTTCATGCTCAATCCTTGGAACCTTCTTCGCTTCGCCAAACTGATAGGTAATACTGAGAATGAACATATCTCGCAAGGTTGTAATGTAATTGATTGCAGTGTTGACACTGCCGACATCCGTATCCTTTTGCAGGCTTCGCCAAGATGCCGGCCACAGTAGATTCTCAAGAATCCTTCCCCCGAGTTGCTTCACGAACGTTTCTTCTTTTCCCAGAAGGGTCAGTTGACCGAGAATACTGTTCAGATATGTTGTGTAAATCCGCTCTTCGATGGTTCCCTTCGTCCTAAATTCATTGACTACCTTTGGTATTCCACCAGTAAGCATGTATTCATACAAATGTTGGTTCAATTCACCGACATAGGAAAATAGCGTCAGTAGACGTTTATCCAACTTCCCTTGCCAAAGGCGGGACAACATCTCCAAACGTGGCGTATGATACAAGAAGTCTGTGCCGAGAATCTCACGAAGTTTGGGGTCGAGAACCTGAACATATTCTGCAAACTTCATCGGAAGCATAATCTTGTCCAATGGGTCGTTGGTCGTGCCTCTTCTGCCGGGAAGTCGCTCTGTTGAGGCCTTGACATCCATTGACTGACTACCGGTTGCCAAGACAGTGGTTTTTCTCAACAGACCGTTGTCCCAAAGCCATTTGATTCCTCTTTGCCACTCCTTTACCGAAGTTATCTCGTCAAGAAAGAAGAACGTGCGGGTTTGGTTTCTTTGCACTCTGGTTGATGTCTGGTAACTTCTGATGACATCGACCACGTCTTCTGGGGATTTCTCAAGGTCGAATGAGTAATACATTATGTTCCAAGGAGATACTCCTCTTCGCAGGAAATCTCTGATTTGGAGTTTGATTAGAGTTGTTTTGCCGACTTGTCTTGGCCCTCTTAGGGAATAGACTATATCCTCAGAGTAGTTGAAAGTGTGTCTTATTCGTGAATCATACTTCAGAGGAGACTTTTCCCATTGAACAATGCTTTCATCTTTCTCAATTTCGTCTGGAGATTTCCACCATGGATTGGCAATTCTTAGTTTTGTATTGACATTCAATTATTTGCAATCTTGTATTGAACAGTTCTTTATATATGTGTGTTGATTGTTGTGAACAGTTCTTTATATATCAGAACCAAATTGGCTGAACAACTCTCTAATTCAAACTTCAGTGCGCTTCTTCAATTCTGCGGTGCTTGTGAAGTCGAAGTGTAGTGACTTCCTTCCTAATCCTTGGCGTGAGGTCGGACTTGCACTAGCGATTTTGATGGTGTTGGAAACTAGCGCTAGAGATTGTGATTTTGGCCTAATTGAGAGCGTCGCAGGATGGACACTTCCACTCTTCACCGTTAGGCCTGTCGGGATGATTCTCATTGTCTAGGAGTCCCTTCGTATTGAAATCGTGATAGTTCTTGCACTCTTTTTCAAACGCTTCCCTAATTGATGTAGCGTAGCTGAACTTGAAATGGGTATACTTGGGCGATAGTCTCGCTTTCAACTCTCGCTTTAGGTCTGTGTCCGACCTTCCGACATATTTCACTATGAAAGTTTCCTCATCGTTGACGTGCCCAAGTGCGTAGTTTCCTATTCTTCTTGCTTCTACTCCACTATCAATCTCCGCCTCAGCAAACGGATGCGGCCCGTCCATGTCTAGCTTGGGCATCGGGTTTTACCGGAATGCACTCCCACTTTATCTTTTCTCAGTTGCTCAGCTTCATTCTACCCTCTCCGTCAAACAACCTTGCAATTGGAGGCTGTGCTCTGTCAACTCTGTGGGACACGGTTGAGTTCGGTTTCTGCCCTGTCCACCAAGTCCTCTATGTGCCCGAAGTAGAGCTTACAGAGTGAAAGAGCATCTGCTTGAGAGAAGTCTTGACCGTGAAACAGGAGCGGGTGAGGTGGTTCGGGTCGTGTGACGAAATGCTTCATTGCGATTTCCGAATCATATTCGGACGCGTGTATCTTCAACTCTTTGTCCGTCCCCATATCCTTAATCCAAACTGGTTCGCCTTTGCCTGTAATCACGAAGGACCAACCTGCTGGAACCTGCTTGACGAAGATTCTCCTGATGTGAGTTCCTGTTCCTACGTCTGACGTTCCTTGCTTTGTTGTGAAATTTCTCATTTCCGTAAAGAACCGCAGAAGGTTGTTCTCTGGTCTTGCCATCTCAATGACTTCCTTAGCATACCACTTCTCCAAGGCAAGTCCTTTGTGCCGAAACTCCGTCTGGAGAACCCAAGTGATGGAACGGGCGCAATCAACGAACGCGTCCAAGAAAGCGTCAAACTTGACTGGTTGCTTTTCCATTTCTTCGAGTGCCGTCAAGAGAATGCGACACCGCTCAATCTTGGCCGAAGTCTCTGGTAGAAGCTTAGGTTTTTGTCCCATTGACTTCTCCTATCCCTTGAACGGGCTTTCTGTATTAACTTTAACCACTTGAGCCTAACTATTTGGGTTCAAACTCGACAGCGCTGATGGAACAGTCAGAAAGGAAGAGGACTGTTACAATCCAATAACAGAGACCTGTTTGTCGCACTCATCAAGGAAGGATAGGGTCTTAGCAAATTGGCTCCTATACCGTGCTCCCGAACTCCGAACCGAAAGCGAAGAACCGTCCTTAGTTAGAATGGTCAAGCGTTCGTTGAGAGTTTCGACTCGATGAAGCATTTGTCTGAAAGTCTTGGTGGATGGGTATGAAGCAATTGATTTCGTGAAGATTCTGAAGTTCTCCCAACTCAATAGAATCCCTTCATTCAGGTATGTCGAGCGCCGCCTTTCTACCGACTTGCGGTCAGGCCGCATGTCTTCTCTCGCAGACTCTCCTTTATGTTCCCAGAATGAATCCATCATGGGCTTGAAAATAGAAAGGGATAGGGTCGTAAGTATCCCCGCCGACCGTTGACGTGAGAAGTTTGCAAACCAGAGAGTCTGCTTCACCAGCTTCCTTGGATTGACAGGTTTCGATGACCTGCAATCAATTACTATGAATGATGATGTGTCTAAAGCAAAGCAGGAATACAGGTCTTTTCCATCAAGAATGTCAAGCCTTTGACCCTGAAAAGAAAGCTTCGTAGAAGATGCCATTTCTTCTGCAACGATTCGGGCAGTGTTGCGTTCCTGCGTTAGCGAGAGATACCCCTGTTGATATTCCTCTTCTAACTCGCTGATGGCCAAGTCTTTGCTCCCATAGCTTGCAAAGGCAACAAGCGAAACCAGCCCCACTAGAAGGAAGACTATCTGAGTCTCCACTTCGGAGACACTGCTGGGGAATAAGATGGCTATGCTGATTAGAATCAGCCAAAAGAAAGGGTAGACGTAAACCATCCCGTGAGCCAACTTGACGCTAGCCCGCCAGATGAATAGGAATGCTAGAAGCCAGAATCCAAGGGAAAACAGAAACAACAGAACCCAGACCTGCCCAATCCCTAGTAGGAATGAAAGTATAGCTGAGATTGAAGGTAGTAACAACGAAAGAGCGACCTGAATGAAGGTGGGCATATTGCCATGGTGCTTCTTGCTCCATAGAATCTTCTTCTCAATGGAAGCCTTTGAAGGTCTAATCCAGAACACTACAGAATAGAAGACGGCGGCAATGACCCCTAATGACAGGTTGCTTCGCAGAAGTGAAAAAGAAGCGCCTATGAGTAAGAGAAGAATGAGTCTCCCCCCAAGCCAATTAACTAGGAAAAGTCGAACAGACACCCTAGGCGGGAATCTCGAAAGAATTGCTTCTAGTGAATCGCGTTTCAGTGAGAACCAGTTCCCATTTTTTCTCTTAAGCCTTTGGGCGGTTTGTGTCTGCCATTTCACTTAATGTTGTCCTTGACCATCAACTGAGTCGGTGAGGCTCCCAAAGGAATGCTTCCGTGCGCTACCTCAAGGGCAACGCATACACATACTTCAGAAGGGTCTCGGACTTGTTCTTGACATTATGGGTCGTATGCGCTGGAATAAGCACAACGCAAGGGGCTTCGACTGTTTCAGAGTGCCCATTGGATGTGACCTCTGCCTTTCCTTCGACCACTACAATTAATTCTTCTCCGTCTTCGGTCGCGTGTTCTCCGACCTCTTTATGCGGTTCCAATGCCACATAACCTGAATGCAGTTGGTTGCTGTCGGAACGAGAGACAAGCGTTCCGGATTTCTCAAGGCGTCTGACCAACAGAGCCATGTGCGGCTTGGCTAATGCGCAGAGTATTAGCCGTTTTCCCACTCTTACTGGGAGTCTCTTAGGGGTGTCACAAAAGCAATTCTTACTGAGGACGACCAGTCTCTCGCTAGTCAACTCTCCTTCAAGATTTCCTCAACCGCCTTCAGCCGAATGTCAAGGTTCATTTCGTTCTTGGCTCTCGCAACCTCTTCATACGCACCCTTCCCAAAACTGAACGCCACTATCACTCCCCTGTCCTTCCCTGCACGTTGAATCGCGGTCTCGAAGTTGTCCACAACATTTCGTCCCACTTCATCCGACTGTTTGACTTGGCAGGGAACATCAAGTTCGACCCATCCATCTATTCCCATGTCGCCGACCTTCCTCGGATTGACTCTGCCGTGCAGTTTCTCAAAGACCCAGTTCTGGAACTCGAAAGGCTGAATCGCCTTCAACTCCTCGGTAGTCTTGGGTAATCCAATCTCTGTGATTCTCGCCCTAACGCTTCTCATCCTCTTTGCCATTAGTTTACAGGCAGTAGGCGAAACGTCAATTCCAATCCAACGCCTACCCAACTTGTGCGCCACGACAATCGCGGTTCCGCATCCGCAGAAGGGGTCGAGAACGATGTCCATCGGGTCGGAAGACGAGTTGATTATCCGTTCCAAAAGCGATTCTGGTTTTTGAGTGGGGAATCCTAGGTCTTCCTTCGATTTCGAGACTGGTCGAATGTCATTCCAGACATCTTGAACCGCGACACCTTCCATCTCATCTAGATAGCGCTTGTAAGCAGGAACCGCGCCCGGCTTTGTCTGGATGATTCGACCTTCTTTGTAGAGTTTCTCCATGTTCTCTTTGCTGTATCTCCAATACCTCATTACTCCAAGAAACTCATAATGAGGATTCCCCTTCGCCTTACCGCCTGGCCCCGTCAGGTCGCCGAGCCGATAGCGCCTACCAGTCCCAGGTTCCGTGTATTTGTAGAATGAACTGAGATATTCCTCGGAGAATGGAGTGAATTGCTGATGCCAGGTGTATCCCTCTCCTTTGACGTAGAACAAGATGACATCATGCGCCCTGCCGTAGTGCTTCGCGCCCTGCTTCGTGTCGCTGTGCGCACCTGACTGCCTCGGCCACACAATCTCGTTGATGAAGTTCGACTCGCCGAACAGTTTGTCAAGTTCGACTTTCATGTAGTGAGATGCGTGATGGTCTAAGTGGAGATAGAGAGAACCTGTTTCCTTCAAGACGCGATGGCATTCCCTGAGGCGTTCCATCATCCATGCAACGTAGTTCTGAATCCCGCCCTTCCACCTGTCTTCAAACGCACGAAGTTCATAGCCGTCTCCCCAGATGACCTCGTAACGTCTATTCGAGAAGAAAGGCGGGTCAGCGTAAATCAGGTCAACAGACTGTTCGGGGAATCTCTGAAGAACATCTTGACAATCTCCACAGTAGATTGTGTTAGGTTGGAAACTCACGGCCTCTGTCTCTTCCAAGTCGAGATTTAGTCTTTCTCAGAGGCGTTCTGCAATGCGTCAGGATTGTAGGTTAGTCTGAACGCAAATGCTTAACCCCTCATCGTGTCTTCCTAGACCTCAAAGCCTTGCTCCAAGGTGTTGTGGACGCTGGCTACACTGCAATCGCACTTGGACTCATCTTCTATGTCCTCAACAGGGGCAGAGGCAAAGCAAGCATGAAAGTCAGTATCGGGGAGTTCAAAGGGCCAGTTTACTACGTTCTGGTGGTCATCGGCCTCTTGCTTATCGCCTTCGGGTTTCTCTGACTAGGCTTTCTCCATAATGACGCTATGGGACTTGCTGTCGTAGTCTACCAAGAGAGTGTCACCCTCAGAGATGGATGCCTCACGCAGAATGTCAGCAGGTATGGCCACTCGAATTGAGTTGCCCACCTTGATGGCTTTCACCCGTATCCTGACCATGTCGGATGGATAGCCTTTGGCTATCCTTATAAAGGTGCTATGGATAGCCTATGGTTAGCCATGCAGACCGCAGAGAATTACCTGATGTCACAGGACAAGACAATCGAGACTAGGGTGCTAGAAAGACTCCATATGGAGTATTCAAAGCAACGTGAGGGAATCCACGTCTCAGACCTTGTTCTGTGTATGCGTCAAGTGCTATTCCGTAGAGTCAAACCCGTCTCTCCCACAGTAAAGCAACTCGGCTACTTTCTGGACGGGGCAAGGAGACACGAAGCCCTTCAGAGTCTCTATGGAGAGTGCGTTGTAGAGAAGAAAGGAGAGTTTGAAGGGGTTCAGTATTCGATTGACATCTATGACGGGTTCCCTATCGAGTTCAAGACAACAAGGGCGAGAGCCGCAGTCAACGACCACTGGATTAGACAACTCATCTACTACATGCTCGCTACTGGGTCGAAGATTGGGATTCTCCAAGTTCAGAGGATAATGCCGAGCAAGGACGAGAACGAGAGTCTCTTTCCCGCGTATCTGGTTCAACTTGACGAAGAGCAATTCCAGTATTGGCTCTCGGATTTCGTCCAGAGACGTGACCTATTCTCCAATGCTACTCTACTCAAGGAACCGTCTCTAGTCCCAACTTACAGAGGGGATGGAGACTGGTTGTGCAGAGAATGCCCCTATCGCAAAGAGTGTGACGAGATTGAGGGTGGGAACAGTGGACATGAGAAACTGGCAGGAGAACAAACAGGATATTGAGTCGAATGCCCCGAAGACTTCCCAGTTTCATGCACAAGGGGAAGACTTGGACGGTTGACTCTCGCCTCAGAGAGTTCAGGTTCGTTGTCTACGGGGAGATGCCAGAGTTCGTTCCCTTCGATAGCGAGAAGGGATTGCGGCTCCTCAGAGCCTATTGGAAGAGTCAAACCACACCACAGGGAAACATTCCGTGAAGGTCACACAGACCAGAATAATCGCAATGTGCGACTTCTGCCCATCGGGAAGGAGGCAAAACGCAGTTGCTTCTTGTGGAATATGTGGGAGTGATGTTTGCGAAACTCACAAGAATCCGATAGCAATAACGAGAGCAACTCCAGCCTCAAAACAGATTCCCACACAAGTCAGTTACGGGGCGATGCCCACTTTCCTACGATATGTCTTCGAGAATGTCTGTCCCGACTGTTCTGTCGAATCCTTCTCCAGCCTCTTGGACTCACTCTCGAAGAGAAGGAACTACGCTTCGGCAGAGGCAACCAAGTAATGGCTCAGAAGTATCGGTGTGCCAATTGTGGTCTGGTCGTTGAGATGGCATATTCGTGGTGGCCAGAAGGAAGAATGGGTGGGGCGTGTCCAGCAACGAATGGCGACCATGACTGGGTTCCTGAAGGCTAGTGGATTTGGAATCCATAATGGATTATACCCTGAAGTCCTTTTCAAGCAACAGGGATTGAACGGAAATGGGTCTATTTAGTTACTTATGGAAATGCCCTGTTTGTCACAAGCAATACAAGAACAAGGGTGGTCATCTTAGACAGGGTGGTGGGCAATGTCCCTATCTCAATCCAAACTATAAACCGCCATCCTATAACTTTGAGCCTACTAAAGCCCCTGCCGCCCAACCGACACAAACTAGTTCACAGCGCGTGGTCGTAATCAAGGAGACAGTCAAGGAAATCGTGAAGATACCCTGCCGTTATTGTGGGACTTTGGTTCTCATAACAGACTCCAATTGTGCCAAGTGCGGGGCGGTGCTGAGGTAACAGCACTTATGAGTGGAAGAACCCTCAATCAGCGTGCGCGCTCTCTCAATCATATGCGGGACGCACAGGTAGCGCTCCTTGTGATAGGAGGCATACTAGTATTGGTTGGGGTCAGTATTTGGGGTAACATCTATGGGAGTCCCGTATTGGGCACTTCAGTCACATCATTTGGGGTTATTCTATTTTCCAGTGGTGTAGTGGTTAACATAATCTGGGGCAGACGTTTTCGGAAACACCAGACGCTTGCCGAAGAGATGAGACTCACAAGAGAGAGGGAATCAATATCTAGAGAGAGTAGACTCTCCATAGAGAGAGCAGAGTCAGAGAGGTTAAGAATGAATCAGACCGCCGATGAAATAGTCAAGGGAGCAATATCCAACCCTCTGGCTGGCAAGTTACTTCTTCAACCTCTTGAAACAGTGAAGTTCGTTACCCGCCTCAAATGGCTTAACGACTTTGTGTATGACAAGATGTTCTTGCTAACTGATAGGCGATACCTTGTCTCGGATGGAGAGAGTGCGACTGTTTATGCAAGCGTGAATTTGGCATCAATAATGGCAGTCAGCGTGGCTGCTGACCCCACGCACTATGCTGACTACGAGTATTTGGGTTCAGACCAATACTTCCTTAAGGTCTCTCATGGCTCAAAGGGAACGCGTGATGAACTATACCTATACCCGTCTCGCAAGGCCTCAGTTCAGAAAGTCGCTGATGCACTGACCAAATTGGTCGCTACAGCGCAGGGTCGGCAAGCCCTTGAGCAGAAGAAGGTAAACATCGTGTTGGATTTCAGTTCCATACGAGAATACTTGGACAAGGGTGGATTTGTGCTGACCACAGTCAAATGCCCTCAGTGTGGTGCTGGCATCGAGTTGCCGAAGGAAGGGAATCTCACAAAGTGTCAACACTGTGGGTCGCAGGTCTATGCTCAGGATGTGTTTGACAAACTGAAAGGGTTACTCTCGAAGTAAGCCTCTGTTTGGCTAGTATCAGACAGCAGTGGGAACGGCATGGATTTGTGCTCCATATGCCGTAAATCCAATGAGAACGTCTCTGTAACGGAGCGTCTGGCAACCACTTGATTTGCCCGTCTTGTGAGGCGTTCATCAACGAAGAGAACCCTGCCTTTTGCCCACGCTGTGGCGTAAAGTTTGCTTCTGAAGTCTTCGATGATACTCAA
>Ga0181527_1000386_pt1 | contig 51042 bp, 42 predicted proteins | sample PEATcosm2014_Bin_30_FD_119762 | JGI IMG/M metagenome (GOLD analysis project Ga0181527, IMG submission 119762) | Peatland microbial communities from MTU Mesocosm Facility, Houghton, MI, USA - PEATcosm2014_Bin06_60_metaG | ecosystem: Environmental > Terrestrial > Soil > Wetlands > Peat | place...
GGGCAGACCCCGGATATGGTTTACTTTGCCTTGCGGCCTCAGCTTGAGGCGGCGTAACGTGACTCGAGCAGAGCTTCACTTACCGCGCCTGGTTTGCTGTCCAACTCCCTGGGGCCACCGCCCACTTCCTGGGTTTGGCCCGCACTCGATCACAACCACTTTGTCGTTCCGAGTCGTCACGCACTTTCTATCCTCTGTGCCGCCCGACCTCTTGTGAACCATCCATCCCCTAGTCTTCTCGCCGTATCTTCCCGTCGCGCTGCTATCGCAAAAGGGCCCGTCCGAAATCACCGTGAGCCGAGGCGACATGTTGTCCATCAACTCAGCCGAGAAGCCTGATTCCCTTCCGTGATGTGGGGCGATCAGGAGATCAATGTGCTTAGTCGCGCTGACGAACGCGCTATTCTGGAGCAATTCATCCCACGACGGCCTCTCGTTATCACCCGGGATTAGCAATCGACTGCCGGCGTAAGAGATGAGCGTGACGATGCAGTGGTTGTTCAGGTTCGAGGGCGCGCTCTCCTTGGGACAAAACGTGCTAAATGCCACCCCACCGTTCGTCTCTTCCGCGTATGGATCCGGTGGCTCCACGGGGTGGATGTACCGCCTATTGATCTCAATGTACTTCTCGATGGCGCCGTCGCCACCAGACTCTTCGTTCGCTGCTCGAATATCCTGTTCGGTCAGATGGGATGGCCTGGTTAGAACCCGAGGATTCAGCGTGTCGAAATTGGAGATGTCGTCAAGGTGATCCCGATGCGGATGAGTGATGATAACGCCGTCCAGTTGCTGGACCTTGTACACGTTCTTCAGGTGGAGAAGAGGACTGAAGCTCCTTCCCTGCTGGCCGTACGAACCCGTCCCCAGGTCTACCGCGAAGTGCTGACCATTGGGCGTCCGGATGTAGATGGCACTTCCGTGTTGAACGTCCCACACGACGAGTTGTAACACCGGTATTCCTCCTCGTAGGAACTGTGCTCTCTACGGCGGCACTGCTCCAATTGTGAAAGCCCACGCGCCACACCTACATTTCGAAGTTGACCTCATTCAGGTGCAATTCCCGATGAACAATCGCCCAAACATCGTGAGGGAGAACTCGCTTCACAAAGTCGCGCATGAGTGCATTGGAGGCGGTCAGTGCTTTCTTGGCGACGCGATCAAAGCGAACCCAATACGGCTTCTCGGCCTGCGTGGTCACGAGTCGTAAGAGCATCACATGGCCTTTGCGTTTCCCGCGTACACACTCAGCGCAGATAAGGTTCTCAGGGCGTTCGGGCGCGAGCACATGAAGCACGGCCGGATGATATACATGACTCGTTACTTCGGGGGACCGATTCATCGCCTCCAAAACACTTCTGTCAAGAACCCGAGTCGATTTGCCATGGTGCCTTCGTGTGGGAATCAGTTTTTCCAGCAACTGCTCCTGCACTTCTTGTGGCTGATACAATACCACATAGCCTTTCCGAGCCAACCATCCTGGCCTTATCTTTGGAGCAGGGACTGTGGCGAAATATGCTTCAAATGTCTTTAGGAATTCCAGCGAAAGAGCTTTGCATGCTTCTCTAAAACACGATTCCGGGATCTTGGCGATCGATTGGTGAGATTCAAGACCCCCCTCTGATCGTGTCGTGAGATGAATATCGATCTCCCCGCTGGCGTTTTGCCAGGTGATCGTCAGGTGGGGGAGTTCGCGGCGATCGTTTCTACTCACAATCAGTTTTGCGTTGCGCGCCCGAACAAGCCGCACGGTTAGATTGCCGATTCGCAGTCCATATTCGAGTCGAGTATGCATACCAACGGTCCGAGCCGAGAAGCCAAACAGAATGCTCTCTACCACTCCGCGAGAGTGGACCAAAGGGTATCAGTCCCCACGAAGAATCAGGCCTACCGCCTCATCAACCCTGTTGGCCATTCGACACATATACGGCGCTGCTACATCGCCCTCTCCGGCGATGACCATGAGGGGCGGCTTCCCCTCCAAATCCATCTCGCGCGTCAGCCAGCAGAAAACCTTCAGGTCGTCATCGCTGGGAGCCATCGAAGCGCCATTCGGGTGCGAGTGCCATTCGCCGACGTGTTCGAGGTTATGGCCCGTTACCTGTCGAATCTCGCCGACCTGGGCCGCCAGCCCCTCACACCCTCTGATATACAGGGTGGGCCACTCCTCGCTGTCCGGCGGCGACGGGAGCACGTCGGCAAGGTAGACGACCTTTTGCTGCATGTCGTAGGCGCCAATCAGCACGCCGCCTGTCTCGTCTGGGAGCTTCGCTGTCCTCAATGCCGACAGCTTCTCAGGGACTGAGGCATCGGCGACCAGGGTCCAATCGAGGTGTTGCTGGATGCGGACCGGATGGACGGGGACTCGGACCCCCTGAATGCTCAGCTCGGAAGGGTCAATTTTCCAGATGCGAATAGTGGGGCCGTCGTCTTGGAGCGCGTCGCGCAATGCTCGTGCGCCGACGCCCGCATGGATCGCAACGAGGTCTTGAGGCAGTCGGGACGACAGGTCCCGGCACGACTGTCCATAGCGAAGGGGACCACCGAGAACGGTGAAATGTTCGCGGAAGCGGCTGTCCTGCCATAGGGTGCGATAGTACTGCACCTCGAGGCAGGGGAGCGCGATTCGCCTCCGCGCGTCCTCCGCGAGCAAAACGAGATCCGTCCCGGCCGGATTCAGGAACAGCGAGACTCGGCGGCCTGACGCCGAGTGATAGGCCAGGTGGCGGCTCACCCCTGCGGAGGCTGCCATGTCAACGATGGCCTCCGCTTCACCGAGCGCCGCGTCAAGCGCTGCGGCCTGGTTCCGCGGGGATAGCACGTCGGCGACAAGGGGAGTTGCAATCGGGTCATCGTCGGCCAAGCGATTGATGGTGGCAGACAGTGCCTCGGCTTTCGCGAATCCCACGGCGTTGCCCGGCAGAGAGTGGCGGGCGACGTTATGGGGAAGCAAGACATCCTCGTCGACGATCGTCCAGGTCCCATAGCCGGCTCGCGCCAAGTTCATCAGTACTTGTGACCCGAGGGCGCCGGCGCCGATGGCCACGAGGTGGCGCCCATCGCGCTGGGGAAGTCCGTTCAGCTGCGCGCCGAGGGCCCAGCTGAACGACGGGTGCGGATTCACCGGGAGCACCGGAATCTCGTCCCCATCCTTCCCGCTGTCTGGCGTCGTCAGGTACCCAAGCTGGCCTCCAAAAATCTTCCAGACTCCGAGTGCCACCCCGAGATCCTCGATCGTCTGCGCCGTCACGAAGCACACCATCTCGACGACCTCAACGGGACCGGCCGGGAAACGGGTTTTCGGCAGGAGCAGAAGGAGCACGGCGCGAGCGTTTCGAAGCACGCGGTCGGCCTCAATCCACTGACGGAACCGGTCCCGCAGGGCCGCGACAACATCGAGGCCAACCTCTCTGGTGAGACGGTTGAGCTGCTTCAGCGTCCGGGGAACCTGTCGGACAATCCCGTGCTGATGTGGGGGGCACCGCAGTACATTGGCGACGTAGGGAGAAGCGTCGGGTCGCGGCTGCCCCGGTCGCAAGGCAATGAGCGTACCACCGTCCTCCCTGCCGACCGGCACAACCCAGAGCGGTTCGTCCGGCACCTCGGCACCCTCGAATATCTCATGGGGGATGACAATGTGATATGGGCTCGCAAAGATGAACGGCTCCAGAGGCTGATCCTCGGCATGGAGGCTGCCCTTTGCGGTGCGCGAGAGCCATGCCCGGATCTGTTCCACGAATGCAGGTGCCGTCCATCTGAGCACAACTTCATGCCACGGCCGATCGTACAGACAGAGGCTGCGAGGGAATTCCTGCTCCCGCTGGTTGATGTGCGACACCAAAGGAAAGTCGGCCCGAAGCGCGAGGACTTCCGGCGGCGCGGTATCGGCTGGCTCAAACGTGGCCGCGAGGCGTTCCTCCCGCCGGATGTCCTGCGCCAGGTTCTGCGGGCGCTCCGCCTCGACGTCGAAGATCACCGTCTCGCGGCCCTCCGACTTACGGCACTCTACCAGCCGGGCGAATGGAAGCCGATCCGCCCGCAGGAGTTCCACGAGGGCGCACACCCGCGACAGCGTGAGCGTCTCTGGAGGTATCACAGCGCCGGGGGCGTCGAGGTACTGCGCCGGGGTGGGCATCGCTCACCGCCCTGCCCGCGGCGCAGTTTGCGTGATGATTGCGGCAGCGCCGACCAGCTGTTCTTTCCGGATGGTCGCCTTCGCGTTGCCGATCTCGATGATCAGAGGTGCCGGGGCGCTCTGTTTGGGGTGCTCCATGGTGACCTTGAACTCGCCATCGAGTTTCTCCAGCACGTTCCGATAGTACGCCGCCGCTTGCCGGTGCGGGGGCTCCGGCTTCTTGTCCTCGTCCGAACCTTTCTCGGGGATGGGGTTGCTTGCCGAGACGATGATTCCGCGCTCCTGCCCCTGCTTTTCATACAACCACGCGACGTCTGGCACAGGCGTTGTCTGATCCTCGCCCTTCTCTGGACCAAGCGAGAGGTAGCTGCAGTGGTGGGGGAGTTTGACCACGTCCCACTGGAGGCGCTCGGCATTGCCCTTCGCCCGTGTGACGGCCACGATGTCGGCGAGGATCTCGTGCGTCACATCAGCTGCAAACAGCACCTTGGTTGCGGTGGTGCCGCAGAGGAAGGTCATATGCAACACCAGGCTGTCATCGTTCCGGTCTTCCACCTGAGTGTCATTCAGCCGCTTGGCAAACGGGCTGTGCACGAAGAACTCGACGCCATGTTGCGCGATCGTGAACTCAGGGATTCGCTGCCCGGCATCAGTGATCAAGTGCCTCCGGCTCTCGACGGTAAGACCATTGGCTTCCAGCCACGCCTTCAGCCTCTCGGGTCGGGAGAAAACGCGAATCCCCTTGCCGACCTTGAGGCGGTAACGCGCCTCAGCTCGAATGACTTTGCCTTCGGGGTCGTCCACGCCCTCCTCGGTGATCACTGCCGCGGGCACCCAGAGGGTCCTGATCTTGATGCGCTCCCCAGACTGGTACTTCTGGGCGTGCTCCAGATAGAAGAACTCGGTTGCGCGCTCATAGTGATCCTTGTCCAAATGGGAGAAGGCCACGACGTCGTAGAAATCGCGCTTCGCCTTCTTGAGACCCTTACGCAACAGGGCCGGAAGGTCGCACCGAAGATCCCCGTCGTCCTCCGGGTTTCCCTGATGACCATAGTCCAGGAGAAGCTTCTCTCCGGACGCCAGGTCGATGAGACAAGAGTCCGCGTTCCCGAGTGGAAAGAACGTGAGCGTAGGCATTTTCTGCTCCTTTCTCTGGTCACCCTAAAGATGCGCGATACGCTTCAGCTACTGTCTGCATGCCTCTCCGCGACTTCGGGGCCCGTGCTCCTGATCACTTTCCCTTCTCGGATGTTGACTTTTCGGTCCGTACGCTCGATTCACCACTACCTCGTCATGAACTGTTGCATAACAGGCAACATATGCCGCAAAACAAAAATCCCTTTGGCGCCCTCGAAAAATTCCGTCCTCCTACGGTTGCGATCCTGCTGTTCCTTGACTCGATGGTCCCCGCCGCTTGAGCTCGTTGATGAGCTCGTCGAAGTCGTCGGAAGTCAAGCGCATAGCCATTGCCGTGCGCAGGAATTCCGGCACGTTCGGAACTAGGTTCATGTACTCGGCGATGTCGGGGTCCGTGCTGTCGGCGAGACGGAAGAGCAGGTCCGCGTCGCCGCCAAGCAGCCGTGCGATCTTCTTGACGAGCTCCGGCTTCGGCGGCCGCTCCTTCCCTCGCTCGATGCGGCTCAGATAGGCGGGCGAGATCCCGAGACGCTCCGCGGCCACACGGAGGCCAAGTTCCTGTGCCTCACGCATCTCCCGGATCGTCTCTCCGAATCTTTTCGCCATCTGTCCGTTTGACTCCTGTTACACAACACTTAACATAGTGCTACGTGCCATGTCAAGACCTTTTACAAAGCCCTTGTTCCCTGGCATATTCTGGTGTATTTTGGCGTCACTTGGCAACTCCTACCACAGTTGGCTCGGGGAGGAGTCCGTGTGAACGACGAGATTCTGACTCTGAAGGAGGTCGCGCAGCTCCTCAAGGTGGCGGAGAAGACCGTCTACACGATGTCCCAGAACAAGGAACTCCCGGCCTTTAAGGTCCGCGGGCAGTGGCGCTTCCGGCGAGAGGACATCGACCGGTGGATCGACCAGCAGACGGAGAAGAAGGCCGCGGGAGGGAACTCGGATGAGTAGGCGGACGACGGCGAAGAGCGGACTCGCGGTCGCGGAAGACGTCCAGCCCGCCGACAACCGGGACGTCGCGACCGACGATCAGCCCGCACGCACCGGCGATGACGCCGATATTCTCCAAGACGGGCGGGTGCTCGACTTCATCTCCGGCACGAAGGAGCTGAAGGACACCGCGAAGGAGCAGGTCCGGCAGCGGATCGCTCGCGCTCTCTTCCACGAGTACGACATCTCCGTGGAAGACATGGAGGCCGACTTCCCGGTCAGCGTGGGCGGACGGAGGCGCCGCGTTGACATCGCGATCTTCAGACTGGGACAGCCGCATGTGCAGGAGAACCTGCGGCGTGTGGTCATCTGCAGACCCGAGCCCATGCAGAACAAGCGGGGCGCGGTCAAGATGCGCGACTACGCCCAAGCGGCGAAGGATCTCGAGGAGATCAAGCCGTTCTTCGAGGAGGTCGATAGCTGCCAGTACGGGCTCTGGACCAACGGCCTTGAGTTCTTTTTCCTAAAGAAGAAGGCGACGAAGTTTCAGATCGACGCCGAGCCCATCGGCGACTGGCCCCCAGGCGACGAGTCAATCGGCACGAGGGACGTCTTCTCGTACGCACGCGCTCGCCGTGCGGATCCTGAGATGCTCCGGACAGCGTTCCGTCGCTGCCACAACTTCATCCACGGGAACGAGGGCATGCCGAAGGACGCCGCCTTCTGGCAGTTCCTCTACCTCATCTTCTGTAAGATGCACGATGAGCAAGCGGCCCGCGGGCGGCGCCGGTTCTGGGCCGGGCCCCAGGAGCAGTTCACCGACGCGGGCCGCAAGGAGATCCAGAAGCGCATCCTTCCTCTCTTCGCGGAGGTCAAGCAGGAGTACAAGGCTATCTTCCGCGAGAGCGACCAGATCACGCTCTCGCCCCGAGCGCTCGCCTTCATGGTGTCGGAGCTCTCGAAGTATGAGTTCACCCGCATCGACGTGGATGCGAAGGGCGCCGCCTACCAGGAGATCGTCGGGACGAACCTCCGCGGTGACCGCGGCCAGTACTTCACTCCACGCGGTGCCATCCGCCTCGTGGTTCAGATTCTCGACCCAAAGGAAGACGAGAAGATCCTCGACCCTGCGTGCGGGACGGGCGGCTTCCTCGTGGGCACGCTGGCGCACATGATGAGCCGCTTCCGCGAGGCGGCGAGGATCCGCGTCGAGGCGGAGACCTCGGAGGAGTTCGAGTCGCTGCATGCTCGCCTGCGGAAGTTCGCCACGAACCAGCTCTTCGGCTGCGACTTTGATCCATTTCTCATCCGCGCGAGCCAGATGAACATGGTGATGGCGGGCGACGGGAAACGCCACCTCTACCACCTCAACTCGCTCGAGTTCCCCGATGGCCACCTGACCGGCGTCAAAGCCGCGGAGCGCCACATCAAGCTCGGCTCCATGGACGTGGTGATGACCAACCCGCCGTTCGGCTCGGAAATCCCGATCACCGACGAGAGCATCCTCAAGAACTACGACCTCGCGCACGTCTGGGAGAAACTCGATGACGGGAGCTTCCGCAACACGGGTCGGCTCCAGGGCAGCGTTGCTCCCGAGATCCTGTTCATCGAGCGCTGCCTCGAGTGGCTGAAGCCCGGCGGGCGCATGGGCATCGTGCTGCCCGACGGGATCCTTGGCAACCCTGCCGCGGAGTACATCCGCTATTGGATCCTGCGCAACGCTTGGGTGTTGGCCAGCGTCGATCTGCCGGTGGAAACCTTCATCGTCGAGGCCAACGTGAACATCCTCACGAGCCTCCTCTTCCTCAAGAAGAAGCCGGACGAAGTGATCAAGCGAGAGGCAATGAGCGGCTCGCGCGACTATCCGGTGTTCATGGCCGTGGCGGAGAAGGTCGGCTTCGACCGACGCGGCAACACCCTCTACAAGCGATCGCCCGAAGGCGAAGAGCTGACCAGAGACGTTGAGGAGGTCGAGACGATCACGGTGGGCGGTCGCAAGGTGGCGAGGACTCTTCGCCGCAAGACAAAGATCCTCGACGACGACTTGCCAGTGATCGCGCAACGTTACCGCGCCTTTCGGCGCGAGCACCCGGAGCCAGGGACGTGACCGACGAGTTCGACGAACCGCCCGAGGGCGAAGAAGAGGAATCGGAGGGCGAATCCGACGCCCTCATCGACATCCTCTCTGGCCAGCCGATCCCGGCCTCGGCAAAGAACCGGTTGGTGCAGAAAGTTGTGCGCCAGCTCCTGGAAAGCTATGGCTTCGACCGCTCCGACATCAAGGTCGGGTACCGGCTGACGACCGCGGGGAAACGGCAGAAGTCCGTCGACATCGCGATTGTGCGCCATGGCCAGGAGCCGCGCGACGAGAACGTCGAGCGCGTGGTGGTCTGCCAGCCGCAAAAGATTCGGGAGAAGCTCCGCAGCGCCGAGGAAGCTGCTGCTGATCTCCGGAAGCTTCACGAGAAGCTGGAGCTGTTTCTCGCCTGCCATGTTGGGATGTGGACCAACGGCCACGAGGAGTTCTTCGTCCACGCCGAAGATACGAAGTTCGAGACGCGCTTCACGAACATCGGCGCATGGCCAGCGCCGGGCGAGCGGACCGACGAGATCCTCCGCGAAGGCGGCGCTACGCAGGTGGCGGCTGATCCCGAGGACCTCGAAGCGGCGCTCGGTCGCTGCCACCAGTATTTGAGCAAGAACCTTCTGCTCGGAGGGGATGCGTTCAAGCCGCTGGGCGCACTGCTTCTCGCAAAGCTCCATGACGAGACACGGCCGCGTCCCGATCGCCAGTTCTGGATTCGCGGCCCGGAACCGTTCAACACCGACGGCCAGGGCGCGATTCGTACTCGGGTGACGGCCTCTTTCGAGGCGGCGCGGACCTGGCTGCCAGCCGTGCTTGGGCACGGCTGGGACCTGGGGCACCTCGATGCAGCACAGACTGCTCGGGTGGTCACGGAGCTGGCGCGGTACTCCCTTGCCGACACCCTTCCGCGGAGCCGCACCATCGCATTTCGCGCGGGCGCGTGCTCGACGATGGATGGCAAGGACGGGCGCTACCCCACTCCCCTCAACGTCGCCCAGATGGCGGTCGAGATGCTGGATCCCGGGCCGAACGAGCGCGTTTTCGACGGCTCGTGCGGGATGGGAACGTTTCTCGCCATGGCGGCGGCGCACCTCTTCGAGAAGTTTCTCTCGGGTATGGGAGCTACGCCGTACACGGCGTCACCGGAACAGCTTCGCGCGGCGCAGGACCTTACCTTGAAGTGGGCAAAGGAACGCGTCTTCGGTTGTGACATGGCGCCCTTGCTCGTGGTGGCGACGCGGCTCAACGTGCTGCTCGCCGCAGGGCACCCGGGGAACATCTTCCGCCTTGACGCACGAACGTTCCCCGACGGCGAGCTTGAGGATGTCGCCCGAGCTCGCGATCTCATGCCTGACGAGAGCATGGACATCGTGCTGACCAACCCATGGTTCAGCACGAAGGACACCATCAAGGAGGAGGGGATCCTTCGCCGGTACGCTCTCGGCAAGGTGTGGACGAGAACGGAGGAGGGCCACTTCGTCGACACCGGAGCTCTCAACACCGCCGGCGTTCCTCCGGAGGTGCTCTTCCTCGAGCGGGCGTGGCGCTGGGCCAAGCCAGGCACAGGCCGGATCGGCATCCTCCTCCCGGATGGTCTTCTGGGGAATCCCGGCGACGAGTACGTCCGCTGGTGGATCCTCCGCCACTGCGAGGTTCTCGCGAGCGTCGACCTTCCGATTGAGCCGTTCAAGGTCACGCTGAAGGATTACCTGCTGACCCCCGCGCTACCGAGCCTGTTGGTCCTCCGGCGCCGGAGCCACGAAGAACTGAAGCACACGACCCATCCAGACTACTGGGTGTTCATGGCGGTGGTGCACCGCGCTGGCGTCAACGCTCGTGGGGATCGGCTCTTCCAACGCGCTCCTGACGGCGAAGAGCTGATCTTCGACGATGAGGTCGTCGAGCGCATCCGCATTGGGGGGCGCGTCGAGTCACGGACGACGCCAAGGCGGCAGCGGCACGTCGATGATGAGCTGCCTCTCGTGGCCGAGCACTACCGGAAGTTCGTTGCTGCTGGCAGGAGGGGGCCTTGAAGGAAAAGATCGTCCCCAGCGCCTGGCTGGAGGAGGAAGGGCGCCGCCTCGACTGCGGCCCCCACTTGTCCGGAGCCATGGAAGCGAAGTTCCTGCTCGCCAATCTATCGGTGACAAAGGTCCCGTTGTGCAAGCTGACGCGCGGGGGCCTTGCAGGGATCTTCAACGGGCCTCGTTTCCCGCGGTCCTACGTCGTTGACGAGACGCAAGGCGTACCGTTCCTCGGCAGCACCGACATCTTGAATGCTGACCTGAGCTACTTGCCGATGTTGGCAAAGCGCCAGGTTGACGCGCAGCCCGAACTTCTCGTGGATGAAGGCTGGACGTTGATCTCCTGCTCGGGAACGGTCGGGCGGATGGCGGTTTCACGACCCGACATGAAGGGGATGGCGGGGTCGCAGCATTTCATGCGCGTCGTGCCGGATCCGAAGAAAGTGCAGTCTGGGTACCTGCATGCATACTTGGGCAGTCGGTTTGGTGTTCCGCTGGTCGTGAGTGGCAGCTACGGTTCGATCATCCAGCACATCGAGCCACCTCACATCGCCAACCTCCCGGTTCCCCGCTTGGGCGATCGCATCGAGAAGCAGGCCCACGAGAGAGTGGTCGAGGCGGCGAAGCTGCGGAGCGAGTACCAGGTCCAGGTCCGCGCTGCGACTCAAAAGCTGTTCGAGTCGGTGGGCCTGAAGGACATCACGTCAGGCACCTGGCACAACGGGAGCCATGACCTTGGCTTCGTCCGCAAGATCGCCTCAGCCGCATCGCTTCGGGCTCTCAATTTCACTCCCCGGTTTCTCCAGCTCTGCGATTCGACCCGAACGCGATCGAGTCGCCTTCTCGGCGAACTGTGCAAGCCTGGAACGCTCCATCGGGGTGGGCGATACAAACGCATCGACGCTGACCCCCAGTACTCCTACCAGCTCATTGGCCAGAAGGAGATCTTCTGGCTGCGACCTGAAGGGCGCTGGATCGCGAAGAGGTCTGTCGGCGATGACGTGTTGGTCACGCCAGGGACAACGCTCGTCGCTGCACGTGGAACCTTCGGTGAATCGGAGCTCTACTGCCGAGCCGAGTTCGTCTGGGGGAACGACGCGGAACGCGCCTACTCCGAGGATTTTCTCCGGGTCGTTGCCGATGAGCGGGTCATGCCGCCGGGCTGCCTCTTCGCCTTCATGCGCTCGGAGACCGCGTTTCGCATGCTGCGGTCCATCTCGATGGGCACGAAGCTACAGGACCACCATCCCGAGTTCTTGAGTGCGCTGCCCGTCCCCTATCCTGAAAAGCGTACCCGAGAGGAGATCCACGAACTCGTCGTCGACGCGTACGAGAAGCGCCACCGCTCCGTCCGACTCGAAGACGAGGCGATTGCCCTTGTAGAACGCGGCATCGCGGGGGAGGCCTGATGGCCCGCGTCATCGCCATCGGCCAGCCGGCGAACGACTCCGAGCGCGAGGCGATCGCCTACCTCCGCGACCACCTGCCCAACAGCTGCGTCGTCATCCACAACTTCGAGCTGAAGCAGGGCCACGAGCTCTACGAGATCGACATCGCCCTTCTCACGCCGCACTCCGTCTTCGTCATCGATGTGAAGGGGACGCGGGGCCTGATCGACGTCTACGGAGCCAAGTGGTACCCGGAGGGCCGCGCGCCCTACCACTCCCCGCTCGCCATCCTCCGCAAGCACGCGAAGGCGCTGAAGACGTTCATCTGCGATCAGCACCCCGCGGACACGACCCTGCGTGGCGTGTACGTGGATGCTGCGGTTCTCATGACCGCCCCCGACGCCCACGTTCAAGACGCCAGCGGCCAGGACGGTCCGTCGGTTGCGTACCTGAAGAAGTGCGTGGCGTTCTTCCAGGACAGGTCACGCATGCCGGCGGGATTCTCGTCGGACATTCGGGCACAGCTCGGTCAGGTTGAGAAGGCCATCGTGGGACGTGCGAAACCGAAGAGCGCCCCGCCGTGCTACAGCAACTGGCAGGTCGAGGAGAAGCTCGGCGGGACCGACCGCTACACCGAGTACCGCGCAAGGCACACGCTGCTCGGTGCGCGCCGCGGCGGCACCGCGCGTCTCCGCATCTATCAAGTCGATGCTTACTTGCCGGACGAGGAGCGCCAGCGGCAGATCAAGCTCATCAGCAACGCCTTCCGGTCGCTGGCAAACCTTCCCGGTCACCCCAACATTCTCTCGGTCCGCGAGTTCTTCGACGACGAGGACGCACGGAACTGGTTCGCCCTTGTCACGGAGGACGTCGCCGGCCAGGCCCTCCGCCAGCACATCAAAAAGAGTGGCCTGGCGCTCACCTACGACCAGAAGATCGGCGTCATCCGGGATGTGCTGGCCGCCCTGGATCACGCACACCGAAACGAGCCGCAGGTCATCCATCGCAACCTGACGCCCGACGCCGTCCTGGTCAGCAGCGCAGGGCGGGCTCTTCTCTGCGGTTTCGACTACGCGAGGGCGGGCAAGGACCGGACCAGCACGATCGCCGAGGACATCGTCGACGAGCTCGAGCCTCTCTACCAGGCGCCTGAATGTTATCACGATCCGTCGAAGGCCAGCATTTCCTCCGATCTCTACTCCGCCGGCCTCGTCTTTTACGAGCTGCTGGTCGGCGAACCGCCGTGGTCCTCCATCGACGACATGATGGAGAAGGACGCCGTCTTCCCGGTCAAGCCCTCGGATCTCAAGCCGGAGCTACCGGTGGAGCTGAACGACTGGCTCCAGGCGCTATGCGCGTTCGATGTCGAGGACCGGCCGACCAGCGCTGCCGTGGCGTTAGCCCGGTTCAACGACATCGTCGGCCCCGACCCACGGGAAGCCACCAAGCCAAAGAAGGAAGCCCTCCCTCCCACATCACCGCGCCCGGAGATCGACTACCAGGCTCTCCAGCGCGGCAACGAGATCGCCGGCCGCTTCCGCATCGAGGAGAAGCTCGGGTCCGGAGGCTTCGCTGTCGCCTACAAGGCCTTCGATTCCTACTCGGACACGACCCGCGTCCTGAAGATCATCGTGAAAGACCGACGCTCGACGTTCCAGCGCCTGAAGCAGGAGTACCGCGTCCTCGAGCGGCTGAAGCCCCACCCGAACGTGGTGCGCGCGGTCTGGGCAGACAAGCTGCCTGACGAGACGCCGTACATGGTGTTCGAGTACGTAACAGGGACGAATGTGGGCGACCTGCTCAACGCCGGAGCCCTGTCGCTCGAGGACGTCCGGCGCATCGCCGAGGACACACTGGCCGGCCTCGAGCATCTGCACGCGAGCGGCGTCTTCCACCGAGACATCAAGCCCTCCAATCTGCTCTGGACCGACCAGGGCGTCCGGATCATCGACTTCAACGTGGCCGTCTACGAGGACGACGCGGAGGTGCGCCCAGGAGGAACTCGTCGGTATATCCCGCCGGACACCGAGCTTGGCGAGACGCTGTCCCGCGAACAGGAGATCGACCGCGACCTCTATGCCCTCGGCATCACGCTCTACGAGTGCGCTACCGGCAAGTACCCTTGGACGGAGGCCGCGCCGCCGCGCAAAATTGCGCCGCGCGATCCGCAGGCACACGTAGGCGACATCAGCCCCGAGTTTGGTCAGCTCATTCGTCGGGCGATCGCTCCTCGCAGGGCTGAACGCTTTTCTTCAGCGACCGAATTCCGGACGGCCCTTGCAAGCGTGTTGAAGGTGCGGGTCGCTGCGGCACCGTCACCCGTTGAGATCGTATCCAGAACCGACACTCCGCCTTCGTTGCCCCTGCTGCAGCCAGCCAAGCCGAACTTCAACTCGTTTGTCAGCCATCTGCTGACGATGTACAGCCAGAGCCCACGAACCAACGCGGGCACGCGGGGCTTAGACGCTGTTGGACGCGCGACCTACGTGAAGACGCTCCTCGACGACAAGCTTCGTCCCGCAGTGCTGTCCGGTGAGTTCCGACTCGTCATCGTCACCGGCAACGCCGGCGACGGGAAGACGGCCTTCATCCAGCAGATCGAACGCAAGGTCGCCTCAGGCTTGACGCAGGGGCCCAACGGCTCGGAGTTTGTTCTCAACGGCAGGCGCTTCCTCACGAACTACGACGGGAGCCAGGACGAGGAGAACAAGGCCAATGACGAGGTCCTGCGGGAGTTCCTGAAGCCTTTCGAGGGACGGGACGTGAGCAGTTGGCCCACCGACGAGAGCAGGATCATCGCCATCAACGAAGGGCGCCTCGTCGACTTCCTGACCGAACACGAGGAGCGTTTCGCCCATCTCAAGCGGCTCGTGCTGGCTGGCCTGCGTGGTGCCGGGCCTTCCGATGGGGTCGTCACGGTCAACCTCAATCTGCGCGCCATCGTGGCGAACCCCCCGGGCGGAGCGGCGGACGCCGATTCCATCTTCGACCGGCAGCTGCGGCACCTGAAACACGAGCAATTCTGGGACGCGTGTGCCAGCTGCGACATCCGTGATCGCTGCTACGTGTACCACAACGCGAGAACGCTGATGGATCCGGTTGCGGGCCCGAAGGTCGCCGAACGCCTGCGCAGCCTCTATGCGATCACGCACCTGCGAGGCCGACTCCACCTCACGATGCGCGATCTTCGGTCGGCGCTCGCTTTCACCCTGGCTGGAACCAGGGACTGCGACGAGATTCACGCCCTCTACGCGAGGCCCGGGGCGGAAGCCCGGCACCAGATCCTGGAGGGCTTCTATTTCAACTCCTGGCGTGGGGGCCAGGGATCCGCCGACCGGCTACTCTCGCTGCTGCGGGAGATCGACGTCGGCGAGGCCACGAACCCAGACATCGATCGCGCCCTCGATTACCTGCCGCCAAGCGCGCGTGAGATGGCTCGATTCACGTTCGCCCAGCGCGGCGACTACGACTCGCAGCTACTCGAGCGCATGCACCGTGAGCTGCCGCGCGACTCGGCCGTCAGCAGCGCCACGCGGCGCGTGGGCGAGCACCGGGAGTACGTCGCAATGTTGCGCAGGCGCCAATTCTTCGAGCGTCGCGACGAAGGCTGGAAGGAGATGCTGCCGTATCGGAAGGCCGACCAGTTCTGGCGCCTCGTGACCGGGAAGTCCCGGCCTGCGATCTGTCTCAACGACCTCCTCACGGCCATCAACCGCGGCGAGGGGCTGAGCGATCCGAAGCGCCTCGGCAATACGCTGGCACTTCGGGTTCGCGTCGTCGAGCACGGGACGATTCGTAGCTATCGCCTCTTCCCCTGCGAGAGGTTCCAGCTCGTACTGCCACCAACCGGAAGCAACGAGTTCGTCGAGCACATCCCGCAGGCGTTGCGACTCGTCTACTCCTCACCATCGGGCCACGAGGCCGAGCTGCTGGTCAGTCTCGACATCTACGAGATGCTGGCTCGGCTGAATGACGGCTACCGCCCGAGCCTCGAAGAGCTGCAGGGCTACTACCTGAGCCTGGCCGTCTTCAAGAACGTGCTTGCCTCAGCTCCCTACCAGGAGGTGTTGCTCACCCGGACGGGCCACGACTTCTACCGGATCCGGCGGGAGACGGCGGGAACGCTGTACCTCGAGCCGCTCGAGGGAGGGGCGAGCTGATGGGCATCAAGGGCCGGGACCAGGAGTTTCGCCTCAAGAAGCTCTCGTACATCGACTTCAAGCCCCTGAACATGGACAGGGTGCTCACGATGCTCTTTCCCCGGTTGCGCTTCGGTGGCTACGGCACCCGGCGGCCCCCGAGAAAGCACGAGCTGACGGTGGGCGACTTCGCTCGCGAGTATCTCAACGACCCGAAGATGTTCGTCGGCTTCGCTGACCATCAGGACGTCGTCGAGCGCTGGATCGAGACCGACCTCATGGACATGGTCAATCGCGGTCGGCCAAACCAGGCGCTCGCGGCACCGCGCCCCTTGCACGGCAACACGTACAAGTTCCGCAACGCCCGCCACGCGCGTGACTACGGGGCGGCCGAGCACCTGTACTGGATGCTCTACCACGCCCGTGGTGGACGAGGCCAAGTCGCCCGTGACGCGCTCACTCGGTTCTTCTTCCCCGGCGTGGACCTGCACACGGACAAGTACGACCCGTCCGCGTCGGTCGATGTCGAAACTCAAGCGCTCCTCCACTTCGACCAGCAGGTCACGGTGGACACGCGGGACTCGCAGGAGCCGGAGCGATACCCACCGCTATGCGTGGGACAGGTCGATCTCCTGGCGGACGACACGCTGCGCCTGCTGGCTTACGAGCCGTACGTCCCGCGCTCGGTCCTCGTCGAGTATCTAAAGACGTTATTCGCGTTTCACCTCGGGCTCTACCACCTCCGCATGATCAAGCTCCTGCCTGCGCTCGTTCGACGGCGCGGCGCCGATCCCATCTGCGAGCCGAAGAATTGCCCGGTTGCACCCGCGGAGATGCAGGCGCATGGCGGTTGTCCGTATCGCGTCTATTTGCTCGTGGACCTCGGCAACGACCTCGACGGCCAAATGGCCGACCTCGGGAGGCACAGCACGGACGTGCACTACCGCCGCATTCCCAACTACGTCGCGGCCCACTACCTCGTACGCAAGCTCGACGAGTTCGCCGAGTACCTCAGCAAGAAGGTGGGCAAGCTCTCAGCCCCGGCGCACGGGTTCTTCGCGATAGGCGATCTGCTGCGTCTCCTCGAGCCGCCGTATGCCGGGGAGCGCGACGGCTACTTCAAGATGCGATTGGCCGGCCTCCTGGAGGACACCGCGGGTGAGACGCGCGAGGAAATCGATCCCGAGGTGCGGCGCGTCACGGAAATGGGCCTCAACGACCTCGAGATGTTCGTCGAAATCCTGATGGCTCTGCGAGGACCTTACCACCGCAGGTACATCACGGAGTTCCTCGACTCGGTGTTCAAGCGAGGCGAGGCCGGCATCATGCACCAGTCGAAGGGAAGCGCGAGGCGGTTTGCCATGGGAAGCCTCCTGCTCGAGGTGCTGCTGCAGATCGCCGTCTTGCGCTCCTCGAGTGCGGGCTTCTACACGCGAGAACTTCGAATCGACGAGCTGCTGACGTTCCTGCAGGAGCGCTACGGGATCTACATCGAGCGCCTTCCGCCGGGGGACGGATTCGGCGCAGCCAGCATCAACGACCTGGCCGCGCTTCGCCGGAACGTGGAGAGCTTCAAAGGTCGGCTGCGAGAGATCGGGTTCTTCCGCGATCTCTCGGATGCCTATGTCACGCAGACGATCACGCCGCGCTACGCTATTGCGGCGGCAAGCGGAGGTGCCCGGTGAGCAGCGGATTCCGAGCGCTACCAGCCGCTGACCTCACCAGGGCTGTTGAGGAGCTCCTCCTGCCCCGTCTGGCCAGCACACTTCGGGAGAAGACAGCCGGCCACTGCATGCGCGTGACGGACCTGGACCGTGACCTGATGGTGGCGTTGGCGAAGGGACTGCGCAAAGAGGTCCCGGGTGCGAGTGTGTACGTCCTGGCCGACGGGGCGGCGGCTTCGGGCGACGACCTCTACGTGTCATCGACAAAGCTGGTCGAGCTTCGCAACCCGCTCGCGGATGGCTCCTTGCGACCACCCCTGTGCGTCTTCCTCCCCGCAAACGTGCGCACGAGCGCCGAGGACTCCTTCGGGCGCGCGACCTTCGAAGAGTTCCCGGTCGGTGACTCGTATCAGGCCCTTCGTCGGCAGCTGGTTGAGCGGGTGCCAGCGACGCTCCAGGGCTACGTTCGGGATGCCCTCCAGTTCCTTGGCGATCAGCGTTGGCACTGGGCAGGCCCCGTTTCCCAAGTCCGGTATCTCCTCTGCGCCCTCGCCAACGGCAACGACGGCGAGGCGTTCGGGGGCGCGCTCTATGAACTCGGTCTTGTGCCGGACTTCAGGCTGTTCGACGAGCCGACGATCTCACACGGGCGTATCCGCAAGAACCTCGAGTGCGTACGAAGGCTCACTGACTCGGACCAGTCGATCCGGTCACGGGTGCTGGAGCTCGACCTGATCAACAAGGGCCTGCGCCGACGGCTCGCCGAGTACCTCGTAGAGGCAGGTGTCGAGGACCCCACTGCTTGGACGCGCGAGATCGTCCTCAACAAGACCAATTGGGACCTCTCGTTTGACAAGTGGGAGTTCGCCTCGGAGATCGCTCCCGACAAGATCGGCTTCCTGCGCCTTGAAACCGATCTGCCGGTGGTCGCCGAGGGCGAGAAGAGCGAGCGTCTAGCTGACCTGATCGGGCAGCAGGTGCTCGCCCCAAAGGAGCGGCGGCAGTTCAACGTCACGGTGGAGGTCTCGCCGCATCCCAGTCAGGTCCAGGGTCTGGAGCATTTCACGGTCCAGATCATGTCTCGGGACTCCGGCCCCGTCGGCGTCGCACGGAAGGTCAAGGTCTGGAAAACAGCTCGTCCGACCTGCACGGTGTCGTTCTCGAAGCTCAACAAGATCGAGTTCGAGGAGGGGTGGCACTTCGTGCGCGTCCTTCCCTGGACCGCGGAGGGAGATCCAATCCCGATCGAAGAGCCGGCCGAGCAGACGGCGAGGCGTTCCAACGAGAGCGAGCCCTTCTACGTCCTGCCCGAGGCTGACCTCGAGGAGGAGCCACCGCAGCGCGCAATTCCCAAGGCTGACAGCGTCGAGCACGCGCGGCTCAATCGGCAGTTCACCGCCGTCCTTCAGCGTCGCGATCCCTTGTCCATCTGCCCCGAGAGCGTCGGATGGTCCCAGCGAACGAGAAAGGGGAAACCGGCGGCGCAGGAGACCATCGAGGCGAGGTTCGGAAAGGAGGGTGCCTTCCAGATCGCCGTCGCCCGGTGGCTGAAGCTCATCGAGCACCGGATCCTCGCCAGCCCGGAACGGCCCGTGAACTGGCGGATGCAGCTGCACCTGGGCCAGCCGGAGGCGCCGACGGGGGACATCACCAAGTGGCCCGCGTCTGCCGCCGTGCGAAGCTTTCTCGACGCGCGGGCCGCGTATTTTGCCCGCGTGTTGCAAGGCTCGAAGGAGCTCGTTTCCCAGGGTCTGGACTTCCTCGCAGCCACTCCCGTGATCGTTGCCTACGCTGGAGCCTATGCGGACCTACTGAAGGATCTCTCCGCCAAGGTTGAACGAGAGGCTGGCGCCGACCAACTGAAGGCCATCGTCGCGCTGCGCGCTGCGCTCGCTGTCGACTCCGTGCGCCTCGTTGTCGAAGACTACCGAGGCCACGTGCGCGAGGCCGCCCTCCTTGGACCCACTCACCCTCTGCGAGCGCTGTGGCAACTCGGATGGGCGCAGCTGGGGGCTGCGTGGGTACGGGCTACCGAGAAAGGGCCCGAGGAGCATGCCACACCCGCTCGAGAGGCGCTCCTGCGTGGGATCTCGTCGGCAAACTTCCCGCCGATGCTACCCATCAGCGACGGGCGCGTCTTCGTGGCCGTGGACAACCTCCACCCATTCTGGGCGCTCTATGCCCCAGCGACGGAGGAGGATCCGCGAGGGCTCCTCGGCGACGTATGCGCCGCGCTCGGGCTACCGGAACCGTCGATCGGCGGAGCGATCATCACCGGCGATGTCCTCGCTTCGCGAGTCGAGCGTTACCTCGCGCAGCACCCCTACGTGCGTACGCTGACAATCAACGCCTTCAATCCTGGGCGTGCCGCGGTGCTCGTGGACGCACTGACCGCCCTCCAGCGTCAGGAAGCGTTCCGGGATCTTCGGTACGACCTGCGGCTGTTCGTACCCGACCCGGATGCGCCTGGCGTTGGCGAGGCGATCACGTCATTGCTGGCGGGCGAGGGCACGTTGGCGGGCGAGGCCTTTTCGGTCCCGAGCGGCAGTCACGTGTTTCCGAAGCTCACGGTCGCAGTGCGAGCCACGCGAGACTTCCGCGCCGACCCGACACGCTACAGGGCGCACCTCAGCTTCCTCTTCGAGCTGTTCCCCCCGGAGGAAGTGGCCGTCGGACGCCCGTTCCGCCCAGAACGTACCGTTCCGCTTCACGGCCTGGTGCAGGACTTCGCCGTGCGCTTCCGAGACGACGACACTGGTACAGGCTGGGAACGGCAGCCTCGCCATGGGGCGCCGGAGCCACTCGACGGGGGCGAGGATACCTGCGCGCTACTCGGTGCGCTCCCTACCTTGATCTCCGCGGCGACCGCGACCGTGGCGCGATCGACCCCCGATTTCGCATCACGGCCGATCATTCGGTTGGAGCTGGACGCCGACGAACGAGCTCTCATCAGCGAGGTCCACGATGCGAGCGATTGGGTGTTCACCGTCGACCGGAACATGGGGATCGAGTTTTTCGATCACGGCGGCCGGCGCGATCGACCCGATTACCTCATCGACTACACGCCGGCCACGGTACCGGAGCACGGGCACAGGCTTGTCATCAGCTCGCGATCGCTTTCCGAGCTGGAAGCGATCCTGCGTTTCGTGCTTAGGCAGTACGGTCTGGATGCCGAAGGTCGGCATGCCATCGTGATCCTGGAGCAGCTCAGGTCGCTTTCCGGAAGGCTGGCGTTGAAGTTGGTCTCTTCGCCCACGGCCCGCGCGGAAGCATTGGGGATGGCCCTCGCTCGCCTTTACCTCACTTTTCAAGGTGCCTTGCGGAACCAAATCGTTGTTCCGCTCGACGCGCACCTGGAACTGTTCCATGCCGCGAGGAAGCACGCCGAAGCCATCGGCGACGAGGTCACGTTGCGCAGAACGGACCTGGCGCTGTTCGACCTCGACCTGGCCCGACACACGATCACCTGCAATCTCGTAGAGGTGAAGTGCTACGCGCAGAACCTCGGCTCGAGTGGCTACGGCCAGTTGAAAGAGCGCATCGCCGAGCAGCTCAACCAGAGCGAACGGATCTTGCAGCAGCATTTCGATCCGCACCGGACAAAGCCGGATAGACCGGACCGCCTCCTGAAGACCCGGGAATTGGCAACGCTCCTCGAGTTCTACCTCGAGCGTAGCGTTCGGTATGGGCTCATGGTCGAAGCGGCGGCGGAAGAGGCACGCACGTTCCTCGACCTACTCGAGCAAGGGTACACGCTGGGCTTCACGCGCAGTGGCCTGGTTTTCGACTTCGACAAGCCGGGCACGGAGCCTCCCGAGCGCGAAGTTGGCATCGAGTTCCACCGAATCGGCAGCGACCTCATCCGGGCACTGGTCGATCAGGCGGCGCCCAGAACCCCGACGACGTCATCGAGCGACGGCGAAGGGGGCGAAGTGGGTGCAGGCCCACCGCCACCGGAAGGACCGCCGCCTAGCGTGTCGTCCATCCCGCGCCTCGATGCGGCCGCGTTCCTGGTGGGGGAGCGGCAGCGTGAGACGACCGTGGGCCACGCGGGCGACGAGGAGCCTGGTCGACCGAAGACAAGTGCCGCGGTCGAAGACGAAGCTTATTTAAGGGCGGAGCCGACTGCGCCCGCGGTAGCAGCCACCTCTGGGCCCACGAAGGTTGAACCCAGACCCACTGCGCCTTCTCCGCCAGCAGGACTGAGCGCGCGGAGCGACGGTGCCGTGGCTGAAAAGCCGAAAACAAAGGAGGGAGCCGCGCACGTAGAGCCGGAACACGACGTCATTCTCGGCGCGACCCGGCCGTCGCCACAGTTCGGCATCCTGGGAGAAGCGTCGGGCCGCAAGGTCGCGCTGGACCTGAACCAAACGCATACCATCAGCCTCTTCGGCGTCCAAGGGGGTGGCAAGAGCTACACACTTGGCAGCATCATCGAAATGGCGTGTATGGCCATTCCCGGCGTCAACGTGCTCCCTCGTCCGCTCGCTGCGGTCATCTTCCATTACAGTTCGACGGTCGATTACAAGCCCGAGTTCACCTCGATGGTCGCCCCGAATGAGGACGAGGCTCAGGTGCGCGTACTCCGCGACCGGTTTGGAGCACAGCCGCGCGCACTCGAGGACGTCCTGATCCTTGCGCCTGCCGCCAAGGTTGCAGAGCGCGCGGCTGAGTATCCAGGCATCAACGTACTGCCAATCTCCTTCAAGTCGTCTGAACTCAAGGCGGCGCACTGGAAGTTTCTCATGGGGGCCGTCGGAAGCCAGAGCTTGTACATCCGGCAGGTCGGCCTCCTCATGAAGAAGCTTCGTGACGAACTCACCCTCGGACGCCTCCGGAAGGGCATCGAGGACTCGGCGCTGTCGGATTACCTGAAGGAACTCGCGTTACTGCGCCTCCGTTTTGCCGAGGAGTACATCAACGATCAGCGTGAGCTCACCAGCGTTCTACGCCCCGGGCGCCTAGTCATCGTCGATCTTCGTGATGAGCTCGTCGAGAAGGACGAGGCACTCGGGTTGTTCGTGGTTCTTCTACAGATGTTTGCGGAGACAACCTACGAGGGACATCCGTTCAACAAGCTGGTGGTCTTCGATGAGGCGCACAAATACATCGACAGCCCTGATCTCGTCGCCGGGCTAGTCGAAGTCGTCCGGGAGATGCGGCACAAGGGCACCAGCATCCTCGTTGCCTCCCAGGATCCACCTTCGGTGCCTGCGTCGCTCATCGAGCTCTCGAGCGAGATCATCCTTCACAAGTTCAACTCGCCAAGCTGGTTGAAGCACATTCAGAAGGCCAACGCCGCGCTCGAGGGGTTGACGCCAGCAAAGCTGGCGGCCCTAGGGCCCGGCGAAGCCTACGTGTGGAGCAGCAAGGCGACGGACGACGCCTTCACGCGCGATGCAGTTAGAGTGCGGTGCCGCCCGCGGGTCACGCTTCATGGCGGTGAGACGAGAACCGCGATCGGTGGCTTGGGTGATCGCCATTGACAGCGGCCGTCCCGGCCGAGACCGCCAGCTCCAGAAGAGGCGCAAGGCCTTGCGGTGCCAGCCCAGGAGGGTCGCCAGCTGCACGATCGTGAGCGCCTCGCGCCAGGCGAAACAGCGCGCGAGCAGGACCAGCGGCCTGACCCATCGAGGAATTCGCTGAACAGTCCGTCTTTCCTGTCAGTACTGCAGACCTGCTGAAAGGAGCGAGCCTAGCAACTCTGAGAAATGTAGTCCAAGCAGATAACCTCCTCTGCACCCTTCACCCTCACCCGCGCTTCCTGCTGAACCCGCCACTGCCCCAGCTTTCTCTTGAAAGCGTCCTTCCGTGGACCGCGCAACTCTCAACCATCGGTATGGGATGACTTGTGCTTCCCGATTACTAGAACTCATCGTTCTAGTTGATCCGCTGGACGATCTGTATCAAGCTGCCTGCCTCGGATAATCTGCTCTTCGCGTAAAGGATCCTGCATCATGACACCCATCGTTCGTGCGTTGCTCGCGTTCGCGGTCAGCCTGGTCCGGTCACGCTTGTCCCTGCAACTGGAGATCTTCGCCCTGTAGCATCAACTGACGGTCTATCACCGATCGATCCGACGGCCTCACGTGCGACCCAGCGACCGCATCGTTTGGTCGTGGCTTGCCGGGTGCTGGTCGCGTTGGCGGGAGGTCCTGGTCTTCGTACAGCCGGCGACCGTGCTCGCCTGGCAGCGCACACGCTTTCGCGAGCACTGGGCACGCCTCAGTCGGACGAGACGGGCTGGCAGACCGGCAATCAGCCGGGAGGTCCGCGAATTAATCCGGGAGATCTCCGGGGCGAATCCTCGGTGGGGTTCCCCGCGCATTTTGGGCGAACTGCGCAAGCTGGGAATTACGGTAGCAAAATCCACCGTCGAGAAGTATCGCGTGCGCTACCGCTACCCGCCTTCACCGAGCTGGCGGGCCTTCTTGAAAAACCATGTGACGGAAGTCGTCTCCCTCGATTTCTTCACTGTGCCGACGGTCGGCTTCAAGGTCCTCTTCGTGCTGGTGCTGCTGGCGCCCGAGCGGCGCCGAGTCCTTCATTTCAACGTCACCGAGCATCCGACGGCCCAGTGGACGGCGCAGCAGTTCGTCGAGGCCTTTCCCTGGGACACAGCCCCGAAGTACCTGCTCCGGGACCGTGATGCGATCTATGGTGACTGGTTTCAGCAGCGTGTCACGAGCATGGGTATCCACCAAGTGCTCGCCGCGCCTCGAAGTCCGTGGCAGAATGCGTATACAGAGCGCGTAATTGGAGGCATCCGACGGGAGTGTCTGGACCATGTCATCGTCTTGAGCGAGGCCCACCTCCGGCGGATGCTCGCCAGCTACTTCCACTATTACCACCGCTGGCGCACACATCTGTCGCTGGCCATGGATTGCCCCGAACCCCGACCCGTCTTGCCGCCCGATCAGGGTCCGGTGGTCGAGTTCCCTGAGGTCGGCGGCTTGCATCACCACTATGAGCGGGTGGCTGCGTAGTGTGTGAGACGGTTTTTCGGGAAGGACACTCGCGTTCTGGCCGGCGAAACAGGGGACACCCCCGCCGTGGAGATTCTTCCTGAGTATCACAACCAGGAATACGCTCGAAGGGACCAGATCCCCCCCAGGGCTCTTCGGCGTCACCCGTTCCGTCTGTCCCCTCGTCAGTTCTCTCCTCCTTGTCCTCCGTTGGTGCCGGCGCGAAGCCCGAAGAACCTCCCGAGCTTCGTCGTGGCCGCGAAGGCCGGGGCCGGCGCCATCTCTCGGATCGCCCGTGTGAAGGCGTTGTGGAGGCCCCAGGAGGTCCGGGGCTGGCAATCCGGCATCAGCTCTGGATGCGGCTTGAAGTAGGCGGCGGTCACCCAGGGGAAGAAGCGGAGGGGGAGGATCTCCTGGGCGAAGACCTCGAAGATGAAGAGCTTGGCCTCCCGGTCCTCCAGCGGGTGCTCCTGGAGCCCCGCAATCTGCCCCCGCAGGGCGGTCAGGTGCTCCTGGTAGCGGTCGATGGCGATGCTGATGTCCGCGTTCAGGTTGAACCGTGCGGTGTGCTTCCGCCGGAGGGCGATGAGGTCCCCGGAGAAGCAGAGGTTGTCGCAGACGAAGACCTTGACCCCCACGGCGATCTCGAGCGCCATGGACCGGTCGTTCGCCGTGCGGATGCCCATTGCGGCGCAGAACTCCGGCGTGTCGCCCTCAATCGAGAGGTTGAGGACCCCGAAGAGCCTTGCACCTTCACGCTGGATGGCAAACTTCTCATCAAGGATCGTGATGCCCCGCACGAGGAGCTGCCGGTCAATTGCCTGGATGAGGTCGCCGTGGGCAATGGGCTTCCACGTCGCGGTGCCCACGGGCGGGGGAATGGTCAGGAGCTCGGCCCGCGTGACGAATTGGCTCTGCGAGTGCGAAAGCGTTCCAGTCATGGCCGCTGTCCTCCTCTGGCTGTAGACGGATTCCGCCTTGTGGTTTCCTTGTTCGCGCTCGGCATTGGTTTCTCACCATTGATTTGCCGAGGGTCGGCAAGCGCAGTCTCGACGGCATCGTTCACCCAGCGGGTCATGGGGATGCCGGCCTCCCTGGCAGCCTGGTGGATGCGGGGGACGAAATCCTCGCGGATCTTGGGACTGTACATCGCACCTCCCTTCATGGGTGACTCGACCAGACGCCAAGGAGAGCATGGTCGAGACAGCAATCAGACAATGGCGGGAAGCCCCTGAGGAAAGCCTCGCCAGATGCCCGAGACACAGAACGGCGTGCAGAGTTGCTTCCGAGAACAGTTCGACTTGCCCTGTGGAAATCCCCAGCCATCTGCCTTGGCAGACCCATGGTGAGTTCCGCGCCAGCGATGACCACGTGGTCTGGGCGAGCGCCGGTCAGAAGAGGGGAGAGGATCAGGGGCCGCGGCCGCGGAGGTCGGTGGCGCGCTGCGGGGCGGTCCCGACCTTGACGAAGGGATCACGGATGATGGAGATGTCCATGATCTCCGGAGGGCAAGCGGAAATCTGATCGCCGGGAGGCCCGGAGCGCGGTGATCCACGTGCGGACGCGCTGGAGCTCCTTCAGGCGGGCGATGTCGTCGGAGGGATCCGCGCCGATCGCCCGGGCGATCCGGAGGAGGGCCTCCACTTCGCCGATCCGCCGGGCGAGCCGGTGCGCGAGCGTGGTCAGGATTGCGTGCGCGTCCCTCGCACGTCCTCGGAACCACCCCGGTAGGCGTGCTCCACGCTGGGGAATCGGACCCCGCGGTGGACGACCGGCACGCGGAAGAAGCTGCTGAGGAAGCGAGAGGGCCCCGAGAGGCGGCGGATCATGCGGCCTCCGTTCCTGGGCGCCGCCGGGCAGGGGGCCCACCGGGTCAGAACGGGAGATCCTCGGGCACGTCGGCGAGCCCGCGGATGTGGTCGCAACTGCAGCAGCGCCAGGCGGTCCAGGGGCGGGCGTCGCGCCCGACGCGCAGGAAGGGCCGGCCGCAATCCTCGCAGCGCCGGGGCCCGTCGCGGTGCCAGGCCCGCCGAGCCCAGGCCGAGAGCTGCTGGACCATGCCGAGGGGCCACCAGGACCACGTGGGGTCGCCCGGCCCGAGGAGGATCGCCCAGCACAGGGTCCGGTCGAACGCGAAGGCGAGCCAGAGGGCGCACTCCGTGGCGACGGGACCAGGGTCCGCGTGGCGGAGGTCCCCCTCGATCGTGACCGGGACCGTGGGGGCCGTGTGCGTCCGGCTGATCGGCCGATGGAAGACGAAGCGGCCGAGGGCCCAGCGTTCCAGGGCGACCCAGAACTCATCGGAGCTGCCCGTGCCGGAACACCGCGAGCACGGCCCGTCCCAGCAGGCCTTCACCATATGCTGCCAGTCGTCGCCGATGAGGCGGCCGGACGTCCGGAGCAGCCGGCCCTTCAGCGTGTAGAAGCGCTCGCGTTGGGTGAGGGGCGGCCCCGCGGTCGCATGGTGGAGGAGCCAGCCGAGGGGCCAGGCGATAAGGGATGTGCGCATGGGAGCCTCCGTTCGCCGGGGGCTGGCGGGGACACCATCGCGGGAGCCGCCTCACGCCGCGAGGGGCCCCGGGTCCATAGGGGAGGCGGGAGGACCACGCGGGGGGCGTCCACCCGGGTCCGACTCCCGGTGTGCCGGAAGGCCATCGGCCGGAGGGTGACCACGGGGTCGCGACCCTCCCCGGCGGGGAAGGCCGCCACACTCGTGTGGGGGCAGGCAGACGGCGCGGGCCGCGGGGGCGGTCGTGCGGTCCGGGGAAGGCGTTATCGGCCGCAACGTGGTAATCAACCACGGTGGATCCGTCCCGGTGGGTGACCACGAACTCGGGATGGCCGGCAAGGGCCGGCAGCATGTCACGAGCCTGGTGGCGGTCGGGAAGCACGCGGACACGCGACGTGCCCTGTCGGCGTGTGCGGGGGCGGGGTTGGCTATCCCTGTGAAGGCCTTCCGAGCGGTCTGGCGCACCGTACGGAGGACGCTCGGCCAGGCCTGGCGGGACCGCCGGGACGGCGATCAGCGCGCCCGGCGGCGCGATCCGGTGAAGGAGCGAGGGTCGAAGAGGAACAGTTCAGGCTTGGAGATGGTGAGCCGACCGAAGTCCGGGTGCTCGGGATTGATGAGGAAATTGGACTCGGGCCGGATCACGATGCTGGGGACTTGCAGAACGAGGGAGGACCGACTGGCCACCCAGCGGGCCCCAATCGCCTGGGCCGCCGGGGATGGGGGGTTGGCATCCCAGCCGGCGGGGAGGTCACGGGGCTCCAGGCGCGTGATGGCCTCTTCCGGCAGCTCCACGCGGAAGATCACATAGTCGGAGGGGAAGGCGTGTTTGGGGAGGTGAATCACGACTTCCCAGGCCGCGAGGGCCGCCGATTCGGCCGTGTGCACCACGGGGACCCCGCGGGGGGTCCACCGCGTGCCGTGGAGTCGGGATCCCGTGCCGGTGAAGGCCTCCTTGGCGTAGACGCGCTTGATGAGGCGCCAGGCCGTGCGCATCAGGCGCCGAGCCCGTACTCGATCCGGCCGATGATGTCGCTGATCGCCTGGGCCCCGTGGTCGGTCGCGGCGAGGGTGAGAGGCACCGCCCCCCCGAGCGCGCGCTGCGGGCTCTCGAGCCACTCGTGGGCCTCGGCGAGCTTCCCGTCGTAGAGCGCGAGGATGCGGCCGACCACCCGGGCCGCCCGGAAGAGGCGGTCCGACTCGTCGCTCCGCAAGCGGCCGGTCTGCCGGCGACGCGTCAGGGTGCGCGGGGGGATCTCCACGAGCGCCGCGATCTGGTCCAGGGAGAGGCCGATGTTCTGCCGGAAGCGCTCGAGGTGGACGAACGGCACGCCCCGCTGCACGAGGGTGGCGATGCGGGCTTGGTCGGAGAGCGGGAAGCCCAGGAGGAGCACGTAGGAGGTGGCGCCCGAGGGGTCGGTGCGGAGCGACCGCACGAACCGGGCGAGATCGGTCGAGGTGTCCGAGGACATCCGGGGAGCAGCGGCAGTGGCTCTCGGCATGGCGACCCTCCATTTTGTCTGAAGCATATCAGCCAAGTGGCCGATCGTCAAGCCGGCCGTCGAAGATTGCGTCGAAGATCCGAGCTGCCAGCACGGGACCATTTCCCGGAGCAGGGAGCGAGCGGATCGTGGACCGTCCTCAGGCCGGGGGACATGAGGACGGCAACGGACCGCTCCGGACCGCACCGGCGTGCCGATCCTGAGGGGTCTCCCGGCGGGTCACCGGGGCGATCACGGGTTGGGCTGGCGGGGGGGCGTGGCGTGGGCGACGTTGGGCGCGTGGAGATACGGCATGTCGCTCCAGAGCAGGATCGAGGAAAGGCCTGGGTCGCCTCGCGGCCCGGCGCGGTCGCATGCGTTCACTCAACTCAGCCACATCGGCATCAGGACATACTGGTAGTCCGTCTGTTCCGCCGGCACGAGCAGGACGGGATCCAGCGCGCCCCGGATATACATCCGGATCTCCGGCGCGTCCGTCGCCTCCAGGAACTCCAGGAGGTAGCGGGCCTGGAAGGCGATGGCCGGGATGTCCCCGGCAATGCTGGCATCCACCTCCTCCGTGGCCTCCCCGAGCGAGGGGTCGCTGCCCGAGAGCGTGAGCGTCGTCCTCGCCGGGGTGAGCGTCGTCGCGGAGGAGGTCCCCAGCATCGGGGTCACCCGGCGGAGGGCCGCCCGGAGGGCCTCGCGGTTGACCGTGATCGCCTGTGGCCCAGGGTCCGGCACCACGCCCGCCACGTTCGGGAACTGGCCGTCGATGACCCGCGCGTTGATCCGGAGCCCCCCCTGCACGAGGAGGAGCTGCTGCCCCTCCGCGTCGAAGGCGATCTGGATATCCCCCTCGCTGTCGGCGGTCAGGCGAGCGGCGGCCGTGAGGGCCTTCGGAGGCACCAGGGCCGAGAGGGGGTGGCTTCCGTTCATGGAATGAGGAAGCGTGGCGATGGCCAGGCGGTGCCCGTCCGTTGCCGTGAACCGGAGCTGGTCAGCCGTGGCCTCCAGGCAGATGCCCGTGAGCGCCCAACGGGTCTGGTCGGCCGAGACGGCGAAGCTCGTCTTGGCGACGAGATCCGCCAGGGCCGTTGCGGGCAGCGCGAGGCTCATCGCCACAGCCTCTGGGAACCGGGGGAACTCCTCGGCCGGCAGGCCCCGGAGCCGGAACCGGGCCCGCTCGCAGCTGAGGAGGGCCTCCCCCTCCCGGGTGGTCTCGAGGGAGACGGGGGCGTCCGGGAGCGCGCGCACGATCTCGGCCAGCTTCCCCGCGGGGAGCGCCAGGGCGCCGGGCTCGTGGACCTCCGCGGCGATCTGCATCCGGAGGCCCACCGACAGGTCGGTGCCAGCGAGAAGGAGCCCCGCGGGGGTCGCCTCAAGGAGGAGGTTGGAGAGGATGGGGAGAGTGGGGCGGTTCTCCGTGACCCGGTAGACCGCGGTCACAGCCTTGGCGAAGGGCTCACGAGCGATCGAGATCTTCATCATGATCGATGCAGGGCTCCCACGTGGTAGAGGAAGGCGTCGGCTAGGCGTTCGGACCGCCGGGCGAGGCCGGTTGAGGGTGTGTCGGGGAACCCCCGGCTCGGGGGAGCGTTCCATCTTACCGCATGACACAGTTAACCGGCTGCATCCGAGCCCCTGATGCCCGGGACAGACGCCCTCCGCGGATGCCAGCTGACCTAGTCCTGGTTTCTCTCTCCGGCGCGCTGGTGGACGATCCTCCTATCCTTCCCCGAGGTGATTGATTTTCGACACTATGGGTAACCTTGTGCTTTCTCTCTCCAAAACCCATCTCCAGCCGCCTATTACACTGCATTGCAGGCTAATTCACACCCACCCAAGATTCCTGGCCGCCACAGCATGGAATGCTCCCCGCCCTCAACGAAACCTCCTTGCCACTACGCCACCTTCCCGCTACCGCCACCCCTCCCCCCAGTCTACCGTTACCATCCTGCAGGTCCGTCTCCACACCTCGAACCCCCGCGAACCTTGGAGCTCCCATGAGGTGCGCCATTATCCGCACGGCCGATCAGCGCGCCATCCTCGCCGACACTATTACCAACTGGGCCTTTGGCCCCATCTTCGACTCCACGGAGGAATCCCGCGCCTGTCTCACCTGGCTCGCTCGGGATCCACGCGACATCATGCTTGAGGCCATCCTGAGCAGCCGCGAGCCCAACTCTGTCCTCGAGACCCACTACCACGCCTGGTGTGCCCAGCGCGCCCATTCCTCCCCCACCCCTATCAAGGCCCCTTCCCATGCTTAACGGTACCCCATTCCAGGCCGCGCTGCGGTGCCTGTCACGGAGTGTACCGGGCACCCGGCGGGGGCGAAAGAGCAGAAAAATGCGCGCAGGCCTCGGCCCTGCGGGTCCGGAGGGGAGGGGTGGGACACTGGGCCTGCGCGCTGGGGCAAGAATAAGAGGTGGGAGGAGCGGCCCGGCAGGCGACAGGCGACCCATGGTGCTGCGGCCTGCCGGGCACGGCGGGAGGGGCGGAGAAGCGCTAGAACGGCACCTCCTCCCCAGAGGGAACCTCGGCGGACGGCTGGGCGCCAGCGCCGTTCCCGTGGCCGCTACCGCTGGGCAGGAACTGCACCCGCTCGGCCACGACCTCGTGCTTGCTCCGCTTCTGGCCCTCGGGGCTCTCCCAGGTCCGCTGCTGGAGCCGGCCGGCGACCAGGACCAAACGGCCCTTCTTCAGGTACTGCCCGCAGGACTCCGCCTGCTTGTTCCAGACGACCACGTCGATGAACAGGGTCTCCTCGTGGTCGCTGCCGCCGCTGTCCTTGTACCGGCGGTTGACCGCCAGGCCCAGCGTGGCGACGGCCGCGCCGCTCGGGGTGTAGCGGAGCTCCGGGTCGCGGGTGAGGTTGCCCATCAGGGTGACGGAGTTGAAGCTGGCCATCAGGCGCTCCTTTCGTGAGGCCCTCTCGCCGGAGAGGGCGGCTGTCGGTTCACCGAGAGCAGGGAAACATGCAACCTTGGTTTGCGGGACGTGCTAGGCGGGCCGATGCGTGCGGCGCCCGCGGGAGGAGCTCGCAGGAGGGATTTCGGTCGAGCAGTCGGCGAGGGGAATGAACTCATACGTTCCATGAGGAGTGGAGGAGCGCGTCTGCCCACGCCTGCGCCGACCTCCGCGCCCCATCAGTAGTGAAAGTCCACCAGGACCGCCCACACGGGGTCCTGGGCGGTCAGGCTGAGCGAATTTCTCGTGGTGTCCTCCCGCCCGTCGTAGAGCAGGCCGTCGGTCGTCCGCATCCGGGTGCGGTCGGCCATGTGCTCCTGGAGCCGCCCGAGCTTGGCGGCCTTCCACAAGCCCGTCTCGACCGTTGTCTCACTGGACATCACGGCTCCCGCGGGGAGGATCCCGGCAATCCCGATGCCGACGGCGTGGGTCACCGGACAGGTCTCGTCCTTGTGTGGGAGGTCCGGCCGGTCCCCGAACGCCTTCACCAGGGCCACGAGGTGCTGCCAGTGGCTCCGCGCCTGCAGCCGCTCCGTTTCCATGGCGGTGGCCACGGCAGCCTCGAACGCCGCGGAGCCTGCGGGAACGAGCTCGCCTGCCGCGACGACAGCCCCATGATCGTAGGGACCGGCCTTCCCCAGCCGCTCGAACTCGCCCTCGACCCAGGCAGCCGCAGCCTCCTTCGCCTCCGCAGCATTGTTCGCATTCACCAGGACCAGCGACTGGATGTGCATGTTCACTCCCTTCCCAATGCTCGGCCGGGGTCTCACGCCTCTCGGAAATCGACGTGACCCGTTTCTGGAGCGCTGGAGCGAAAGACGATCGCCCCAAGTGTGCGAGCCCCATGCGGCGCCTTCCCGATGGACAGCGGGCGATCCGAGCTGGACCTCCCAGGCCGGCGTCTCTCGTCCGCCAGGGGGCTTCCGAAAGCGGCAGAGATTGTCCCAAAGGGCGTGCGAGAGCCGGAGTGCCCGGGGCGGCTCCCAACCGGCGCTGCGGTGGACGCAGGGCGCAGGTCGTCCGCCGCCCGCGGGAACACTCGGTAGGCCATTTTCAAGGCGCTCTTTGGTTCACCCCGGGATGCGCTGGCCAGCGTCGGGGCCGGGCGGGAGTCCTTCAAAGTGGCCTGGCAAAAATCCGTGACCGCCCGTAGGGAGGTGGATAGAGCATTCGTCCAGGGATTCGCCTGGGCACGGCGACACTCCGTTGCCCTGTCTTCCGGCGACCCTCGAGGCGGAGGCCTCCTTGCGGGGGGCGAGGGAGCGACCCATTCGCCTTGCGGCGGCGTCCCAGTCAGCCCGCTGGGGACCCGGAGGGCGGCCAAGACGGCTCGGGGCGTGCGCGTCCGCATGGCGAGTGGACCACGCCCGCGCGGCAGTTCTGCGGATCATGGGCGTCGTAGCAGTCCCCGCAGAAGGGCCCGGCCTCGCAGGCCGGACAGTGCAGGCGGCCATCGACGGCGACGCTGCAGTCCGAGCACTCGCAATCCCATGGAGTGGGGATGATGATCTCCACGAGCGGGAGGCCGAGCCCTAGTGCGCCAGCTCGCGTTGCTCCCGCGCGAGGAAGCGGGTCCCGCGGGTGTCCCCGATCGGGCTCCGACGCACGCCGGGGGTGCGGGCACTTCGGCGGCCCATGGACGCGAAACGCACGTCTCGGATCCCGAGGCTCTCAGCGATCCGCGCGGCGTCGGCGACAGAGAGTCCCCACGACCGGCTCAAGAGGACCTGGTTCACACGTTGCTGCATGGGAGCCTCCTGTGTCTGTGTCACGGCGGGTTGCACAGGAGGGCAGACCCAAATCCATTGGCTTGTCCGGAGACCTCCAAGGGAGCCGGGAGGCAAGGCGTGGACGGGCGGGGAGATGGGCAGCAGCGGCAGGCGGTGGCGGGAGATCGGCCAGACGACCGACCTTCCGCGAGAACGCAGCAGGCGGTTCGAGCGTATTGAGGGCGAGCCAAGGAGCTGGGCCTCGGGACGCGCCCCGTCTGCCCTCAGCCTGCGGTCGCCTGCGTGGCCAGCCGGTCCGCCCGCTGGTTGAAGCGGATCCACTCGTTCTGCGCGTGACGTCCGGCTGGTGCCCGGGCTGGTGGCGGAAGGTCAGGGTGAGCTGCCGGGCCGTGGCTATCTCACGGCAGCACTGCAGCAGGGCCCGGACGGAGGGGTGCTCGGCCTTCCACCGCCCGGTCATCCAGCCGCCCAGGCCGGCGTAATCGTGCACGATCGTGAGGGTGGTTCCCGGCTTCACCGCCAGGAGAGCCTGGTAGAGCGCCGCCAGCTCCCCGGCGATGTTCCGGAGTTCGGCGAGGAGGGCCGCGGCCGGAATCAGGGGCTGGGTCGGGTCGCCCGGGGACGGGACGCCGGCGGGGAAAAGCTGGGCAACTGTCGTGCGGATTTCCTTCGTGATGACACGCGTGCCCTGACGGTGCACCAGAACCACGCCCACGCCTCCCTGGTGGTTCCCGTCCACGAAGGCGAACACGCCGTCCGGCACCCGGACGGCCTCGCCATTGAGGAGGGCCTCGGCCTCCGCGGACGATCGGGCCTTCTGGTACCTAGCGCCCGCGACGCCCTTCACCTGAGCCTCGCAGGCGGGCCAGCTCTCGTAGATCCCCCGGGCGTGCTCGGGGGCGATCACCACGTACACGGACACGATAGCCTCCTTCCCCGGTCGGGGTGCGACCAATGCGCCAGGGGCATCCCGGCGATCCCATGGCGACGACCGGGCGTCGCGCGTCCGGTCGGGCTCATACCATCCAGTTGCGCGAGGAGCAGGCAGGCGCGCGGCCGTGGGCCGGGGAGCGCAGATTCCGCTCTGCGGCAGAGGGGAATCCGATCTGGGAATCGAGCGCCTGGCTGCCGCTCGGAAAGTGGAGGCGGCCGCGGCGCGCACGGTGGAGTGGCCCGTCGCTTTCCAAGAGAACCAGGGTGACTCGGGGGATACGACGTCGTCTGTGGAAGCGAGGTGCCCCGGGGATCGTGGGGGTGGCGCGGGAGAGGGCAGGCAGACTCCACTCCGTGGCAGAGGGCGATCCGATTCTGGGGGGCATCCCGTGGCCGGATGCACCGGAGGCAGTCGATGGGGCAGGACAAGCGGTGGGGACGACCGTGGTGAACAGACGAATGCAGAAACGTGTCCTTGTAAGACGATACACTCTAAGGCACACTGGCCGCGTCTCGTGTCTGACGTCTGTACGGAGCCTCGGCGCTCCGAAGGCTGGAACGGAGTCAAGAGAGAGTCGCAGATCGGAGGGAGGCACGGGTGGAAGGAGAGGCGAGGATGGGGAATGGCGCCTATGCCAAGGGCGGCAGCCAGGACGTCCGCCTCCGGGCGGTAGCTGCCGTGGCGGAGCTGGAACGCGTGCTCGACACCCTTGAGGAGAGGTTGCGGGATGTCGGGCGTGTCGGGCGGGGGCTCCGGCTCCGGTTTCATCGCCAGGATGCGCGCTTCGCATGGAAGCGGCGCGAGGGGCCGCGCCGCTGGCAGGAGATTGGGGCACGGATTCCCGAGGCGATCTCCCAGAGGCTGCGGATCGAGACCAGAAACTGCGTGGACGCCATCGAGCACCTGCTCGCAATTCGGGCGAGTGGTCGGCGGGTGCTGCATCTCCTCGGCTGGTGGCTAGCGCATGCCGACCAGGGAGAGACCCACCGGGTGGTGCTGGTCTGGAATGGCGAGGACGGAGGACGGGTCACGTGGCAGTTCCGGACCGATGGGCGCCTGCTGCGACGGGGGAACTTCCGGGCCGAGGCTGGGCCGCGGGCGAAATACGCGAGGGACGTGGAGGCCGTGATCGCCCAGGCGAGGGCGGTGCAGGGTCACGGGAGGAGAGGAGAGGAGGTCGAGGGGGCGGTGGCGAGGCTCGAAGCGATCGATCAACGGTTGGCCGGGTATCTGGGGGCGCTGCGAGGCCCGTGCCGACTGTACTATAACCGGACCCGGGACACATGGGCCTTTCACGAGTTGTTGGGCTGGCGAAAGAGTCGGTACCTCGATCGGAAAGCCCTGCAGGCCATGCTGGAGCAGTTGCCGGTCCCCGAAAGGGGGCGGGTGCTGGAGGCCGTAGAGTTGCTCGATGGGCGTCGACAGTTCAAGCGGATGCTGGGCGTGGCGGCGGTGCTGGCCGAGGCGGCCTGCCGGTGGCCAGGCGGCACGTGGCAACTCCGGGGGGTACGAGGGGCGAATGCCGCATCCGCGTGGGTGGCCGGCAGTACGAGGACGGGGTTGGTGGCGCGAACGTACGACGGGCAGCAGCCGCAGGAAAAGAGCACATTCACTGGTCAAGAACTCGAGAGGGAAGCGGACCAGGAATGCGGGGAATGTGGTTGAAGGGGGCGGAACGATCATGAGGGGCCGACAAGCAGAAATCGCGATTTACGAGGGAAAAGTGCCAACTGGGGATCGCGCTTATGCAGGCAGGCCCTCTGCAGCCCATGCATGACAGGAGGATCCACGCGGATCTCCCCCTTGGGCGAAACGATCGGAGGTCCCCGTCGGGGATGTTTAGGCGAGGGGCTCGATACATAAACGCGAAGAAGCGAGGGCTTCGAGGATGGATCTCCCCCTTGGGCGAAACGAGGGGACCCCGCGTGCGGTGTCTCCCGGGAGGCGGGACGAGGAGGAATTCGTGGAGTCCCGTGAATCTCCGAGAGGATGGCCGGACTCGCGCCCCGCGGGCTCGCGAGGGCGTCTATTCCCGGGGTGGTCTCACGCGTCTGCCTCGAGGATCAAGTTGCTTGTATCGCGCCAGCGAATCGCCAGGGCGATCTGGCCTGGAGAGGCACAGCGAAACGACGCGTTCCGGCCGACCGAGCAGGGGTGCGTCTGGTTGGCATGAAGCGGTTACGATGGGAGGAGCACGTTGAGGCTTTCACTGTGAAAGTCAAGACGCCGTTGTGGATGACCTAGCCCTATGGGATGGCGTGCGGCAAAACGGCCGCAGGAGTGGGACGGGAAAGGAGAGTTCCGTGCGAGTGGGAATGGATGTTGGACGGTCAGGTGTGAAGGCGGAGACAGGCACGGTACGGTTACTGGCGCTGCCGGTCCTGGCGCGGCTGCCGGAGGACCCGGAGTGGCGGGAACGGGGTAGGCTGGATCGCGTGGTCCGAACCAACGGGATAGCGTATCTGGAATCCTGGTGCCTCGGCTACAACGCGGAGGATTGGTTGGTCGGGGAGCACGTGGAGACACTGGGGCTGCCAGGGCAGTACGTGATGACCGTGACCAAAGCCGACCCGAGCACCAGGCTCCTCATTCTTGCGGCCCTCAGCGCCCTCGGAGCGAACGATCGTGCGGAGGTGTGCGTGGGGCTGCCACTGCACCAGTTCGAGCGGGAAGGGCAGGCGATGAGGAGCCTGCTGCACGGCGAGCACAAGCTTCGCGTGGCTGGGCAACAGCACGCGCTTACCCTGCTGGGGGTGGTGGTGCCGGAGGGGCTCGGCCTCTGGGTACGGGCCGTGACCCCGCAGGGTGAGCTACCGGATGGCGCGCTGGTGCGGCAGCCGACGGTGGTGCTGGACTTCGGCCATCGCACAATTCAGGTGGGAGTCTTCAGCGGCCTCCGGCTGTACCCCCGGCCCTACGTGTCGGCGCACGGCGCCTATGAGATTTGGGAGGCGGCGCTCGTGGAGGCGCTGGAAGGGCCCGGGCAAACGGTGTACGAGTCGCCCCAGCGGGCGGCGATGCTGGCCCGGCTGCTCCGGGAGGAGCAGATCCTGGTGCGGGGGCAGCAGGTCACCCTGGACCTGCTCCGGCCGCAGCTCAGGGCGCAGGCGGAGCGGATCTGGCCGCGTGTGCGGGAGGAGATCCGGCGGACCCTGGAGCAGATCCCGTATGAGCGGGTCGTGGCCGGCGGTGGCGGGGTGCACCTGTTCGGCGAGCTGCTGCGGGAATTCTTCGGCGAGGGACTGGTGGTGCTGGAGGACCGATTCGCCCAGGCCGAGGGATACCGCCTGTTCCTCGAACACCGGTCGTTCTTCCGGAGTGTTGCATGAGCGATGACGGAGGAGTGCGGAAGGCTCGCCACCACCTGGTGCTGCCCGTGGAGGTCTGGGAGGCCCTGACCCTGGAGGCCCGGCAGCGCCGGAAGCGGATCAGCCACGTGGTTCAGGAACGGCTCGTGGCATCCCTGGGGATACTGGGCGGTAGTACGCTACCGTCTGAGGGAGCGGCCGACTTGATGATGGCTGAGGCGGGGAAGCGCCACCACTGCCGACTGGCGGTGGAGAGGCGAATCTGGAACCGGCTGGCATACGAGGCGGCCACGCGGAAGGTCTCGGTGACCGAGAGGATCCGCCAGCGACTCCGGGAGGCGGTGCTTGGGGAAGCGGTCGGCACGGGGTGGGGACCCCACGGGGAGCTGGCGGCCGGCGTGAGGGAGTCTCGCGCTCCGGAAAGCGGCGGAGAACCGAAAAGCATCACCATGTTGGAGCTATGAGCGGCATCGGGTTTCGAGTGGAGAGGTGAGGAGTCCATGGCCGAATATGCGGACAGATCCATGATGACACATGATGACAGAGGTGGAGTCGGCTGGCAGCCGCGGATCTTCATGGTGAAGATAATCTGCAGAGAATGGCGATCGGGCAGGGAATCCTCGATGGGCAGTGGGACGGCACAGTCGGACTCATTCAGAAGCGCTGCAACGGCGGGCGGTCGAAGCGGTGGACCTGGTCCTCTTGGATGTGATGATGTCGAGGATGGATGGGCACGAGGTGTGCCGGCGGCGCACCAGAAGCCCGGATGTTCAAGCTGGCTGTCTGCAATCCTGCAGGACTGACGACATGCCGCTTCGTCTGCACCCTTTCGGATAGAGTTATCGGATAGAGTTGGAGTTAGAGTTAGAGGTTGCCGTCTATGGAGATCCTGCCGCCTACCCACCCGCCGCGAGAACACCCCAATGAACCGCTTGGATGACGGACAATCACCGGGCAAACAGCCCCCGCAATCCGCTGAAAATGCGCCGGGGAATGGCCGCGCACAAGACAAGAGATCTGCTGGGCCTCTGCCTGGACAGCGGGTGCTGGGGCTCAAGGAGGCGGCGGTCTACCTGGGCTGCTGCGAGCGGACCGTCAAGGAACTGATCCTGGATGGAGTGCTCCCGCAGGTGGCGCTGACGAGCCGGATCCAGGTCGACATCCTCGACCTCGACAAGTTGATCGAATCCAAGAAGAAGGTCTACACGTACCAGGATTGATTTGCTGGGGGATGTCATATATGATTCCGCTGCCCGTAGCGGGGCGGAAAGGAGGAAAGGAGTAGGGAAGGTGGGCTCTCTGTATCACCCGCAGGTGAAGCGCAAGGATGGGACGATCTATGAGGATCCGATTTGGTGGGCGGCTTACTACCTCAACGGGCGGCTCGTCCGCCGGAGCACCAAGACCGAGAAGAAAGGCGTGGCCCTTCGCCAGTTGAAGCACTGGGAAGGCAATCCGCGCGAGGCAGATCCGCGGCAGGACCGGACCACCATCGACGAGCTCGCTGCCGACTTCTTGAACGATTACCGGATCAATGGGAAGAAGTCCTTGGACGCGGCCGAGGATCGTGTGAACCAGCTCCTGAAGATTTTTCGTGGGCGCAAGGCTGGCAGCATCGACACGTCGGAAATCCGGCAGTATATCGTCGATCGCCTGGCGGAGGGGTATGCGAACGCGAGTGTGAACCGGGACATGGCAGCGCTGAAACGGATGTTCAGCCTGGGCATGCAGACAGGGAAGGTAACTCGGGCGCCATTCGTCCCTCGACTAGATGAGCGGAACGTGCGTCAGGGGTTCTTCGGCGAGATCGAGCATCTGGCCGTGACGTCGCGCCTGCCATTCGGCATCGCGATGATGGCCGACACGGCCTGCCGGTACGGCTGGCGCAAAGGAGAGCTCATCGGGCTGACGTGGCCCCAAGTGGATCTGGCGAGTGGCTTTATCCGCCTCGAGCCGGGGACCACGAAGAACGATGAGGGCCGGTCTGTCGTCCTCACGGCGGATCTACTGGCCAAGTTCAAGAAGTGGTGGGAGGAGACCCAGGCCTTGGAGGAGAAGACTGGGAAGAAGATCCCGTGGGTGTTCCACCGGAATGGGAAGCCGATTCGGGATTTCCGCAAGGCGTGGGCGAAGGCTTGCCAGAAGGCTAAGATCGGGCCCCGGCACTTCCACGACTATCGGCGGACGGCCGTCCGGAACATGGAGATGGCCGGGGTGCCCCGGTCGGTGGCTATGAAGATCACCGGCCACAAGACCGAATCCGTCTACCGCCGGTATGCCATCGTCGACATGGCGCAGCTCCGAGAGGCCACTCGCCGGATGGAGCAACGGACCGATGCGGGCTGGCCGGTCGCCGAGCAAAGCGAGGAGTCAGGCCACGACATTCAAACAACATTCAAACACGGCCGCGACGAGGAACTTGGTAAATAACCAAGTAGTTGAATTCATTGGTGGAGCTGAGGGGATTCGAACCCCTGACCTCCTGACTGCCAGTCAGGCGCGCTCCCAACTGCGCCACAGCCCCAGAAACGCAGATGAGCTGAAGGTGCTTCGGCTTCGAACCGGAACCGATTCGCCCCTCAGCTCGACTCTCTTATACCCAGCCGGCGCCCAAATCGTCAAGGGAAAAATCCCCTCGACTCTCTTCAGCCTCAGGCGCGCTCGCGCTTTGCCTCTCTGCTCTTGGCTCGCGACTCTCGGCTCATGTATTTTGGTCTTGACCGTCTCGTTGCTCAGCCCTCGCTTCTGCCCTCTCCCCTTCTGTCTGCTGCCAACTGCCCTCTGCCCGGTTCCCCTCTTCATCTCGGCGCCCGGCGCCCGGCGCCCAGCTCTCCAATTCGCCTTGACACATGGGTGGGGCTGCCGTAAAAAGGTACCGCCTCTTCTGCCGGGGTGGTGAAACTGGTAGACGCACGGGACTCAAAATCCCGCGGGGCTTGCCCCATGAGGGTTCGATTCCCTCCCCCGGCACCACAACACAGTCCTAGGAAGTCCAAGGCATGAAATAACCCGCTGTTTTCAGCGGGTTTTTTCTTTTTTGAGATCCGAGGACGTGTTACGAGGTGCGGCAGCATCCAGGTGTTTTGGGGATACGAAAAAGGGTCAAGTATCCCCAAGTTCAGTCCGTATCCCCAAGCATCCCAAACTCGATCCGTATCCCCAAACTTGCTCAAGCATCCCCAAACTCGGTCGATATCCCCAAAACTGAGGTGGCCCATGCCGAAACGGATCCTTCCGTTGACCGACGCGGAGGTGAAAAAGGCCAAGGCGCAGGAAAAGCCGATCAGGCTCTATGACGGGGGTGGTCTGTCCCTCATCGTCACGCCTGCTGGCGGGAAGCTGTGGCGGCTTAAGTACCGTTTCGAGAGCAAAGAGCGGCGGCTCGCCCTTGGGGCATATCCCGAGACCTCGCTTGCCAAGGCGCGGCAGTTCCGAGAGGAGGCCCGAAGGCAAATCGCCCAGCATATCGACCCCGCGGTCATGCGCAAGGCGCGGAACACGGCAGCAGCTCCGGGCGGGGTAGAAACTTTCGAGTTCGTCGCGCACGAGTGGCTCGAGAAATTCAAGCACACCTGGAAATCCGGATATGCCGAGGAGCTCTTGAGCCGCCTCGAGCGGGATCTGGTGCCCTGGATGGGCCAGCGTCCCATTTCCGAGATCAAGCCTCCGGAACTCCTGACCGTGCTCCGGCGAATTGAAAGCCGCGGCGCGTTGGAGACTGCCCATCGCATCAAGACTCTTGCCGGGCAGGTGTTCAGGTATGCGATTGCAACGGGGCGGGCGGAGCGTGACCCCTCGGCCGACCTCAAGGGGGCACTGCCGCCAGTCAAAGTAACCCACTTGGCGGCGATCACAGATCCCAAAGAGGTCGGGCCGCTCCTGAGAGCCCTGGATGGTTACGAGGGGCATTTCCCGACGAAGTGTGCTCTTCGGCTATCGCCTTATGTTTTCGCCCGGCCCGGAGAGCTGAGGCATATGGAGTGGGTGGAGATTGATCTTGGGAATGCACTCTGGATGATTCCAGCAGAAAAGATGAAAGGGAAGAAGTCCCACCTCGTGCCGTTGTGCCGCCAATCCGTGCAGATCCTGACCGAGCTGCGCCCAATGACTGGGATCAGCAAGTATGTCTTCCCATCCCCAAGAACATTATCCCGGCCCATGTCTGAGAATGCGGTCATCGCTGCACTTCGCCGGATGGGGTACGAAAAAGGCGTGATGACCGGGCAGGGCTTCCGCGCCATGGCGCGGACCATTTTGGACGAGGTGTTGGAGTTCCCTGTTGACGTGATTGAGCATCAGCTCGCCCACACCGTGCGCGACCCGCTCGGACGAGCCTACAACCGCACCACGCACCTTCCCGCACGTCGGGACATGATGCAGAAATGGGCGGACTATCTGGACGAGTTGAAGGCCACTGTCTCGCCATGGGGAGCGGTCAGGAGTAGGGTGCCGTTCGTTGCGGCGGCGTCATAAAGGCGGCAGCCAATCAGTCCGCCTGCGGAACCGGGGGTTCGGGCGAAATAGCGGTCTCCCCAGCGGGTTTGCCTTGTGCTCGTTAGCTGGCGGTAGGTAGTTTAAGGCCATTTCACCCGCCCGCAGGCATATTCGCGGGCACATTCCCTAAGGCTCCTACGGCTCTCAGTGGAGCCTCTGGCGGAGCACGTGGGGCGATGCCGAAATCGACAGGAGTGAGAGGAGGAAGCGATGGCACTGGGAAAAGGGAATGAGCCGACAGCCTCGGGCAGCGGGAGTGAACAACCGACCTCCACCAAGGTCCTCGATGCGGGGATGAATGAGGAGCAAGCCTGGGCCCACGTCGCCGGATGGATTGGGCCAGAAAATCACCCGCGCCAGTGGGTCGAAGACCAGATTACCGTTGGCTTTCAATTCGAACTGGACTCTCTCCGAGCAGAAGCCGCGCAAGAGGGGCGACCGTACGAAATTACGTGGGATCCGGACTGGACGCCGCGCCCCGACTCCTGGAGCCCCAGGACGAGGAGGACCTCTTGGCGAAGCTGAGGAAGCTGAAGCGGGCTGCTCCAGAGGCCGTCAGGTGTTGGACGGTGGCAGTCCGCGCAATCTTCTCGTGGGGTGCCCTATTCCGCGTGTTTTCGGGAAGGTACCGGGCGAGTCTCCACTTTACCGAGAAGGCTCATCGGGGCGAGATAGGCCGCGGTGAAGTTTTCATCCGTCATGGAAAATTCACTTGACATAGCTGAACTCAGTGCTAGTATACAGACAATCAATTGTTCGACAATCAGACAAAGGACAATCACAAATGAAACTGTTGAATAGACCTCCAACGCTTGGACGAGTTGTAATCGATAGAGTGAGGGAGTCCATTCTCCGGGGGGAGTTGCTACCAGGAGCTCCTCTCCGAGAAGTCCAGATTAGCAACTCACTTGGCGTGTCCCGAGGCACCCTGCGGGAAGCGATTCGGCAACTTTATGACGAAGGTCTTGTCGAGATACTCCCCCATCGAGGTGCCTTCGTTGCTCGATTATCGCGTGAAAGGGCAAAGGAGATCTACACTCTCCGAGCATTATTGGAGCCCTATGCTGTACGCGTGACCGCTGAAATGAAAGGCTTTGACCCTCATGACCTCGACGAGCTAGATGCGCTGGTAGATCACTGGGGTGAGCTCGAGAAAGAAGATGATATTTACGGCATCCTCGAGGCCGAGATCGAATTCCATCGGAAAATCTGCCAAAGGAGTGGCCATCGACTGCTCTTGGGGGTTCTGGACAATTTGGTGTCCCAAACTCAACTCTTCATCTTGCATACAAAACTATATCAGACGGATTTGGTGCCGGACAAAGTTTCCCATAGAGCCATTCTGGATGCGATTCGTTCCGGAGACCCTGCTTCCATAGAAGATGCTGTAAGACAGCATATCGTTGAAGCGGGCGATCGGCTGATTAGTCGGCTAGAAGCTCTTGAATTGCAATCTTCAATAAGCTCACCAGACCTCACGGTAGTTGCTGTTGGTAATGAGTGAGGAGGGGGCAGGGTGATCTACGGTCTCTGTGGAGGCTACTCAGTGCTGTTAGCTCCATTGCTAGCCTCAATAACAAGATGGAGGGATAAGTGAGGTCATTGCCTGCTAATCTCCTCCAAGAACTGGTTGCCCGCGCATGCGAGGAGATGGGAGCCCGGCCAGAGGACGCAGCGCATGTGGCGGCGTCCCTGGTCCGCGCCAATCTCTGCGGCTTTGACTCACATGGGGTGTTCCGGCTAGTCCAGTACCACGAGTGGTGGAAGAAAGGTCTACTACACCCGGCGGCCCGGCCAACCGTCGTCCAGGAAATGCCCTCCGCGGCGAAAATCGACGGCCACTACGCCTTCGGGCAGGTCGTCGCCAAGTTCGCAATAGATATCGCTATCGAGAAGGCCCGCCGAGCGCAAATGACAATCGTCACGGTGACGGGGTCCAACCATGTTGGCCGCCTCTACGACTACGCGGAATCGATCCAGCGGGCCGGACTGGTTGGCTTGGTCATGGCGAATGACTGCGGTGCCGGACAGGTCGTCGTCCCATGGGGAGGAGTGGACCCACGGCTGTCCACTAACCCCATCGCGATGGCCATCCCGGGCAAAGTCGGGGGCGGCATCCTCTTCGACTTTGCCACCAGTGCGGCTGCCTCGGGCAAGGTGCGTCAGCTTGTCCTTCAGGGCGAGGCCGCACCGCCTGGTTGGCTCATTGATGCCAATGGAAAGGAGACGACTGACCCGGCGACTCTTTTCGCGGAGCCGCACGGTGCGCTGCTGCCCTTTGGGGGACACAAAGGCTATGCGCTTAGCCTTGTCGTGGAGGTTCTCGCGGGCATACTGTCAGGAGCCGGCTTTCCCGGTCCGAATCCAGGTCCAGAGGAGATGAATGGGATGTTCATCCTGGCTCTGGATGTCGCCGGATTCCTCCCCCCGGAGCAGTTTTTCGCTCAGGTAGACCGGCTGACGGAATATGTGAAGAGTTCCCGGCCTCTTCCCGGACGGCCCGCGGTCATGATCCCCGGCGAGCCGGACCGAGCCGAGGCGGCGCGGCGAGCCCACGACGGCATTAGCCTGAATGAGCGGGCTTGGGCGGCACTGTCAGGCGTGCTGCACGAACTCGGAGTGCCCGCGGACATTGCGTAGCAGCCGAACCCCGACGACTGTCCGGAAGGGGTAAGGATCCGAGCGTTAAGAATTTGTGATCATCAGCCGGATCGGCGCTGTTTGCTCGTTCACCGACGGAAGGGGCGCGCTGTTGGAGAGCAAGAGCCCTGAACGAATATCCGCACTTCGCGTCATGCGGCCCGGAGCCAGCGCGATCTTGCGGGCCTTCGCATGCTACCCGGGCAGGCCGCGGCGCGCCTTGGCGGCCTCGCGGGGAACGCTCCCCGCCACAAGCCCTCCCTCTAATCTCATCGAGGTAAATCTTCTCACCCGACCACTTTGCGCCGTCCGGCGCTGTTCAGTCTTTTTGGCCCGCTACACCCGCGCCCGGGGCCCCTTCACAGGCAGCCCCCCCGTGCCTCAATTGTGTCACTGCTGCAATTCTCCCCATGAGCTCAAGGAGGCATTTCTCGTGGCGAACCTCAGTGCGCAAGAGCTAGTGTCGGACGATCGCAAACATCTGCTGCATCCCCTCCATCACCCTGCGGATCATACAACGCCCCACGTCTGGATTGAGGGCAAGGGAATCATGCTCACGGATGCCGACGGACGTGAGTACATCGACGCCCTGGCCTGCCTCTGGAATGTCTACGTGGGCCACGGCCGTCGGGAGCTGGCCGAGGCTGCGGTTGAGCAAATGAGTAAGCTCGCCTACGTGAACAACTTTGTCGGCTCCTCCAATGTGCCAGCCATTCAGCTCGCCCGCCGGCTAACGGAGTTGGCCTACCCAAATCTGGTCGGCACCTTCTTCACCAGCGGTGGGGGAGAATCCAACGAGAGCGCGTTCAAGACGGCCCGGTTCTATTGGAAGGCGAAGGGCCGGCCGGAGAAGGTCAAGATCATCTCCCGGAAGTTCGCCTACCACGGAGTGACCATGGCGGCCATGAGCGCCACCGATCTGCCGCCCTACGAGAAGATGTTTGGGCCGCTGGTGCCGAACTTCGTCCACACCGCAACGCCGTATCCGTATCGGTTCGAGGGTGCCAAGCCGGGCGAGACGGTGGGCCAGGCGGCAGCCCGGATGCTGGAGGAAACGATCCTCCAGGAGGGCCCCGAGAGCGTAGCAGCCTTCATCGCCGAGCCTGTCCAGGGGGCGGGTGGTGTCATCGTCCCTCCCAATGACTACTTCCCCCGCGTGCGGGAGATCTGCACGAAGCATGATATCCTCTTCATCGCTGACGAGGTCATCACCGGATTCGGCCGGACCGGTGAATGGTTTGCTCTGAAACGCTGGGGTATCCAGCCCGACATCCTGGCCTTCGCCAAAGGCATCACCAGCGGTTACCTTCCCTTGGGCGGCATGATGGTCTCCCAGCCCATCATGGACGCCATCCTCTCGGTTCCCTACCCGGATCGCTGGATGCACGCCTACACTTACTCCGGCCATCCCACGTGCTGCGCGGTCGGCCTGCGCAACCTCGAGATCATCGAGAAGGAAGGCCTGGTGGAGAACGCGGCCAAGATGGGCGCGCGGCTCCTGGCCGGCATGCGGAGCCTGACGGATCTTCGGGCGGTTGGCGACGTGCGCGGACTGGGCCTCATGGTAGGCGTAGAGTTGGTAGCGGACCGGGCGACGAAGGCGCCGTTCGACCCGGCCAAGCGGATCTTGAACAGAGTGAAAGCAGAGCTTGAAGCGCGTGGAATTTTCACTCGACATGTCCGCGACATCTTAAACTTTGCACCACCGCTGGTGATCAGGGCCGGCGAAGTGGATCGCCTCGTGGAGGGTACCCGCGGCGCAATAAAGGCCGTATTGCCAGAACGCGCTTAGAGCGGACCATCGGCCGAAAGGAAGCTGAGCGATGATTGTCGGAATACCGAAAGAAGTGAAAGATAATGAGAACAGGGTCGCGGCCACGCCGGCAACCGTTCACGCCCTGACGGGGCACGGGCATACTGTTCTTGTACAAGTGGGGGCGGGTGCGGGCTCTGGCATGAGCGACGAGACCTATGAAGCGGCCGGCTCACAGATCGTCAGGAACGCCGCCGAGGTGTTCGAGAACGCGGAGCTAATCCTGAAAGTAAAGGAGCCCTTGCCATCGGAATATCCCTTCTTGCGGCCAGGCCAGGTTCTCTTCACGTACCTCCACTTAGCCGCGGACAAAGTCTTGACCGAGGCACTGCTAAGCCGGCAAATCGTCGGCATAGCGTACGAGACGATCGAGACTCCGGATGGTCGGCTACCACTTCTGGAGCCCATGAGTGAAGTGGCCGGCCGGATGGCCGTGCATATCGCTGCGATGTATCTTTCCAAGCCACTCGGGGGCAGAGGGGTGTTGATGGCCGGCGTGCCCGGGGTCGCTCCGGCAGTTGTAGTAATCCTAGGTGGAGGAATCGTAGGGTACAATGCGGCGCGTGTCGCAGCCGGGATGGGCGCTTCGGTCTACTTGCTCGAGAGGAATCTGTCGAGGATTCGCTACTTGGATGCCGTTCTGCCAGAAAATGTAACTACGCTGATGTCAAACCCGCTGAACCTGGAGAGTTGCTTGCGGCAGGCCGATGCCCTGATCGGTGCAGTTCTCATTCCCGGCTCTAGCAGGCTGCGGAAAAACCCAGCTTTATGATCGGAACTGACCCCACAGAGGTGTTTGGGGCATAAGATGCGGAACACAAGGCGAGTTGACAATCTGCCGAGGACCCCCTTCGAGGGGCCCCCGTGGTATCAAACCCCGCCCGCACGGCCACCACGACGCCCCTCATCCGACAGCCGGGGCCAGGTTCCGTATCCGGACCAAGTTGTACACCGCCGTGGCGAACGTGAACATCCACCCGACCCGACGCTGTCCCCGGTGGCGCGTCTTCCGGAGACCCCCGACCGTCTTCAGCCACCCGAAGATCTCCTCAACCCGTTTCCGCGCCCGTTGACTCACAGCGTACCCAGGGTGGCGGGTCGTGCGCCCATCGATGGCACTCGCGCGCCTCGTGGTGGATTGCGCGACATGGGGGGTGATGCGGAAGGTCCGGAGCGTGTCCACCACCCCCCGGGTGTCATAGGCCTTATCCCCACCCACGGTCACCCGGCGCCGGCCGGGGAGGCTCGTGGTCATGCAGAGGGCCGCCTCGGCCTCCGCCGTCCCCGCAGCCTGGGTGACCTGGGTGCTGACCGCCAGGCCATGCCGGTTCTCCATGAGGAGGTGCCCGAGGTAGCAGAGTTTCGCCTCCTGGCCCTGCGCCTTCTTGTAGAGCCGGGCCTCGGGGTCCGTCGTCGAGGCGTGGGTGGCGTTGGACCGGCGCTCCCCCCGGAAGTCCACGGTGGGGTTCCCGGGATCGTCCGGGGGCGCGGGCGGGCTCCCCGCCTTCGGCTTGAAGCTCTTCTGCCCCGCCCAGGCCTCGATGAGGGTGCCATCGACCGTGAAGTGCTCCTCGGACAGGAGCTTCCGCTCCCGGGCCTGGGTGAGCACCGCGTCGAAGAAGGCCTGGGCGATCTCGCCCGCGAGGAGCCGGTCCCGGTTCTTCGTGAACACAGTCACGTCCCAGATGGGGTCATCCAGGTTCAGGCCCACGAACCAGCGGAAGAGGAGGTTGTAGTCGAGCTGCTCCATGAGGAGTCGCTCGCTGCGCACGGAATACAGGACCTGGAGGAGCAGGGCGCGGAGCAGCTTCTCCGGCGGAATGGAGGGCCGGCCGGTCCACGAGTACAGGGCATCGAAGCGGGGGCCCAGCGCCTTCAGTACGGGTTCCACCAAGGCGCGGATGGACCGCAGCGGATGATCTTGTGGGACCCGCTGCTCCGGGGAGAGGTAGCTGAACATCGCCGCCTGCTGGGTGTCAGTGCCTCGCATTCTGCGCCTCCTCTATTACCACGATTGTTCGAGGCGCATCATACTCAATCTTCACGTCTTGGGAAGAGGGAAAATTGAGTTTTTCCGCATCCTGCTAGAGCGCCGCGCTTGGTAACACGTGAAATGCTCAAGCTGATGGCCCCAGGCGCGGTCATTGTCGATGTTGCGGTGGATCAGGGGGGTTGTGTCGAAACGACGAAGGCGACGACTCATAGCGAGCCGACATACACTGTCGACGGCATCCTTCACTACTGTGTTGCAAACATGCCGGGTGCCTATGCCCGGACCGCCACGTTCGCGCTCACCAATGCAACCACGCCCTATATCCTGGAACTAGCTGATAAGGGCTGGGCGGCGGGCAGTCGTGCGAATAGTGCCATCGCTCACGGCCTGAATCTTATCGACGGCCATGTCACGCATAAACAAGTGGCACTGGCTCATAGCCTCGAGTATGTGCCGTGGGCGGCGCTAACGTCAGGGGACGATTCTGCTGCTGCGTATGGCGGACAGAATTGAGCGGCGGAGCGGGCGCTATTGGTCGTCGTGAAAATCAGGCTTGCGCTCTCACACCGGCACAGGCAGGAAGAAGTGTTATAGGCTCGGCGCACAAGTACCTCGGTATAGTGAGCGTCGCCGTACTTACGTTGGCACTGCTAACGACACCAGCGATCTCGGGTACAAGCGCGTGGGTTGAGGATGGTTAGTGGCGAGCCGCGCCATCGCCGGCGGATGGGAAGATGGCTTACGGGCGGCAGGATGTGCCTTGGAGCGGCCTAATGCCATAGCCCGCTCTTGCTCGCAGGCGGCTCGGTTCAATTGAAAGGGTAAGCACAAACGAGAGTGCACGGATTCTGTATCGAGCCGGCGCAGCGCGATGGAGGAGGAGCCGATGAACACCAGTGGATTCGTAATGACCCCTGGTCCCACAGAGATGCCAGTGAGAGTGCTCGCGGCTTTGGTAAAGCCTGCGATAACTCCCGGTGACCCAGAATTCATAAAAGTTTGGGATGAAACTGCGAGACTCTTGCAGACGGTTTTGGGCACCAAGAATGAGATCACGATTTTTCCGGGTTCAGGACGTGTAGCTGTCGAGTCTGCCATATGCAGTATCGTGGAGCCCGGAGACAAAGTGCTAACTGTAAACAATGGTGTGTTTGGGCATTGGCTTGGCCTTACGGTTTCTCAAGCTGGTGGAAAGAATGTTGAGCTGGCTACGGATTGGCGGAGGAGCGTAGATGCTGAACAAGTTCGCGAGAAGCTCCGCGCCGAGAAAAATATAAAGATGGTGGCCGTAGTGCACAATGAGACATCTACAGGAGTCGCAAATCCAGTTGCGGAGATCGGGAAGGTAGTGAAGGAGTGTGGGGCTCTATATTGCGTTGATCTCGTAAGTTCCGCCGCCGGCGATTGGGTGAAAACCGATGAGTGGCAAATTGATTTGGCTTGTACATGCTCTTACAAGTGTGTGAACTGCCCTCCGGGCTTGGGGATGGTTGCCGTGAGCAACAGCGCTTGGGCAGTAATGGCAAAGAGGAAGGTCAGGCAAAGTTTTTCCTTCGACCTGTATAAGTATCTTGAGATGTGGATACCGCGGGAGCGGGGCGGCAAGGAAATCTGGGGGTATCGAAGGCACGTGGTGGAACCGGCTCCGCAACTCACCTATGCCTTACATGAAAGTTTGCAGGTCCTCCTAGAGGAGGGGCTGGCCGAGCGTTTTCGTAAGAACCAACTTGCAGGGAAGGCGATCAGAGCAGCGGTGAGGGAAATGGGTCTTGAAACATATCCCGCCGATGAGCGCTCAGCTTCAAATACGCTGACGGTGATTGTTAATCCGGAGGGGATTGAAAGCTCAGAAATCATTGAGACGATGGGGAAAGACTACGGGATAATCATCGCCGGTGGGGTGGAGGAAGTTGCAGGAAGGGTGCTGCGATTGGCTCACATGAGCAGTACGTCCGATGAGATGCATGTGCTATACGCCGTGAGCGCCTTGGAAAAAACATTGGCGAAACTGGGATGGAAGAAGGCACGCGGTTCTGCCCACAACGCTGCTGAGATGGTTTTCGAAGCAGCAAGATAGTACTACAGTGTCACAAAATGCGGAGAGCCGCATATTTACTGACCATTACGGTTGCCTCGCAAACACGGCAATTACGGCGGAAAGCCGCGTAAAACGCGGGTTCTGCATCATTTATGACACAGTAGTAATAGGTGCGAAGGAATAAAATAGGCGATGCGCTCTCCCTCTTCCTTCAATCGACTCGTTCTCGGGCTCACCAGCCAAAGCGTGCCTGTAGCCACAGCCCCCGAGCGAGTGTCAGTCAGTTTCAAGAAAGCAGGCGGTCGATGTCTGTCAGCATCAACAGACGAAGTAACACACGTATATCCGCCATAGGAGGCGGCCGCTCGCCGCTGGGTTTCGCTCAAAACGTATCCGTATTCAAGGCGAGACAAACTCGCAAATCGTCGCAAAGGTGCGAAGGGCTCTCGGTCCAAAATATCCATTGCCCTTGATCCGTTGGACACTGATTCCTTGGCTGAATCAGGGATAATCGCTGTTGTGAAAACCGAGTTATCCACGTTCTTGAAGAGTGACGAAATCATCACCTACCCCGACAACTACGTCGCTTCCACTGAACGGCATCCCATGCAGTTCCTCGCCCAAGTTCTCAAGGATCGTGGGTGGGGTAGGCGCCGAA
>Ga0181527_1000387_pt1 | contig 51022 bp, 45 predicted proteins | sample PEATcosm2014_Bin_30_FD_119762 | JGI IMG/M metagenome (GOLD analysis project Ga0181527, IMG submission 119762) | Peatland microbial communities from MTU Mesocosm Facility, Houghton, MI, USA - PEATcosm2014_Bin06_60_metaG | ecosystem: Environmental > Terrestrial > Soil > Wetlands > Peat | place...
CATGGCTGGGAAACTTCCGCCATCTGGTGGTTCGATATGACCGCAAGCTGAACATCTACCAGGCCTTCTTTCAGATCGCCTGCTTCATGATCGTCTTGCGTAGGTTATGAAACAGCTTCTAAGGCAGATTTTGCTGTATTTGCGCTCGATTATACCGCTGTCATGGACGTGTCAATCTCACACATAGGAGGTAAGGACAATTCTTTCGTGGAGACCAGAGCAAGCGTTTATTCGAAGCAAGACAAAGTCTTCGATGAAACCGTCGATCGTTTTGCCTACGACATAGCTTGGGTAACAGAGCCGAAGCGGCACAATGAGCGCCTTGACCGCCAAGGAGGCTGTTTCGTGATCTCCGGGAATGGAGACAAACGTATTGCCGATGCTTTAGATTTGCCCCTCTACAGTGCCTGCGAGTTCATCAAATACATCATCGACCAGTCCCTATATCCAGCCATCTTCGCGCTGCTAAGGAAGATGAATGTAACCAGCAAGAGCCTCTACGGCGACCTAGACGGACTAGCTCGTTCAATCAGGATGGAAATGCAGGTGTATTCGTTGCCAACTCCATAGAAATAATTTCAATCGCGGCGACCCCGATAAGAGCCGGAGCCCTCCGAAAGGTTTTAGCCGTCTCAAAGGATTTTTGATAAGATTTCAGCAACCCGGCCAAGGCGGATTGGGGTGCTTGCCTGGCCGTTGAATGAGGGTCTCTGTCCTGCACGCGGCCAAAATGGCAGGTCGCGGAGCGGGGGCGGCGGGCCAGTGTTGTATTCTGGTAACAACAGCCTGAAATTGGGTGCCTTAAACTAATCGAATCCCCATGTGGGCGGCGGCGCTGCCGGAATCGTCTCCGGCGACGTGGCTCGTTGGCCGCTCTTGCGCCGGACTTTTATTCTTCGGCGATATCTTCGGTGGCGGATGGAGTATGAGGTGGGCGAATGAAACTTACTGGTGCGGAAATTCTTTGTGAATCATTGGTCAGGGTGGGCGTACGGCACATCTTCGGCTATCCGGGAGGCGCGATTCTTCCGGCCTACGACGCGCTTGGCAAGGCTCCGATCCACCACATCCTGGTGCGCCATGAGCAGGGCGCGACACACATGGCCGACGGCTATGCGCGCGCCAGCGGGGGCGTAGGCGCGGCCATCGTCACCTCCGGCCCGGGGGCGACCAACATGGTGACCGGCATCGCCACGGCCATGCTCGATTCTTCGCCCATCGTCTGCATTACCGGACAGGTCAGCAGCAAGGTGCTGGGCTCGGATGCCTTCCAGGAAGTGGACATCACCGGCATCACCATGCCCATCACGAAGCACAACGTGATTGTCTCGCGGGCCGAAGACGTGGCGCGCGCCATTCGCGAGGCGTTCGTGATCGCCGCCAGCGGACGGCCCGGCCCGGTGCTGGTGGACATTACCAAGGACGCCCAGCAAGGCGTGTGCGAGTTCGACTGGGAGGCCTCGGCTCCCAATCTGCCGCCCAAGCGCCGGCGTCCGGGAACCGACGACGAGACCTTCGCCCGCGCCCTGGAATTGATCAACAGTGCGAAGCGTCCCGTGGTGCTGGCGGGCCACGGCATCCTGATCTCCGGCGCCATGCGCGTCTTCCGGGAGTTTGTCCGCACCGGCGATTTTCCGGTGGCGCTGACGCTGCTTGGCCTGGGAGTGTTTCCGGCCAGCGATCCGCGGAACCTGGGCATGATGGGCATGCACGGCGAGGCCTGGGTCAACCACGCCATACAGGATTCGGACCTGCTGATTGCCGTGGGCATGCGCTTTGACGACCGCGTGACGGGCGACCTGCGCACCTACGCCAGCCGGGCTCGCAAGATTCACATTGAAATCGATCAGGCCGAGATCAACAAGAACGTGAAGGTCGACGTGGCGCTCGTCGGCGATGCGCGGATGGTGCTCGAGCGCTTGCTGCCTCATGTCGAAAGGCCCGACCGCTGCGAGTGGCACGATTACATCGACAAGCTCAGAGGCGACGTGGCCGTGCGCGACATCCAGAACCTGCCGGACACGGGGCATCTCTGGGCCGCCCACGTGATCAACGATCTGTGGAAGGAGACCAACGGCGAAGCCCTGGTGGTCACCGATGTCGGTCAGCACCAGATGTGGGAGGCGCAGTATTACCACCACAACCAGCCACGCTCGCTCATCACCTCGGGCGGGCTGGGGACGATGGGTTTCGCCCTGCCTGCGGCGATTGGCGCCAAGGTCGCGCGTCCCGATTCGGAGGTGTGGGTCATTGTTGGCGATGGTGGATTCCAGATGACCATGTGCGAGCTGGCTACCATCGTGCAGGAAAAGCTGAATATTAAAATCGCCGTTATCAATAACGGCTTTCTTGGCATGGTGCGTCAGTGGCAGGAGTTTTTCTACGATAAGCGGTATGTCGCCACACCGCTGGTGGCTCCCGACTTTTGTGCGCTGGCCAATGCTTTCGGAATCCGAAGCGAGCGAATCACTACCCGTCCCGAGGTCATCCCGGCAATTCGCGCGGCGCGTGAAATGCCGGAAACCGTGTTGCTGGACTTCCGCGTGGAGCAGGAGGATTCGGTGTATCCCATGGTCGCGGGCGGCGCATCGTTGCACGAGATGATTCGCCGGCCCACGCCGCTGATCGAAACGTCGCGGGATTCCTGAGGAAAAGATGCAGACAATTGTTGCTTACGTCGAACACAAACCCGGAGTGCTGAACCGGATTGGCTCACTGGCCCGCCGCCTGGCGATCAACATCGATTCGCTCACTGTTGGTCCCACCGAGACCGCTGGAATTGCGCGGATGACGATCGTCGTCAATACCAACCGCGAGGTCGCCCACCGGCTGGAAGCCAGCCTGGAAAACCTGGTCGACGTGCTGCTGGCCGAGATCATCACCGACCGGCCGGCTGTGGAACGCGACTTGGCGCTCATCAAAGTGGCCGCCGACCAGCAGTCGCGGCCACATCTAATGGAACTGATCAAGGTCTTTCGCGCTCGCGTTGTGGATGTTTCGCCGGAATCGCTGATTATCGAGGTCTCCGGCGAAGTCGACAAAATCGACGGCCTGTTGGAAGTGCTCCGTCCGTTCGGTGTGCAGGAGATGGCGCGCACTGGCCGGATTGCCATGACTCGCGGCTCCCAATTGCTACAGCCGCCCTCGAGACCTACCGAATTGCAGACCCCGGAAGCTGTTGAATCAGGGGATGGAACGCACGAAAAAGCGTGACCGGCCGAGGGCCTGTCCCGTATTGGCTGCCGGAGTCTTGGCCGCCGGGTCTGCCGGTCTAACTCATTGATTCGCTAAACGCCGCCAGGGCGGTCGCAGAATATGTAAACCAAAGCCGTCAACCTTCGTGGGATATACCTTTCGCGAAACGGGTCTAAATTTCTCCGAACAACAATCCCTCAACTCACATTTTTGTTGCCTTGTGAGCTGCCGAATAGTAATTTCCGGACGCGACCCTAAAATTGCTTTTAGATTCCCGGATGGCGCAACCCCATTGGAAAAACAGTGGGGGTGAAAGGCGTTGCAGGATCTCTTCCCGCCCGGTATTTGACGGGAAAACAGGTTCTTCCATTTGGAAACGCGAGAGGAAAGGGAGGTACTAATTGTGCAATGGTTTCATAACTATTCAGCGGTAGGTAACAGCCTGGGTCTTACTGCGTTAATCGTAGCGATTCCAATTTTCTTTTTATTCTGGGCGTTGGCAATCAAACGGATGAAGGGGCACTGGGCGGGCGTTTTGACCTTGTTGCTAACCCTTATCATAACGATTCTTGTGTACAAGATGCCGGTGAGCGTGGCTGTTTCGGCCGCGCTGTTAGGGATGGCCACCGGCCTGTTTCCAATCGGCTGGATCATCCTGACGGCAGTGTTTTTTTATAACCTGACGGTGGAAGCCGGCCAGTTTGAGGTGCTCAAGAGTTCCATCTCCACCCTCTCCAGCGACCGCAGACTGCAGGCGTTGCTCATCGCCTTCTGCTTCTCAGCCTTCATGGAGGGAGTGTCCGGGCAGGGTGCGCCGGTGGCCGTAGCGGCTGCCATGTTGATCGGCCTGGGATTTTCTCCCTTGCCGGCCGCGGTCATCTGCCTGGTGGCGAACACTCCCCCGGTTCCGTTCGGTCCGGTGGGCGTGCCGACCAACATGATGATCTCAGTGACCGGCATGAAAGCCGGCCCGATCACCAAGGCCATTGGACTCGACATGGTGATCATGGCGTTGATCATCCCGTTCTTCATGCTGGTAGTGATGGTTGGCTGGAAGAAGATGATGCAGGTCTGGCCGGCCGCCCTGGTTGCGGGTGTAAGTTATGCCATAACCTGCTACTACGTATCCCAGCATCTGGGAGCGGAACTGCCGGCCATCTTGTCCTCCTTCGTCTCCCTGCTCTGCCTGATTGCGCTGCTGAAGTTCTGGAAGCCGGCTGAAATCTGGCGCTTCCCCAATGATCCCCTCGTGGCCAAGGAGAAAGAATCCAAGTACACCACCGGGCAGATTGTGAAGGCATGGCTGCCATGGGTGGTGCTGATGACCGTCATGGGCATCTGGGGTATTACCGCCTTCAAGGGCTGGGTCAACGCCAAACACTGGTTTGTCATGGTCGGCAGTTGGCCGGGTCTGGACGGGATCGTCTACCGGGTCGCGCCCGTGGTCGCCAAGCCGGCCAAGCTGGCCGCCAACTACAAATGGGAGTATTTCTTAGCTCCCGGAACGGCCATGCTGATCTCCTCCTTCGTTGCCATGATGATCCTCAAGATCAGTCCGGCAAGGGGCGCCAAGGTATTTGGAAGAACCTGCAAGCAACTGGTTTACGCGCTGATCACGCTCTCCTCGGTGATCGGCATCGGGATTTTGGCGAACTTCTCCGGCATGTCCTACACGCTGGGGCTGGCTTTTGCCAATTACACCGGCAAGTTATTCCCGCTGTTTTCGCCGGTCATCGGTTGGCTTGGGGTGTTTCTGACGGGCTCGGTTACCTCGTCTGCGGCACTGTTCGGCAAGCTCCAGCAGGTGACCGCTATCGCGATCGGCATCAACCCGGTGCTGACTACATCGGCCAATCTGGCCGGTGGAGTCATGGGCAAGCTGATCTCTCCACAGTCCATTGCGGTGGCGTGCGCGGCCACGGGGCTCATTGGCAGAGAGACGGACATCTTCCGCAGCACCGCGAAGTATTCGGTGATCCTGCTGGCGTTCATCGGTGTCCTGATCCTGCTGCAGGCCTACGTCTTCCCAGGCATGGTCCCGCAAGAAGTCGCCGCCACAATCGGCTTGAACGGTTAACCAGAGCTGCTTCTGCATGCCCGCGTACACGCGGGCATGCAGGGTCGCTTTGTCGGATATACCTACCGGGGAATCGCGCTAGGCACGGTGTGCTCGGCGACGATCTGGCAATCTAGAGCAGTTCCGAGGTTGATGTACCTTGTACTAGCACCGCCGGGCTGGACGCCCGGCTCCTTCGCGGGGTATACCTTCCGCGAATCTGGTCTAAAACCGCCCCCAATGCAGAACCTCTGAAAGAGGGCGTCTTTCCAGCTTCGGTGGCGATTCTGCCGGGTGGCCGATCGCAACCAGGCTCACCAGCTTGTATGCGCTCGGCGCACCGATCTCCTTGCGAATAGTGTCCGCATACGTCTTTTTGTCTCCGGCTACCCAGCAGGACCCGAGGTTATGCGCACGGGCGGCCAAGAGCATATTCTCGCTCGCTGCGCTGCCGTCCTCCAGATAGTACCTGGTATCTTTGCACAGCACGAGGATACAGGCGGCGGCCTGCGGAAGGAATTTCCCGTAGTCGGTGAGTTCCGCGAAGCACCGCAGCAGATTGCGATCGGTTACCACAACAAACTCCCAGGGCTGAACGTTGCTCCCGGTGGCCGCCATCCGGCCGCAATCAACGATATCCTCGATCACTTCTCGAGCCACAGGCTCGGCAGTATAAGCACGAATACTTCTGCGGGTCTTTAATGTTTCAATCGCGTCCATGCGGTGCTCTTTCGCATTCATCTAAACCAGTTTCGCGGAAACATTATCCCATGAAGGTTGATCGCTGCGGGATGGGCTTATTCTGTGCCGCTCTGGCGCGGGCTTTCTGCGGGCTGTCTGTGTTGTTGTGCGAAATGTTCGCAATCGTGCGCATCGAACTCTGTCTGAATCCTGCTGGCGAGTTGTGCTCTCTGAGTTTCCGACGGGGGCTGAGCACGGCTCCAGCAGCAGCGCTCACAGAACCAACCAGACCATCGTTCGGAAATGGCAAATACCAATCGACGCTCAAACTGCCCTGCCATATGCCCTACCATATGCGCCTAGTATCTTGACAAAACACGCGCCCGGAGCCGAACGGCCAGGAATGTTACGTATTCAGAACGCCGACCGGGGCGCGCCTGGGGCCGCCTGAGCGAACCACGGCACGGGCATCCTGGGGTTGGCTGTCACTGTTCGCCCATACTGCATAGCGATGCGCTGAACCGCAACGGCGGATGTCCGGAATTCCTGGCGAGGAGACGTGAGCCGGCTTCGCGTGGCTTGGCAGTCGCATTCGGCGTCCAATATTGCTGTTGTTGCTATTAGCGAATCACCTTATAGACGCGGCTGGCCCGGGGAGTTAGCTTTCTACACATCTGCGCCAGTTGCCGGCCAATGAGTTTTTTCGCGTAGGGCGTGGACCGGTGTGCAGACGGGGCCGGTGCCTTGCGGAACGCCAATTCTGCGTCTGCGGGCGGGCTGTTCGAGAAAAGTCAAACTATGGATTGCCTGATTTGAATCTGAACGAAGACCAGAAGCGGCAGATGGCGGAGCTTGAGCGTGTACAGGCTGAGCTGGCGGCGAAGAATGCGCAACTGGAAGAAGCCCAGGCACTTGCTCATGTCGGGAGCTGGGAGATCAATCTTCAAACCGGCCGGGGAACATGGTCGGATGAGTCGTACCGCATTCTTGGCCTGGAACCGGGTGAGTGCGAGCCGACAATCGAGAGCTATCTGACGTTCGTTCACCCGGACGACATGGAAGTGGTGAAGGCGGCAAGGGAGAAAGTGCTCGCCGACTTCCAGCCTTTCGCCTTCGAGCACAGGCTTGTCCTGCGTAGTGGCGAGGTGCGCTTCACGGCGGTAAACGGGAAGGTAGTCTTCGACGGCGAAAATCGCCCCGTGCGAGTGGTCGGTGTGAGCCACGACATCACGGAGCACAAACAGACGGTGGAGTTGCGGGCGTCCAAGGAAGCGGCGGAGGCGGCAAACCGCGCCAAAAGCGAATTCCTGGCCAACATGAGCCATGAAATCCGCACCCCCATGAACGGCGTGCAAGGAATGCTGGAGCTGGCGCTGGACACCGATCTGAATCCGGAACAGGCCGAATACCTGCGAATGGCCCGGTCGTCGGCCGACGCATTGCTGCGCATCATCGACGACATTCTCGATTTTTCAAAGATCGAGTCCGGCAAGCTGGACTTTGAAACCATCGACTTCAATCTTCGCGACACGGTGAGCGATACGCTCGACGTGCTCAGGCTGCGCGCCGAACAGAAAGGGTTGGAGCTGATCTGCAACTTCAATCCCAATGCTCCCGACTTTGTGGCGGGAGACCCGGGCCGTCTGCGGCAGGTGATCACCAACCTTGTCGGCAACGCCATCAAGTTTACCGAGCGAGGCGAAGTGATCGTTGAGGTCGATCAACAAGAGCGCACGAACGAGATTGTCACCGTCCATTTCGCGATTCGCGACACCGGTGTCGGTATTCCACCCGACCGCCAAAAGGTGATTTTCGCTCCCTTTCAGCAAGCGGATGGGTCGGTGACGCGAAGGTATGGAGGCACCGGCCTGGGGCTTGCCATCTCTGCCCAACTGGTCGACATCATGGGCGGCGGAATCTGGGTGGACAGCGAACCCGGCAAGGGCAGCACGTTTCACTTTACGGCGCGTTTCAGGGTGATCTCGGGGCACGCCAAGAGGGCTTCGGGCAGGCCGGTGGACCTGGATGGAGTCCGGGCCCTGGTGGTGGATGACAAATCGTCAAACGGGCACGTTTTGCACGAAACCCTAACCCGGTGGAAGATGGCGACCACGCTCGTCGAGGGCGGCGCGCGCGCCTTGGCGGCAATGGAAAGCGCAGTGCAAACGAATGAACCATTCAAACTCGTGATTATCGATTCCGGCACATCCCTGGTCGATGGGTTTGCGGTTGCCCAGGCCATTAAGCAACGCCCGGCGCTTGCGGGGGCGACGATCATGCTGCTGACTTCGACGGGCCGGCGTGGCGACGCAGCTCGTTGCCGGGAGGTGGGGATCGCCGTCTACCTGACGAAACCGGTCGGGCAGGCGCAGTTGCTGGACGCCATCCTGAGCGTGCTGGGCGGAGCCGTGCCAACCGACTCCCCTGGCCTGATCACGCGTCACACACTGCGCGAGGGCGGCCGGGTGAACATCCTGTTGGCGGAAGACAATCTTGTCAATCAGAAGATCACCACCCGGATGCTGGAAAAACTTGGCCATGCAGTAACGGTGGTGAGCAATGGACGCGAGGCATTGGACGCGATCGGCAGACAGACATTCGACCTCATCCTGATGGACATTCAAATGCCCGAGATGAGCGGATTTGAAGCCACTGAAACCATTCGGCGGCAGGAGCGTGGGAGCGGCAGGCACCTGCCGATCATTGCGCTCACCGCGCACGCCATGGATGGGGACCGCGAACGCTGCCTGGAGTCCGGTATGGATGGCTACATTTCCAAGCCCGCGCGCGGCGCGGAACTGTCGCGGGCTATCGGCTCACTCTTGGCGGCGACACCCGGCGGCTCCGAAGCCGCGAAGCGCGGCGATGAGGAGACGCAACTGAAGCCGTTCGACCGCACCACTCTGTTGCGGCGACTGGAAGGCGACACCGAACTGTTGGACGAGGTATTGCAAATCTTCCTCAGCGATTGTCCGACGATGTTGGAAAAAATCCGCCGGGCGGCGGCGAGGCGCGACGCGAAAGCGCTGCTGTTCCCCGCGCACGCGCTGAAGGGCGCCGCAGCCAACGTGTGTGCTTCCCGGATTCATGCGGTGGCCTTGAAGCTTGAATTGATGGCAAAAGAAGATAGGCTTGTCGATGTGGAGTCTCACGTTTCCGCGCTCGAGGCGGAAATCGGCGGTTTTTCGCGGTTGTTCAACGCGAAATCGCGGGAGCAAGACGCGTGAAAATACTGATTGCCGATGACGACAAGGCGTTGGTTCACATGCTTGCCAGCAGGCTCAGCGAGCGGGGCTTTGAAATCTTTGCCGCCTATGACGCCATACAGGCATGGATGGCCGTCATGCGCTACGTGCCCGACGCCGTTGTGCTCGACGTGAGCATGCCGGGTGGAACCGGCATTGACGTGTTGCGCAAGCTGAAGCAGTTTCCCAAGACAAGTGCAATTCCATCGGTGATCATCAGCGGTGTGCAGGAGAGCTCGCTGGCGGAGAAAGCGAAGGCCCTGGGAGCCGACGACTTCCTCGCCAAGCCGTTTTCTCCCGAACAACTGCTGCAGAGCCTGGAACGGGTCACGGGAATCCAGGCGCCTCCGCCGAAGGCGGCAAAAGATCAACCTCTGGCCTTCCGAATCCTCGTCGCCGATGACGATGCCGCTACTCTGCGAACGCTGGAGGCGCTGCTTTCCAAGTGGGGTTATGCGGTAACCGCCGTCAGCGGAGGGCAGCAAGCCTGGCAGATTCTGCAAAGCGAAAGCGCTCCGCTACTGGCGATCATCGATTGGATGATGCCGGACATCGAAGGCATTGAGATCTGCCGCATGCTTCGCGAGAGGGCAAGCGAGAGGTACACGTACGTATTGCTGTTGACCTCGAAAAGCGAGAAGCTTGAACTGGTGCAGGGAATGAACGCGGGAGCCGACGACTACATCGTCAAGCCGTTCGATCCCGAGGAACTGAAGGTGCGCCTGGCGGCTGGGCGGCGAATTGTCGGGTTGCAGGAAGATCTGCTGGCCATGAGAGCCCGTATGAAAGCGGCGTTGGGCAGCGCAACGCGAGGCATTCCACCATCAAAGGAAAACCTGTAAGCAAGACAAGAGAGACGAGGCGGCGGTGACGAACGGCGATAGAGAGCGAGATCAGGCGGGCAAGCCGCAGGACAATGCCGGTGAATCACACGGCCTGCCGGGGTCCCCGGCACGCGCCGAAGTTGCGCGTGATGGGTTGACGGATGCTGACGATGCAGGCTTGCTGGCGGAGGACGTGATCGATGTGTTCCTGACGGATACTCCAGCACAGTTGATAAACCTGCGAACTCTGCTGGCACATGGGGACCTGGAAGGCGTGCGGCGCGTCGCTCATTATCTGAAGGGCAGCGCCATGTACCTGGGCTTGCAGCGTATGCGCGAACTTTGCCATGGCATCGAGATGCTCGCCGTGCTGAACGGGGTTCAGGATGCCGGCGATGTCGTTCCGTTGCTGGAAGCGGAATTCACGCGCATAAGGGACGAATTGACCGGCGGCAAGCGGCAGGCGGTGAAAAACAAGGCCGCGGGAGGCCAGTAGGAATGGCTAGGAAAACCATTCGAATTCTGATCGCCGACGATCACCCGGTGGTGCGGCTCGGAGTCCGGAACCTGTTAAATGGCGATCAATTCACCGTTGTAGGTGAGGCCGACGATGGCCAGCGCGCGGTCGAGTTGACGCGCCAATTGCGTCCCGACATCCTCTTGCTCGATCTGGCTATGCCGCGTTTGCCCGGACTGGAGGTTCTGCGCGAATTGGCGAGGGCGCAGCACGCCATCCATGTCATAGTGCTGACCGCGCAAATCGAAAAACCGCAATTGCTGGAGGCGCTTCAGCTAGGGGCGCGAGGCATTCTGCTGAAAGACTCCGCTCCCAATGAACTGGTAAGAGCCATTCACGCCGTTGCCGCGGGCCAGTACTGGATGGGGCAAAGCGCGGTAGCGAACTTAGTGGAAGTAATCAACCTGCTGAATGAACAAGAGGCTCCAAACCACCGCAAGACATTCGGGCTGACGCCCCGCGAGCTTCAGATCGTCGCCGCCGTTGTCGAGGGCCGCACCAACAAGGACATCGCGGCAAAATTCTCGATCTCGGAAGACACGGTGAAGCGCCATCTGACCAACATTTTCGACAAGCTGGGCACCTCCAATCGCCTGGAGCTGGCGCTGTTTGCCATCAATCACGGGCTGTCCCCGACTCGCTGAGCGAAACCCTTCCGCAATTCCGTCTACTACCTTCGTGGAATACAACTTCCACTGCTGGGGGATTCCAGGTTGCTGGAAGATGATGCATTCTGCAAATGGCCAAGGAAGACCGGCTGGAGCAAACGTTCCATGGAATCGTCCCATTCGCCCAAAAGTGCGCCTAAGCAAAGTCGGAACCAACAAAACCCACACCCCACTCCAGCCAAGAAAAAGATTCTTGTGGCCGATGACATCGCGATGAACCGCGAGCTCATGCGGGACGTGCTGGAGGCACGCGGTTTCGTGGTGATGGAAGCCCGCGACGGCGGCGAAGCGATTCGCGAAGCCTATAGCGGCAAGCCGGACCTGATTCTGCTCGACATCGATATGCCGGTGCTGGATGGTTTTGCGGTGGTCAAGAGATTACGCCAGGATAAGCGCTTTGGGGAGACGCCGATCATTGCCATTACCGGACTAAGCTCGCGAGAAGACCGGGAGCGGGCATATGACGCGGGGTTCAATTCTTTCTTGCGCAAGCCCTTCAATCTCTCAAACGTGATTGAAGAAATCGAGTGTTTTCTGGGCGTTGAAAAAGCGGGCAGAATCCTTCGCGCGCGTTCATCTTAGGCGCCAACGGCGTCAACTGGCTATGCGCTCCTGCGCAGCGCGCTCTTCGGAGTCAGCCAGGGGCAGGGTTATGGCAAACCAGGTGCCGTGGTTTTCCGGGCGGGTGGAGCTGTTGACCTCGATTGCTCCTCCAAGCTTTTCGATAATGCGGCGCGAAACCCAGAGACCCACGCCGAGGCCCCTTTCGCCCTTGGTGGTGAAAAAGGGTTTGAACACCTCGTCGAGATAGTCGGAGCGGATGCCGTGCCCGGTATCGCCCACCCTGATCTGCAGGTTCGGCTCGTGGACTCGGGTCTCCAGGTAAAGGCGTCCGCCATCCGGCATGGCGTCGATGGAGTTCGAGATCAGGTTGTTGACTACCTGGCGCAGCTCGCCGGCAAAAACTTTCACCTGGGCTTCGCTTTCATAGTTTCGGATGACTTCGATTCCGGCCTGTTGCAGCCTGCGGGCGTAGGGCTCGCAAGCCGCGTCCAACAGTTCATTCACAGGCACGACTACGGGCAGCAAGGTTTGCCGATGCGGCGCCAGCGTTTGCCGGGTGATGGTCATGAGGCGGTCAAGTTCCTGCGAAGCCAAGCTGACAAGGTCCTGCTGGCGTTTGGTGGTGCCCGCTTCCGACTGAAGCATGAACAGGATGTTGGAGATCGAATCCAGCGGATTGTTGATCTCATGCGCCAGACTGGCCATGAGGCGCCCGGTATTGGCGAGCCTGTCGGAGCGCCGCAAAGCCTCTTCCAGTTCGCCGTTCAATAGCTTGATCCTTTCATCCGCCTTGCGGCGTTCGCTGACATCGCGGATGGCAGCCGTAACCAGCATGCCATCGGGAGAGTGCATCGGGCTGAGACTGATTTCAACCGGTAATTCCGAGCCGTCTTTTCTGCGCCCGAACAGCTCCAGACCCACGCCCATCGGGCGCACGCGAGGCTCGGCGAAATAGTCCGCACGATGTCCGGGATGATATTGCCGGTAACACTCCGGAACCAGCAACTCAATCCTCTGGCCGAGCAGTTCGTCGCGCGAGTAGCCAAACAGTTTTTCCGTTTCTTTGTTGACCAGTTGAATCTCGCCCGCGGAATTCACGATGACAATGGCATCGGGAGCGGATTCGAGCAGACCGCGAAAATGGGCTTCGCTGCGACGGATCGCCTGCTCGTCGTGATTCCGCTGGACGGCGATGGCAATAATATTCGCGACCGCCTGGAGAAAGTTGATGTCCTCCTGAGTGAAATCCCGTTGCGTCGAGCTATAGGCGCCGAGAAGACCGAAAGGACCAGTGCTGCCCGGAATAATCACCGCGACGCTGCTGACGATTCCGTGGTCGAGCAGCAATTGAGATGGCTTGAACGGCAATTCCTCACGCAGGTCGTCGACAACCAACCGGCGCTTGCTCTCGAGAGTGTAGCCGGCTTGCGAATCGGGGTCGGCCGCGACCGTCGCCGTGCCGACGTAACCTTGCTTCCAGCCCACTCCGGCGCGCAGCAGAAGCGTCTCGCCGCCAGGCATCAATTCGAGAAGGTCGCAGTAGCGGACCCGGAGGCTTTCCCTTACCAGCGCGAGCGCCGAGTTGAAAAGCGAAGAAAGCTGATCGCCGCGCAGAGCCGACTGGCTCAGCTCCGCCAGCGCTGCCTGCTCCCTTTCTCTACTTCGGTGCGCGGCTTCGCTGGTGCGCTTGTCGCGCTCGTCTGGAGGGTCACTCGCCATTGGGCTGCCTCATTTGGGCTCCGTCCGCTATCGAACATAAGAGATCAGTATCTTTGAGGCAAGGTCGATCCAAGGTGTTTCCCGTAATTCGAATGTACCCCGAATAGCCAGCAGAACGTGAGCTGGCCCGCAGCGCCGCCTTCGGCAGGCCAGCCTAACCCGGATGTTTCGCGCCCCGATCAGGCTGCGCGCCGCAAGCCGCCAGATCCCGTGCCCCCGGAGCGGCTGCCAAAGATGAGGCGAAACAGCAACGTAAGCACGATGGCGCCGCCAATGGCCACAAGGATCGTGTAGATCATGCCGCCCTGGCCGGCAAAGCCGAGTGAGCGCATGATCCAGCCCCCCACGACGGCTCCAATAATGCCGATTACGATGTCCATAACGGCGCCATAGCCCGCTCCACGCATGATCTTGCCGGTTGCCCAACCAGCAATCAGACCGACGATAATCCACCAAACGACTGACATAATCCCTCTCTGTTGTGGTTTTCCGTTTTGTAAACGTAAGGAGTTTGAAACCGTCTACCGGAAAAAGGTTTCACCGACCATGCGGGGGAAGTCCAAGAAACTACCCCAGGTTAGCCAAAAGCGGGCGAACCTGGGCCACCAGCCATTACTGCTGCCTGTGTATTCATCACAGGTTGCGGCATAACCGCTGCCGCCGAAGCCTTTATACCAGGAATCGAGACCGGTTATCTTGTCGGAGACGAACGAACTCTTTGCCCACTTCTTCCCCCAGAAGATGGCTGCGGTAGCGGTAGCGGGCAGAATTGGGCCGTTATGCCAAATCACGTCGGGAGAGCTGACACTGGCTCCGGGGGCCAGGCTCGCGGCATGCCGTGCGGCTTTGACCGCCTCGCTGCTTTCGCCGCGCACAAAATGCGGACCGAGCATCGGAGGTTCCGGCTCAATGACCGCTCTTGCATCCATTGTGTCGGCGGGGTTTTGAGCGAAACTGGCAAGCAGGCCGCAACTACCTTCATCGGGGAGCCTCCAGGGCTGGCCTTGGAAAAGCATTTTGCGGCCTCGCCGCGCAGCGCGAGTCCGATTGACCGCGCTGTTTTGTCCCGGGTAGGATGTGGGAACTTCGCCCGTAGATGCTCGATTCTTTTTACAGACGGGAAGCGTTTTTCAGCAGCGGTTAAGCGGCGCTGCTGATTTCGCTCAAGGCAAGCACGGCCAGTTCGAGCCGGTCCTTTGCCCCGGTCTTGCTGAAGATGCTCTGGAGGTGGCGCTTGACGGTGTTTTCGCTGATGGTGAGCTGCTGTGCAATGTCGCGATTCTTCATGCCCCGCGCCACCAGGTAAGCGATCTGACGCTCGCGTTCGGAGAGGCGGTGCAGGTTTGACGCCCGCTCTTCGTGGGTTTCCTGCGACATGGCGGTGAGCACACCGTGAGCGACTTCGTCGGAAAAGGCCAGTTCCCCGCTGGCGACCGCGCGGATGGCGGAGAACAGCTTCTCCGGAGTATCGCCCTTGAGCACCAGGCCGCGCGCACCCAGCCGCACCACCTGCACGTAATCGGGATGGCTTTCCGAGGCGGTAAGCACCACGGAGGCCACATGCAAGCCAGCTTTTTCCATCACCCGCAGCACTTCGAAGCCATCCGTGCCGGGCATGAAAAGATCGAGAACCACAACGTCGGGCTCCTCGCGCCGCAGCAGGTCCAGTGCCTCAGCGCCGGTGGAGGCCTTGCCAACTACGTGGAAGTCCTGCTGGGTCTCGAGCAAAGCGCCGAGCGACTCTCTCAGGACGGTGTGATCGTCGGCGATCACGATGCGAATTTTCTTCAAAGTCATGCTCACCAACACTTGGATGCCGGAAGAGTTTACCAAGTGGTCAACACTGGACAGAAATTCTGGTAGTCGGAGCAGTTTCGATCACCCAGCGAGCAGAGCTCAAGAAACGATCCCATATAGCCCAAAAGGGCCGCTCTCGGCTGAGACGTTACCTTCGATTCGGCGGTTGGCGGGGCGGAGACCGAAAGTTGTGGTATATTCCCGTTTTCCGTGCTGAGACACTGACGTGACCACCGACGAAGAGCTCGCCTTTTTCGAAGATAGCGTCCGCCGACTGAAGGTGGAGTACGACATCTACTTTGGTGGCGGTTCGCGCCGAGCCCCAACGGAGCTGGATTGGCGGGTGCAGGGCCTGATTAAGAAATACTCCGACAGCCAGAGGCTATCTTCCCCGCAGCGCTTCAAATACAACACCGTGGTGCAACGCTACGCCATTTACAGCGATCTGTGGCGTCAGAAGCTTAGAATCAAGGAAGAAGGTTACCGCCGTCCACAAGATGCCCTGCTCGGCATACAGGGTCTGCGGACGGTCGAAGCCAGCCAATCACCTCAGGGAACAGGGCTCGCCGGGGACCCCGATCAATCACCCCAGCGAGCAGGGCTCGCCGGGGACCCCGACCAGTCTGCTGTCGCTCCACCCAAGCAGTCGGCCGTGCTGCTGTTCGCGGACTCAGACGAGTTAGACGGCATCCGGTGGCTGTATGAGACGATGCAAAGCAGCGGGGGCGAGGGCAAAGCCCGCGGTTCGCTGGAAGCATTTGCGGCCTTCCTGCGGGCTAAAACGAAGGAAATCCAAAATACTTACGGATGCTCCGGCGTCAAGTACACTGTCGAAGTGAAGAATGGACGGGCGCAAATCAAGGCCAGACCGAACCTGTAGGCGCGAAGCTGAGTTTCACATTTCGAGTTTCAGGTTTCAAAGTTTCGCAAGAACTACCCACATTAGCCCCAATCACCCCGGCGATTTCAAAGTTTCACATTTCACGTTTCAAGCCTCAGGCTTCAAAGTTTCACAGCTTTGAAAACTTGAAACGTGAAACTTTGAAACTTGAAACTTTGAAAAACTTGAGCGTTCGCCGGACCCTGGGGCCTGCTGGTACACTCTTCGCTAAACTGATTCAATTGCGAGGCATTGCATGTCCAAGATCCAGCGGGCTCTTCTGAGCGTTACCGACAAGACCGGAGTGGTAGAGTTTGCGCGCGAGCTGGCGCAAACTGGAGTTGAATTGATCTCAACCGGAGGGACCGCAAAGGCCCTGCGCGAAGCGGGTATCGCGGTGAAGGACATCAGCGAACTGACCGGCTTCCCCGAGATGCTGGACGGGCGCGTCAAGACGCTGCATCCCAAGGTTCACGGAGGCATTCTGCACATTCGCGGAAACCCCGATCACCAGGCTGCCGTGCGGGAACACGGAATTCAGCCGATCGACATGGTGGTGGTCAACCTTTACGCGTTTGAAAAGACCGCGGCGAAGCCCGGAGTGCGCTTTGACGATGTGATCGAGAATATCGACATTGGCGGACCTTCGATGGTGCGCTCGGCGGCGAAGAACTTCCACGATGTCGCGATCGTGACCGCGCCCGGCGATTACCCGGGAATTCTCGCCGAAATGCGCGCCAACGGCGGATCGCTTTCGCTGGCTACGCGTTGGCGGCTGGCGCAAAAAGCATTTTCCACCACGGCGGCCTATGACGCGGCGATTGCGTCAGCCTTGGAGCGAGTCCCGGCTCCCGATGCCAACGGCAGCTTTGACGCCGGCAAGCTCGCGTCGGGCGACGGCTTTCCGCAGACGCTGCGGCTCAGCTTTCAAAAGGCCTTTGACCTGCGCTATGGCGAGAATCCTCACCAGAAAGCGGCCCTCTACAGCGACGGCTCGGGGAAGGGAGTGGCCAACGGAAGACAACTTCAGGGCAAAGAGCTTTCCTTCAACAACATTGTCGACTTGCAAGCGGCCTGGGAGCTGGCGCAGGAATTCGAAGAGCCGGTCTGTGCCATTATCAAGCACACGAACCCCTGCGGAACCGCAACCGGCAAGACGCTGGTGGAGGCCTACCGGCGCGCTCTGGAGTGCGATCCGGTTTCCGCTTTTGGCGGGGTGATCGGCGTCAACCGCCCGATCGACGCCGAAACCGCCGGCGAAATGGCAAAGCTCTTTCTGGAGGTGATCGCCGCCCCGGGCTTCGACGAGGCAGCATGCAAGATTTTCGCCACGAAGAAGAACCTGCGGCTGGTCGAGGTTGCCGGGGTACAACAGCCATGGGTGCTGAAGAATGTCTCCGGCGGCGTGCTGCTGCAGGACAGCGATGTGCGCCCGCTGAAACTGGAAGATCTGAAGGTGGTGACGCGGCGCAAGCCCAGCGATGAAGAAATGCGGGCGCTGCTGTTTGCCTGGAAGATTTGCAAACACGTGAAGTCGAACGCGATTCTTTACGCGCGCGACGGACAAACCGTGGGAGTCGGCGCCGGCCAGATGAGCCGCGTCGATTCGGCGAAGATCGGCGCGATGAAGGCGGTGCTGCCGCTTAAAGGAACGGTTGCCGCGTCGGACGCGTTCTTTCCGTTCCCTGATGGCGTGGAGGAAATTGCCAAAGCAGGTTCGACGGCGATCATCCAGCCAGGGGGCTCCGTGCGCGACCAGGAAGTGATCGCAGCGGCTGACCGCCTGGGACTGGCCATGGTGTTGACCGGAGTGCGGCACTTCCGGCACTAGAGCGATTGCAAAGGCTGAAGTGGACTACCCCCCGCGGTTGGAGACGAGGTTACGATTCGCAGAAGCAAACTACCCCACCCTAGCCAACAGCGGGCTAGGATGGGGCACCCGGCGGAGCCTTCGGCGGAATACAGCCTCGATGCTCATTTGGAGCGGATTCTGGGCACGTTCAGAGCTTCCGGACGCTTGTCGCTGGGCTCCAGCGTCATGGGCCGGGCACGGAACTTGGAGCGGAGATAGGCAACCAACCGCTTAAGCAAACCGGCCCACTCCTTTTGCAATTCGCAAGGCGTGCTGCTGGGGTGAGGATTAAAACCGAAATTACTGCACATGACCGTGACCTCCGCTCTCAGGTATCACACAACCGTTCGCGATCTCGCAGATGGCATGCTCGAACTGGATGGTGGTGTGATGAATCTCAAACTTTGTGGCCAACACCTGCCTGACTTCGCGCAAGATACGCTCACTGGCGGACGGCGGAATATCGGCAATGCCGATATGGCAGGAAAGCGCGTGCGTGTCCGAACCGATGCTCCAAACGTGCAGGTCGTGCACATCGTTCACGCCGCCGATCTCGCCGACCGCCGCCGCGATCTCCTCCAGCCGCATTCCGCGTGGAGTGCCTTCCAGTAGGATGTTGAGACTCTCGCCGATGATGGACACCGACGACCAGATAATTAGCGCGGAAATGATAATCGACAGCGCCGGATCGATCCACTGGTGGCCGGTGACCGCAATCGTCCAGCCACCCAGGATAATGGCTGCGGTCGAAAGTGTATCACCAACCTCGTGGATGAGGGCGCTGCGGATATTAAGGTCCTGCCGGCTGCGGAAAAGCAGCCACGTGATGGCGCCATTCAAGGCCACGCCGGCGGCGGCCACGCCCATCATCAGCCCGGCATGCACAGCCACCGGGTGCGAAAAACGCTGCACCGCCTGGTAGACGATCCACAGAGAGATCAGAACTAGCGAACCGCCGTTAAAGAGCGCGGCCAGAACACCGGCGCGATGATAACCATAAGTCCTGGTGGAGCTGGGCGGCCGCTCCGCCATGTAGACGGCCAACGACGACAGCAGCAAAGCGAAGAAATCAGAGAGATTGTGCCCGGCTTCCGACAGCAGGGCCAGGCTTCGTGCACGCACGCCAGCCACCACCAGCAACAGAATGTATGCCGCGGTGAGCAGCAGCGAGATCTTCAGGATTCGCCCGGTTCGCAAGCGCGAGCAATGATCGCCGTGCGAGTGCCCTGCCACCCGACCTGCGTGCACATGCATAATCGAAAGTTTACTTTCCTTGGCCCGGCCCAGCAAGCGACCGAGCCCATGGAGACAATCAGCAAGGGCCGGGAACTCCGTTCCGGAGAGTTCTTACGGCAGCCTGTATCTTCCGGGATCTCGCGACTGGCCTGCGTTTCCAATGAGATGGCAACCAGAGTCGCGGGACGGAGAGGCAGCTCTCGTCTCTCTACGAAGGGAGCAGACTTCTTTTATCCGCGGCGCATCATTTAAGACAGAGAACGGTTGGAGGCAGGTATGCGCGGCCGCTTACTGTTGCTGATACTGGCGCTTTTTCTTGCGGCGGCAGATGCCGCTTCGCAGCAAGTGTCGGGCTCGCCGCCCGCAAGCGGAGAGGCGGCAACTCCCGGCGCAACAGCCGGAGACAGTGCGCAAAGCACCGCCGCTACGCAGTTCATTTCGCTGGGGACTCCACTGGCGCCCGATGGCGACAATCAGAAGCTGCGCGAGCAAATTCTGAACGCGCTGCGAGCACACTCCTCGCTGGCAAGCAGCAGTTTCAATGTAGAGGTTTCAGACTCGCAGATCGAACTCAGCGGGAGCGTGCCCACCGCCCGTGAAAAAGAGACCGCGCGCCGGATTGCACAGTCCTACGGAAACAATCGTAGCGTCGTGGACGCGAAGATCGACGTACGGAATGCCGGAGGGGCGCAAGGCACACAAGCGACTCAGCGTTAGAGCGGCGTCAGAGTTGGTGTATTCCAAAAACGATAATTCCAGCGTGTCACCCTGAGGTTAAGCCGTTTTGCGGGCGTCTGAGCCCGCAGGCGAAATCCTGAGCGTAGCGAAGGAACTCGGCGACGCGACGTAAGGGTCCGTGTATTTGTTTTTTTTCGGCCTGCGGGTGACGCCCGGTGAAATGCATAGATCGTCACGTCGGTTCGCAAAAGCGGCGAACCTCCTCACGATGACACCCGCGGCGAAGGATATAGGATTTCTGGCTGGAGGCCCACATCCGCCGATTTTCGGCGAATGTGGGGGCTTCGGCTCGTTCAGGCGTTGACGTGGGCGCGAACCAGGTTCAACATGCGGCGCAGTGGTTCGGCGGCGCCCCAGAGCAGTTGGTCGCCCACGGTAAAGGCGCCGAGGTATTGCGGTCCGAGCTTCAGCTTGTGAAGGCGGCCAATGGGCACCGTCAGCGTGCCGGAAACAGCGGTCGGCGTGAGGCAGCGAACGCTGGCGTCCTTATTGTTGGGAACCACACGCACCCAATCGTTGCCGGCCGCGAGTATCTGTTCGAGTTCGGCCAGCGCAACGTCTTTGGTCAGCTTTACGCAGAGGCCCTGGCTGTGGCAGCGCATGGTGCCGACGCGGACACAGATGCCGTCGACGGGAACGGGCGGATTGAGTCCCATGATCTTGTTGGTCTCCGCCATGCCCTTCCACTCTTCGCGTGTCTGTCCTTCGGGCATTTCCTTGTCGATCCAGGGAATCAGGCTGCCGGCCAGGGGCACGCCGATTTCCGACGTGGGGAGCGACGGAGAGCGCTGCGCCTCGATGACCATGCGATCGACTTCGAGAGCGTTTTCCGAAGGCGTCTTGGCGGACGGGTCGGTCAGGCAGCGCATCTGCTGGACCAGTTCGAGCATTTTGGCGGCGCCGGCGCCCGAAGCTGCCTGGTAGGTCATGCTGGTCATCCACTCGACCAGTCCGGCCTGGAAGAGCGCGGCGGTGGCCATCAGCATCAGGCTGACCGTGCAATTGCCGCCGACGTAGCAGCGCAAGCCCTTGGCGAGCCCGTCCTGAATAATGCCGCCATTGACCGGATCGAGGATGATGATGGATTCGCCGCTCATGCGGAGCGTGGAAGCGGCATCGATCCAGTATCCCTTCCAGCCATTCTTGCGCAGAGGCGCATAGACCTCGGTTGTGTAGTCGCCGCCCTGGCAACTGATGAGCACGTCGCAGGCTGACAGTTGCTTCAGGTCGCGGGCGTCCAGCAGCGCAGCGCCGCGGGCCTCTTGCGGACCGCCGCCGCCGACGTTCGAGGTAGTAAAGAAAACGGATTCGACGCCGACAAGGTCCTTCTCTTCGCGCATCCTCTGCATGAGGACACTGCCGACCATCCCTCTCCAACCGATGAATCCAACGCGCAGCATGGTATCTCCAGAAGAATATGAATATCTCTATTATGCCAGCAGCCCCCGGTTTTTTCCCGGGAATTGCGCGACCACGGCTATCGCGCCGGGGCCGCAACTTCGAATTGCACGGTGGTTCCGGGAAAAACCCGCTGCCCGGCTGCCGGCGTCTGGCGGATGATGGTGGCATCGGACGATGTTCGCGCAGGCACCGGCGTTTTCGCCGCGGCAGGAGCAGCGGCGGGGGTTCCAGCCGAATCGGAATTCGTTGCGGCCGGTGGCGCAGGCTGCGCGGTAGCTATCGTTCCTACCACCAGTCCAACCGCACGGATGGCCGCGCTTGCCTCGGAGAGCTTTGAGCCGACGAAGTTCGGCATGACGAACGCTTCCGGGTCCGGGGCTGCGCTGGTCAACACAGTCACCGAGGGAGTCGAGATTTGTTGCGCGTCGGGCGTGGGGCTCTGGGCGATCACTTGGTCGGCGGCGGCATTGGCCGTGGGAAGATGGGCGACGGAGCCAAGTTCCAGGCCCCGCTGTTTCAAGTTCAACTCGGCCGATCGTACAGATTGCCCCACCAAGCTGGGGATTTCGACTTTTTGCGGGCCCAGGCTCTCGGCGATGCGAATACGGAAGCCCGTGCGTACGCGCGCGCCCGCCTGCGGAAGTTGCGATACGATGCGGCCCTCGGGAATGTCGCTGCTGTAGAAGCGTTGATCGCGCGAAATGGCCAGCCCGTTGTCGGCGGCGACGCGTTGCGCCTCGGCCGCAGTGAGCCCGGTGAGTTTGGGCACAGTCACTTCGCGTCCGTGGATGGCGTAGCGCATCGCGGTCAGCGCGGAAATCAGCCCCACGACGACAAGGATCAGCACGTACAGCAGGGTGCGAAGTAAGCGCATCACTCTCGAATTCCCGATGCCCGCGGCGACTCAGCTTAACTCAGTGGGCCTCGCTTGGATGATAGCCGGAAGCATCCGCCTTGCGCGCTATCGAGGGTTCATGAACCGGCGGCCTGCCCCATCACGCGCAACTTCGGGGCGTGCCGGGGACCCCGAAACGGAGTCGGCGAAGTGTTCGTCTTCGTGTCCGGCGATGGCGACCCGCATGAAGTCCATCCAGACCGGCAGCGCAGCTAAAGCTCCCGTTTCCTTGTTTCCCAGGCTCTTTTTCTCGTCGAAGCCGATCCAGACGCCGCAGGTAAGCGAGGGCGAAAAGCCCACGAACCAGGCGTCCGTGAAATCGTTTGTCGTTCCCGTTTTGCCGGCCAGGGGATGCTTGAGCTTCGCCGCCTGGTAGGCGGTGCCGTGCTGCACCACTTCCTGCAACATGGAGGTGATGACGCGCGCGGTTCGTTCGCTGACCACATCGCGGACTTCGGGGACGGTTTCTTCCAGCACGTGTCCGTCATAGTCGACCACCTTGCGGATACCGTGCGGCGAGAGGCGCACGCCATCATTCGGGAAGGTTGAATAGGCGGCGGTCTGCTCCAGCAACGTGATCTCCGCCGCGCCCAGCGCCACCGGCAGGTATGGCTGCATCTGCGAGGTGATGCCGAAACGGTGCACATAATCTATGACGGTGTGCATTCCGACCTGCTGCGCCACTTTGATCGCGGGTATGTTGCGCGAGTGCGCCAGGGCGCGGCGCAAAGTGATATTGCCTTCAAACCTGGCGTCGTAGTTGTGCGGCGTGTAAGCGCCGGAGGCGGTCTGGAAGGTCACGGGGGCGTCCAGAACGATGTCGTCCGGCGACGCTCCGCGGTCGATGGCGGCGGTGTACACGTAGGGTTTGAAAGACGAGCCCGTCTGCCGCAAAGCCTGGGTCGCGCGATTGAACTTGGAATCGTCGAAGTCGCGTCCGCCGATCATGGCGCGGATTTCGCCGCTGGCATTGTCGAGCGCGAGCAGTGCTCCCTGTATGCCGGAGTCTTGCTCAAGCGCAAGCTGGGCGCGGCTGCCGTCCAGCGATAGGACACGAGCGTAAACCACGTCGCCGACGCTCAGGATGTCCGCGGGAGATTTGCGCCCGGTCCACTTGATTCCGGCGTTGTCGATGAAACCGGTGACCCGCCCCAGGCGAATCGTGGCGGAAGCGGCCGACACTTGCGTGACCAGACCATGAAGATAAGTGCCCGGCTCCATCGACTCGCGCCAGTCGGGGTTGTCGTAGCGCTCCATATCACCACCGGAGGCAATGACATTGGGGAGACGCCCCACCCAGCCGTGACGGTGCTCGTAGGCAACCAGTCCGTCCAGCACGGCGCGGGTGGCAGCCTGCTGGAGGTCGACGTCGAGCGTGGTGTATACGCTTAGCCGTCCCTCATGAACATCGGCGGTGCCGTACTTTTTTTCCAGATAGCGCCGCACCTCTTCCACGAAATACGGAGCGATGGAATTGGAATCGCTCTGCAGGTTCAGGCGTATCGGCGTGTCTTTTGCGCGCTGGGCCTGCGCGGCCGTGATCCTGCCGTCCTCCATCATGGCGTTGAGAACGAGATTGCGGCGGCGCAACGCACGCTCGGGATAGTTGACAGGCGAGTAAGAGTTCGGAGCTTTCGGCAGACCGGCCAGCAGCGCCGCCTCTTCGAGGCTGAGATCCTTTGCATGCTTGCTGAAGTAATACTGCGCGCCGGCCTCAAAACCGTAGACGCCGTGGCCAAGGAATATCTGGTTGGCGTACAGGGTAAAGATCTGCGGTTTGGTGAAGCGCCGCTCGATCTGTATCGACAGCATGACCTCCTGAAACTTACGGCGGAACTTGCGGTCGGGGGATAAAAACAGGTTGCGCGCAAGCTGCATGGTCAGCGTGGAACCGCCCTGGGCACGGCTGCCCGAGGCCACATCGCGATAGGCCGCGCCCAGAATACGCCAGAAATCGATTCCCCAATGCGTTTCAAAGCCTTTGTCTTCAATCGAGGTGACGGCCTCACGCAAGACTTTGGGGTAGTCGTCGTAGGCGGCGATGATGCGGCGCTGCAAGGCGAACGAACCGATAACCCTGCCCTTGATGTCGTAAAGTTGCGTCACCGAACTGGGGCGATAGCGCTCAAGTTCGCTGACTTGAGGCAGATCGGTGGAATAGACAAGCAGAAGTCCGCCGAAGACGCCGATTGCCGCGGATGCGATCACCATGCCGGCAAAGGCGAATCGGCCAGCGAGCTTCTGTCTCGCCGCTCCGGGGGCGGGAGTCTTGATTACGACTTTCATTACAGAATACGGAGCAGAGCAACCACAGAATAGCACGCCACGGGAAGACCAAACGACCGCACCGCAGGCATCTGCCCCAACACGCGCGACCACGGCGCGTGCCGGGGGCCCCGCGTTAGACCCGCCTCGCGAGTATGCATATGCGGCATACCAGGCTGTCATGGCGAGCGAAGTCGAGCCACCTTTTTGTTTCTGCTATCGAAAACAAAAGGTGGCTCCACTCCGCGCCTGGATAGCCTCTTGCTTTTCGAACGCAACGTCGGGTACGCAGCATGGCTGCTCCGGCCAGTGACGTTCGGCGCTCCGGTCGCCATGACATTCCCTTGGGTATTCTTGGATACACCGATAAGGGAATTGCTCTCGCCCGCCGCGCCAGGTCCGCCTATCGCATGCAGGTCGCAGGCAGTGGACACGCTTCCTATCGCAGGGCGGGCGTGAACATCATGTCGTGCGACCAGCCGCTGACAAAGCAGCCCTGGCGTAGGGCCGTGGCGATTTGTGCCCAATGGCGGATACCGTGGATCAGCGAGTGGCTGAGGACCTTGCGCTTGCTGGCCACGGTGTCACCGTAGGTGACGGTTTTGACGGTCAATATCTTAGCCAGCTCCTCGGGAGTTGCGCCGGCAACCCAGGTTTCGAGCCGTTTGCGCGCGGTGGCATAAATAGCCCAGATTTCGTCGATGTTCTGCGGCTTAAAGGAGTCGGGTGGAGTGGGGTGCTCGCCTACGAGGACCTGCCCCCAGCGATACTCGCTGACAAAGATGTGCGTGACGAGCCCGCGAACGTCCTTGCGCTCGCCGCCGATCGGCACGTCCAAGGCTTTCGGATTCTGGTCAAAGTAGGCGCGCCAACGGCGGGTCTCCTCGGCGGTGTAAGCAAGCAACTCGGCATAGCTCAGAGCGGGAACATTGGACATGGCAAGCCTCTCGTTTCAATTACAAGGGAATTTTATAACACCGCTCCTTTGACATTCTGAATTGTCGTTCTGAGAAACCCCAGGAGGGAAGAATCAGCTCTTGTGTTTAGCACGAGAAAAAGCAGATCCTTCGCTCCTCCACCCCAGCAACGGCAAAAGCGGCCGTCGCCGGGGACCCCGGCGCGCTCAGGATGACACTTCATTCTGGGACACTATGCTGGCGCACACGAGCGAGTCTATTTCTTTGCTCTGGCTTGCCGCAGCTTACGCGACTTCTCGGCGACTCCATCGGCCAGTTTCTTTTTGTACTGTTCAAGTTTACCGGCAACCATGGGGTCGGAGAGCGCGATGATCTGGGCGGCGAGAATGCCGGCGTTGGTGGCTCCGGGTTTGCCGATGGCGACCGTGGCAACGGGAATGCCGGCGGGCATCTGCACCATCGCCAACAATGAGTCCAGGCCGTTAAGCGGAGTAGAAGCTATGGGAACGGCGATGACCGGCAGAGTCGTTTCGGCGGCAATGACGCCGGCCAGGTGCGCCGCACCGCCGGCGCCCGCGATGATGACCTTGACGCCGCGCTCGGCCGCCGCGCGAGAGAACTCGCTGGTGCGCCGCGGAGAGCGGTGGGCGGAGGTGATGTCGATCTCGTAGGCGATTCCGAATTGATCAAGCGCCTTGGCCGCCTCGTTCATGACTTCCAGATCGGAGTCGCTGCCCATGACGATGGAAACCAATGGATTGCTCATTTGCCTCCCCATGCCTGGCGGGTGTGAGCCCACGCCCTATTGTGCCGAGGGCGTCTGCAGACCGCGATGGGCGATGTCCTTGCGATAGTGCATGCCGTCGAAGCGGATTTTGCCTACAGCCTCGTAGGCGCGGTCGACCGCCTGCCGCAAGCTTACACCGCGGGCCGTCACGCCCAGCACGCGCCCTCCAGCCGTGTAGAACCGCCCATCCTGAAAAGTCGTGCCGGCATGGAACACCTTGACGCCGGGCACGGTATCCGCCTGCTCGATTCCTTCGATCGGCTTGCCCACTTCGTAGCTGCCCGGGTAGCCGCCCGAGGCCATGACGACGCAGACGGAGGGGTCCGGCGACCACTTGTAATCGCCATCGCTGACGCTGCCATCGATGCTGGCCATGAAGGCATCGATGAGATCGCTGTCCAGGCGCATCAAACTCGGTTGCGTCTCCGGATCGCCGAAGCGGCAATTGAATTCCAGCACCATCGGCCCGCGCGCGGTCATCATCAATCCGCAATAGAGCACGCCGGTGTAGGTCATGCCCTCATCGCGCATGCCGTCAATCACCGGACGGACGATATGGCTGACCAGCCAATCGCGCATGGTGTTGTCGATGATTTCGGAGCACGAATAAGCGCCCATGCCGCCCGTGTTCGGGCCGCTGTCGCCGTCGCCCACGCGCTTGTGATCCTGGGCCGCCACCAGCGGGGCAATGCGCTCGCCGTCGGTCACCACCAGGAAGGAAAGCTCTTCGCCCTCCAGAAATTCCTCGAGCACGACACGCCGCCCGGCGTCGCCGAGCATCTTGCCGCTCAGCATTTCGGCAGCGGTGGCCGCGGCTTCCTCGCGGGAGGCGGCGATCACGACCCCTTTGCCCGCAGCTAGGCCGTCGGCCTTGACCACTATGGGATGGTGAAAGTGGCCGAGGGCGTCCTTGACCTCCTGGTTGGTGGCGCAAACCGCGTAATGGGCAGTCGGAATGCGGAATCGCTGCATGAAGGACTTGGCGAAGCTCTTGCTGCCCTCCAGTTGAGCGGCTGCCTGGGTCGGGCCAAAAATCGGCAGTCCGCGGCGGCGAAACTCGTCAACCACGCCGACCATCAACGGCACTTCGGGCCCAACCACGGTCAGGTCCGGGTGAACGCGGTTGGCGACTTCCATGATGGAGTCAAGGTTCTTAAGATCGCATGGCAAGCAGGTGGCATCCTGCGAAATGCCGCCGTTTCCCGGCGCGCAGTAAATCTCTTGCACGCGCTGGGACTGCATCAGCTTCCATACGAGGGCATGTTCACGGCCGCCGCTGCCAAGTACGAGAATTCTCATGTCGATAAGCTCGCGGTTCAGGTTGACATCTGTCCTGGTAATGCTCAAAGGGTATTGTTTTCCGGATTCCAGTGTCAAACCTCTTCGTCACTGAATGGCAAATGGGAAGCCTGGCGCCGAATTGAGCTTGGCGAGCCGGCAGACAATATCGACACTTTCGTCTAGCCGCGAGAAGTCGTAAACTGTAATGTTACCGGTGGGGTGACGTGGTGTGGGACGCCAGCCCTCCGGCGTTTACTCTCTACTCTCTTCTGCATAGGCGATCTCTATGAAAAATTCGTTTGGCAGTCGCTCCGTCTTGCGGGTTGGAAACCGCGAATTCGAAATCTACCGCTTAGATTCCCTGGAAAAACAGGGCCTGAAGATGGCGAGGCTGCCATATTCGTTGCGCATCCTGCTGGAAAACCTGCTGCGCCGCGAGGACGGCGAGTCGGTTACGGCGGAGATGATTCGCTCGCTGGCCTCCTATTCGACAACCAAGGTTCCGACCGAGGAAATCGCGTTCATGCCCAGCCGCGTGCTGCTGCAAGACCTGACTGGCGTCCCCGCCATAGTCGATCTGGCAGCCATGCGCGATGCCATGAAGGCGCTGGGCGGCAATGCCAGCCGGATCAATCCGCTGCAACCGGTGGAGCTGGTGATCGACCACTCGGTGCAGGTGGATGAGTTCGGCACGCCGGAGGCATTCAAGCTGAATGCCGAGACTGAGTACTCGCGCAACCGCGCGCGCTACGCCTTCCTGCGCTGGGGACAGAAGGCCTTCGAGAACCTGGCGATCGTTCCGCCCGATACCGGGATCTGTCACCAGATCAACCTGGAATTTCTGGCGCGGGTAGTGTTTGCCGCAAAGGGAGACGGCGGCAAGCAGGTCGCTTATCCGGACACGGTGGTTGGAGCCGACTCGCACACCACTATGATCAATGGTCTTGGCGTGCTCGGCTGGGGTGTGGGCGGAATCGAGGCCGAGGCGGCCATGCTGGGGCAGCCGATTTCGATGCTGATCCCGCAGGTGGTGGGCGTGCGCCTGAGCGGCCAGTTGCCGGAGGGTTCCACCGCGACCGACCTGGTGCTGACGATTACGCAGATGCTGCGCAAAAAGGGCGTGGTCGGCAAGTTTGTCGAGTACTTTGGCCCCGGACTGCCCAATCTGCCGCTGGCCGACCGGGCGGTGATCGCGAACATGTCGCCCGAGTACGGTTCCACCTGCGGAATTTTCCCGGTGGACGAAGAGACGCTGCGCTACCTGCGGCTTTCCGGACGCTCCGATGACCAAGTCAAACTGGTGGAGAGCTATTGCAAGGAGCAGGGCCTGTTCCACACTGCGGCGACAGCGGAAGCCGAGTACTCTGACGTGGTGAGTCTCGATCTGGCGACCGTCGAACCCAGCATCGCCGGCCCCAAGCGCCCGCAGGACCGCGTGCCGCTCAGCCGGGCTGCTGTCGCCTTCCGGGAGGCGCTGCCTGCGCTGGTGAAGCCCGGAACCGTGCTTCCACCGGCGTCAGAAAAAGGTGCCGACGGCCATGGATTGCGCCACGGCAGCGTGGTGATTGCCGCGATCACGAGCTGCACCAACACTTCCAACCCCGCCTTGCTGATGGCCGCCGGGCTGGTCGCGAAGAAGGCCGTCGAGCGTGGACTCAAGGTTCCGTCGTGGGTGAAAACCTCGCTGGCGCCCGGATCGCTGGTGGTGACCGAGTACCTGAAGAAAGCCGGGCTGACACCCTATCTCGACAAGCTGCGCTTCAACCTGGTCGGCTATGGCTGCACCACCTGCATCGGCAACTCCGGGCCACTGCCCAAGGAGGTTTCCGACGCGATCGGTAAAGAGGACTTGGTGGTGGCTGCCGTGCTCTCCGGGAACCGCAACTTCGAAGGCCGCATTCACTCCGAAGTGCGCGCCAACTACCTGATGGCGCCGCCGCTGGTGGTGGCCTTCGCCCTGGCAGGACACGCCGATTGGGATGTCCAAAAAGAACCAGTGGGCCGCGGCTCCGACGGCAAGCCGGTTTACCTGAAGGACATCTGGCCCACGCAGAAGGAAGTCGACGATGCCATGAAGTCGGTTTCCGCCCAGATGTTCCGCGAAACTTACAGCGAAGTGTTCAAGGGAACCGCGCAGTGGCAGGCCCTGCCGGTGCCCGAGGGCAATACCTACGCGTGGGATGCCGCGAGCACCTACGTGCAGAATCCGCCGTACTTCGAAGGGATGAAGCTGGCTCTACCGGAGATCACGGACATCAAGGGCGCGCGCGTGCTGGCCGTGCTTGGCGACAGCATTACCACCGACCACATCTCCCCGGCCGGCAGCATCAAGGCCGACAGTCCGGCGGGACAATACCTGATTGCGAAGGGCGTGCAGAAGGCGGATTTCAACTCCTACGGCGCGCGCCGCGGCAATCACCAGGTGATGATGCGCGGAACCTTCGCCAACACGCGCTTGAAAAACAAGCTGATTCCGCAGAAGGAAGGCCCGTTCACCCGCCACCTGCCCGACGGCAAGGAGACGACCATCTTCGAAGCCGCCGAACAATACCGCCGGGAGAAGGTGCCGGTGGTGATTCTTGCCGGCAAGGAGTACGGCTCGGGTTCGTCGCGCGACTGGGCGGCCAAGGGTCCGCTGCTGCTGGGCGTGCGGGCCGTGATCGTCGAGAGTTTCGAGCGCATCCACCGCTCGAACCTGATCGGAATGGGCATTCTGCCGCTTCAGTTCCCGGCCGGCAAGAGCCCGGAGACGCTCGGACTGAGCGGCGAAGAGAGCTTTGAAATCACGGGAGTCAAAGCGCTGATCGACAACTTCAAGCCGGGCCGGCACCTGAAGGTCAAAGCCACGGGCAAGAATGGCGCCGTCGTGGAGTTCGAGGCGCTGCTGCGCATCGATACGCCGCAGGAGGCGCAGTATTACCGTCACGGGGGAATCTTGCAGTACGTCATCCGGCAATTACTGCAAGCGAAAGAAAAACCGGCCACGGCACGTTAGGCCGTTTCACGTTGATCGTTTCTCGTTAATCGGGTGCCCCATTCAAGCGAAAGCTTGGGTGGGGCTTTCGTTTCGTCATCACAGCAAAGCGCGCGAACATTGGAGAATGTCGCGAATAGATACTACGGGAGCTCCAACTACCCCGCCCTAGCTGCGCTAGAACGGGGCACCCGGCAATACAAGGTCTTGAGCAGTTCCTGCCCTAAGTGGCTGGTTCTAAACGAACGAAATCAGCCAGCCAGACCGCTTCAAAAGGTATGCGGCTTGTAAGACAGCCGTTGCGAGACTTTTCGGCTTGACAGCAGCCATCCAGGTGCACAGAATCGGCAAAGAATCACTCTAGTGGCTGTAGGCCCCTCATATGTTCTTCCATCGCGGCAGGGCAGCTTCCTTTTCAGCTCATCAATTTCGAAGCTGAGAGGCAGTACCGATATTAGGAGGATGAAATGAGCAGCAAGAATCTGTGGTCTGCGCTGGTTGTTGTGCTATTGATCGCGGCCCACTGTGCATTGCACGCCCAAGAGGGGGGTACCAAAAAGGCCCGCAAGGCTGCAACGCCACCAAGCCAGGCTGACTCCGAACCTGCCAGCGGAGCACCTGCTCTTTCCATCAAGAAAGGCGATCCTCCGCCCGGAAATGCCATGGCGCTTTCGGTCCCTCAGGCCCGCGCTGTGCTGAGAGATGCGATTGCCAGAAGGTATGTGGGCACGGTAAGTGCATGTGGGGGAGCTCTTGGGCTCAAGGCGTGTGTGGCCCACACGCTTTCACCGGCGACGGATGTCCGGGTTCGCTCCGCCGACTTTAGTTTTGCCTCGCCTCATAACTATCAATGGACCGGGTTTGTAATGAGTTCCATGAAGACGCCACAGTACGATGCCGGCAAGGTCTCAATCACTTTCAACAAAGCAGACTATCTCCAGGTGTATCGTCTGGAGAAAGACAAGACTGCTGCAGCGACGCACTCCAGTTATTCGCCGAGAGGACTCTACGTTGTCGGTTTTCTGCCCACCCCTGAGGGCGCCGCCTTTGGAGGGCCAACGGTGCTTTCCTGGCTGGATGAATCGGTAGCGCGCAGTTTTGCCGATGCCTTTAACCGGCTCGTCTATGCCGCTTATCACCAAGAAGATTCCGCAACCTTCAGCGCTGCCGCCAAGGCGTGGCGAGAGAATCCCGCCAAGCCGCCGCTGAGTCCCGAAGTCGAGCAGCATAAGGTTCTGGCCGATAAGGCGCTTGATGCCCAGGATCTTGATTCCGCCATCGAGCACTATGAGACTGCGCTGGAGATTCAGCCCATGTGGCCGGACGGCTGGTTCAGTCTGGCGACCTTTCATGCCGCGCAGAACAACTACGCGGGTGCCGCCAGGTGCATGCGGCACTATCTCGAACTGGCTCCCGATGCCCCGGACGCCAAAGACGCGCGCGAGCAGATGGCCGCCTGGGAAGCGAAGGCGAAGGGCTGAACACGGCTTCGCTGGCCATGGAGAACTAACGTTTGGCAGGTAGCTGTCGATAACAGGCCTTCTCACCATCTATCCCCAAGACTGGAACTGGTGGCGAGAGATTAAGACGCTCGCCCCACGCAAACGAAAACCGCGGACCTTGCGGCCCGCGGTTCAATGTAGCGGTGTAACGGTTGGCAAGAACTCGTCTATGCGGCTTTCTGATCCAGGTTTTTCAGCACCTCGATGGCGCGCCGCAACTGCTCGTCTTGATGCGGTTTCTTGGGAGTTTCAGCCTGGGGCTGGTCCTGTTGCTCATCATCGGGCGAAACGAATTCGTCAGCCGCGTCCGCAACCAGAATGTTGGGCGTGACGGCGACATCCTGGATCGCCTTGCCGCTCGGCGCGAAGTACTTGGCCACGGACAACAACAGCGCCGAACCGTCCTTCATTTCCAGAACCTGCTGAATCGAGCCGGAGCCGAAGGTCTTATCCCCGAGCACGTCGCCGCGGGCGTTGCCGAGAATGGCTGAGGCTACAACCTCGGCCGGACCGGCGGTGCTGCGGTTCACCAGCACGACCAGAGGCAGATCGGTGACCGCCTTGGCCGGATCGGCATTGTAATCCTGCCGGACGAAGCGCTGCCCCTGCACATAGGCAATCAGCCCGTGATTAAGGAACAGATTCGCGACAGCGATTCCCTCCGCCTCGTCACCGTCGCCGGAGTTGCGCAAATCGAGGAGTAGCTTCTTGGCGCCCTGGCGCTGCAGTTCCTTGATTTTGCCGGCGACCTCCTGTGCACGTCCCTTGGGGAAGCTGTCCACCTCGATGTAACCGATGCCGCTTTCAAGCATCCTGGCTGCCGCAGCCGGATCCTTCACGACCTCGCGCGTAATGGTGACTTTTTGCGGCAGGGCGCGGCGCGGCCGCACAACCGATACCGTGATGGTGGAACCCGGCTCGCCGCCGAGAACACCGTGGACCTCAGCCAGCGACATCTCGCGCGTACTCTTGCCCTCTATCGATTCGACGATGTCGCCATTGGCTATGCCGGCTTTTTCCGCCGGCCCACCCGGAATAACGGCGATGACGGCAGCATAGCCGAATCGCTTGGAGATGGCGGCGCCGATACCGGCCTTCTGCTCGCCCAAGTGCTTGTACTGCTTGTACTCGGCGGGACTGAGGTAACTCGAATCGGCATCGAGCGACTCAAGCAGGCCGTGCAGAGCGCCGTCGGTGACGTTCTGAATGTTAGGCTCCTCAACGTAGTCGGTGCGAATGCGCTGCAAAACTTCGGTGTAGACGTTGAGCTGACGGTAGGCTCCGTCATTCTTGTTGGAGGCCTTTACTCCCAGACTGCCCAGCATGACAAACAACACCAGGAGCGAGGAGACGCTGATCAGGAACCACTTGGAACTCTTGGACATGTGTGAGTAACTTCCGGCCACCCGGTCACGGCTGGCCTGTTGCTTTGATTATACCTTTGTGTCGGATGGCGCGAGCAGCTCTCCGGCTACATTATTCCGCTAACTGATTAGACGCTGCCCGGCAGAATTAGTTGGACGAGAGTAGCTGATTGCCTAGCCTTGCTTCCATTTCACCGCTTTCGACCTGCCGGCACCGACCCCCCTCGGGCATGTGCAATGTTTGACACTCGCAAAGTCAGTCCGTAGAATCAAGATCGTCGAGACTCCCTCGTTCGACATCCCGCATTTTTCTGCCTGTTGCATACCTGAAGATGGCGGCGTAGCTCAGTTGGTTAGAGCGACGGTCTCATAATCCGTAGGTCGTTGGTTCGAGTCCAACCGCCGCCACCAATCAAATCAACAACTTCCAGAGGAATCTCGGTCTCGACTTGTTGCCGGGGTTGCGCGGGGGCTGGCGGCTTCTTTTCCGACTTAACGTCGAGGCAATCGACATAAGCGACGTTCGCACCGGGAATCAGGTGGCTGTAGGTTTCGATACTTTGCACTCAATCCGGGCGCTCTTTGAGCCACTGATCTGCGTTGCATGAAACTCACGTTGCCGGGCCGCCGCTCATTCTGGATCAAATAACCTGATATCGACGCTTCGCCATTGCGTCGGCTAGCTGTGGCTGTTTTCATAGCCCCCTGCCTGCTCTCTTCAGAGTCCCTTCAGACGACAACATCTGACGTTACCTTGGTTACCTTGCGGAGCTTGTGGCAGTGAGAGATTCTCTTCTGCGTAGCAAGCGACAGCTTAAGGAAGAAGCGCATGAGCAATACGAAAGCTATAACAGATCTGGCGGAGATGGACCTTTTGACGGAAGCGCCGGCATCGCAGGCAGGTCCTGCCTTGGCTGGGGCCAAACCTGGAATTGTGGCGCTGTTGGGAAAGTGGGTCGGTTACGCAGTGCAGTTACGAGCCGAACCGAAGACAGCGTCGACGATAGCGAACGATGATGTCGATGACGATTGGGAGAAATGGTTGCACGACTGCGGCCGAGCAGTGCGGTGAAGTTTCCCGCGGTACGAGGATTACCGCTGTTCTCGGAAGATCCGCCCGCAGCGCATTCTTCAGTACAACGGCGTCATTCAACCGAATAGGTGAAGTAAGTGTGATCGACTCCCCCGTTGCAATGGCGCCGAGCACACCTTGTTGCCAAGTACGAAGGCAAGATACAGCCGGCGCAGCGCCAGCGAGCACAGGCGCAGCGCTCCCCGGCGAAATCGGTCAAGACAAGGATCGGAGGAGCTGTTTCTTTTGAAGCGCAAGCCCTTGTTTTGGCTGGCGTTCCGGAGAGTTCCCTCCGCTCAGGAGAAATGCAGGACATGAGTAAAAAGATTCTGCTGGTCGATGACTCGAAGATGGTCCTGATGATGGAAGAGATGATCTTGGGCACGAAAAAGAGCTATACGCTCATCAGGGCACAGGACGGCCAGGAAGCGGTCGAGAAGGCGATTGCCGAGTCTCCCGATCTGGTGCTCATGGACGTTGTCATGCCCAAGATGAACGGGTTTGAAGCCTGCAAGCAACTGCGGGGCGACAAGCACACGTGCAACATTCCTGTCATTCTCGTTACCACGAAAGGCCAGGAGGAAGATGTGGAGGCGGGATTCGAGCATGGCTGTAACGATTACCTGACAAAACCGATTCACGGCCACGAGCTGCTCGCGATGGTAGAGGCATACCTGGGAGAGTAACTGGCTGAAGCGCTGGTCATGCGAACCAAGGGGACTCAGTGACGAAATCATATACAAACCTGGAGACGGATAAAGCAAAAGTTCGAGCCATCCTGGAACGTTTGCAACGGGAAATCTCCGAGCTACGGGCCCAGAGACGTGGACTACGGACCAACGCGGAAGAAGAACTCGTTCTTGCGTCGCGGCAGTTTCTATCTCTGTCGCAGATGAAAGGCGCGAGCACCCCGCAGGACGCCATCGCCACGGTGAAGGATATTCTTACCAATTTTATCGGCACCGAGCAGTTCGCGTGCCTCATGTTTCAAAAGGGCCAACCGCGATCCGAATGTCTGTTTTCGATGGGAGTTGGCGATGATCAACTCGCGAGCCTGCGGAGCGACACGCAGGTAATCACGGACACCGTCGCCGAAAAGCCTCCGGGAGTAGTTGCAGTCGTACCGCTCAGGCTCCGGGAGGAAATGGTTGGAGCTATCGTCGTGCTCGGCCTACTGCCTCAAAAGAACAGTCTGGAAAACGTGGACTATGCGTTATTCGATTTGTTGAGCGAACATGCCGCGGCTTCTATTGTCAGCGGACGGGAAGCAATGATGGACGTGAGAACGCAATGATGAATAAGGACCATCACCAGCATGCCTCGCCCTCCACCGGGCTGCTGCCGATGAAGACCGTTGTCGGCGAGGTTCGCAAGGAGTTTCTCCACCCCGGCCAGATGTGCGTTTCGTCCACACCTTGCACGGTGACCACGATTGTTGGCTCCTGTGTCGCGCTTTGCATATGGGATCCCATTGGCCGGATCGGCGGAGTGACGCATTACATTCTGGCGCAAGGGGACGGCGTTGGGCAGGCATCGTGCCGCTATGGCGACGTTGCGGTTGAGACGCTCATCACCAAAATGGTGGGACTCGGCAGCTCCCCGCGCATGATGCAGGCGCACGTATTCGGGGGCGCGTGCATGTTCGAATCGTTTCGCAATAGCGAACATCCTCTCGGCATGATGAATGTCAAAATCGCTCTCGAAGTGCTTGGGAAGTATGGCGTCAAAATCCTGACTCAGCAGGTCGGGGGAGCGAAGGGCCGCAAAATCGTTTTCCAAACCTCCGATGGCGCCTTCACGGTTAAGGAGATTTAGGAACCATGCAGATTGATCGTCAAGCCGTTTTGCAGGTTTTTCTGGCTGAGACAGAAGAGACGCTCGGCGAGATGGAGGCAGCTCTGCTGCTCCTGGAAGAACGGCCGGGTGACGACGAACTTCTCGGACAAGTATTCCGCGTGATGCACATGCTGAAAGGGAACGCGGCGGCACTGGAATTCACGGAAGTCTCCGGCGTCGCGCACTCGATCGAAGACCTGCTCGCATCGATTCGGAATCACGCCATCTCAGTCGACAGTGAAATCGTTAATTTGCTTCTTCAAGCGGTGGATGCATTGCGCAGGATGGTCTCGGCGTCGGTCTCCGGGGGGGAAGGGCTGGCGGCGGCGCAAACCGAAATTGTGGCGCGCTTGAAACAATTCCTGGGCGCACGCGAACTGGCGATTGCGGTGCCGGCAGCCGTTGCCGTGATCCAGGAGCCTATGCAAGCCGCCTCTGTGCCCGAGCATGGCAATGGACAAACGCTTCGCATTAACGTGGAGAAACTCGACCGCCTGCTCAACCTCGCCGGAGAAATAGGAATTACACAGGGACGCATGCGGCAGCTTATCGAGAACCTGAGCGCTCACGTCGGCGAGCAGCTACTGGAGACGCTACGCGAGGCGGACCGCCTGACCATGGACCTGCAAGAGCAAGTCATGGACCTTCGCATGGTCCCCATCGGTCCGATGTTTCACAGCTATGCACGTATGGTTCGCGACCTTTCGCAGAAGCACGGAAAATTGGCGAAGCTGGTGGTGGAAGGCGAAGAAGCGGGGGTCGATACGGCTGTAATCGCGAATATTCGCGATCCGCTTATGCACATGATCCGCAACGCGATCGATCACGGGATCGAATCTCCGGAGGTGCGTCGCGCCGCAGGCAAGAATCCTGTTGGAACCATATCGCTGCGTGCCGTTCGCGAAGCAGGTACCATCGTGATCCAATTGGCCGACGATGGCGCCGGACTGAACCGAGGCAAAATCGCACAACGCGCGCGGGCCGCGGGCGTGATCGCCGACCCGGATAAGTTGTCGCCGCAGGAACTGCACCGGCTGATCTTCGAGCCCGGATTTTCCACCGCGGAACAGGTTTCCGAGACATCAGGAAGAGGCGTAGGAATGGACATCGTGCGGCGCAACATCGAAGCGCTTCACGGGCGGGTCGAGGTGGAGAGCGAGGAAGGGCGCGGCGTCACGGTCACCATACGTCTGCCGCTGACGCTGGCGATTATCGAAGGCTTCTCAGTTGGCGTTGACTCGGAAGTTTACGTTTTGCCGCTCGCCGCCATTCAGGAGTGCGTGGAGCTGCCGGCCAACCATCTCGAGGGAAACGACGAGCAGGGCGTGATGACACTGCGCGGCGAGCCGCTGCCGTTCATTCGATTGCGCCATTTGTTCGGCCTTGAGGGCGGCAAACAGAGAGAGAACGTTGTAGTTGTCTGCTACCAGGGCGGACATGCCGGGATTGTCGTCGACGCACTTTACGGCGAACACCAGGCAGTGATCAAACCCTTAGGAAATTTATTTCAAGATTTGCCGTGTATTTCGGGCTCTACGATTCTGGGGAATGGCCGCATCGCTTTGGTTCTAGACGTACCGGGACTTTACCGAGCAGCCCTGACGGAAGAACCGCTGGCAACGGCGGCTTTGAATTAAGAGGAGGCGGGGTATGAAGAATTGGAGCATAGCGACAAAATTAGGGGTTGCGTTCGGCCTCCTAGTCGCAATTCTTATCGGCATGGTGTGGCTAAGTATTGACCGCATGGGCAAGATGCACGCCACTCTGGAGCGCACAATAAAGGACGATTTCCAGAAGCTGCGCCTGACCAATGACGGCGCTCGAATCACGCTCGAGAATGGGCGGGTCACAATGCAAATCTTCCTGGTCAAAGAGGGGCCGTCCAAGCAGGCGTTGCTCGCACTGAACGATCAGATTGCGCCCAAGGGCCCCGAGCTCCAGAAAAAACTGGAAGCTGTCCTCGCCACCGACCGCGAGAAGGACTTATTCGCCAAGGTGAGAGATGCCCGTCAACCTTACGTTGATGCGCGTACGGTAGCCAAGAAGCTCGACGCGGCGGGGAAGCATGACGAGGCGATCGAGGTCGTGGACAACCAAGTGATGCCCCTGCTCAACAAGTACATTCAAAATTGGGACACGCTCTTTGCCTACGAAGAAGAAAAAATCCTCGCGGCTTCAAAGGAAAGCCTCGCCCTGTTCAACTCCACTCGCGACCTCGTGGTTGGGATGGCCGTGTTCTCGGTCGCGTTCTGCGTCGTATTTGCGCTGCTGGTAATTCGCAAAATCAGCAGACCGGTGCTCGGGGTTGTCCAACTCGCGGAGAATATCGCGGCCGGCGATCTGCGCGACGAAGTGGTGGTGACCTCTCACGATGAGACCGGCAAATTGCAGGCGGCGATGAAGAAGATGTCGGAGAAGCTTTCGCAGGTGATCAGCGAAGTTGGAGGAGGAGCAGAATCGGTCTCCTCGGCAGCGGCGCAGCTTGCGTCGTCTTCCCAGAGCCTGTCGCAGGGAACCAGCGAACAGGCTGCGGCCCTGGAAGAGACCAGCGCCAGCCTGGAGGAGATGAGTGCATCGATCAACCAGAACGCCGATAACAGCCGCGCCGTGGAGCAGATAGCGCTGACCGGCGCGAGACAGGCGGTGGGCAGCGGCGATGCCGTCGTCAAACTGGTGGAAGCGATGAAGGTCATCGCCGAAAAGATCACCATCATCGAAGAGATTGCTTACCAGACGAACCTGCTGTCGTTGAACGCGGCGATTGAGGCGGCGCGGGCCGGCGACCACGGCAAGGGCTTCGCGGTGGTGGCCTCGGAAGTGAGAAAACTGGCGGAGCGCAGCCGAGCCGCGGCGAAAGAGATTACGGGCATTGCCGGCTCCAGTGTTACGGCGGCTGAAGATGCCGGTCGCATGCTGGCCGAGTTGGTTCCCTCGATCTCCAAAACGGCCGAGATGGTGCAGGAAGTCGCCGCTGGATCGCACGAACAGGCTTCCGGAGTGGCGCAGATCAACAAGGCGATGGGGCAAGTGGACGAGCTGACGCAACGCAATGCCTCCGCCTCGGAAGAGCTTTCCAGCACGGCCGAAGAGCTGTCGGCGCAAGCTGAGTCCCTGCAGGATCTGATTGCGTTCTTCCAGTTGCCTGGAGCGATGGGTCGGCACGGGCAACGGGCACGGCGGGAGCAGAGCGTCTATGGTGCTGTGCCGCCGAAGCTGGCGGCCCATAGCACCGCGGCCCGTGGCACGACAGTTTCTCACCTCGGCGAGGCAAGAGCTGCTGCCGCCGCTTCAAGTGGGGGCCAGGATTCCGGGTTTCAGCGCTTCTGAGCGAAGCGCATGGAGCGCGCCGGACCATTCGCCGGGCGCATGATGCATTGGAGGGCAAGATGGAGGAAGTAAAGCAGCTCGATAACGCGCAGCAGTATTTGACGTTTATCCTGGGGGGCGAGGAATACGCAATTGCCATCCTGCGCGTCCGGGAGATACTCGAATACAGCAACGTAACTCGTGTTCCAAGCACCCCGGAGTGCATCTGCGGAGTGATCAATCTCCGCGGCAGCGTCTTGCCAGTCATCGACCTCGCGGTCAAGTTCGGATTGCCGCCAACTGAGCCCACCAAGCAAACGTGCATCGTTGTGGTGGAGGTCGAGCTGGACGGCGAGCAGACAGTTCTGGGCGTATTGACCGACGCTGTCAATCAGGTGATTGAGCTCAGAGATACGAATATCCAGCCGCCGCCGGCATTTGGAACGAGGGTTCGACTGGAGTTCTTGCGAGGACTGGGCGAGGTTGAAAATGGCTTTATTCTGGTGCTCGACATAGACCGCCTTCTGACCAATGAGGAGTTGCTCGTCTCATATCCGGCGGCGCTGGCCGCGGTCGATACGGAACCAGCGCCGGCTTCTTAGCGGCGAGCGTCAGGCGCGGGCCAGGATTCCGGCTTCCGGCGGTTCTGACGGAGGCCATGGAAGGAAACGCGGAAGTGGAGTTGCACTCGAAGCCGCCGGCGGTCGGTGGGATCACTCAAGTATCGGACCGGGAATTCGCCCGTTTTCAGGCCTTAATCTACCGTGAAACGGGTATTTACCTCTCGCCGGCCAAGCGGACACTGCTGGCGGGCAGGCTCTGCAAGCGATTGCGCACGTTGAATCTCGCGTGCTTCAAAGACTACTACGAATTAGTCGAGAATGACCCGGCGGAAAAAGAGCAGATGATAAATTGCATCTGCACGAATGAGACGCACTTTTTCCGTGAAAAGAGGCACTTCGAGTTTCTCGAGAGCAGAGTATTTCCCGGCTGGAAGGCTTTGGCAAGTGAAGGGCGGCGTTCTCGTTGTGTTCGAGTATGGAGCGCGGGCTGCTCAACGGGCGAAGAACCATATTCGCTGGCGATGTTCTTGCTGGATCACTTCTCAATCGGAAACTGGGAGATCGAAGTTGTGGCCAGCGATATTTCGACCCGGGTGCTGGCTCGAGCCGAAGCCGGTATGTGGCCCATCAGCAAGTTGGCGGAACTTCCCGAGCACTATGTGACGAGATACATGCTCAAGGGTACGGGGAAGTACGCGGGCTTGATGAAGGCCAGCCCGGAACTGCGATCGCGCATCAGGTTTCAGCGGCTGAACCTGAATACCGATGTCTATCCGTACGGGAGATTCGATCTTGTCTTCTGTTGCAACGTGCTTATTTATTTCAATGCAGACTCGAAGAAGCGCGTGCTCGATCGCATGGTCGGGCATCTGGGGCCGGCTGGATACCTGATGCTCGGACACGCTGAAACTTTAAATGGCATAACAGACCGTTTGCGCACGGTCGCGCCGACCATCTACACTTCCTACACGAACGCTGCGCAGAACAATGTTCTCAAGCCCCGCGCTCTTGGTATTGCGCCGTGGGCCGAACCGGCTTCCTTGCAGTGTTCGGAGCAGCCGTGACCACTTTGTCGAAGCCCATCAAAGTTCTTGTGGTTGATGACTCCGCGCTCGTGCGGCAGGTCGCAAGCGCCATTCTGTCTCAGGAACAAGGCATCCAGGTCACGGTCGCGGCGGACCCGATCATCGCCATGGAGAAAATGGCCCGGGAACGGCCGGACGTGATTCTCCTCGACCTGGAGCTGCCGCGCATGCACGGCCTCACCTTCCTTCATAAAATCATGTCGGAGGATCCCATTCCGGTTGTGGTGTGCTCAGGAGTGGCGGCTTCCGGCGACGCGGCGGCAATCGCAGCGCTGGAGCAGGGTGCGGTCGCGGTTATCACTAAGCCGAAGATGGGGGTTCGAGACTTCCTCCACGAGTCGGCTCTTATGCTGATTGACACCGTGGTGGGCGCGGCGCACGCAAAAGTAAGCAATAAACGGGTTCGGCCGGAATCAAACCGCACGGCTGACACGGTTGTTCCCAAGCGGCGGTTCACACAGGGCGGCGACCGTTTGGAAAAAATCGTCGTGCTGGGAGCTTCTACGGGCGGCCCGGAATTAGTCGGCTGGATTCTTCAGCAACTGACGCCGGAGTGTCCTGGCCTTGTCATCGTCCAGCATATGCCGGAAGCGTTCACCGGAGCCTATGCCCGCCGTCTGAACACGATTTGCCGTATCGAAGTTAAAGAAGCGGAGCAGGGCGACCGCGTCATGCGAGGACGAGCTTTGATTGCGCCCGGCAATCGCCACGTGGTCCTACGCCATGGCGGCGGCTTCCACATGACAAGTGTTGTGGATGAGCCGCTGGTTAACCGTCACCGCCCCAGCGTCGATGTTCTGTTCAAGTCGGCCGCGCAGAGTGCAGGCCCAAATGCATTGGGCATCATTCTAACCGGCATGGGAAGTGACGGCGCTCAAGGGTTGCTGGAAATGAAGAAGGCCGGCTCGCTCACCCTCGCCCAGAACGAGGACACAAGTGTTGTGTTTGGGATGCCGAAGGAGGCCATCACGCTCGGAGCCGTTGACAAGGTGGTGTCGCCTTCGCAGATCGTAGCAGCAATCTCGGCGTGGTCGAGCGCGGGCACTGCGAGTGCAGCGGTAAGAATCAAGGGCCGCTGATTTGCCAGGCGGACCTGCTCTCAAGGCTTACCGGGACACATCTCGTTTCAAATCCCAATTAACATCTTGTCGATGTCGAAAATGCTCGGGGTACTGGACCATCTCTCCAAGTTGAGAGAGCCCACCTTCTTTGTAGAGCCGGTCCGGTGCTCAATTGGTAGCCGACCGGACCGCGCTGAGACACGAGCCTCGACTTATGGCTGCGATGCGATGTATGCGGTGACCCATTCGTTGGCGATCACTGCAAACGTGTCTGGTTCAGAGTCGGAGCGTGCAACGCTGAGATGGGCCTCGTAAGGATTGCCTTTCGACTCGGTCGCGGGGCCGGCATACCGGCCATACGCAGCCACCGGCACAATCGCCGACTCCGGGCAGACCAAGGCGCATGCGCCACAGTCGGCGCATTCTTCCGGGTCGATATAAAGCGGCGGCTTGGTCGACATCTCGTCCTTGTTGACGTAAATGCAATCGAATGGACACACCTCCATGCATGCATTGTCGGTGCCACTGCAAAGTTTCTGAATTACGTATGGCATATTTCCCTCCTTGCGATTAACTCCGTGTGACTGATTACGGCCACGGACGTAGACGGCAGACCTCTCTCAGGGTCAGATAGACTTCCCTAATACATCGGTGCCAGCTACGCCCGGTTTGTTAAGCTGCTGTTGGCTGCTGCCGGCCAGCGACTGGCGATTTCGCTCAATCTCTTCCAGCAGTGCGGAAATCAATGGGTCGGTCGCAACAAATTCAGCTCCGTCCTGCCGCATCGCCATCAATACGTCTTTCCCTCGTTCGTCCACGAAACTCAACGCGCGTAGATCCACCCGGATTCGTTTCAATCCGGTGCGGTGCCACACTCCTCTCCAGACCTTGGCCAACACGTCCACCCACGGGCCCCTGAGATTCCCTTCCAGCCTGAGAATGGCTTTTTCCCTCGCCACGAGTGGTGTAATGCGTAACATCCCATTGACTCCTAACCGAGGTAATGCACGTTCGCTGCCAGTGTCTTGAGCTTGGCGCTCTGGCGCAACCCCGCTCCAGGGAACACTTTGCAAGCGTTGTCGTAAGAGTCGAGGTGAGAGGGCAAGGCAGGTGGCGACATCTCGTCGCAGTGACGCGGCGTTCGTCGCTCTCAGAAAGTACTACAATGCGCGCACAAGCTACCGATTTGCACGCGCTCTATGGCAGGGGTTCACGATTGCCTGAGGCGAAAGTCGCTTCAGGCGGCAACTCTCTTGAGACTAGCGAGTATTTGTTAAATCCTTGTGAATTATAGTTACGTGTTTCGTCGAGAGAGTGCGGCCCATACTGGCCGGGCTTGGGCAAGGCAGTTGCAACGACGACCGTTGTTGCCGGCGCGAATAGCCGCTCCACTTAGCAAGAGTTTATTAACCGTCCATTAACGCCGCTGTAACACCGCATCTGTAACGTTTCTTTTGTAGTGTCGGAGTCGACCACTTCACTCCGTTTCTCAGCCCGGGCCCATGTCTATGTCCGTAACCTGCAGCTCCGCCGAAATACATCGGCAGTTACTTGCTCCTCTACTGGCGACCGAAATCTGCGAAATCTGCCTCGATGGGCGCGCGTAGGTGTCTGACATAGCTGTTACGGGAAAGGAAGAATGCGATGAAACTCCGTGTTTGGTTTGTGGTCCTGGTTTGTTCGGTGATGGCGTTTTCCCTGGTTGGTTGCAGCAGCAGCGCGACCTCCTCCAGCGACGTGGTGAAGTTGCAAGGCGCTGGTGCGAGTTTCCCCGCACCTCTCTACATGAGGTGGTTTAAGCAGTACAGCGGCGATCACAAGAATGTGGAGGTCGATTACCAGTCGGTTGGAAGCGGCAGTGGCGTCAAGAGTGTGATTGACCACACTGTGGATTTTGGCGCGAGCGACGCGGCGATGAAGCCGGATGAGATGGCGCGCGTGCAGGGTGGCGTGCAACTGTTCCCGATGACCGCCGGCAGCATCGTTATCGCCTACAACCTCAAGGGCGTCAACCTGAGGCTGTCGCGCAAGGCGTATTCAGGAATTTTTCTTGGCAAGGTCAAACGCTGGAACGCTCCCGAAATTGTCGCCTCGAATCCTGGGGTGAGCCTGCCGGATCTTCCCGTTAACGTGGTCGTGCGTGCCGATAGCAGCGGCACCACCTTCGTCTTCTCCAAGCATCTCAGCGCAATCAGCGACGAATTCGACAAAAGCGTAGGCGCCAATACCATGCCGAACTGGCCGGTGGGCACTAAGTCCAAGGGCAATGAAGGCGTTACCGCCGCGATCATGACTACTCCTGGTTCCATTGGCTACATCGAGTACGGCTACGCGAGTAGTGGGAAAGTGCCGATGGCTACGCTTGAAAACAAGTCCGGTAAGTATGTCGCACCCACGACCGCTTCCGCCCAGGCGGCGCTGGCATCGGCGGAACTGCCCGACAATATGATCGTGTGGGCGTCGGACCCGCAATCCGCGGAAGCCTATCCGATCGTGACCTACACTTGGCTGATCTGTTACAAGAAGTACCCGGACAAGCGCAAGCAGCAAGCCATTCAGGAACTTGTGAAATACGGCCTAACCGTCGGTCAGAAAGATGCCGAGTCATTAGGCTACGTTCCGCTTCCTGCCACCGTGGTGGCGAAGGCTACGGCGGCTCTGCAGAATATCACTTCCGACTAAACAGTAGGTCGCGACTATGGCATCGACAAGCCCCACGGCGCCCCAGTTCGGCGCAAACCGAGGCGCTGCTTTTGAAGCGCGAGCCGGCGAGATCAGTCAGGCTCCCACGCACGCGCAAACCTTCATCGATGTAGTGTTTCGCCGGACCTGCTACACCTTCGCCTGGTTGGTGATCCTGCTGGTCGCCTTCATTGTGCTACGCATCGCGCTGGTTGCGGTGCCGGCTGTGCAGCACTACGGCTTCGGATTCCTGTCGGGCCGCGTTTGGGACCCCAATACGGGCCGTTACGGCATTCTCGCCGAGATCTGGGGAACACTCTACACTTCGGTACTCGCCCTGATTGTCGGAACAGCGTTTGGCACTGCTGCGGCCGTTTTCATGAGCGAAGGTTATGCGGGGAAAGCGGCCTTTTCCATTCTGCGCAAATTGGGCCTGCATCTTCGCCCGGGTTGGGGAAGATTGCCCGATCGGCTGGAGAACCTTCTGAAGAATCTGGTTGAGTTGCTGGCCGCGATTCCGAGCGTGGTCTACGGTCTTTGGGGACTATTTGTCGTCATCCCAATGATTCGCCCGATCTGCAACTGGCTGCACCTGAAGCTCGGTTGGATCCCTCTGTTCGCGACCGATCTCAGCGGACCAGGCGTGCTGCCTGCGGTCCTCGTGCTCGCTATCATGATCCTGCCGACCATTACTGCAATCAGCCGCGACGCGCTCGTCTCGGTTCCGCCAAAGCTGCGCATGGCCGCCTACGGCCTCGGCGCCACGCAATGGGAGACCATTCTCGCGGTGCTTCTTCCCACCGCTTCGCGCGGCATCTTCGGCGGGGTTGTGCTTGCCTTTGGCCGCGCGCTCGGCGAGACCATGGCCCTGGCCATGCTTGTCGGAAACGCCAACCAGATCAGCGTCTCGCTGTTTTCGCCGGCGAATACGCTCGCCGCACTCTTGGCTAATAGCTTCCCGGAGGCAGGGCCGAAGGAAGTCGGCATACTCATGTACGCCGCTCTGGTTCTACTAGGGATCACTCTTATCGTAAACATCATTGGCTCGCTGATTCTGGAGCGCGCCTCCATCGCCGTGGAATAGTCTCTGGGAGTTTGCATGGCAACACGCGTAAACAACTCTGGCTCCGTCGAAGTGCTTAATCCGTTTGCAGGCGTCGATTTTTCGCAGTTGGAACGCTCGCTTCAACGTCCCCGCACGGCGATGAATTTCGCGTTGAACGTGATTGTGGCGGGCATGACAATTCTCGCCCTCATCCCCCTCTTCTCGGTGCTCTGGATGCTGCTGTGGCGCGGCGGGCAGAAGTTGAGCCTTGCACTCTTCACGCAGTTGCCGCCCGCACCGCTTGAGCCTGGCGGTGGTTTTGGCAATGCCATCGCCGGTACGCTTGTCATGGTCGGTCTAGCAGTATTGATGAGTGTGCCTGTCGGGCTGCTTACCGCCATCTACCTCGCGCAGACGCGAGAAGGCCGTGTTGCCCAAGTAGTCCGATTTTCCGCCAAAGTGTTGACTGGATTTCCTTCCATTCTGGCTGGCGTGTTTGCCTACGGTGCTATCGTGCTTGTCACTGGAGGCTATTCGTCGATAGCGGGCGCAGTGGCGCTCTCCATTCTGATGTTGCCTACCATCATTCTGACTTCGGAAGAAGCCATCCGCATGGTACCGACGCGAATGAAGGAAGCGGCCTTCGGCATGGGCGCGACCAACACCCAGGCGGTGTTAATGGTGCTGTTGCCGACTGCGCTCCCCGGCATTCTTACAGGGGTGATGTTGGCTGTGGCTCGCGCGGCCGGGGAAACGGCTCCGCTGCTGTTCACGGCCCTGTTCAGCAATTACTGGTTATGGTCGCATGGCCGGTCTGAGTTAATGCAACCAACGGCGTCGCTCGCCGTACTCATTTACAACTTCGCGGGCATGCCGTTTCAGAATCAGGTCGAGTTGGCATGGGCCGCCGCGCTGGTTCTGGTGCTGCTCGTACTGGCCGCCAACCTTATCGGCCAAAGTTTTTCCAATCGGCAGATCCAACAAAGTTAGGAGATGTTCCTTATGGCAAGTGAAAGCATGCCAATCTCGAATGATTTCCCAAACATGGCTCACCAGTCGAGCACCCAGCGTAACGGCGACGCGGTGATCGATTGCAATATCAAGGAACTTTACTATGGCACGTTCAAGGCCGTCCGCGACACCGTGGTCCCGATCGCCAAGAACGCGATCACTGCCTTCATAGGCCCGTCCGGTTGCGGCAAGAGCACTGTGCTGCGTTGCCTTAATCGTATGAACGACCTCGTACGAGGATTTCGGTTCGAAGGGCACGTCCGCTATCGCGGGCACGACATCTACGGCTCCTCGATCGATCCTGTGGCCGTGCGGCGCTTCATCGGAATGGTTTTCCAGCAACCGAATCCTTTTGCTACCAGTATTTACAACAACGTGGCGTTCGGATTGCGCCTGAATGGGTATAAGGGCAACAAAGCCGAGAAAGTCGAGAAGGCCTTACGCTCTGCCGCTCTCTGGGACGAGGTTAAGGACAAGCTTCACAAAAGCGCCTTGGCGCTCTCCGGTGGGCAGCAGCAGCGCCTATGCATCGCACGTGCCATCGCGACCGAACCTGAAGTACTCCTGATGGATGAGCCATGTTCCGCGCTCGATCCCATTGCCACTCGCAAAATCGAAGAACTGATGACAGAACTTCGCCAGCGTTTCACCATCGCCATCGTTACCCACAACCTTCAGCAAGCGCAGCGTGTGGCCGATTACACGGGGTTTCTTTACGTCGACACGACTCAGGGGGGACGTACCGGGTACTTGGTTGAATTCGGCGAATCGCGTCAGGTATTTCAAGATCCCAAACACAAACATACTCAGGACTACATCCGCGGCGAATTCAGCTAGCCCAGGCTTACAAACGCCGCCCTGGCCGTTGTGGAGGAGCACAGGAGATGCGAAACCCGTTTCAAGAGCATCACGCTGCGCTGGTGCTAGCAACCACTTTGGTCTTCGTGTTCATCGTGCTCGCGGGCTGCACTTCGACCAATGTACCTCTTCCAAGTGTAAGAGCGGAGAGGCCAAGAGTTCCGGACGGCGGCATCCTACTCCACGGCGCCGGCGCGACGTTCCCTTCCGTGCTCTATCAGAAATGGTTTGCTACCTACCAGCAGCAACATCCGGATACGGTCGTGGAATACGAGACTGTTGGCAGTGGCGAGGGCATTCGGCGATTCATCGGACAAGGCGTCAAGGACGAGGACAAGATCGATTTCGGCGCAAGTGACGCCGCCATGCAGGACGCACAAATGGCAAGGGTACAGGGTGGTGCAATTCTGTTGCCTGTCACCGCCGGCGCCGTCGTGCTCGCCTACAACATTCCGGGCGCTGGTGGCGAATTGAAACTCTCCCGGCAGGCTTACGCCGGCATTTTTCTGGGACAGATCAAGAGCTGGAGCGATCCCGTCATCGCGCGCAGCAATCCAGGGCTCAAACTGCCTAAGCTCACCATTACTACTGTCGTTCGCCAAGATGGCAGCGGCACCACCTTCGCGTTTACCAAGCACCTGGATTCTGTCAGTGCGGCGTGGCGCTCCCAATTTGGCCCGGCAACACTGGTCAACTGGCCTGGCAATGCCATGCGAGCCAGCGGCAATGAGGGCGTTGCCGCAAGGATCAAGCAATCGATCGGCTCCATCGGCTATGTCAGCTACGAGTTTGCTCTTAAGGCCGGACTGAACGTGGCTTTGCTTGAGAATCGCGAAGGGAGGTTCGTCGCTCCAAGCGAAAAGAGCGGAATGGCGGCCATAGCCCAGGCGGAGCTGCCAGATAACTTGCGCGTTTACGTGCCCGATCCTACGGGTCCTGACTCTTACCCCATCGTTACTTTGACCTGGATACTTCTTTACAGGAACTACACAGACGCGCGGAAGGCTCTTGCACTGCACCAAATGTTGCGCTGGTGCCTGACCGACGGCCAGAAATACGCGCCCGAGCTGCACTACGTTCCTTTGCCCGCGAATGTTATCGCACGATCACTCGTGGCTCTGGATAACATAGAGCCACAGAAGCAGTGATAAACACGCGAAAGCGGTCCCTCCCTGAGATGGCGATTGCGCTGGCCGCCCACGAGCATTTGTCGAAGGCGGTGGAGCGCAGCTCATCGAGATCGGTATTCGCGTTATAGCATCGGGTAACTGCGACTTTGGAAACGGACAATTGCTCTTCGTTGCGTATTGGCCAGAGAAAGGAATTCAAGACCGTAACGATGTCCTGTTCGGCTGCGAATCACCGCACGAATTTTCAGCGGAGTTGCCGTCCCGCCAGAAACTCGTCTCCGTCTACGCGCGACAACGTGTCGGTCGCGCGCAGCCGTGCCAGCAGGCGGGCAGCGATCGTGCGCAGCACGTAATCCCCCCGCATCGTGGCCGTGCGTATCATTGACTTGCTTGAATTCGTCCAGATCGATGCAAAGAATCCCCACCTTCCGTTGTGCCTGCGTGCACGCGCAATTGCCTCGGTGATGCGGTCGTCGCACAACCTGCGATTGGGTAATTGGGTAAGCGAATCGTGGTGTGCCCGGTGGAAGAACTCTTCCTGCATGCGCGCATGATCGATGGCGAGCGCGGCTATACGGGCGGCCGACAAAAGCACATCCAGTTCTTGCTTCCCAGGTTGCCGGCGCTCGCTGGGCTGCCCAGCAATGGAGCCGCCCACCACGACGCCATGGCTTTTTGCGCAAACAATTCTAAAGGACTCGCGATTGCCAGCTCCTTCTCGATGTCGGCGATCAGTACGGCTCGCATCTCTATCTCCGCGATCTGTGGCGGACTGGCCACATCCTCAAGTACTGGCTTCAGCGCCGCCAGAAACTGACGTGATAAGCTGGGAGCGATTGAACGCGTTGTCAACGTTTACACCGATTATGGATCACGCGCATTGGCAGCAGCAGCAATCTAAGGCGATACTTCATACGAATGAGACTTATGGTCAGGTTGATTTACGGCGCCGGTTGGGATTTCGCCGTTCAGGGCTTGCAGAATGCTGCGTGCCGCCTGGCGTTCAATCTCCAATCGAACTTCACGCGCGGCCGAACCAAGATGAGGGGTGAACAGGGTTCGGTCAGCGTCCTCCAGCAAAGCGCACGGAATCGTGCGCGAGCGATTCGTCCGCGCCCAGTCCTCCATCTCAAACACGTCCGCCGCGTAACCGCCCAGCCGGCCGGCCGCGAGGGCTTCCGCCACCGCTTGCTCGTCTACCACAGAACCGCGGCAGACGTTGATCAGAAACGCGCCCGGTTTCATTGCCGTGAGCGTGTCGCGATTGATCAGGTGAACGGTCTCGCTGGTCAGCGGCAACAGGGGAACAACGAAGTCGCTCACCGCCAGCAACTCGTCCAGAGATGCGCGTCGAACACCGCAGTCGTGCTCAATGGACGCCGGCAGTTCGCGGATGTCGCTGTAGAGCAGCGTAAGATCGAAGCCTCGCAATCGCTTGGCCAGTGCTTGGCCGACTGCGCCCATGCCGATGATGCCGAGCGTGTGTCCGCTCAAACCGGTCCCGTAGAGATGCGGGCGCCAGCCTCGAAACGCTCCGCTGCGCACGTAGCGATCGCCCTCCAGGATTTTCCTGGTCAATCCCAGCAGCAAAGCGATGGTCAATTCGGCGGTGGGAACGGTGAGCAGGTCCGGTACGATAGTGAACCACACTCCGCGCTGCGTGCAGGCCGCAACGTCGAAGTTGTCATAACCCTTTAACGCGGCGGCCACGATTTTCAGCCGGGGACAGCGATCCAGGAATTCCGCATTCAGCGAGTCCGGCATGAACGCCATCAAGCCTTCCGCGTCCGCCGCTCGCCGCAAGATTTCCTCACGCTCCAGCGTATCGGGAGACTGATTGGCACGGACCTCGCACGAGGTTCGCAGAAGATCAAGAATTTCCTCGTGCACGCGATGGGTAACCACTACCTTCGATTTCACGATAGCCTCGCTCTATTTGAATTTCTTGCGCAGGAAACCGCTGAAGCTGTCGACCAGGGTGACCATGGCCAGGATCACCAGCAAAATGGCCGACA